>Ga0308009_10001017_pt1 | contig 17624 bp, 14 predicted proteins | sample Neamet127_FD_203134 | JGI IMG/M metagenome (GOLD analysis project Ga0308009, IMG submission 203134) | Marine microbial communities from water near the shore, Antarctic Ocean - #127 | ecosystem: Environmental > Aquatic > Marine > Unclassified | place: Southern Ocean | collected 2014-07-24
ACCAAGCGAAACCAAATGCGCGACAGCCCCTTGCGGGCCTTAAAATTCTCGAGTTATCTTCTATGGTAACTTGTGCCATGGCTAGCATGACTATGGCAGCCCAAGGGGCCAGCGTTATCAAAGTCGAGCCCCCAGGTATGGGTGATACCATGCGTCATCTGGGTCATCAAAAAAATGGTATATCTGCTCTATTTCATAGCTGCAATCGGGGTAAGCGCTCACTGGCCATCGATTTAAAGTTCGCAGAAGGTGTTGCAGCAGTAAAAGCTATTGCCTTGGATGTTGATATTGTGATGCACAATTATCGGCCCAGCGTGATGGAACGTTTGGGCTTAGGTAGTGAAGTACTGCGCGCTATTAACCCACGTCTAATCTATGTTGCCGTAACGGGCTTTGGTACGACCGGCCCCAAGGCAGGAGAGCCGGCCTATGACCATGTAATTCAAGGCATGACCGGATTTACCGACCTACAGGGTGCCGGCGACGAATTCAGTTATATTCGCACCTTATTATGCGACAAAATTACAGCCTATACCGTGTGCCAAGCAGCGACCGCAGCACTGGTAGCAAGAGCGACCACCCTAGAAGGGCAGCACATCGACATATCTATGCTGCACGCCTGTTTAGCCTTTATGTGGCCCGATGGTATGATGCACAAAACTCTGCATGACGATGACGTAGTGCCCATGTCACCCATGTCAGACTACTACCAAACCTTAAATTTGCACGACGGCTCCATTGCCCTTGCACCTCTGCGTGACCCGGAGTGGAAAGTGGTGCTTGACTTGATCGGTTACCCAGAACTACTTGATGGCCCTATCTTTGCCACTATGGGCAGTCGGTTAAGCAACATGGACAAGGTTAACCAGATAATTAAGGCACCACGACAAGACGTCGGTGTGACCAAAGCTCTTAAAATACTAAAAGCCGCCGATATACCCTGTGCGCGCTGTGAACATCGTGATACTTTAATGGAAAATCCACAAATACAAGCGATCGGCGCCTTAGAAACCTATGTGACTGAAACTCTAGGCCGACTAACGCTTCCGACCCCGCCAGTGCAGTTTGCCGGTGCGGCTACCTCACAAGCCCTACCCAGCCCAACTCTTGGCGAGCAGAGTCGAGATATATTAAATGAGCTAGGTTGGGATGATGCACGAATCGATACTCTGGTAGCAAAACAGATCGTGCAGTGTAGTTGAAGCCGGAGAAAAAATTTGGATGCCTCTAAGGCCTGCCAAGCTCTGTAATATAAAAGTTCATTGGTCATCGATGCAAGCCTATTTTCACAAAATCCATTTCAAGAAGTATCAGTTGCTCGAGGGGTTTAGCACGCGATTAGGTGCGCTCTAAACCTCGCCGAATAAGATGATTGACGTAGTTACGTGAAGCCTTTGTCGCAGGATTGCCACTTCCACTGTAACGGTTCATCCAGGTTTCAATACGCTCGATTTCTATCAAAGCCGCTGAGCGTGAGCGATAGTCGTAAGGATTTTCTTCACCTACTGCAACAATACTGAGTAATCTATCAACATATTCAATCTGTAAATTCTGACGAAACGAATTAGTATCCTCTCGTAAGTCATCTTCAAAAATAGCCTGAGTTAGATCTGATAATACAGATTCAAGTGAATAAGTATTCCCGTATAGCCCGGTATCTGTGATGCGCGCCATGACCACGGGATGCAGTAAATGATTCAACACATCTTGCTGTGTCTGTAATGCACGAGCATGTATCTTTGGGTCCTCTGTTTCACCCCAATGGTCAAAACCACGACGCTGCATCGCCAAATGACTGACCAATTCGTCGGGCAGCTGAAAGGCGTTGACGCCAAAGACCGATTCATGGAGTACGTCCATCGCTTCGCTTTGTCGTGTTTCAGGTACCGGAGTATAGGGCACAGGCGTCTCAGTATTGGCGGTGGGGAGAGTTCGATCGATGTAAATACCGCCGATATAGCGAGAAACAACTCTCGCTTGCCGTTGGTGCTCGCTTGCAATGACCTTGTAAGCATTGCGTAATTCAGCCCAGCTTTGATCCGGACGAGTCATTTTTTCTCGTAATGTTGCCAGAGATTGGTTTAAAAGAGCAAAGCGGCCTGATGCATAACCGATGGCATCAGATGACATATCGTTAATGTTAATCAGAGGGTCAATGGCTCGGCCCACTGAACGCATATCGTCGGCGTCGTTACCAAATGCTAGCTGTGGTTCTGCTGACCGAGCCAGATGAGATTTCCGTCTGTCTCCCTCAAGATCTGGATCATAGCCAAATTGAATAGCCCATACGTCATAGGGACCAGGCCGAGTTGTATAGAAATCACCCTGTTCACGGCCAGGAGGCGCTAGGTTAACCGCACTGTAATCCATAACGGATGCGCTGATAATTCCCTTAGTTTGTTTGGCATCATGAATCTTATCGTTACCGACCAACTGAGAGCCACGCATATTGTGATTTAGACCGAGGGTATGACCAACTTCGTGCAGAGTAAGCTCGTAAAGAGATTCGTGAACCATTCGCCCCATAACAGCTTTATCACTTGCGAGTGCAGCACTTACACGGGCTAATGCGTTTCCATGGGCAATATTAAAGCTTGCAAGACAGTGCCTAGCCGATAAGCCGCGTTGATTTACTGATGTGATCGACGACTCGTTTGACCTAAAGATGCTTTCAGACCTCACCCGATTACTAACGTAGATGTCTTCGAGCATAATATCTGCACCTAAAATTTGTCCTGTTCTTGGGTTGGTAAAAGACGGTCCATAGCCACCAAAGGGTGGATTCGGAGATGATGTCCAGCGAATAACGTTATAACGCACGTCACCCGCATTCCAAGTCGCATCGATAGGTTGATCTTTTACAACAATGGCATTCTTAAACCCAGCTTTTTCAAAAGCTTCATTCCAGGCAAGTACGCCTTGTCTGACAGATTCGCGATAAGCGTCCGGGGTGGTATTTTCAAGCCACCAGACAATTGGTTCAATAGGCTCTGAAATTGCCAGGGAAGGGTCTTTCTTCTCCAGATGCCAACGATTAACCAAATCGCGATAAGGCGTGATTGAGTGGCTAGTAAGATCAGTTATTTGATCTCTAAAATAACCTACACGAGCATCATCAAATCGAGGTCGATAACTGTTTTCTGGCATCTCCAGAAATGTATGCTGGAGTTTGACCAATATCGAACGGGGATCAGTGATTTCATCGCCACCTGACACGTAAGGCTCATCATTTTCGTAAGCGTAGATCACCCTAATGTCGATATTTTCAGGGTAGACTTTTAGATCATCGTAGCGTGTTTTTTCTTCGGATAATCTGCCTAGCGAAAACTGTTTGTGAGCTGGTTCATCAGGATCCGCTAGAAAATTAACCTGATGCAATGCTTCCTTCAACAGCACCGTATCCATATTAATTAGATAACGCTGACCGTCTTCACTAGTCGCATCAATCTTGACACTGGCCAGCAGCGCATTGCTAATATTTGCCTCACTGGCGCGCGATAAGGCGCTATCAGGGTCGAAATAAAAATGAGTGTTTTCTTCTATGAACTCGATTCTGTCATAGTACTTATGCAGTTTAAACACCGCCTGATCGCGATAATTACCGCGAAATAGACCTGCTTGAGCAACACCATTTTCAGAGTATGCGGAGTAGATGTATTCCTTATTAAACTGATCATCGGAAATTTCAAAAAAGACCGAGCCGTTATCAGGATCACGATATAAGGTGAAAAGGCCAGCGCTCATCTCAAATTCAGCTACCATTTCTTCTAATACTTTCGGTACTTCTTCATCGGCGGCTTCTTCATGTTCACTCGCTAAAATCGGTGCCGACGGCATCACAAAACTTAAAACCACCAAGAACAAATAAAGCCATTTTGTAGATAAAAACATAGTAGTAACTCCGCTACTGAATAAAGTAATCAAACTGACGGTGGAAGATAGACGTCAAATTAATGATAAGCAAGTAAAGTCTGGGGCTAACTTTGATTGATTTAATATCCACGCTATAAACTTTTAGGGATCTAGGGTTTATATAAGCTCCATTGTTGCCTTTAGCCTCAGATGTTTGAGGCCAAAGATAATTCATAAAGCCTATATAAGTTTGTATTTCAAACCGGATAATCTAGAAGCTTTTGAGTAGCTACATCATCCTATATTTACCCAACAACCACTAAAGCTTTATGCACTGACCTATGGCAATATAGTGGCTGACTAACACACGACTTGTCCGCCAATAGAAACAAGCGTAATAACAATAAAGACTCAGGTCTAACAATGGGTAAAATGTTCCTAGAGAAAGTCCAATATGGTGCTTGGCTAATCGCCCGAGTGCTGTTTCTTTGCTGTATTTTTTCCGTGCCTGTCGCCTCTGCCACGGAACTCGGCGCTATTGAGTTAACTGACACCTGCCCACCCAGTTTTAGCCTGAGTGATGACAATCGTTGTTCGCTTCGCCACATGTATCAGCTTTATGACTCTCTTCAAGATAGCGGTATTGGTGGGCTGAAAACTGCATTGCCCGAAGCTCGGGATGGCTTTAGCCCTCAGCAAATTGATTTGGGCCGCTTGTTGTTTTTTGACCCTATCTTATCTGCCGACAACAGTCTTTCTTGTGCGACCTGCCATAATCCTAATCAGGGGTTTAGCGATGCCATGGGTCGTAGTGTGGGTATTAAAGGTCATGTCCAAAAGCGCTCAGCACCCACCTTATGGAACAGCACGTTTTTATCGTCTTTCTTCTGGGATGCACGAGCTAGTAACTTTGAAGAACAGGCCCTTGGTCCGCTGTTTAGCGCCCATGAAATGGGCAACACGCCAGAACAGTTGATGTCTAGCATGAACAGTGTCAGCGCGTATAAGCGACTTTTTAAACAGGCCTTTCCCAAGCAAGCTGCAGCTATTTCAGTTGCCAATATAATCACGGTATTAACCGCCTTTCAAAGCTCTCTTGTCTCCCTGAATAGTCGCTATGACCGGTATGCCCATGGCTATCATGACGCTTTAAATGACGACGAGATTGCTGGCTTAAATGTGTTTAGGTCTTTTGTGGCCCGTTGCTCCCAGTGCCATACACCGCCGTTGTTCACCAACCAACAGGTAGCCGTTATTGGCACCCCCGAACCTGCAGGGCTACCACGAGATATTGGCGCACAGGAAACATTTAACTCCAAGGTGTTACGCGGTGGTTTCAAGGTGCCGACTCTGCGCAACATAGCGCAAACAGCGCCTTATATGCACTCGGGCCGTTTTGAAACCCTACGTGAGGCGGCGGAGTTTTACACCGGTGGCCGCGGTCATGCGGTACCCGAAGATGAAGACTTATTGTTACACTGGCACATATCAGAGCCCAATTTAACCAGTAATGAAATTGATCAACTGGTAGACTTTATGAAAACACTCAGCGATGAAAGCCTGATTCCTGCCACGCCCAAGCAGTTACCGTCTGGCCTACCGTTTAAGCACATGGAGAATACGCATGAAAAAACTTAATATCTTGGCTATTAGCCTCGCCGTCATCACCTTTGCCATCGGCTGGTATCTCGGTAGCAGTAATGAGCCACTAACGATTACCAGTAGTCAGGGGGGTAAAAGCTACAGCGGTGGTTATGTAGCAGACCCACAGGCAAATACTGCGTCGACCGGTGCAGTTAAGATGCGGACCACTGAGGGCACAACTCATGTAATTAACCCCGGCGACTCTATTCAGGCTGCGGTTGAGTTAGCACAGCCAGGGGATACTATTCAGGTCATGCCAGGTACTTATTCAGAGACAGTTTATATAGACAAAGACGACATACATTTACTTGGCGTTATCGTGGAAGGAGAGCGTGCAACCCTTGATGGTTTGAAAAAACTTAATGACGCTATTCTCTATTCAGGCAACAACATTGTTATTGAAAACTTCAAAATTATTGACTACAAGGGCAATGGTATTATGAGCCAGGCTGGGAATAATTTTGAGATTCGCAATAATCTTATTATCGACACAGGCATTTACGGCATTTTCCCCCAGCTAGGTAAAAACGGTTTAATTGAACACAACATAGTGTCTGGCATTGCCGACGCGGCAATCTATGTGGGCATGAGCGATAACATTCATGTGGCCTACAACGAGGTTTTTGATAGTGTGGCTGGCATTGAAATAGAAAACAGCCGCCATGCTATTGTTGAACACAACAACGCCCATAATAACACCGGTGGCATTTTGGCCTTTATTACCCCGGGCCTCCCCATCAAAGACACTTATGATGTGATTATACGTAACAACTTTATTCTTGATAACAACACCCCGAACTTTGGTGCACCAGGTTCGACTGTTTCGGGTATTCCCGCTGGCACGGGTATCCTAATTATGGCCGCAGATGACGTCGTGGTCGAAGGCAATATTATCAGTAACCACAAAACCGCTGGCATTTTAATTACCGACCATGGCAATGCAGCTAATCTAACTCTTGACCCTGAGTCTGATCCCAATCCTGATAGAGTGATGATTCTCGATAACGTGATGCTCAACAACGGCTATGACACTATTGATGAAGTCAAAGCCTTTGCCTTAACCGAGCTACATACGGGAGATATCGACATCTTCCAAATGGGCCCCACCGAAGACAGCTGTATTATCAATCGTCATCGCTACAAAACTGTCGGCATTGGTGACTTTAAAGATTGCGACTTTACCAATACCGACAATATCGACACCTATCTCTTGGCTGGAGGTGCGGAACCCAGGGTTATCGACCCCACTGAGCGCGGGGAGATTGCCTACCTTGGTGTTTGTACTGGTTGTCATGCCTATGCTGGCCGGTTAATTGGCCCATCGGTTACGGAGATTCAGGCGTTATATGCTAACCGCCCTGAGGCCCTAGTTAACTATATTAATGCACCAACCGCTATGCGTGCAGACTACCCTGAGATGCCGGCACAAAATTATCTGAATGCCGAAACACAGCTAGCTGTAGCTAATTATATTTTACAGGTAGGGAATTGATAACCAACAGGTTTGATCAGCCTGTTAGATAATAGTCCAGAATCCCTGTACTGTGGATAGACGATTCTTCAGCATTACAACGCAGCAGTTCCTCGCGCACATGAAGTCTTGCCTTATCCAGGCGCTTCATTGATCTAGCCGTAAAGGGACCATAGCCAACATCTAAATCAAAGAACTTTTCACCGCGTTGCGCAGCGCCAATACTGCTAGCAGCAAACTGTTGGTAGGTGCGCTGGGCATAGTCAAATAATGGGTAAATTGTATCTGGGAGCTTATCCTCGGCTAACCATTGGGCGTCGTCTTTAGCTTCCTGCCAAACGCGATCGACATAGCCTTTAAATACAGCCAAGTTATCACCCAGCCAAGCTTTTGGCTCTGGGTCGAGTAAAAAATGTGCTTTGAAAGGTCCTACCAAGGCAAAATCGGCAAGACAGGCGCGATTACCCAATAAAAAGTCATGTTTGTTAAAGTGACTCACTAAAAGGTCCACAAAAATACCAAAGTCTTTCTTTATGGCCTCTGCCTGGTCATCTCCCGCCCCCTGAACCACACAAGCATTGGCGCCAAAGGAGTTGTACATCATCTCACCAACATCAGCGATCTGATGTTCTTCCGCATCGGTGGTAGGACTGTCTATGGAGCGCCCTAATAAGAGGTTCATGCCAAAATTTTTACCCGCGGCAGTGACATTCTCTGGATAGCACCAACGCGAATGCAAGGCGTGACGAGGTAGCCAGTGGTTAAAAACATCTTCAAGCACAAAGCAGGCGCTACGCTGGTTTGGGCCTTTAGGTATTACCGGATACCCACTAAAGCGGTCATGAAGCACAGGGCCAATGCTGATAGTGTCGTTTAACAGCCAGCCATCTGGAGTTTGCAACAGGGGGACAAAGCGTGTTCCGGCCCGGGCATCAATAGCGGGTGCACTCTCAAGGGTTTTGTATTGCCATTGGTAGGGAATATTTTGATAAAGCAGTTGTGCCTCGAGCTTGCGGGTAAACATGCTCAACTCTTGCCCGATTAGAGTATAGATTCCTTGGTACATAGACTGACCTTATCTGCATTTTAACTTTAATCTTTTAACGCCCTAGCTCGCCCCTGCGTCTAAATACGTTGTCGCAGCAACTCTCATTTCATCCGTTATTGGAATAGCCGACCTTGCCGTTAAATCAAAGAAGACGCTGGTACTTTCTAAGGTCGCAGCTGTGGTACCTTTGCCAATATTATGCATGGTATACAAGGCTGTTATTGACTTAGTACCTACTCTAACCAGAGTCCCAGTGATTTCAAGCAAGTCTCCCTCAGCCACTTCGTCAAGATATTCAATGACATGTCGCACATCTGCCCACCCCGTATTTTCGATTTTGGCCTGCTCACCAGACCATCCAAAAATAGCATAAATTAGGTGATAGGATGCGTCGTCAAACATGGCAACGTAGTGACGTGTTGTCATGTGGCCCATCACATCGCAAAGTGACGGGTGGCTAATGCCTTTATATAAGATCATAGCAATGAGTCTCTTTTATCTGTTAATTTAATGTAGGCGACAAAAATGCACATAGTGGCTCGCTCGGATGCTTAGATGCTAAAAGCGTATCACCAATTGACAGGACATTAGGTGATTCCTGCGAAAAGGCTGGCCAGTGAGGTAAATCGACCTGATTAGGATTGCCTGTGCTGGCAAAGTTTACCCAATAATTCTGCAAAACTTCAGTGAGACTTCGATCAGCCTCCGCAGTAGGTAGCCAGTCATCATGGGTGTCAAAAATATAGGGCAATTCAGCACCATGATAGGCGCCCATAGAAGCAGCCATTTCACCCTCTCGTTGTCTAGTAAAATAATAAAACCAAGATCGTCCCTGCATATTAGATAGTCCTTTTGCCAAGGTCAAAGAAGGGCAAAGAAATGATTTTGCCGTGCTAAGGATATTTAATTGCTCTCGGACGGTTAATCCATTTTTTAGCAATATTTTTACGTCCGCCACATCAGATTTATCGACCTCAGAATCCAGCCAACTATCAACATTAATATCATTATCCAGATACATTAAGGATTCATCTTTGTTTGATCCAATTAATAATTCAATCGCATGTAAACTTTTAGATTTCAGACTATCCATAAGCGGTTCATGAACGCTTTGACCATCAACTGCTATGTCAAAATAATGGTCTTTATATACCTCATCTGCTGTCTCTAAAACTTGCTTGGCTGAAATCTTCCGAAGTTGTCTTTTGATATCTTTTTCCTGACCTACGACTAACGTTGAGGCAAACTCAAGGCCCAAAGTAGAATGATCTGCTTTAGTACTTTTATTTAACATTGAAGAGCCCGAACTTTGATGAATGGCTCGGGAAAATAATCCCGAGCTAGCGGGTATGGCCATTAAATAATCTAGATTGCTCGCTCCAGCCGACTCTCCCATTACAGTAATTCTTGCTGGATCTCCGCCAATAGTGGCTATGTTGCGATTAATCCACCGTAAAGCTTCTACTAGGTCGAGCAACCCAAAATTTGAATGCTTAAATTCGGGATGGGAGAAAAACCCAAACACACCCAATCGATAAGCGACAGAAATTACAATTACACCTTTTTTGGCCAAGTTATGCCCAATATAATTTGGCTCATAAGACCATCCAGCCTTGTTAGATCCACCATGAATATAGACGATAACCGGCAGTGTATCTTGACTGTCACCATTCTTAACAGGTCGCCATATATTTAAATAAAGACAATCCTCGCTTAAAGCTGGCGTCTTAATTACTTGGGGATCGCCTCCAAATTCCACCACGACATTTTTGTACCATTGGGTTATGCGATCTCCCTGCATACAGGCCGGTGCAAATTCATCCGCGTAATGTGATCCGTTTAAGCTATTCATTGATCTTGGTGGTGCCCATCGAAACTCACCAACAGGGGGCTCAGCAAAAGGAATACCTAAAAAAGACTCTGTTCTTCCATCTTCATTAGTTTGTCCAATAATAATTGATGTCGAGTCTAATTGAAGCTGCGGTTGATCCATCAGAGTTGAGTCGGTTTTTGACTCACAGGCGCTGAGGATCAGCACAAGAAAGCCTGCACAAAACTTATTAATTAGCCTTTGGCCTAAGATCATTCTAGTTACTCCATTGAGATGACGACACAGCCACCAAATCCACCCTGTTCAATAAGTTGATGTCCGTGGCTCAAACTATCTAACGGCACTACATGGGCAATTCTGTGCTGTAATTTTTCTGTTTTTAAAGCATCAGTAATATCATCTATTGCCTGTACTTTTGCTGTCTCAGGCATGGCATAAACAATAATCATGCGAAGAGTAAGGTCCATGTACATCATCTGTAAAAAAGGCAGTGACGGTTGTTGAACCTGAGTAGATGAATAGGTTGCAATAACGCCATTAGGCGCTATACAGCTTAAAACTTCAGGTAAGTTAGCACCAAATTCAACATCAACCACCCGATCAACTTTTTTACCCTCAGTAGCTTGTAGTACCTGCTGAGCCCAATTTGGCTGCCGGTGATTTACCACCTGACTAGCGCCCATTTCAAGACACAGTGCCTTATCTGCTGCATTACTGGCAGTAGCAATCACTGTTGCTCCGGCTATTTTTGCCCACTGTATTGCATAATAACCAACACGCCCTGCGCCACCAGTCACCAAGATAGTCTTACCTCTAACATCTCCGTCAGCATGAACACACCTATGTGCAGTCATTGCTGGAATACCTAAACAGGCACCAACAGTAAAGTCTGTATTGTCGGGTAAGGCCACCGCTCGATTTGCGTCCAGAGCTATGTACTCTGCTGCAGTACCTAGCAATCGTCCATATTGGGCCTGATAAACCCATACTCGCTCTCCTACTCGCCTGTCAGTTACACCTTTGCCGACGGATGCAATGGTTCCGGCACCATCGCTGTGCGGAATCACTAGTCCATTATCGAGCAAGTTGGGGAACGCTCCAGCGCGTTTTTTAACATCTGAAGGATTCACTCCACTGGTGGCGAGTTTCACAAGAACCTGCCCAAAACCAACACTCGGTTTTGGCTGCTCGCCTACCTTAATAACGTCTTCCGCCTCACCAAATTTTTCAAACCATCCTGCTTTCATAAATTCTTCCTAAAAATAGTGTTAATTTCTGTTGCAGATCAATCCAACCAATTAGATAAACTTTCAGTGTGTCCATCAATAGGAATCGCCTGCCCACTTATATGCTGTGCGGCCTTCGAACACAGAAAATCAATAGTTTCAGCAATGTTTTCTGCCTCCACAAAAACTCTTAACGAATTCTGACGCACGTAAACATCGCGAATTGACTGCGGTGAGACGCCCCTGGTCTTTGCGTCTAAATCAATAACGCGTTCAATACGCGGGCCATTGACGCTCCCCGGGCAGATAGCATTGACTCTCACCCCATGAGGCCCAAGCTCCATTGCCCAGGTTTTGGTTAATCCAACAATCGCCCACTTTGCAGCAGCATAGGGGGAGCGAAGAGGCATACCAAATAATCCCGCATTGGAAGACATATTAATCATGTTGCCCTTAGATTCTTTCAGTAAGGGAACTGCTTTGCGAGTGACATAAAAAATACTATTTAAGTCGATATTAATCGTATTATCCCAGTCTTCAGGGAGAATATCTTCGACAGCCGCAGTAGGGCCGGCTATACCAACATTGTTAACTAATATATCAAGCCCGCCATAAAGCCTCTGAAGGTCATCAAAAACTTTGTCTACCTGCGTTACTTGGGAAACATCGGCGCATGTTGCAGTAATATCAGGATGCTCGGATTTTAAAACGTCAATTGCTTGCTGTGCGATATCGCAGATATGAACCCTGCACCCCTTAGACGCAAAATGCTTTGCGATAGCGAGCCCTATTCCAGAGCCACCAGCGGTCACTAGCACTATTCTCGACAAATCACTCATATACGGGCCACTCTTCAATTAATTCTAATTATTTTTTAGACAAAGGCTAAAAACACCTCAACACTCAATATGTCGACTCAACATAATAAATCGACCGCACAGATACGCAAATCTACCACGAATTTTCACATATTCGTCAGTAATTCTCACCACTACTCTTAACAATCCTTTATGCTTGCGCCCAGAATATAAAATCCATCCGGTAAACTCTCATCAAAGGACACAAACTGTCAATGAATAGACCGATTTTAGAGACCAACAATATACATCCCAGTATCCAAAAAGTGGTAGCAGAAAATCAAGCCGATATCGTGACTGAGGTGCAACAAGCTATCGCCAATAATACCATTGTGGTCATTGGCATGACGCAAAATCCTGCACCCAAAAGAGCACGCAAGGTCTTAGACGAACTAAACATAGAATATACCTATCTTGAATACGGTAGCTATTTCAAACTATGGCGGCGGCGCAACGCACTTAAGATGTGGTCCGGATGGCCTACTTTCCCGATTATATTTGTAAAAGGTATGTTGATAGGTGGATCTAGCGACCTAAGAGCCTTGATAGAAAGCGGCGAGCTTCAGGCTATGCTGGCAGCAACAAATGATTGATCTCTCCTAACCGGTAGATCACTCCATTAAGCCAGCACCGTATTGATCTAGCTTGTTGATTCTTATGACGGCCTGAATTTCATGAACATAGACTTCTCTAAGCTCCGAATATTCAAGCAAATTTTCGGCCAAAAGATGTCCGCTGACAAGATTGTCTTGGCTAAGTAAACTTGATCGATGCTCACGCAAGTCGCTATACGCTCTGTGAGTGTTTATATTGCGTAGGTAAGACCTAATTGCATCACTAACGCTGTCAAACTTGGCTACCTCATGCTTGGACCCTGGGTTTCGTCTAAGCGGAACCAGTCCACAACCCTCTTGATAGCACCATTGACCAAATAAATTATTAGCCTGAACAGCGAAGCGTGAGGTGCCCCAAGCAGATTCCATGGCCGCCTGAGCCAGTGCTAAAGAAGCGGGTACTTCATCGACTCTCAGTAATAGTTCATTAATAACCATCTTGTTAGGCTGCTCAACATCAACTTTGTAATACCCAGACAACTCTTCAATAAAATTCTGATCCTCATTATTGAGGGATTCAATAGTTGTCTCTGCCAAATCTAGAAGCCTGACTCGCTGCGCTCTTATCAGCTGATTCTGCTCTTCAACCAGAGGAAAAATATAGTTAAAAAAAGCAGTTTTTTTCTGTTTAACGTCTGTATAAATACTGAAATCTGGCAATGGACTAGAATCACCCCTATCAGAACAGGCACCAACACCTAGGGCGGACAATAATAAAATTGTTAGTAAAGTCGCGGTTTTTTTGATATTAATCATAAATCTATACTACAGCCCAACCTATGTCGGGCTTGCCTTATTTTAAATTGTCTGCAAAATTAAACCTGCTGTCAGTAGGTGTTTTATGTTTATATCAACAGCAATACGTCAATGCCGAGCAAGACAAAAATTCCCCGCATCATTAACTTTGAGCGCTTGTCCAACATGGCATATTTTTGAGACAACTTATCAATCTCTTCTTTGGCGGCAGCGCCGCTTTGCTTAATCTGGGACAAACTCTCAGTCATTACAGCCGCGGTGGTGACACCTGCCGCGCCTAAGCCTAGCTTTTTTAGAAACTGTCGGCGCTCTACTAAACCTTGTTTCATTCCATAACTCCTTTTATCTAAAATTGCCGATGCTACCCTGAGGTTGCAATAAAAATCGAACAGCCGCGGCGCCAGCTCCTAAAGCAAGAGCAGGTTATAGTTATTTAACCTCAATTTCGATCACTTCAGACATTACCGCAGGGCTATGAGGAATATGGATGTGATTAGCCAATAGTAACTGCAACCTATGTTTACCGAGCGGCAAACTAATCTTAGTACTAGTTTGACCTTTACCAAAATGCCGCACTTGATCGGTGGCGGGTAAAGGCAGATTCAGATTCGGCAATTGGTCTATATTGATCAACAGATGATGGTGGCCCGAATTAGGCGCCGCCATGCCCGCAGGTGATAACTCCATACCACTCAGACCAAATTTTATTTCAATTTCCTTCTCCTCTTGAAAGGAAAAGACTTGTCCCTTCTTAGGTTCGATAAAGTAGACTCGCGCATCAGCAGGCGCAGCTGAAACAGGCATCTGTGCATGAGCGATGGCTATAAACATCGATCCCATCAAAAGTGGAATTAAAGTTAATGATCTACGTCCTATAAGCCTGTTCAACATCCCCAAACCCCTTCTAACTATTAAGTAAAACTGAAGCGGTCAGTTTATCAGTAAAAATACATATTGAGTCTATTCAAACACCACCTAATTAACATTTAACCTAATTTCGCGTGACCATCAATCTAACGTGGCTCAAAAGAAAAAATAACAATTATTTTTGCTAGTGACTTAGACTCCTGATCTGTTTAACCTTAGACTACAGCTAATTAATTTTCATATAACAAATACAGAGATAATCAATGATGATAAAAAAAATTCTACTGGCTATGTCAATACTGTCTTCCGCCTATGTAACTGGAGCGGACTTAACTACGACAAAACCAGAAAGGGTTGGCATGTCCACAGATCGACTTACGCGTATTGGTACTTTAATGCAGGCGTATGTAGATCAGGAAGCCATAGCTGGAAGTGTAACCTTGATCGCCCGAAAGGGTAAAATTGTTCATTTTGAGCCAACCGGTGTACTGAATTTAGACACAGGTGAGCCAATGCAAAACGATTCTTTATTCCGTATTTACTCGATGACAAAACCGATCACTAGTGTTGCTGCGATGTTACTTTTTGAACAAGGTAAATTTCAACTAGATGACCCCATTGCCCAGTATTTACCGGAATTTTCCAACGTGAAAGTCTTAGTGGATGGCAACCTTGTCAACCCAGATCACGCTCCAACCATTCGAGAATTATTGAGTCATACCGCCGGTCTCACCTATGGGATTTTCAGTAATACTGAGGTAGATAAACTCTACCGAGAGGCCCTCTGGGGCGATCGTGCCATGTTAGATTTAACTAAGTACCGAGGGGACGGAATTGAAAGGAGAGTCAAGGATCTTGATGAATTATCCAAGACTATTGCCAGTATTCCATTACTCTACCAACCAGGTTCACAATGGGTATACAGTATATCTGTAGATATTTTGGGGCGACTGATTGAAGTAATTTCAGGGCAATCTCTGGATCAATTTTTACAGCAAGAAATATTCGATCCATTGGAGATGGAAGATACCTTCTTTGAAATTCCCAACGATAAAACTGCTCGGTTTGGAACCAATCATTTGGCTGGTAAAGATGGAAAACTAAGAGTAGTTGACCGACCAGAAACGAGTGACTATGTTAAGCCAGTGTCAATTTTTTCTGGCGGCGGCGGGCTTATCAGCACTGCAGGGGACTATCTGCGCTTTGCACAGATGCTCCTAAATGGTGGTGAGTTAAATGGTGTGCGACTGCTAAGCCCAACCACTATCGCCTTAATCCGGCGTAATCAACTCACCGATACTAGCTCTAAGGGTTATAGTGATCGCCCTAATACTGGTGACACTATTGGCTTTGGTCTAGGGGTGGGAGTGGCAACAGGTGAGCAGCTATCATCTGCAGCTGAAGTTGGCACCTACACGTGGGGAGGGATGGCCGGAACATTATTTTGGGTTGACCCAAAGCATGAATTGGTTGCCATCTTAATGATACAACGGATATTAAGTCCCGAAGCGATCAGATCCAAATTCAGAAACCTGACCTATCAAGCCATTACCGAGATGAATTGAGAAATAAGGCTCACTCGCTATGAGCCAATTCTTCATTACGTTTTTCGGCAGCAGCCCAATCTTTTGGTAATTTACGCGCAACAACTAGAAAGCTTATAATTGAAGGAACAAATACACAAAATGTTAATGACATTGCATAACGCATTGCATCTAAGTCATTATAATTTTCTTTAAAGACGTCGATCATCCATCCTGCAAAGGTTGGACCCCCACCTAGTGCAATCATATTTAGAACAAAGAAAAATAGCGCAGTAGACATGGCTCTCATATTAATAGGAGCCAGGGTTTGGGCAATTGCAAAACTTGGTCCTAAATATATTCCTACGAAAAGTAAAAATAATGCAGAAAGGAAAAGGTTAACTTCTATTGATGACACCCAAAAACTACCAATCCCTATTGGAAAACACAAACTAATTGCAATTGCTGGCACCCAGCCGTATGCACGAATGTCTTTGCTGCCCCATTTATCAGCTAGTCTTGCACCAAAAAAGGCGCCTCCAGCATAAGCTGTCCCATTAATAATACCCAAAAGAATTATAAGGTGCTGGAAATCGAAACCAGGATCTAAGGCTATTAAATATTTAGTGTGGAAGGTTGAAAGAGCATAAGACGCAAAAGAACCAAAGGCTATCCCTAGACACATAGCCCACCAGGCAGGTATTTTAAGTAAGGTTTTTAATGATTCCATGAATGGCGGTTTAACTATTTCTGCTTGCTGCCCAAATTCCATAGCTCCACGAACAGGTTCACGTAGTACCAACTTAACTATAACTGCCAGCCCTACTCCAGTGGCACCAAGAAAAATAAATATTTTTCTCCAATCAACAACTGTAGTTTCTCCTTGAGATGGCCCTATAATCCATGCTGTGACAAAGTAAGCTGCCATAATTCCAAAGGGAATCCCCATTGAATAGACGCCTAATGCTCCTGCTCGTTCTTCTTTAGGATACATATCAGAAATAATAGAATGTGATGGCGGACTTCCACCAGCTTCACCAATCCCTACTCCCATTCGAGCAAGACCTATTTGCATGAAACTTCCTGCGAACCCAGTCAAAGCGGTAAAGCCACTCCAGGTCGCAAGCGCGATAGATATTATATTTACCCTACTATAACGATCAGCCAACCAAGCGATAGGAATAGCAACGACAGTATAAAAGGCAGCGAATAACAGTCCGCTCAATAAGCCCAATTGTGTATTTGTGAGTCCAAGCTCATCTTGAATAAAGGGCGCTAAAATACCTAAAATTTGACGATCAACAAAATTGAACCCATAGACTACAGTTAGTAGTATTAAGGCAAAAGTACGATAATTTTTACTCGGCGTTTTTTGATCTTCCATTGAAGTCCACCCGTCCTATTATTTTGCGCGCTGTTCGCGGTTACTTTGACGACGACGCTTTTTATTTTAGTCAAACAGTATACATAAGAATCCCGCTATTAATGATCTTATCGGCAACTAACCTTTGATGGTTTATTTGAAGATTTTAAACGGACATTGAGAAGGCGGCATGCGTTGCAAGGGCAGCCAATTTTCGTTAGAACCGACCGCCCCACAATGCTATCTAACTATCACTGTACCCAATTCTGGCTGAATGAGCTTGCCGGAAACCGCGGATAAGGGATGAGGTGCATCCGTTGGAGTTTTACCCGTTAAACTAAATGCAGAAGCAGCGTTCGATGGGCAAGCACCCGTTTCGATAAATCCAAGCGCTGCTGATAGTCGACCCTCGCTGGCATCACCTAAGGCATGAGAAAGGTCATCATCGACTAAACAACCTGTGACTTCGGCACCTGTAAGGTCTGCAATGGCTACGGGCAAGAAACCATCACTGTAGTCGCCAAACCCTTTTTCATTAGAACCTTTAAATTGAATCGTGCTATAAGTCGTGC
>Ga0308009_10001019_pt1 | contig 17620 bp, 15 predicted proteins | sample Neamet127_FD_203134 | JGI IMG/M metagenome (GOLD analysis project Ga0308009, IMG submission 203134) | Marine microbial communities from water near the shore, Antarctic Ocean - #127 | ecosystem: Environmental > Aquatic > Marine > Unclassified | place: Southern Ocean | collected 2014-07-24
CCCTTTTAGTGCGGCGTAAACAGCTCTTTGCTGCTGAACTCTATTTTTGCCACGAAAACTTTCATCTGTCACTTCTGCAGCGTAATGATTCCCATCTCCAGCAAGATCAGTAATTGTAATCTTTGCCTTTGGAAAAGTTTCTTTGATTAGATTTTCTATTTCTTTCGCTTGCATCGCCATTTTTTAGATCTCCACATGTTACTATAGAAATAAGATTTTTTTAATTTCTTACAAGTACCTTACTTTCCAAAAGAGTTTTCAAAGCTATTTTTATATAATGGAGTTAATTTGTTTATTGAAGAGTTATAGCTCCCTATTTGAATTTTATCTTCAATAAAACTACCCACTATCTCTGTATGAACGTCATTTTTCATTGCCGCATCAATTAATTTATTGGCTTTTTCTAGTGAACACCCAATGAGATACCTTCCTTGATCTTCTCCAAAGACAAAACTGGTATCACTTTCAATTAGGTTGAAGCCTAAGTTCGCGTGCGTTGCCATTTCAAAAATGGCAAGTGCTAGCCCACCATCTGATAAATCTGTACAGGCCTCAATTAAATCGAAGTGACACCTGATGAATTCTCCATTTTTGCGTTCTTTTTCTAAATTTACCTTTGGGACTTCTCCGTCTGTTCTATCAAACATTTCTGCAAGTAAAGCGGATTGCCCAAGCTCCCCAACTGTTTCTCCAACTAGTAGAGCTATATATTCTTTTTTAACCTTTCCTTTAATCATGGTGTCAATATTGTGAATAATTCCTACAGCTCCAATTGTGGGTGTTGGAAGAATAGCTTTTCCATCGGTTTCATTATATAATGAAACATTTCCTGAAACTATTGGCATATTTAATATTTTTACTGCTTCAGTTATTCCTTGTATGGCTTCTACAAGCTGACCCATAATTTCTGGCTTCTCTGGGTTGCCAAAATTCAAGTTGTCAGTAGAAGCAAGGGGAGTTGCTCCAACTGCTGTGAGGTTTCGATACGCTTCTGCAACTGCTTGTTTTCCACCTTCTTTAGGATTAGCTTTTACATATCGGGGTGTCACATCACTTGTGAAAGCTAATGCTTTATTGGTGTTGGGAACCCTCACTACTCCTGCTGGGAAGCCTGAAGAACATATGGTATTAGCCTGAACTTCACTATCATATTGTTCCCAAATCCACTGTTTACTGGAGTAATTTGGGCTTTTAATTAATTTCTTTAAACCTTCAATTGGGTTGATATGAGGTACTTGTTCTAAAGCCTTTGGCTTCGGCGTCGCAGACCAGGCTCTATCATACTCAGGTGCGTCTCCAGACAAAGCTTTTAGTGGTAAGTCTGCTTTTACTTCGTTTTTATGAAATATTATAAATCTGTCTTCTTCTATGGTTTCTCCAACAACAGAAAAATCTAAATCCCACTTATCAAATATTAATTTTGCTTTAGATTCAGATCCTGTATTTAAAACCATAAGCATGCGCTCTTGTGACTCGCTTAGCATCATTTCATATGCACTCATGTCTGGTTCTCTTGTGGGCACTTTGTCTAGATCTAATTTTATACCTAATCCACCCTTATCACCCATTTCCACTGCAGAACAGGTTAACCCAGCGGCACCCATGTCTTGAATTGATATTACAGCCCCAGTTGCCATAAGTTCCTGACATGCCTCCATTAATCGCTTCTCAGTGAAAGGATCACCTATTTGTACGTTGGGGCGCTTTTCTTCAATAAATTCATCAAATTCTGCGGAAGCCATGGTGGCTCCACCAACTCCGTCTCTCCCAGTTTTTGCGCCAACGTAAACGACCTGCATGCCTATGCCGGAGGCAACAGAGTAGAAAATTTTATCTTTATCTGCCAAACCGGCGGCAAATGCGTTAACTAGGCAGTTTCCATTATATGCTGAATGAAATCGGGTTTCTCCGCCTACGGTTGGGACTCCAAAACAATTTCCATAGCCACCTATGCCGGCAACAACTCCATTTACTAGTTGCTTAGTTTTTGGATGGTTAACTTCTCCAAATGATAGGGAGTTCATTACGGCTATTGGCCGTGCTCCCATTGTAAACACGTCTCGTAGTATTCCACCGACACCGGTCGCTGCCCCTTGATACGGCTCAATATAGGAGGGGTGGTTATGGCTTTCCATCTTAAAAACGACAGCTTGATTATCCCCTATATCTACTACGCCAGCGTTCTCTCCTGGACCACAAATCACTTGTGGGCCTTTAGAATGTAAAATACGCAGCCATTTTTTTGACGACTTATATGAACAGTGTTCGTTCCACATTGCCGAAAATATTCCCAACTCAGTAAAAGTGGGAGGACGTCCGATAAGGTCCAAGATTTTCTTAAACTCATTGGGTTTAAGGCCGTGACTTTCAATCACTTCTGTAGTTATCAATGGCTCTGACATTATTTTATTTCCTCTGACCTTATCTATTACCACTAAATTAAAAATCAAGATTCTCAAAGAACAGTTTTTAAGTTCTTTGTAGCTTTTAAAAAAATGACTGGAAATTTATCCAGTCATTATAGTTAAGGAGGAGATAATATATGATTATATAAAAATCTTAAGTTAAATTTTATTGTTAAACAATAATAAACACTAGATAAATTATCATACCTGCTATGTGATTTTAGCATACCTAATCACATTTTTAAAAAATTTACCCAAGTATAGATCTAGCTTTTTTTCGTTGTATCATTATTTCGTTTACTACAAAATCTCGAAAAGCAGCTATTCTTTTTGATTGGCGTAATTCTTCAGGGTAGGCGAGAAAAATTGGGACTACATTTGAAGCAAATTCTGGTAATATTCTGACAAGCTCTGGATTGTCTATAGCTACATAGTCAGGTAGTACGCCTATACCGAGGCCAAACCTTACTGCCTGAAGTACGCCAAAATAATTGTTAACAGTAAGGACCTTTTTTAAGTCATAGCTAAGTAATTCTTTAACTAAAGTCTCCCCAGCTGCTACTTGTTCTGAGCTAACATTTTGAAATATTACACGATGAGTCCTCAATTCAGACAAAGTTTTTGGGACTTTATTTTTTTGTACGTAGGCCTTGTTCGCGTACAAACACAGCTGAACACTCATTAAACGTTTCCGAACAAGGTCTGCTTGACTGGGCTCTTTCATACGAATTGCAACATCTGCCTCTCGCATCGGTAAGTCTAACACACGCTCACCAAGCATAAGATCAATATTTAGATCGGGATACTCCAAGAATAATGTTGATAATCGAGGAGCCAACCATAACGACCCAAAACCCATAGTGGTCGTCACTCGCAACTCTCCAAAAACTTCGTCTTCGCTATCTCTAATTCGAGCACTTGCCGCTTCTAATCTCTTTGACATAGATTTTGTCGCATCAAAAAGTAATTCACCTTGCTCTGTTAGGATTAAACCTCGCGCATGTCTGTGAAATAAAGTAGTATTTAAAGATTCCTCTAAGGCCCGAATTTGACGAGACACAGCAGATTGTGACAGATGAATATTATCACCAGCGTGAGTTAAACTTCCGGCGTCAGCTACAGCATGAAAAACTCTTAGTTTATCCCAATCCATTTATTTACCCTCTTTTACAGTTGACTATAAAGTACTGTTGTGAAGAGATATAGCAATAAATATAGCAAGGTGACTAACTTTAATGAGTTATTGATACGCAGTGTCCGTCGAAGTAAGAATAGAATCGTAAATAGTAGGAATTTTAAAATTTATGACTGATAGTTCTTTAAGTGATCGGTTTGACTTAACAAAATCGTCTGTCTTACTTAATGGAACACAGGCTTTAGTCAGGTTGCTTCTTACTCAGAAAGCTCGAGATAAGGTAGCTGGTTTAAATACGGCGGGCCTCGTTACTGGGTATCGCGGTTCGCCTCTTGGTGCGGTCGACAGTCAAATGTCAAAAGTTAAGAAAGAGCTCGATGATCACGATGTGGTATTCCAACCTGGCCTTAATGAGGATTTAGCCGCTACAGCTCTTTGGGGGTCTCAGCAAGCTGAACTTAGAGGTGAAGGTTTGTTTGATGGGGTTTTTGGGCTTTGGTATGGAAAGGGGCCGGGGGTTGATCGCTCTGGAGATGTTATGAAACATGCCAATATGGCTGGATCATCGACTTTTGGTGGGGTTGTTATGGCAATGGGGGATGACCATACAGGTGAGAGTTCTACTGTTTTACATCAGTCTGATTTTGCTATGATTGACGCTTCTATTCCAATTCTTTCCCCCGCTGGAGTACAGGAGATAATTGATTACGGATTATACGGATGGGCTCTGTCTAGGTTTTCTGGCCTTTGGGTTGGCCTTAAGGTCATGAAAGATACTATTGAAGTTACATCAGTTGTGGATGGAAATATCGATAGAATGAGTTTTTCTTCACCTTCATATGTTAAACCTGAGGGAGGTTTAAACATAAGATTGATAGATCAACCAGTAGATCAAGAAGAGCGCCTAGTGGATTATAAGATCGAAGCAGCTAGAAACTTTGCTAAAGAGAATAATATTGATAAGTGTGTTTTGAAAGGTGGCCAAAACCCAAGAATAGGTTTTGTTGCGGCTGGTAAAAATTGGTTAGATTTAGTTCATTCTCTTTCTCTTTTGGGTATCGACGAAAAGGATTCGGAGCGACTTGGTATTACAACATATAAAGTGGGACAAATATGGCCCCTTGACACTGTGTCATTCGAGAGTTGGGCGGACACTCTAGATTTAATAGTTGTTGTTGAAGAAAAACGAAAAATTATAGAAGTACAGATTAAGGAATATCTATTTGATAATTCAAAAGGAAGGCGTGTTTATGGCGGTAAAAAACAAGGTATGGAGTTATTCTCCTCAAAATTTGCGCTTGATCCGGTAGAGATAGCTGAAAAAATTGGCTATATCTTAGAAGAGGAAGGTTGCGGATCAGATAAGCTATTGTCAAATCTGCGTTCTGTTGTTGACTCAAGAAAAGCAGAAAATACCAGTGAGATAGCGAGTAGAATCCCGTATTTTTGTTCTGGATGCCCTCACAATTCTTCTACTAAAATTCCAGAAGGTTCGCGGGCTTACGCAGGTATTGGCTGTCATTATATGGCCCAATGGATGGATAGAGACACCTTAGGCTACACACATATGGGAGGGGAGGGAGCCAACTGGATTGGAGAAGCACCGTTCTCGTCTACAGGGCATGTATTCCAAAACATAGGAGATGGAACTTATAACCACTCTGGTATTCAAGCAATTAGGGCTGCCGTATCATCTGATGTTAACGTAACTTATAAAATTCTTTTTAATGACGCTGTTGCAATGACAGGAGGACAAGGAAATGATGGAGGACTTGACGCGCCTAGAGTTGTTGCTGAGTTAAATGCGATTGGTGTTAAAAAAGTTGTTGTAGTGTATGATGAGAAAGAGGATGTGGATTTCGATTTATTTAACTCTAATGTTGAAACCTTTGAGAGATCAGAACTTCAGAATGTTCAAAAAAAATTAAGAAACGAAAAGGGTGTGACCGCACTCGTTTATATACAGACCTGTGCTGCAGAAAAGCGTCGTAGAAGAAAAAGAGGGCAGTTCCCAGACCCGGATAAGAGGGTATTTATAAACACTGACATTTGTGAAGGCTGTGGAGATTGCGGTGTTCAGTCTAACTGCGTTTCTATAATACCTGTTCAAACTGAATTGGGTCGGAAAAGAGCTATCGATCAATCATCTTGTAATAAAGACTTTAGTTGCGTGAAAGGGTTTTGCCCATCTTTTGTTACTGTTCAAGGGGCTAAAGTAAAGTCTAAAACATCTAGTGAGATTTTAATACCAGAACTGCCAGACCCGGTTCTTCCAAATATAAATGGCACATATAACGTTATCATTACAGGGGTAGGAGGTACCGGAGTTGTTACAATTGGTGCTGTTCTGGCTATGGCCGCCCATATTGATAATAAGGGTGCTGGCATGATGGAAATGGCTGGGCTCGCTCAAAAAGGTGGAGCCGTCCACATTCACTGCAGGTTAGCAGATAACCCTGAAGATATATCCGCAATTCGAGTGGCTACTGGAGAAGCTGATGCAATCATTGGTGGTGATTTAGTTGTTACTTCTGGTACCAAAACTATATCTTTAATGAAAGAAAATAGGACTCAAGCTGTTGTTAATAGTCATGAAATTGTAACAGGTGAGTTTACTAGAGATACAGATTTTTTTATTCCTAATGATAGGTTGAAGCTTTCTTTAGAAGCTCGCCTTAAAGATGCTGTTAGTTTTTTTGATGCAACAGATTTGTCAAAGTTAACCTTAGGAGATTCTATATACTCTAACATGATTATTTTTGGAGCGGCGTGGCAGAAAGGCATGATACCGTTATCCTACCACTCTATTAAGACAGCTATTGAACTTAATGGGGCATCTACTGTACTAAATTTAAGAGCATTTGAAATAGGTCGGTGGGCAATTCTTTTTCCAAGTGATGCAGAGAAGGTTTATAACTCTAGAGTAATCGAGTTACCAAAAAACTTGAATGAAAAAGTAAAGTTTAGGGAAACACATCTAAAAGAATATCAGTCCGATACTTTAGCTAAACGTTACACTGATTTTGTTAGTAGATTTTCAGGTACTTTTTTAGAAGGTGCTGTAGCAGAAGGATATCATAAAGTACTTGCCTATAAAGACGAGTATGAGGTTGCCAGATTACATGCGGATACTATTTCAAAACTAAGAATGGAGTTTGATGGTGATCTCAAAATAACATATCATTTAGCGCCACCAGTCCTTTCAAAGTTAGGAAATGATGGTAGGCCAATAAAGAAAGAATATGGTTATTTTATGGAAAATGCTTTTAAAGTTCTTCAAAAAATGAAATTTTTGAGAGGTACATATTTTGACATTTTTGGTTACTCTGAAGAGCGTAAAATGGAACGTTCATTGATTGATTTATATGAGCGAGATATGGGGGCGTTGGTAAATGGTAATATTAGTAATAATGATGCTGCAATTTCTTTAGCAATGTTGCCGCTTCAAATAAGAGGGTTCGGATCTGTAAAACAACAAAGTTATGAAGTTGCAATGAAAACTCGATTGGAACTCCTTGAAATACTAGGTAGTAAAGATTTAACAAAAGTTGCTGCTGAGTAGAAATTGATTAATACTTTATTATATTCGGTAAACTCGTTAAATTTAGAGTAATAATTGACAAAAAAATAAGTGCCCTTGTATTAAACATGTTTAATTACATCTTCATAAGTAAATAGATCTGGCCATCCTCACTAACATCTTGCTTTAATATTTTGTTGCCAGATTCATGGCAGTAATGAGGAATGTCAATTATAGCAGCTGGATCATCTGCTATTACACGTAAAACACTACCTTTTTGCATTTCTTTTAATTTTTTTCGGATTTTTAAAACTGGTAGAGGGCACAATAACCCAGTTGAGTCTAATACAGAATCCCAATGATATTTGGTCAATTACTATTCTCCTTTTGGAGTAAATTAGATTTTTTAAACTTGAAATAATTAAGTATGTAGAGCCTGATAGCTGAAGCTAAGCCACATTTTTGCTCTCTTTCCTGATCAATTTCAGAAGCTAACTCGTTAATCCCTTTTTTTTGTTCAGATGCTATCTCTTGAAATGACTTCCAAAACTCTTCCTCTAGTGTCACGGAGGTTTTATGCCTTTTTAATGTTAGTGAACGTTTTTTGGGTCGTGAAAGCATTTTAAAGAATCTTTTTTTTAAATTTTAATGAGTAAATAGAAATTCATGTTGGACTAACCATTTTCTCAGGCCTGACAATCTGGTCAAACTCTTCAGCCGTTACAAAACCTAAATTTACTGCTTCCTGTTTCAGGGTCGTTTTGTTTTTGTGGGCTGTTTTTGCCACCTTTGTAGCATTATCGTAACCGATTTTTGGAGCCAAGGCAGTAACGAGCATAAGGCTTTCTTGCATCAAATGTTCAATTCTATCCTCGTCAGCTCTAATTCCAACGACGCAATTATTAGTGAATGCAAGTGCCGCATCCCCAAGCAATTGGATAGACTGTAATAAATTATAGGCCATCATCGGTTTGTACACGTTCAGTTCAAAATGTCCTTGAGACCCTGCAAAGCCAATAGCGGCATCATTGCCAAATATGTGTATACAAACTTGAGTGATGGCTTCGCATTGCGTTGGGTTTACTTTGCCAGGCATTATGGAGGAACCGGGTTCATTTTCAGGTAAAATTAACTCGCCAAACCCACTTCTTGGGCCTGAACCAAGGAACCTTATATCATTTGCGATTTTAAAAACACTAGCTGCAACTGTTTTTATAGCACCAGACATCTCTACGATTGCGTCATGCGCTGCGAGTGCCTCAAATTTATTAGGTGCTGTTTTAAATTTAATACCTGTGATTTCAGAAATTTGAGAAGCAACTTCCGTGTCCCAACCTTTTTTTGTACTCAAACCTGTACCTACAGCAGTCCCACCTTGCGCCAGTTCAAGAATATTTTTCACCCCGTGCTCTATTCTTTTAATCCCCATATAGACTTGATGTGTGTAACCTGAGAATTCCTGACCTAGAGTAAGTGGAGTTGCGTCCATTGTATGGGTTCGACCGATTTTTATGATTCCTGAGAACTCAACAGCCTTTAACTCTAATTCTTGGTGGAGCTTCTTTAATTTTGGAAGCAAATTGTTATAAGTAGATTCTGCAACCGCTATATGCATTGCGGTAGGAAAAGTATCATTTGATGATTGACCCATATTACAGTGATCATTAGGATGAACTGGGTCTTTGGATCCTATGACACCTCCAAGTAATTCAATTCCCCTATTTGCTATCACCTCATTCGCATTCATGTTTGACTGAGTGCCAGATCCAGTTTGCCAAACCACAAGAGGAAAATTACTACTTAGGTCTCCAGTAATTACCTCCTCAGAAGCTTTGATTATGACATCAGCAATTGTAGGAGCAAGTTTTCCAGATTTTTTGTTCACAGTTGCACATGCTTTTTTAATTATCCCTAAAGCCCTGATGATCGCTACGGGTTGTTGTTCCCACCCTATTGGAAAGTTTGCTAGTGACCGCTGAGTTTGAGCTCCCCAGTACTTATCTCCGGGCACTTCAATTGGTCCAAAACTATCAGTTTCTGTTCGGGTATTAGTCATATTTTATTTCTCCATTTAACGGAAAAGAGTTGGTAAAAATTGTACGATCTTAATACTTTTTGTAAGTATTTTAAAGTTTAGCTGAATTTAGTTCTATTACTAGAGTATCTAATTTATTTACGGAAACTATCAAGACTGATCACTTTTTGATTAGATATGTCAGTTTTCTTACCTATTAATGAGTTTTTAGGGTCGAGGTTTTTATCTATTTCTTCATTAGTTTCGTCTAAATTTTTAATAATATTTTTTTCAAACTTTAGTCCAAACTCAACAGATGGATCTGCGAAAGTTATTATAGAGTCTATTGGTATTGATAGCATTTCAGGGGTGTCACCAAAGTTTAGTGTAATTTCAAAATGTTCATTAGTTACTTTTAATCCGTCGAACCAATTTTGGATTATAATTGTCATTTCGTCTGGATACTTCTCTAACAACCAGTCGTTAATAGAAACCCCCGGGTGCCTTGGATCAAAAGTGATATAAAAATGATGATTTCCAGGTAAGCCATCGCGTTGAATGTCTGAAAGAACATCTACAATTAAATGACGCATAGCAATTTGCATTTTTTCTGTGTAGTCGATCTTCTCAATCATGTATTTTTCCTAATGTTTATTTAGTCATAATTAACTATTTTCTAACATATCCATCCACCACCAAAAATTTGTGTAGTTTCATTTCCATAAAAGACACAGGCCTGTCCCTTGGAAATACCCTCTTCGGGAGTTATCAGTTCCACAATAGCGTCAGTTTCAGATTTAGGCCTTACTATTGCGATATGAGGTTGCTGCGTAGATCTTACTCTTACTTTAAAATGCCATTCTTCCTTACTTTTAAAAGGATCTGCACCAAGCCAATTTATTTCTTTTACATTGAGGTACCTGGTAGTTAATGACCCTCTGGGACCAACGACGACAAGCTTCTTTTCTACATCTAGTTTTACCACATAAAGAGGTTCTTTTGATCCACTTACCCCTATGCCTTTTCGCTGTCCAATAGTGTAATGAATTATACCCGAGTGTTTACCTAAAACTTGTCCAGACTCTGTGACCACTTCTCCAGGTTCGGCTGCCCCAGGTCTAAGCTTCTCTATGACGGACGCATAATTACCATTAGGTACAAAGCAAATATCTTGACTATCAGCCTTTTTTGCCACGCTTAATCCAAATTTATGAGCCAACTCCCGAGTTTCTTTTTTAGATTTAAGATGCCCCAATGGAAAACGTAAATACTCTAATTGTTCGGGTGTGGTTGAAAATAAGAAATAGCTTTGGTCTTTATCTTTATCAGCTGCAGAATGAAGTTCAGCACCATTTTCCCCTACTTTTCTTTGGATATAATGACCAGTTGCCATGCAATCTGCTTGGAGATCTTTGGCAGTTTCAAGCAAATCCTTGAACTTAACACGCTCATTGCACCTTATACATGGAACGGGAGTTGCTCCAGCTAGGTAGCTATCTGCAAATTCCTCAATTACAGCACTTTTAAAAGAGTTCTCATAATCTAAAACGTAATGAGGAAAGCCCATTTTTTCTGCAACTCTACTTGCATCATGGATATCTGTTCCTGCGCAGCAAGCACCTTTTTTAGCGAGAGCCAGCCCATGATCATATAGCTGTAATGTAATGCCAACAACATCGTACCCTTCTTCAGCAAGATTTGCTGCAACAACAGAACTGTCTACCCCTCCGGACATTGCAACGACTACTCTAGTTTCAGACGGGGGTTTAAGAAAACCCAGGGAGTTAAGTTTTTTATTTAAGGCCATGTATCACTCACCGATACTAATTGTCTTGTTTAAATTATTATTTAGAACTTCTTTTAAGCTCTTTTAGTCCATTGTATACCCTTTTTATAATAGAAAATAGAAAATTTTTAGTGTAATTTACTAACTATAATATGTTCACTTAATTGAATTCAGACATTTAATACTACCTCATAGGGAAAAGAGTATATGAAAACGCCAGTGAAAGAACTCTCGGAGGAGATGGCAACTGATGAAATGCAACGTTTATCTATTATTATTAAGGAAGCGAATGAAAATTATCATACAAAAGACGCTCCAACAATGTCGGATGCTCAGTATGATGAATTAAAACGGCGTAATAACAGTTTAGAAAAAAATTTTCCTGATTTAAAACTTCCCAACAGTCCTAGTAATGAAGTGGGTGGGCCACTAATGGGGGGATTCTCAAAAATAGAACATTCTGTAAAAATGCTTTCACTTGGAAATGCATTTGACAAGAATGATGTATTTGATTTTGACGAACGCGTACGAAAATTTTTAAAACTTAGTACCAATGATGATCTTGAATTTACGGCTGAGCCGAAAATTGACGGGCTGTCACTGTCATTGATGTATCATGGTGGTAGGTTAGTTTACGCTGCCACTCGTGGTGATGGAGAGATGGGTGAAAATGTTACAAAAAATGCTAAAGTGATCAAAAGTATTCCTCAGATTTTGATTGATGCTCCTGAGATCCTAGAGGTTCGAGGTGAGGTTTTTATGTCTCATCAAGAATTTTCTGAACTTAATAGAGTGAATGTCACTAAAGGATTGAAAACCTTTTCTAACCCAAGGAATGCCGCTGCTGGGTCGTTAAGGCAACTAGATCATAATATCACTAAGGAACGCCCTCTAGAGTTTATGGCTTACGCATGGGGCGAACTAAGTTCTCCTATGGGAGATACATATTTTGATACCGTGAGATTCCTTAAAGGGCTTGGTTTTAGAGTGAGTCCATTAATGGTTAAGTGTAATGACGTTAATAAGCTTTTAGAACATTATGCTAAAATAGAACAAGCTAGAGTAACATTAGGGTACGACATTGATGGTGTTGTATACAAAGTAAACTCTTTGGGTTATCAAAAAAGGCTTGGTTTTCGCTCTACTACCCCGAGATGGGCCATAGCACATAAATTTGCTGCTGAACTTGCGTGGACTAAATTGGAGGCCATAGAAGTACAAGTGGGGAGGACTGGGGCTTTGTCACCAGTAGCCAGATTGCAACCAGTAACCGTTGGAGGCGTTGTTGTTTCTAATGCCACGTTACATAATGAAGATTATATTTTAGGCCAAGACTCTAAAGGAAACGTTTTAAGAAATGGTATCGATATTCGAGTCGGAGATTTGGTCCAAGTATATAGAGCTGGCGATGTTATTCCAAAAATTGCAAATGTAGACCTGACCAAACGGAAATTAGGTTCTGTGCCTTATGTTTTTCCATTAAAATGTCCTTCTTGTGGGTCGCCAGCAATAAGGGACGAGAGCGATGCAGTAAGAAGATGTACCGGTACTACCAAATGCCCTGCTCAAAAAATTGAAAAATTAAAACATTTTGTTAGTAGATCTGCATTTGATATAGATGGTTTGGGAACAAAGCAGGTTGAAGCTTTTTTTTATGATGATATTCTGCCAATTAAAGACCTACGAGATATCTTTACTCTCCAAGCGAGAGACCAGCTGAGTGTTTCAAAGCTTAAAAATCGGGGCAGGTGGGGTGAAAAATCAACAGAAAAACTTTTTAATTCCATTAATAATAAGCGAAATATAAATTTACAAAAATTTATTTTCTCTTTGGGAATGCGTCATATTGGGGAACAGGTTTCTGGACTTTTAGCAAGATATTATAAAAGTTGGGATAATTTTTTCGGTTCTGTTTTTGCTGCCAGTAATTGTAATGACGTGGCGTTAGAAAATTTAAATGCAATTGATGGAATTGGTGGCATTATGGTAAAATCATTGATTGATACTTTTGGCAATTCAACTCAATCATTAAACATTCAAGAACTTGCGGCTGAGTTAGTTATTAGAGATGCCGAAACAGTGACTAACATAAACTCAAAAATTAGTGGAAAGTTAATTGTATTTACTGGTGCGTTAGAAACTATGAGTAGAGCGGAGGCAAAATCAAAGGCAGAAGAAATGGGCGCAAAGGTTTCAAGTGCGATATCTAAGAAAACTGATATTTTGGTTGCTGGGCTGGATGGTGGATCAAAGAATTTAAAGGCTATTAGTTTGGGAATAGAAATCATTGATGAAAAAGCTTGGGTTATGTTAATTTCAATGGAGTAAGGAAAATGGCAACACGACCAGAAATTTTATATCCAATGTTTTCATCGACAATGTCGTTAAAGGGAATTGGAGAAGCTACATACCTAAGCCTAGAGAAGGCTGGTATCAACAAAGTTAAAGATCTAATATTTACTTTACCGGGTTCATTCATCGATAGGCAACAGATAAAAACTGTTGCGGAGATCTTAAAGCCAGAAGTGGTTACCGTAGAAATTGAAGTTTTAGGCCATACGCTCCCTATAGTTCGAAATAGACCTTTTATCGTTAGAGTTAAGGATTGTTCGGTTGAGTTTAATATTATTTTTTTTCGTGCCAGAGTAGAATATTTAAAAAAGCTTTTACCAATTGGCTCTAAGCGATTAATCTCAGGTAAGCTTGAATTTTTTGATAATTTACGTCAAATGACTCATCCAGACTATATAATTCCGTTAGGTGAGAAAAATGTTATTCCAAGATTTGATGCTGTATATCCTCTAACTAAGGGCATTACGCAGAAAATTTTTGCTAAATCAATAAAGGGTGCTCTTGAAGCCGTTCCTGTACTTAGCGAATGGATTGATAGAAGTAAGAAGTTAGACTCTCAATGGCCTGACTGGCAACAGTCTGTTTGGCTTGCACATACACCTAAAGATCAAGATGCATTATCTTTAACAAACCCTGCTCGTGAACGCTTAGCGTATGATGAATTTTTTGCTCATCAGTTAACTCTAGCAATTGCACGCCTTAAAATGAGGCAGAAAAAGGGGTTTTCTACTTTAGGTGGTAAGGAAGTTCGTGACGCAGTTATATCTAGATTAAATTATAGCCTTACCTCGTCGCAAGAACAGGTAATTGCAGAAATCCTATCAGATATGGCGGCTCCCATTGGTATGTACCGGCTTTTGCAAGGAGATGTGGGCTCGGGTAAGACAATCGTGGCTTTCCTTAGCTTATTAACGGCAGTTGATGGTGGCGGGCAAGGAGTAATAATGGCGCCGACAGAAATATTGGCGCGACAGCATTTTGATAGTTTTGTTGATCTGGCTAATTTAGCTGGTGTGCGGATTGAGTTACTTACAGGACGAGACACAGGAAAAAAAAGAACACAAAAATTAGAAGATTTATCAAAAAATGAGATTCAAATTTTGGTTGGCACACACGCAGTTTTTCAAAAGGACATTATTTACTCAAGTTTAAGGTTGGTGGTGATAGATGAGCAACATAGGTTTGGAGTCAATCAGCGTTCTGATTTAATAGATAAGGGAGTTTTAGTTGACGTTTTAGTGATGACAGCCACTCCAATTCCGCGGTCACTGGCATTAGCGAGTTTTGGTGACATGGAGGTTTCAATAATCGATGAGAAACCTGCTGGACGAAAACCAATCAAAACCGCAATTCTCTCAGAAAGCCGTATTGATGAGGTTATAAAGAAATTAAGTTTAGCCATTGAAAAAGGGGATCAAGCTTACTGGGTTTGTCCTTTAGTGGAAGAAAGTGATTTAAGTGATAAAGCTGCAGCGGAAGCAAGGTTCCAAACTCTCCAGTTAAATTTTAAAGAAGGCGTGGTAGGTTTGGTTCATGGTCAAATGTCAATAAAGGAAAAGACGCTGCAATGAAGTCGTTCGTTTTAGGTGATACTAAGCTATTAGTTGCTACAACGGTAATAGAGGTTGGTGTAGATGTGCCTAACGCTACTATTATGGTTATTGAAAGAGCGGAGAGTTTTGGATTATCGCAGTTACACCAATTGCGAGGAAGAGTGGGTCGGGGTATTTTGCCCTCGACGTGTCTTTTAATATATAAGAGCCCACTTTCACAAACAGGGTTGAGAAGGTTAAGTATCTTAAGGGAAACCGAAGACGGTTTTAAAATTGCTGAGGAAGACTTAAGAATGAGGGGTTCTGGTGATTTGATTGGAACAGCACAAAGCGGGTTAGCAAAGTTTCGAATAGCAGACTTGGAAAAGCAAGGACCCCTAATGGCAATTGCCCACAGTGATGCAAGAAAATTACTAAATGATGACCCTAGACTCGAAAGTGAAAGAGGTTTGGCTGCCCGACACCTTTTGTGGCTAATGGAAAAAAGCAAAGTAATTAAGCTAATTAAAATAGGCTGAACATATAATTTATAAATGTTCTTGCTTTGTTCTAAAATTAATGTATAGATGTAAAAACTGTTTTATCACTACTTAGAGGTTTTTATGATTAATGATTTGAAATATATTCTATCAAGCACACCATATGAATTAGCAAAAGACGCTTTGGGGGTAATTTCAATAATGGTGATAATCGGGGTTGGGTTATATCTTCCCAATTTGGTTTAAAGTTAGTAGGAGAATTTATTGTCTCACTAAACACTTAATTGAGTGTGGTTTCCATAGCTTCTAATAATGCTTCTAAGGTTAACATTATTGAGGAATGTCGATTTTTATAATCTTTTGCAGGTTTCAATATTTCTAGAGCTTGGAATGGGTTTTTAGGAGTGGGACCATTATCTGTTAACATTGCTAAAAGCTGATCACGAGCGTTTCGTACTTGATTAACTGTACATCCTATAATTGAATTTCCTACAATTGAGGCAGCAGCTTGTCCTAGTGCGCACGCTTTAACATCTTGAGAAAACTCTGATAACCTACCATGTGACATTTTTATACTTATATTAACCGTTGAACCACAGACTGGAGATCTTCGAACGATTGATGCATCGGAATTAGTTAAGCTCTCCGTATGGGGAATCTCTGTCGCAAATTTTAAAATTTGCTCTGAATATAATTGAATAAGACTAGTACTTTCGACCAAAGTGCAATGCTCCAGAGATTAAAATAGTTAATTATGGGTTAATGAATTTTATTCGAAAATAAAAGCGATTATTGGTGATATTTAAAATTTTTTAAGATTATAAAAGTTTTATATTCCAAGCATAGTACTGATACTCTTTGGAGTGAGGCCAGCTTTTCGTAAAGAAGAAATTGATTGTGATCTGTCTCGCGTTGCTAAACGTTTTCCATTAGAATCTGTTATAAGTCTATGATGATAATAAGTGGGTTTTGGGAAATTAAATAAAAAGTATAATATAGTATGAATTTTTGTTGCATCAAATAAATCTTCACCCCTTACAATATTATTTATACCTAATTCTGCGTCGTCAATCACTACCGACAGATGGTAAGAGGCTTCACTTCCTGGTCTAGACAGTACTACATCTCCAATATTATCTATTGCCTCGTTCCTTGTTACTATTTGAATTTCTGGAGTACTTTCCAGAACTTTTTCTGCTTCACAGAATGTAAGAAAATCACGTCCTATATAGTCCCAGGCCTTGATCATGTCCAGCCGGAGGGCACCGTTTCGCTTTGTTGGAAATTTACTTGCCTTAATGTTTTGTTTACAAGTTCCTGGATAAATACTTCCATCTGGACCATGTCGCGGTTCGCTACCATGTGGAGCAGAAATAGCATTTAATATGTCCCGTCTGGAGCAAGAACATTCGTATAATAGATTTAAATCCCAAAGAGTTTTGAGTTTACTATTGTAAAGAGAGCCCCGCTCTGACTGCCTTATAATATTCTCATCCCATTGGATATTGAGCCAACTCAGATCTTCATAAATTTTTTTTTCGAATGCTTTCGTAGATCGAGCCTGATCCAAATCTTCAATTCTTAGATGGAATTTACCAGAATTGACCAATGCCAGATGGAATCCGAATAAGGCTGAATAGGCGTGACCAAGATGTAACTCTCCAGTTGGTGAAGGAGCAAATCTAGTTTTAAAATTCATTTTTTTCTATAACATATATCATGCACTTTAAGTGAATTCCTGGTAGGTGAGGGCCATATTCTTTAAATAATAGTCTTGCTCGATTTGTACTTAGGTACCCATTTAATTTAACTAAGTATTCGGGGATCATAAGAGCCGTGTCGTTAAAAGAGAATATAAATATTCCACCCGGATCGAGTAACGACATTATCTCATCAAATAAATTTATTGGAGCTGCTCCTGGACCCATAACACCGACTGCCGTAATGACTGAATAGTCACCCAACTTAATAGGCGTAGGGGTGTCCAAGTTTAACTTGATTATAGACCTGTATACTCTTTTCTTTTTTGCCTGTTCTAACATTTTTTCAGAAGGATCGACACCATTTATATTGTCGAATCCCGCTTTAGATATTGCGACACCTGATAGACCTGTTCCACAACCATAATCTAATACTTTTATTTTTTTATTAACGATTAACTTTTTTAATATTAAGGCAACACGGTCGGGGGTTGCGTAATAGTTTTCTGTAATTTCTTTGTCGTATGTAGTAGACCAATTATTATAAAGATTTTCAACAAACTCTCTTTTATTTGTGATGTGTGCTTCTGTTAGATATTTTTTTGACATCAATCACCAACCTCTTTTTGTTACCTATTTAACTAGAATTTGTTTTTCGAGCCATTTGGTAAAATTT
>Ga0308009_10001024_pt1 | contig 17572 bp, 19 predicted proteins | sample Neamet127_FD_203134 | JGI IMG/M metagenome (GOLD analysis project Ga0308009, IMG submission 203134) | Marine microbial communities from water near the shore, Antarctic Ocean - #127 | ecosystem: Environmental > Aquatic > Marine > Unclassified | place: Southern Ocean | collected 2014-07-24
TGATATTACTCAGGTAACTATCTCTAAGAGTAGAAAAACTACTACTGGTACTATGATGTTGGCACGAAATCCAGTTACTATCATATCTGCTACTAAGGCCTAATCTAGATTTTTAATTGGGTAAAAAAGCATCAAAATATGGCTGGATTAATTGGAATTGGAGTAGGTCCTGGAGATGTAGAACTTCTTACAGTTAAAGCAGTAAAAGCAATTCAAAATGCCGATATTATCATGTGCCCAGCATCCAATGAAAATAGACCTAGTATAGCTCTATCTGTTGTTTCACCCATAATTGATAAATCATTAAACCAAGAAATTATAAAATTAATTTTCCCAATGACTAAAGATAAAGATATTCTAGAAGCATCTTGGAAAAAAAATGCCAAAATAATGGCTGAAACTGTTTTGAAAGGAAAAAATGTTGTATATCTTACAGTCGGTGATCCGTATCTGTATAGTACTTGGATTTACATGCACAGAGATTTAAAAGAAAATTATCCTAGCATGGATATCAGTGTAGTTCCAGGAATTGTTTCAATATTTTCATTTGCTTCAAAAGTTGGTATTAGTGTTGCAGAAGGTGCAGAAAAAGTTGCAATTATTCCTTCTTGTTATGACTTATCCAGTGTAAAAGAAATTGCAAAGCATTCTGAATCAATGATATTTCTTAAAGACGGTAGATATTTTGATAAAGTAATTGAAGTTCTAAAAGAATCTGGATTTCCTGATAATTCTCTTTTTGCAATTGGACAAGATTTGGGAACAGAAAATGAAATTATAAGAACAATGACTTTAGGTGAAGTAAATAATGAATCATTAACTACAAAATACTTTTCAATTTTGGTGGTAAAACGTGTCTAACGTATTTTTTGTTGGCTGTGGTCCTGGAGATCCTGAATTAATTACAGTCAAAGCTAAAAAACTAATTCAAAAAGCTGACATTGTAGTTTATTCTGGTTCATTAATTCCTGATCCAATATTGAAATTATGTAAAAAAGGAAAAATTCATGATGCAGCAAAATTAGTTAGAGAAGAAATTTTTGATTTATTATATAAAAATGCAAAAAAAGACAAACTTGTTGTTAGACTACATGATGGGGATCCTGCAATTTATGGTGCAATTAGAGAACAAATTGATAATTTAGAAAAAAAAGGAATCGGATCAACAGTTGTACCTGGTGTTACATCATTTTTGGCTGCAGCTGCAGCACTTGGTACGCAATTAACACTACCTGGTGTTACACAAACAATGATAATTACAAGAGCTGAATCTAGAACTAAAGTTCCTAAAAGAGAACAAATATCTGAACTTGCAAAACATCAAGCAACATTAGTTTTTTACCTTAGTGTTCATTTACTAACTAAAATTACAAAAGAAGCAATTGCTGGAGGATATAAAAAAACTACTCCTGTTGCAGTAGTTCATCGAGCAAGTAGGAAAGATCAGAAAATAGTTCTTGGAACACTTACCGATATTACAAACAAAGTCAAGGCTGAAAAAATTACAATGACTGCTATTATTATAATCGGTGATGTAATAAAACCAAAATCATATGAATATTCAAAACTTTATGATAAAACATTTAGTCATGGTTTTAGAAAAGCTAAAGTCAAGTAGATAAAAAATTTACTTTATTATTAATTCCAATCTTATTTAATTTATTTTTAAAATTATTTACATTACCTGAAGTAAAAATTTTTAATGAATTTCTTTTTGATTGATTATTTTTAATTTTTAAAAAAATATCTTTTGCAACAATTTTTCCTGAATCAATAAATTCTATTTCTGGAAATTCTTTTTTTAATAGTAATTTTAAAAATAATAAATGAGTACTAGATAATGTGACTGTATCAATTTTTTCTAAAGTTATGATTTGCTCTAAACTTTTTTTAATAATTTTTTTGCAATATTTTTTATTATTAAGAAATTTTCCAGATTCTACTAAATCTACAAGATTAGATCCATTTATTTTAAAAATTTTATATGATTTTGGAATATTTTTTTGGATATAATTTACTAATCCTTTACTCTCTATTGCAGATTTTGTTGCTAAAATTCCAATTTTTTTTGATTTTGATTTTTTTATTGCTAATTTCAAAGGAGGTTTTACATCCACAATTTTCTTTGTTGATAAATCTAGCATTAGACTTGGTGTATTGGATGCAACAACAATAATGTCAGGCAAAAATTTTTCTTCTAATAGATTAATTGTTTTTTTAATTATTATGCTTAATTGAGCCTGTGATTTTACTCCATATGGATAATTTTTTTGATCAGCAAAATAAATAATATCATTTTTACTAATTTTTTGAATTTCTTTAATTATTGAAAGTGAACCTAACCCTGAATCAAAAACAACAATCTTTGCCACTATCTTCAATTCACTCCTCAATCATAATAGTTTGTTAGTTAAATTTACTCAAAAGTTGATCTAAATTTACACTGTTGATTAAGACTTAATTTCTGAATTGAACAACATGTCAAAATTCGACAGTACATGGGCTCGTCAAGAGACCCAAAGTGTAACTGGCAAACTACAAGATGTATTAAAACCTCAAGGTGCATTAAAACCACGAATTCAAACTGCAGTAAACCAACTACAAGTCCAAATATCAAAAATGGACTCAATGTTAAGTAAATTGCAAGAAAGAGATGCGCAACTCTTTCAAAGAGTCGTGACTGCAATGCAGCAACATGATACTAGTACAAGTAAAGTTTTGTCGAACGAATTAGCTGAAATTCGTAAAGTTACAAAGATGCTTGGTAATGCAAGAATGTCATTAGAACAAGTTCAACTAAGACTGACAACGATTCATGATCTTGGTGATGCTATGGTAGCAATTGGACCTGCGATGAATACAATGAAGGGATTGAAATCATCACTCGGAAAATTCATGCCAGAAGCTGATTCAGAATTGAATGGTATGACCCAGACACTTAATGGACTTATGATGGATTCACTTGCAGGAGACTCATTCAATATGGAGTCTTCTACTTCAAATGAAGAAACAGATAGAATTCTTCAAGAAGCATCTGCAGTAGCCGAGCAACAGATAGGAGAAAAATTCCCATCTGTACCATCTTCAAGTGGACTTTCGTCACAAACCTCTTCTACTTCTTCCTTTGAGTAGCTAGTTGAGATTAGACGATAGTTATTATTTTTATTTTATTTATTTAAAAAATATTAAGCTAAAACATTAAAAATAATTTTTAGTTATGGAAATGCAACAGATCCAGATAAAATAGAATCAATCTCTGAAATATTCACTCTACTTTGTTCCATAGAATCTCTTTTTCTAATTGTTACTGTATTGTCTTCTAATGTTTGATGATCAACTGTTATTGCAAATGGAGCTCCAATTTCATCTAATCTTCTGTATCTTCTACCGATTGCACCTGAATGATCCAAAAATGCATCGAATTTTCTTTTAATATTTAGAAAAATTTCATCAGTTTTTTCTTTTAATCCATCTTTTTTAACTAATGATAAAATTCCAACATGAATTGGTGATAAATATGGTTTTAGTGATAAAACCATTCTATCATGTTCTTCATCTTTTTTTAGTGAATGTTCTAAAATTGTATACAGACTTCTATCAATTCCCATTGAAATTTCAAATACGTGTGGCAGAACTTTTTCATCATTATCCATTACTTCAAATTTTTCTTTACTCATTTTTGCATGACTAGATAAATCATAATCTGCTCTATAATTACATGCTACAAGCTCAAGCCAACCGATTGTAGTTTCAACTTCAAAATCAAATGCAACTTCTGCATAGAATGCTTTTTCCTTATCTCCTAATTTTCTAAATCTACTTTTTGAAATATCAATACCTGTTTTTTCATAAAATTCTGTTAAAATTCCTAAATAATATGCTACAAATTTGTTTGGAACAATTCCTGATTCTAGTGCTTCTTTACATGTCATAGAAATTGGTTCAGCATCAGTCTGTACTCTAATTACTGTATTTTCAACTTCAGTAAATTTTTCAACCTCATCTAATCTTCCAGGATTACAAAATACTTCAATTTCAGCTTGATAAAATTCTCTAAGACGAAGTAAACTTTGTCTTGGTGCTATCTCATTTCTAAAACTTTTTCCTACTTGAGCAATTCCTAATGGAAGTTTACCTCTCATAGTCTTGAAAAGTCTAGGAAAATCAACAAATATTGATTGACATGTTTCTGGTCTAAGATATGCTTCTTCTTCTTGAGGACCAATTCCAACTTTAAACATCATATTGAATTTTTTTGTTTCACCAAAATTTCCTTTACATTTTGGACACTGTATTTTATTTTCTTTAATTGCATTATCAAATTCAATCAAATCTGCATTTTCAGGAATCTCAATATTTGTAATCTCTGCAATTGTTCTATCTGCTCTATATGTTGAATTACATTTTGTACATTTTATTATTGGATCTGCAAAATTACCTAAATGACCTGATGCTTCAAAAACCGATTTAGACATTATTTGGGAGCCATCAATTTCCATCATTCCGTCTCTTCTGATTAATTCTCTTCTCCATAACTCCAGAAATTTATTTTTTAAACCAACACCCGATGGTCCGTATTCCCAAAACCCTGCACTAGCATCCGAATAAATTTCACAACTAGGAAAATAAAATCCACGTTCAAGTGCTAATTTCATAACTTCTTCATAATTCATTATTTTATTTCTCCCTTAACCGAATACATTTCTATGCAAATCCTTTTGCTATTTTGACATTTTCAAAATCATCTCTATCATCATCAATTGGAGTTTCTAAAATTATGGGAATTTTTTTCTTATTTGCAAATTTGACAACAGATGTTATGCCTTCTTCTCCAATTCCACCTAATCCTAAATGATAATGTCGATCAAGATTACACCCAAGTTCTCCTCTAGCATCATTTAGATGAAGAATTTTTAAATTTTCTATTCCAACATGTTTATCAAATTCTTTAAAAGTTTCTTTAACTTTATCTGCTGTTCGTAAGTCATATCCTGCAACAAATGCATGACATGTATCAAGACAAACACCAAATTTTTTTCCAGGTTTTAATTGCTTAAAAATTTCACCAAGTTGTTTAAAATCTGAACCAACAGAATTTTTTTGTCCTGCAGTATTTTCTAATAAAATTATTACATCATTTTTTGTTTGACCAGCTTTTGTTAGACCTTCTACTAATTTTTTAATTCCTGCTTCTTCTCCAGTTCCTAAATGACTACCTAGATGTGTAACTAAATATGGTATTCCTAATTGTGCACATCTTTCAACTTCACTTATCAATGTGTTAACTGATTTTTCAAATGCATCGTCTTTTGGTGTAGATAAATTTGGTAAATACGGCATATGTGCACAAGTTGCAAATCTATCAATTTTACTAGCTTTTAATTTGGATTTAAAAGCATCAATGACTTCTTTTGTTAGTTCTTTTGCATGCCATGATCTTGGACTTCTTGTAAATATTTGAAATGCTGAACAATTTCTCTCAACCGCATTATCTACTGCTTTATCAATTGAACCTGATGCTGAGACATGACAACCAAGTTGCATATTTTAACAATTTCTTAAAACATAATTTAAACCAGCGTTCAAATCTTGAGAACCAGATTTTTATGTAAATTACTTCGATAACTATTATGCTAGTTCTTGGACAAGATGAAAAAGCAAAATACCCTTTTTTGGCTGATGCGGGAGAATATTTGAAAGATAAGGGCTTTTCTTTAGTTCAATTCGGTAGTGATCCAGTTTTAAAATTATCCGTAGAAAAAGCACTACATAGAATCAAAGTTGCAGCAGCAGGCGAAGTCTACAAATCAGATTTGATAGATGGTCAGGCATCAAAAGACTATGTTCTTGAAAGAGAAGTATTTTCTTTTCTTTTAGCTATAGTCCTTATCAAACTAACTGGCATGTCTACATTGATCAAAAGATTTGCTTTAGCTGAAGCTCGAAGAGCAGAGAATTATTTAGAAAAAGATTTAGGAAATGCTTCTAATAAATCAAAAATTGATTTAGCAACTAGAATTATTTATGATTTATTTAATATTGAAATAATTAAAGAAAATGATTTTTTTGTAATACCTGTATCTGATTATTTAAAACATTCAGTTACTTTTCATGAACGTGAATGGAAATTAATCAATAGACATGTTGAAAATGGAAAAGTCTTTCTTACTCCTGATAAAACAGTTAGATTAATTCGAAAAGAATTAGGAAATTATATCAGTTCAAAAATTATCAATGCTCCTAAACCCTCTATGATTCCTGGACTTGAAAATATTGTAAATGAATTAATTTTAATTTCTAAAAAACTTACACCAACTTATACGATTACTACTGGAGAATATCCTCCATGCATAAAACATGCAATTGATGTACTTGAAAAAGGTGAAAATCTTCCACATTCTGGAAGATTTATGCTTGCAACTTTTCTTTTATCAAAAGGACAAACAGTTCCACAAATTGTACCATTATTCAAAAATGCACCTGATTATAATCCTCGAGTTACACTTTACCAACTTAATCATCTTGCTGGGACTTCAGGTAGTGCAACAAAATATACTTGCCCTTCTTGTGAAAAATTAAAAACACAGGATCTTTGTTTTATAACAAAAGAATGTGATAATATCATTAATCCATTACAATTTGGAAAAAAGAGAACATAATGAATGAAATTGATATTAAATTTTTACAAGATTCTTTTAAAAAATATTATTTTAATCATTTTGATCTAATTACTAGTCCTGAACGTACATCTGAGAGGGAATTTGGCTATCAAAAATTTAATTCTGGAATGTTTAGACATATTTCTCTTAAGGATAATAAAGAATTACATCTATTATTTATGCAAAATATTCCATCAGATGTTTACTGTTCAAATGCATATTATGCATTTCCTAATTCCCCAATGAGTGAAAAAGATTGGAAAGAAGCTGACTTAATTTTTGATATCGATGCAAAGGATCTCAATTTATCGTGTAGGAAAAATCATACTATATCAATTTGTAATGAATGTAATGAAATTTCAAAAGACGTTAGTCAATGTGTAAAATGTAATTCAACTAAATTAGAAAAAAAATCACTACCTTGTAAAAATTGTATTGACGCATCAAAAATTGAAGTCAATAAATTATCTAATGTTTTAATTAATGATTTAGGAATTGATAAAGAAAATATCCATGTTTATTTTTCAGGTAATGAAGGGTTTCATGTTTACGTTTATCACTCACAATTTCAACAAATGGGTTCTAAAGAAAGATCAGAACTTGTTGACTATATCATGTTTCGTGGTGCTATCCCTGAAACATTTGGGATGAAAAAATTTAAACCCAATAGATCATTATTTCCTGATTTCAATCAAAAAGGTTGGAATGGCAGATTTTCAAAATATGTTTTTGGTTCAAAATCAAAACGTTCAAAAATTATTTCAGAATTACTTGATAGTGGATATCCTTCTTTTCAAAAAATACTTGATGATGTATCAGAAAATATTGGCGTTAAAATTGATCCTAATGTAACTATGGATATTCATAGAATTTTTAGATTACCTGGTTCTATTAACAGTAAGAGTGGTCTTACCAAAATTCTTTGCACTGATTTAACAAAATTTAATCCATATACGGATGCATGTTTTCTTAATGATGATTCTGTTGAAGTTTTAGCTAATTGTCCAATTGAATTTAAGCTAAAAAATAAAAAATTTGGTCCATACACTAATGAAAAAATATCACTTCCGACATATGCCGCAGTGTATATGATTTGTAAAAAACTAGCAACAATTGCTTAATTTTGCTGGTAAGGCTTTAATTTAGTGAATCATAATAAAATATGATTTTGTATAGCGCCTCTACTGATAAGCAAGCTCCGCCTCCTGATACTGGTAAATTCATCAGATTAGCTATTGTTGCTGTTATAGGAATTGTAATTTTTACCATGATTGGAAATCAAGCAGTTATTTTATCAATGAATTTCACTGAATTTGGAGATCAATTCACAAAACCTCTTTACTATACACTTCTTTCAACTCTAATTCTTTCAGCAATTGCTCTTATTCGGGTAAATATTGTTAGCAGATCTTCTATTTTCTGGTATGCAATTAATTCAGCAATTGGATTTATTGCAAGAGGTCCTCAACAATCTATTTCAACAGATATTCAAAGTTTTAAAAATTACAAATTAACTTCTCCACAATTCATTCTTTGGCAAATAACTAAGATTCTACTATTTGGTGCATTCTTTGCAAATATTATGTTTGGATTTGCAGCAATGTCATTTATTGATGGAAATACGTTAGGTGTTGAACATTTACCAAACTTATTCTCTTTACCATTTGTAACTCCAGATAGTAATCCAAATTATGCATTTGAACAAGTTGTTCCAATGATTCCTGCATTAGTAATACTAATTCCACCTATGCTTGGAGCAATTGGATTACGTTTAGTTCTGTATGTTGGTATTCATAGAATTATTGATGTTGTTACATCATATTTACAAGACTCTCAAGAAGGAAAACCTCGTTATCTAAATTATGTTTCAACTATTGAGGGCATTTTAGGAATTGGTATACTTTGGATTGGTGTTAATCTATTCTTTACTGATCAAATTGATTATAACACAAGATATGTTATTGGAGGTACACTTGTAATTGGTTTTGCTTTAATTGCATTTTCATTAGTTGATAGAGTTAGAGCACGTGTTCTAACTCATATGTTTAAGCGTGATGTAATAATACGATTTGTAACAATTCTTGTAATTTTACTTATGATTGCTGGTGTAGTAGCAGTAAACAACAGTATTGCTGATGCAAAGAAAATTGAATTTTTAGGACCATATACAGCACAACAAATTGGAGTTAATAGATATCTTGGAGAATTAAATGATGTTCAAGAAAATACCCATGATGTACAATTAACATCTGTATCTGCAAATAATATTAAAAATTATGTTGAACAAAATAGTGATGTTCTTGATGTTATTCGAATTTGGGATTGGGAAGCTGCATTTGCTAAATTAAAACCTGAAATAGGATTAATTCCATATGTTGACTTTGAAGATAATGATATTCTAAGATTTAACAACACTTTGTATTGGACTGCATCAATGAAACCAATTCTACCGTCATCTGTTAGTCTTGATAATAGATGGTATAACGAGCATCTTGTTTATACTCATGTTCCAGATGGATTTTTGACTTTAGGAGCAACAGATGGTCAGATAGTTGACAGTGGAAAATTTTTCGAACAACGAGAAATTTACTATGGTGAAGGTGGATTATTTGAACAAACTTGGTCTGGTTATCCAACTGGAAGAGGTGAAACTAGTGCAGAACTTGGAGGCATATCTTATTCTGGTACTGGTGGTTTAGATGTTCCACCACCACTTAGTTGGATATTTGAGCCAAATTTCTTACTTTCATTTCCAGGTGAATCTGTACACATTATGAGATACAAGGATGTACATGATAGAATGGAAGTGTTGTATCCATATTTCTTATATGATTTATTTGGAAAAGAGTTAGACTCACTACCTGTAACTGATGGAGAAAATTCCTATTGGTTAATTCCATTAATTATTGGTTTTGACACAGGTGATGTTCCTTGGTCTGTTGGAAACCCATACTTACGTTTGGTAGGGTATGCACTTGTTGATTCCTATAATGGTGATATTCAATTATTGAAAACTGGTGATGATTTCTTTACTGAAATGTTTGCTAGTCAATATAGTGAACAATTTTCAGCAATGCCATCTTGGTTAGAAGAACAAATTCGATATCCCGTTGAATTGTTTAATTGGAAAACAGAAATGTACAATATTTACCATGTAACTAATCCTGAAACATTCATCCAAGCAAATGAATTTTATGAAATTCCACGTGGTCTTGATACTTACTATGTTGAAGCAAAACCACCTGGATTTGAACAAACTTCTTTCTTAGGATTACTTTCATTGGAATTAAAAGGATCACAAGGAAGAAACCTTGCTGGATATATGGTAGTTGAAAATGATCTTGAGAATTTAGGTAATTTACAATTTTATGAAGTTCCATTAGATTCTGAAACTAAATTGATTGGACCTACTGCAGTAAGAGAAGCACTAGATAGAGATCCTGAGTTTGCTCAATTAAAAACATTATTGAGAAATCCAAGAATTGGAGATAATATTTTGTATCGTGTAGGTGATCATGATGTGTACTTTATTCCAGTTTATACTGCAGGTGCTGGTGGTGTAGTTGCTCAATTAGGTACTATTGCAGCAGTTGGTGCAGCGTTTAATGGTGAATACTTTGTTGGATTAGGCGCTACCCAAGAAGAAGCATTTGAAGAATATTTGAAAAAGGTTTCTGGTGTAGCATCAACTACAACTACTGCTGATGATGATTATGTTGAATTAATTAAAAATGATAGAATTAATATCATAAAATCAATATTTGAAAAGGAACAGATTATAATTTCTGAACCAACATCAATTCAGATACCATTGGCATTTAATGAAGGTGAAATATTCTTCTTTACTGAAGATGATCTTCCTGATACGGAATTATTCCTATCTGAATTCATTGATGACTTTGTAAAACCACGTAGCGATAGAGTATTCATGTGGGAGATGGATACAATTCTCAATATTGGAACCATATATCTGAAAGATGGATTACCTGAGATACACTATGTATCAATTGAGGTAGGCAACTGATTGCTTCTTGTTGTTGATAACGGTTCTATCTATACAAAAAAATTAACTGATTTTTTAACTAAAAAAAATATTTCATTTAGAAAATCCACTCCTCATATTTTAGAATTAAATTCATTAAAAAAATATGGATCAATTATTTTATCTGGAAGAACAAAAAATGATAAGAAAATAAATGAAGTAAATTCTAAAATTATTAATTTTTCAATTAAAAATGATAAAAAATTACTTGGAATATGCTATGGTGCAGAAATATTAGCTCTTACATTAGGAGGTACAATTAGAAAAACAAAATTTATTCAAAAAGGAAATGAAACAATTGAAATTTTACAAAATAATTTACTCACAAATAATTCAATAGATGTATTTGAAAGTCATGGATTTGAAATTGCTAAATTACCAAATACGTTGATACCACTTGCAAAATCTGATAATTGTAACTATGAAATTATTCAATATAATGAAAAACTAATTTTTGGAACTCAATTTCATCCAGAAATGAGTCTTGATGGTAATAATTTAATTGAAAAATTCTGTTCCCTCTGATTGATATTAATAACTCTCAAAATTTCTTTATTTTATGGAACAAGAAGATCATCAATTACTTTTACCTCTTGTTGAAGAAGAAAATATTTGTCTTCCATTACCAATTAATGTTGTATCTAGATATTGGAATATTGAATTACCTATGGCTGAAGCTATAGAATCTGCTAAGAAATATTCTGATTTTAATGGAAGTATACTCATTGAGGGAATAGAACTTGCAGAAAGACATGGGTTGTCATCAAAGATAGTTCATTCTTCTTTAACTGAATTAAAGATGATTATTGATGCAGGTATTCCTCCAATTGTAATTCTTCCAGGCATTCCTGAAATTACACAACATGCTTCAGTAATTACTGGTTATAATGAAGACGAGAAAACAATTCTTCATTATATTCAAAAAGGTAATCAAGAGGGAGAACAACAGGAAGGAGCAATTCCCCAAGATATTTTTGATAGAGAGTGGTCTGAAGAAGGAAGATTATTGATAATTATGGCACCATCTGATACTTTATCTGGTATTGTTCTTGAAAATAATTCTCAAGATAAATCTAATCGCTTATGTTTTAATTCTGAAAAATTAAATATTTTAAAAAATTCTAATGAAGCACTTACAGCATTAAAACAAGCTATTGAACTTGATTCAAACAATTCCACTGCTTTACATTTGTATGGTTCTATGCTAAATCAACAAAATTCATTAGATTGTGTTTCTTTTTATGAAAGAAGTTTAAAAATTAATAACAAATCATATTTGACATTTAATGGATTAGGCAATTTTTATCTGAAAACAAATCAATTTGAAAAAGCAGAAAATTCTTACAGTAAAGCAATTGAAATTAATCCAAAAAGATCTGCTAAAATATACAAAAACCGTGCTTATCTTCGAGAGAAACAAAATAAAAATTCAGATGCTAAAGAAGATCTTAAATCCTATTTGAAATATTTTCCCAAAGCACCTGATAGAGGAATTATAGAACAAGCAATTAGAGAAATTTAATGCGGAATACGGGATTTGAACCCGTGACCTTCAACTTGGGAAGCTGACGTCATACCAGACTAAACTAATTCCGCTAGGATATTATTTCAATAATTATGATTAAATATCTTGATTGAGTGGGTATAGTATGGATGCAAAATGTCCAGAATGTGAAAGAGTTGCAGTCTTAGATGATGATATTACTATTGTAAAATGTCCTCACTGTAATTTTGAAGCTGATTATGATACTTATCTTGAAATTATGAAAGATCATGCAATGAATATGGCATCTGATTATATTCCAGATCGTTCTGGATTATAATTACCAGAAATTCCCTTTATCTGAACAATCTAGATGGGATCCACAATTAGGACAAAACATATGGCATGCTTGCATATCTACCATTTTGTTTTCACACCTTGGACATTTGATTTCTTCTCCCATGACTATCTATGGAAATATTGATTTAAAAATAATGTCCAAACGTTAATTAGTACTTTAACGTTTTTTTGAAATAATTGGCAAACTTCAAACTTACAATATCTGATATTAAAGGAAAATCTCTATCTAAAGAACTCAAAGATAGCGATGCAAATCCATTGTTAGGATTACAATTAGGAAATGAAACTGATGCTACAGTTGTTGGCTTAACTGGAAAATTAAAACTCACTGGTGGCAGTGATAAATCTGGAGTTCCTATGAGAAGTGATGTTCATGGTGCAGCAAGAAAACGAGTTTTACTTTCTCATGGTGTTGGTTTACCACATGCAAAAGATGGTGATAGATCTAGAAAATTAACTCGTGGAAATACTATCTCTGAAGAAATTTATCAAATAAATTGTAAATTTGATGGAGAGTTACCAGTTGAAGCACCTGCAGAAGATGCAGCTGAAAAAACTAAAGATAAGAAAGAATAACTTAACATATACCGATTCTATATTTTGACTCATGCACTGGCGCGAAACACTTCCTGATTGGTATACTAAAAAATATGGTTATCAGCCATGCATTAACATCGGAACTGCTGGTCATGTAGATCATGGAAAAACTAGTCTTATTCAAGCATTATCCGGTTCATGGACAAGTGTACATAGTCAAGAATTAAAACGTGGAATTACAATTCGTGTTGGTTATTCTGATGCTGCTTTTTACAAATGTAAAAAATGTGAAGAACCTTTAGGATATTCTACAACCCCTAAATGTAATAATTGTGGAGATGAAAGTGAATTATCTAGAGTTGTAAGTTTTGTAGATAGTCCTGGACACGAAAGTTTGATGGCAAATATGCTTTCTGGTTCTGCATTAATGGATGGTGCATTATTACTAGTTGCAGCAAATGAAAAAGTTCCTAAACCACAAACACAAGAACATCTTTTAGCTCTTCAAACTCTTCAAATTCAACAAATAGTTGTACTTCAAAATAAAGTAGATTTACTTTCTTATGATGAAGTATTAGCAAATTATAAAGACATTACAAAATTTGTTAAGGGAACTAATGCAGCAAATTCTCCTATTATTCCAATTTCTGCTCAATCTGGATTAAATATAGATGCATTAATTGGTGCTATAGAATCTACGATTAAAACACCTGAACGAGATGAAAAAGCCGATACTATAATGCATGTTTTACGTTCCTTTGATGTAAACAAACCTGGTATAAAATTAAAAGATATCAAGGGTGGTGTAATTGGTGGTAGTTTAACTCAGGGAATTTTTAACATTGGTGATGAAATTGAAATTAAACCTGGTATTATGAATGAAAAAAATAAATCTTATGAACCCATTCTTACTGAAATTACTTCATTAGGAACTGCTGCAGGAATAGTTGAATCTGTAAAACCTGGAGGATTAGTTGCAATTGGTACAAAGTTAGATCCATCCATGACTAGAAGTGATTCATTTATTGGTTCAGTAATTGGAAAGCCTGGAACCCTTCCTGATAATGCTACTTTGCTAAAACTTGATGTTAATTTGTTTGACTCTGCTGTAGGTTCTACTGTGGACTCTAGTACAGATCTTCAAGTTAAACCAATTCAAACAGGTGAATTACTTCGATTAAACATCGGAACTGCCCCAGTATTGGGTAAAGTTACCAAGGTAAAATCATCTAATATTGAAATTGAACTTAGAAGACCTGCTTGTATATTTGAAAATGGTCGTGTAGCAATAAGTAGAAAAATTGCTGAAAGATGGCGATTAATTGGTGCAGGCATCGTTGGTTGAAGTAATCTGTGATACTAATTTTTTAATTCATTTAGCAACTAGACGAATCAAAAATATTGATAATTTAGATATGGAAATAGGTTCAATTTCTTTTATTGTTCCTGAAGTTGTTAAAAATGAATTAGTAAAATTACAACAAGTTCCAGAAAAGACCCAACAAATAACTACAACATTAAATTTTATAAAAAATTTCAAAATAATTCCTATTAGTGGAAATTATGCAGATCAAGAACTGATTAATCATGTTAAAAACACTCGAAGTATTATTGCAACAATGGATAGAAAACTTAAAAATAAGATTAAACAATTAGGAAGTTCCATTTTATCTATACACAATGATAAGATCATTCTTGAAAGTTAGCAAACTTTATTTTAAAAATAATTTATTCTAATGATATGTCTAATTTTTCTATAACTAGTTCCGATTTTAACGAAGGAGAAGAAATTCCAAAGAAATTTGGCTATAAATTTGAAAATACTCATCCTACAATTGAATTTGATAATATCCCTCAAAATACAAAATCATTATCTATTATAATGGATGATCCAGATGCAATTGCTGCTGTAGGAAGAGTTTGGGTTCACTGGTTATTATCCAATCTTTCACCACAAACTGTCGCAATTTTGACTGGAGAAACACCCATGAAAACATTAGAAGATGGAGAAGAGGATGATCAAATAGATTATCTAAAAGGAAAAACTGATTTTGATGAGATTGGTTATGGCGGACCTGCACCACCTAATGGACGTCATACATACATCTTCAAAGGATATGCACTTGATACTATACTTGATCTCAAAGAAGGTTATTCTAAACAAGAATTAGAGGATGCAATGAAAGGTCATATTATTGCAGAATCAAAATTAACAGGAACTTTCATTTAATATTAATCATAAAAGTCTACTAGATTTATAATATTTTTAGAAATTGGATTATTTGATTCAATTTCTTTAGAATCTATATTTACATTCCAATCAAAAATAATTTCTCCTTTATGTCCTTTAAAATTTAATATTACTTGATACTCTTCTACATTGATCTCTACTACATCTAATTTTACTCTGGTATTTCTATTGTCAAAAATTTTCTCATCAGGGTATTCCACTTTTATTTTATCTTCAATTCCATTTTTTACATTAAATCCTGATTCATTGGGACCATTATACTGCATTAAAATATCTACAACAATTTGTTCTTCCTCTGAAATATCCACTAAAAAATCATCAAGACCTTTTTCTGTTAATACTCCATGTAGACTTATTATAATTAATGTAATTCCTGCAAGATATAGCGGTGCTCTTTTTTTAAGAAAAGCCTTAAGATTGTTCTTTTTTGGTTTTTCTTCTTTCTTGCTATTTTCTTTACCCATTTTTATCCCTGTAAATAATTAGTATTTTTCAGTTATTATTAACTAATATCTAAATTTTAGATTTTTTTAATGTACAGATTTCAGAATATTTTTTATATTTTAAAAAAATAATATTTTTCTCATTTATTCTAAACTTTTCAATAGAATGTCTTTTTTATATAAAATTAGACATATACTATAACATGAATGAAATGGACATTATCCTACCTGCTATAATTATTCTAGCTGTAGGCCTTACGGTAGGAACAAGAATTTGGTTAATGTTTAGAAAATAAATCATTTAGAAATGAAATAATACATACGCTTAAGTCCATATAATTTATCAAATTTTTACTTGCCAAGTTTTAAGATAATTACTGCAGATCAGATGAATCAAACACAAAAAAAGATTCGTAATAATATTTCAAACATGCTGAATTTCCTTGACAAATGTTTAGGTCAACCTGATAAACCAAATCGGGATATGTCAAATATTTACGTTTATGAAATGTATTCTATATTTACTCATGCAGTGGAAGAATATGGAAAACTAGTCTATATGAAATCATTAATTCAAAACGCAGATAATAATTATGACGTTAACTATAGATTCAAGTTTCGTGATCATACAACAAAATTTAATCTTGCATTAGAACAATTACCTGAATCCATTAATGCTGTATATGAATCCGGATTTACTCAAATGGCAATGAATGTTCTAAATGTAGATTTAGATAATGATAATAATCCAACAGATGTTACATTTGCTTTAGATATTGATACTTTAAGAAAATGTGTTTTTGATTTTAGAAATATTTAGATTTAAATTCTTAATTTGTTCTTGCAGTTAGAATTAAAACTTGCCATGGAAATAAAATTTTACCGTTCTTTTTTGTATATTGCATAGTTTTCTCTTTCACTGATTCTTTGAATTCTTTACGTTTTGAATATTCCAATGCATTTAATTTTTCTTTTAGAGGCTTTGCAATGTATTTTATATAATTTTTCCAATAATCTTCAAATTTTCCTGGACTATAATTAAAAATAAATTCTTTAACTACGATATTTGAAAATCCTGCTTTTCTAACTTCTGCTTTTAATGCAGATTTACTACCAAATCTATCTAGATTTGGTGTTCCTGGAGGTACATAATCTGGTATGTATTTTGTAACAGAATCTAAAATACTGTTAAAAAATGGAACATTATCTTTACTTCCATGAACCGATATTCCTATTTTTCCAGATTTTTTGAGACTGTTTTTCATATTTTTTAATGCTTTTTGTGCATTAGGGAAAAAAAATAATGCATATTGACAAGTTATTATATCAAATTTTTTTGAAAAACTAAAATTTTCCGCATCAATATTTACGAAATCTAAATTTTTATTTTTTTCATTCCATTTTTTTGCAATTTTGATTGCTGTAGTTGATGTATCAACTCCTATTACGTATCCTAAATTACCCACTTTTTTTTGGATTTGTTTTGTAACTACTCCAGTTCCACATGCAACATCTAGTACCACATTATTTTTGTTAATTTTTACTAATTCAATTAATTTTTTTGTACTTTGAAATGGTCCTTTATTTACACTAGCCCATCTTTTATGATATCTAGGAGCAATTTCATTCCATATTTTCATATTTCTTTGCTTATACTCTGAATTAATCATTTTCATTTTAATTTTAATTCGATCTGTTTTCTTATAATTTTTGCAATTTTTTCTTTTTTCATCCAACCTGAAACAATATTCTTTTTTGAATCTACAATTATAATTTGATTATTTTCAGAATTTTTTA
>Ga0308009_10001025_pt1 | contig 17563 bp, 17 predicted proteins | sample Neamet127_FD_203134 | JGI IMG/M metagenome (GOLD analysis project Ga0308009, IMG submission 203134) | Marine microbial communities from water near the shore, Antarctic Ocean - #127 | ecosystem: Environmental > Aquatic > Marine > Unclassified | place: Southern Ocean | collected 2014-07-24
ATAAACTATTCGCTCATGCGCAGCGTGAGAATCTACTAAAACCAGACTATCTTTTGTTTGAGCTAAAATATAATTCTCGTGCAAATGAGCTCTTGCCACCCCCAGTGGAAAATCCTCTAAGTCCACCTCGTTCTCAGTATTTGATATTTCATTATTAATTTTATCGAAAACATTATAATGCGGGAGACTTTCTTCTAAATTTTGAAAATTTTTCTGATTACTCAAATTATTTGATGCTTGGTAAATCCTTTGATTTGCATTGTCAGAAAGTTCCTCACCTTGAAAAGAACCTAAGGTTTCAGACCCAACAGTAGAAGAAGTCCTATGACCAACTTCTGCCAACGCATGCTTTAATCCAGAAATAATTAATCCACGCACAATTCCTGGTTCTCGAAACCGGACTTCAGCTTTTGCTGGATGCACATTCATATCAACTCTTTTTGGCTCACATTCGATAAATAAAGCCGCCGCCGGATATCTACCCCGTGCTAACAAATCAGAATAAGCAGCACGAAGTGCACCTATTAAAAGTTTATCTTTGATGGGTCGTCCATTCACAAAAAAGAATTGCTGAACTGCTGCGCCCCTCGAGTATGTTGGTAGCGCTGCATATCCTAGCAATTTCACTCCATCACGTTCTGCGTTAATTGAAATACTATTTTCAGTGAATGTAGGTCCTAAAACTTGTGTTAATCGACTCTTGATACTTTTTTCTGTGTCACCAAGATCATTAATGAATTTGAATATTGAGCGGCCATCTCCCCCATTAGAAATATCCTTGAGTGTGAAGTTTACAGTGGGTTCAGCTATCGCTAGACGTTTTATTACATCTTGGATGGCTTTGCTTTCTGATTTATCACTTCTTAAAAATTTTAATCTAGCTGGGGTAGCATAAAACAGATCGTGCAGCTCTACCACAGTTCCAATATTCAGTGCTGCTGGCTTAGTTTCACCAATTGCACCACCACGAACAATGATTTCAGCTGCGTGTTCAGATTCAAAACTACGAGACGTAATTTTTAAATAACCAACTGCCCCCAAAGAAGGTAAAGCTTCACCTCTAAATCCAAACGTATTAATATTCAGCAAATCTGAACCATCTATTTTTGAGGTAGCATGTCTAGATACCGCCAGGTTGAGAGATTCAGAAGGGATGCCAGTTCCATCATCAATCACCCGCAATAATTTTTTACCTCCATTCGAATATATTATATCTATATTTGTCGCACCAGCATCTAAAGAATTCTCAACAAGTTCTTTTATTGCTGAAGCTGGCCTTTCAACAACCTCACCAGCCGCTATTCTATTAATTGCAGCATCGCTCAATTGACGAATTTCTTTAGGAACATTCATTTTATTTTGTCCAATTGCTTCATAGATTTAACGTAAATGATTTTTAATCATTATTCTATTATATTAATGTGAAGCCTTTAATCCTTCTGGCTTGCCTACTACCACAAGAGTAAACTCTTTTGATGACAGCAAGCGTTTTGCCACTCTTGCTACGTCCTCAGAAGTTACGCCACTCACCATGACATTTCTTAATTTAATATACTCTTTATCTAGACCCATAAATTGCATACCAGCGAGAATGTTGGCTATCCTTACATTCCCATCAAACCGCAAAGGATAAGCGCCAATTAAAAATTTCTTTGCCTCTTCAAGCTCTTCTTGGTTTACTCCATTATTTGCCAACAGTGCTATTTCTTTTTTAAGAATTCCTATAGCTTCAGAGATTTTATCATTAGATGATTGAAACATTCCTAAATATAGTTCTGCATGGTCATACTGGGCTAGTGAAGTGTTAACCGAATAGGTTAAACCACGCTCTTCTCTAATTTTTTTCATCAAACGAGAATTGAATCCTCCACCGCCTAAAATATGGTTCATAACAAATGCTGCGAAGAAATCTTGATCCGTTCGGCTTATCCCCTTAAAAGTAAAAAATGCTACTGACTGAGGGCTTGGGTAATCAACTAAAACTGTGCCTAGATCTAGATTGGCTCTAACACGTTTTGGTAATAATTTAGAAGAATTTGGAAGATTCTCCAATAATTCATCCAACATTTCAATTGCTTGTATTTCACTGATATCACCGACAATAGAGACGGAGATCCTATCCCTTGTGATAGCAACCTTGTGTGCTTGCCGTAAATCATTTCCATTTAATAAAGTTATTTTTTCAGTCGAACCAAGGCCACTTGAGGAATATATATGGTCAGGAAAAGTTAATTCATAAAGTTTAGATTGAGCTATTTTGTTTTGATTTTTCTGATTTGACGCAATTATTGAGATAATTTGTTTCCGAACCCGTTCCATAGCTTCTTGATCAAAACGAGGTGTGGTTAAGGCTTGCTTCAGTAATTGTATCGCTTCTTCTCTAGTATCACTTAAAAAACGAGCTGAAACAGATAAATTATCGCGAGAAACATCAAAATTAAATGAAGCTGCTATACTATCGCGAGCTTTTGAAAATGCCTGAGCATCTAATTCGCCAGCACCCTCCTCCAACATCGCTGTCATAAAACTCACTGCACCACGGGTCTTATTATCATCCATCGATGTACCACCTCGAAATCTTATTTCTAATGATACAAATGGAATACTTTTTTCTTGAGCCAACCAAAACTTTGTTCCATTTTGAGATGTAAGTTCCTGAATATTTAATTCAGCATAAAGTGGTTTTATTAATAAAATTAATATGGAAAAAACAGCTATTAAAAAAAATTTCATTCCCTCTCCTCAAAAGGCTTGCGGATCCAACCTGTAACTGACCTTTCCTTTTTAAATAGTGAAACAGCAGCTGCCAAAATTTCAGATGATTTTATATCTTGTATTATTTTCGGCCAAGCCAAAACATCTTCAATGGTCAAACCTGAGGTCAATGCCACACCGAAGCGCCTAGCCTGAGAATAAGCACTATCTAATGAATAGATTTGTTGTGCTTTATATTGAAATTTAATTCTTTCTAAATGATCTTCATCAATTCCGTTTGAAATAAAAGTATTAATTACTCTATCTAATTCTGTCTCTATATCCAAAAGTGTCACATCACTGTTAGGCACTACAATTAAGCTAAAATTTGTATCATCATAGGACAGCCCATTGTAATAAGCATTAGTATAAATTGCTTTCTTATTATCCAGTTGTAAGATTTTTCCCAAGATAGACTGTATACCATCTGAGCCAATTAAATCTGCTAGTAAGGTCAGGGCAGCTGCTTCCCGTTGCTGTCCTGAGTCTCGCTCTGCTGCAAGGTATGTTCTTGTAATATAAGGTTGAGAAACTCTTTCATCTTCAAAAATTAATCTACGTTCCACTATTTGAGGGGGCTCAGAAGGTCTCTTTCTAGCATCTAAATATATAGTATTCTTTAGGGAACCATAAAAATTATTTGCAAGTACTTGAACATTTTTTGGATCTACATCTCCAGACACAATTAAAATAGCATTATTTGGAGAATAATAAGTTTTATAAAAATCTATGGCATCTTCACGATCAAGATCTTCTAACTCATGCCGCCAACCAACTATTGGCACACCATAAGGATGATTTAAATATAAAGAAGCCATATTCTGTTCGTTAAAAAGGGCACCTGGTTTACTATCAGTTCTTTGACTTCTTTCTTCAATTACTACTTTTACCTCAGTATTAAAATCTAATTCTGATATTTTCAGATTTCTCATTCTGTCAGATTCATAGTACATCATTAAATCTAGATACTGCTTTGAGACTCTTTGATAATACGCAGTATAATCCTGCGAAGTAAAAGCGTTATCAGAACCACCAAGAGCCGCTACTGTTTGGCTAAACTCCCCATTTTCTACATTTTCTGTTTCTTTAAAAAGTAAATGTTCAAGTAAATGCGCAATACCTGATTTTCCAGAATTCTCATCAGAAGCTCCAGCCCTGTACCAAACCATATGAGTAACAACCGGAGCTCTATGATCTTCAACTACTACTACTCTCATACCATTTTCTAAAGAAAATGATGTGACATTACCAAATGCCTCTAACGGTACAATAACAGATAAAATAAAAATAAAATAAAATTTTCTAAACTTAATCATTTGATTATTTAGTTTTCACCGGAGGGACAGCAAAAATTTTAACCCCTAATTTACTCAAACGCTCTAATTCTTGCTTACTGTCAAGCGTCATCGAAGAATAGGCCTTAAAATATACATTCATATTTACCAATCTTTCCAAAAGTAATCCTCTATTTTCAGTCCTAAACTTCTTATCCTCTAATGCTAATTCATTTCTTATATTTTCCATTACACCAAAACGAGAAGCAGTTTCTTCCAAAAGTTTATCATCTTCTTGTGTTAAATTAGTTTTGGCAGTTAATGAGCCCCCAAGTGCTAATATAACATCTTCCTGTGGGTTTTGATCAGTTAGATTTACTCCACCTAACGTTGGTTTAGGTAATATCGAAAAATCAGTAGGCATTTGAATTTCTCTTAAAGTAACCAAAGCAAATTCATCTGGGCCATTACTCAAATTCTTTAAACTAAAAAGATTGGGATCACTTTCACTACAAGAGGTGATTACAAAAAAAATCAAAAAACTTTTGAAATATAATCTCATCAAAACCATGCTCTAACCTTTAAACTCAAATTAGCCTATTAAATATATTAAAAACTTTCCTAAGTCACGCTTACTTATTCATTTTCCTAGAAAATAAAACTAACCCAAAAACTCCAATAAATATTCCTAGGTCAGCTAGGTTAAAACTATATTTGTTAACTATACCACAACAAGACATATTTAGAAAATCAACGACTGCGCCATGCACCACTCTATCAAATATGTTACCTAAAGCACCGCCTAGGACACATCCTGCCAAAATTTTCTCCCACCATTTAAACAAGCTTCGGTATGCGTAAATTATGATGAAAAAGCTAATGAGTAGGGTAAAACAAATTAATAACCATCGGATAAACTCGTCATTTGTAGCAAACAACCCAAAGTTAATACCTTTATTCCAAGCAAAATTAAAAGATAAATAAGGTGCAAATACCTCAATACTTCGTATTTTTTCCAAATCCAAAATATAAAGTATCCACATTTTACTTATCTGATCGGTAACAAAAATGAAAAAAGCAATTAAAAAAAATAAAGGCAAGATAATATCCTAATGTTTAAAATGACGCATATTGGTAAACACCATCGATATTCCAGCGTCATCTGCTGCTTGGATAACTTCATGGTCTCTAATTGAACCACCAGGTTGTATAATTGCCGTAGCGCCGGCATCAACAGCCTCAATAATTCCATCAGCAAACGGAAAAAAAGCATCCGAAGCTACAACGAAATTACTACGAAATGTGGATTCTAAATTTAACAATTCAATCATATCCTTAGATTTATGTACCGCAATCCTAGCACTATCTACTCTACTCATCTGACCAGCACCAATACCAATAGTTGAACTATTTTTTGCAAAAACTATTGCATTTGATTTAATATGCTTTGCTACTTTCCAAGCAAACAGGAGATCTTCAAGTTCTTTTTCATTTGGAGTTTTTTTAGTTACTACTTTTATGTCTTCAGGAGTAAGGTAGCCATTATCGTTTTCCTGTACCAACATTCCACCGTTAACTTTTTTCCAGGTTAGAGCATTTGTATTTTTTTTCACTAACCCTCCCGTCAACAAAATTCTCAAGTTTTTACTACTTTTTAGTATTTCAATTGCTTCTTTTGTCGCATCTGGCGCAATTAAAACTTCGGTAAAAGTTTGTAAAATTAATTCAGCTGTATCAGTTTCCACTATTTTGTTGAGGGCAACAATACCACCAAATGCTGAAATTTTATCACAGTCCAGAGAGCCTTGGTATGCTTTGGCCTGATTTTTTGCTAGCGCCACACCACAAGGGTTGGCGTGTTTAATAATAGCGCACGCGTGCCGATCATCATCAAATTCTGAAATCAATTCGAAAGCTGCACTAATATCATTAATATTATTATAACTAAGTTCTTTTCCATGAATTTGGCACATTGAGCCCAAACCGGTACTTAATTCATTTTCTTTATAGAAAGCTGCTTTTTGATGTGGATTTTCTCCGTAACGCAAAGAATGTTCAATATTACCTATAAACCCAAATGAAGGAGGCATATGTGGATCTTCCAAACCACTCATCCAATTTGAAATATCCAAATCGTATGCAGCAGTTACTGTATACGCTTTCCGTGCCAAACGTTTGCGAAGTCCCGAGCCAGTAGATAGGTTATTTTTTTGTAACTCATTAGACACGTTATTATAATCTTTTGGATCAACAATTACAGTAACAAAGTCATGATTTTTTGCCGCCGATCTAATCATCGCTGGCCCACCAATATCTATATTTTCTATACAACTAGCATAACTTTCTCCTTTTGATACAGTTTCATTAAAAGGATATAAATTTACAACCAGGAGGTCTATTTCTGGGATATTATTTATGACCATAGCGTCAATATGATCTTGATTATCCCTTAAAGCGAGTAATCCACCGTGAATAATTGGATGTAGTGTTTTAACTCGCCCATCCATCATCTCTTGAAAACCAGTAATATGCGCAACCTGCGTAACCGCATATCCTGCTTCAGAAATTACTTTAGCCGTGCCGCCCGTAGAGATTATCTCAACGCCCAGAAAGTTCAATTTCTCAACAAGTTCTAATAATCCTGTTTTATCAAAAACCGAAATTAGGGCACGAGAAATCTTACGCGGTTTTGATATCATTTTATAGCCTCTGATTATTCGTATTTAAGTTTATTGAGCCACTAATTTAAATTCTTTTAAAACTTGGTAATACTCCAATTCATAATATTGTCATAATTCATAAGATATGAAGATAAAACAACCTGTTTAGTCGCACTTCGCTTACCATTGAGTTCTTCGTAATACTCACTTTGCTCAATTTCAACATGGCATTTATTAGAAAAAGATAATGAATATCTTTCACCATTATTTAGTGAGAAATTTACTGAATCCTTGCCTAGATCCACTCCAACCTCAGGATGCAATAAAAAATTAAGTGACATTTTTATACCATTCTTTTTATTATTTCTAAAAATATTTTCAAATTTAAATTTTGAATCTTCCGATATTGCATTAAAACTATCTTCTCCAGTGATCTGTGTTTCATCATTATTCAACTTGATCATTCTTGTTTGAGTCAAACCAGTTTCAAGTAAATAGCCACTATGAGAAGCTATTAAAATAGTATCAGTTTTGCTCTCAATCCATTCTAGGTTAGCGGGTTGCAGGCTGACAGAATTTTCAAATTTATTTTCCAACTTCAGCGCAGAATTATTATAAACTTTGTTCCCAACACCCCCAAGCGAAACTTCGGTATCATTTACTTTTGAGCCAGAAACTATAAAAGGAAACTTCTTGATTGTGATTTCAATTGCAGATTTAGTGTCTAAAAAATTACCGTCAGTAACTGAATCTAATTGTCCACCAGTATCAATAAAAATAGATATATTTTTCCTTCCAAGCCGTGCGTACCCCATTATTTCTCTTTTTGGTACGCTATACTTTACTCCAGAATTTATCAGGGCTCGGTCGAGATATTTTTTAGGAAGCTCGGTCTTTCCTCTGAACCCCAACAAACTTCCATCTGAGTGCCGTAGAGATCTTAAATTAGGTGCTGATTTTAAAATTATGGAACGATGGTCTTCAGTTAGCTTAAATTCTATTTTTTTTAATAAAATTTCAGCCCAGGTTAGTAGCGAAAATATCTGAGATAAAATATTGGGATCTCTGGAGTATACTCCACCATCACTATCAAAAGAATTTCTTATCTCCTTATCCAACGCATCAGAACTGTAGCGGATCAAATAATTCTTATTATCAATATATATACCTACACTTATTAGTAATACTAATGCCTTAAATCTTACAATATTGCTCTGTAATGACTTCCATCGTTTTTCTAAAAAGAATGCTTGTTGCTCAATACTTTCGATATAAGACTGTGACAAAGTTAGATTTTGCGTTTTTAATAGAAAACCAGAGTGACTGATCCAGCTGAACAACCTACGGGTCAATGTTTCCAGCCCCCATTCATGCTCTTGATTTTCTTTTTCTGATAAAATCCATTTAAAGACCCAATCTTGGGCTAACTTTAATGCTTCGAAGCTACCTACTGCGGCAAGATCATTTAACCAGTCAAAACCCTCTAGATAGTTTTTCAACTTAATGCTTTTATTTTCTACGTTCCATATGGAATTATTAGGTATTTCTATAAATTCATTTTGAAATTTCAACACTCCAGATAATAATAACTTTCCATTTTCAACGTTTCCAATTTCGTAGGGGTCAGGGTATGATAAAAACTTTTTAGAGCAATTCAATTTCAAGGATCTTTTAATCCAATATTCGTCTAAGTATTTGCTGGATAATTTTATCATATTAACCATAACAATTATTTGCGTCCATTTTTAATCTTAAATTAATTTTCATATTTATCCTATGATATATTTTTTCTTAAATGTGATATAAAGAAACCATCCAAACCACCCAGCTCTCCCCAATAGTCTGGCCTGGTCCTGATGCTTCCATGTAAGCTTTCCCATTCTTTTGGTAATCCTAGAGAACCAAAATCAATTTCAACAATAGACATAGTAGGATTACTTAATAGAAACTCTTCAATTTGGACCTCCCCCTCAGAAAACAACAATGAGCATGTGCAATAAATAAGCTCACCACCAGGCTTCACACATTGAAAAGCATGCTTTAGGAGTTGTTTTTGCAAATCGATCAAATCATCTAAATTATCTTGGTTTTTAACAAATGGTAAGTCAGGGTGTCTTCTAATTGTACCCGTAGCACTACATGGAGCATCTAGTAAAACAACATCAAACTCTTCATCATTTTCCCACCCAAAGACATCAGAAACAACCAAATCCGCTGTTAGTTGAACTCTTTCTAAATTTTCCCTTAATAATTTCATTCTATTTTCAGAAATATCTAAAGCTGTTACGTAAGCACCTCCATCAATTAATTGCATTGTTTTCCCACCTGGTGCAGCACATAAATCTAATACTTTCTTCCCTTCAATATTACCTAGTAAGCTTACTGGTATAGAAGCAGCCGCATTTTGAACCCACCAATACCCTTCATTGTAACCCTGATATTTCGAAACAGCACCCCCATTCATTCTTATGGAACCGTTGGGTAGAACATCACCAATTGTCATCAAACTTCTCTTACTAACTTTAACAGTGAGATCTATTAGTGGAATTTCGGCATGCACTTTTTCAATCGCTTTTTGAATAGTCTTTCCATGTTGCTCCTTTATTGGCCTAGCTATCCAAGCCGGTAAACTTGACGGTTTTAAACTTGACCAACGCTTAGGTCCATCTACTGCAACTTTACGTAAGATGGCATTAACCAAACCGGTAAAAGCTGAGCCACTCCTTAATTCATGTGTTAACTTCACTGCATCATCTACTACTCCATAGGATGCTCTTTGATTCACGCATAGCTCCACAACTCCCAACCTTAAAATATTAAAAACTTTCTTTGGTGGTGCTTTTCTTATGTAAATCTTAAGTAAGGCCTGAACAGGATCAAAGTGCCGTAAACAATCCAGAGTTAAACGCATAGCATCTCGTCTTTCTAAATCATCACATTTAGAAAATTCCTTCATGTCACTCTTGCTAAATGAGTTGATCATAATACGCTGATCAATTACTCTTGTAAGTAAAGCTAAAGCTGCACGTCGTGAATTAAGAGAGTTCATTTAAAAATCTTTGCAATTGTTTTATTTAAAATTATATCAAGTATATATATGATGGAATTAGGTAAATGTTACACAAAATTAAAAAAGACCTTCCTGAAGCGGCTAAACGCTCATTAACAGAGGCCAAAGAGCGTCGCGCATTAGCAAAAAAAAATGAACTCCCAAAAGAACTTGGAGGTAGAAACGGGCCTGAACCAACACGTTATGGCGATTGGGAGAAAAAAGGGATTGTTTCTGATTTTTGATTGAATTAAAGTTTTTACCTAGATGTATTAAATTAACTTAAATTTAATACATCTAACATATCATATTCCCCTGGTTTTTGAGATTGGCCCCAAATAGCAGCCTTCAAAGCACCACGAACAAATATACTCCGATCCGTTGCAACATGACGAAGGGTGACCCTTTCACCAGCTGCAGCAAAAATAACATCATGCTCACCCACCACATCACCACCACGTATGGCTGTGAACCCTATATCTCCTCGTTTTCTTGGGCCAGTTATACCATCACGCCCACGATCAGAGATTTTAGATAACTCTTTTCCTCGACCATCAGCAGCAGCCTCTCCTAACATCAAAGCCGTCCCCGATGGGGCATCTACCTTCATGCGATGGTGCGATTCTATTACTTCAATATCAAAATCTTCATCTAAAGCTTTTGATACCTTTTTAGTTAATTGCACTAAAAGATTAACACCTAAACTCATATTTCCTGCCCTCACGATGACAGCGTGTCGACTAGCCGCAGTTAACTTTTCAATCTGTTCTTTGGAAAATCCAGTTGTACCAATAACGTGCACACATCTGGCTTGAGCCGCCAAGTTAGCGTGAGTAATACTTGCAGAAGGTGAGGTGAAATCGATGACTGCTCTAGCTTTAGCAAAAACTTCCAATGGATCGGCTGAAACGGTTAGTCCCAAACTTCCACCACCCATCATTTCTCCAATATCAGATCCAATCCATTCATGACCAGGATGCTCGGTAACACCACAAATTTCAAATCTTCTATCCTTAAGTGTATTTTTAATCAGCATTTGCCCCATTCGTCCAGAAGCCCCAGTAATGGCAATACTTAATGTTTCTGACATACCAACCTCCTTGAGTATTTCTTACTTATTAAACAATCTATTCACTTAACGCAAAGGGTCTGTTGCGCCCACAATGGATCTGCAATAATGAAAACATCTTAAAAGGAGATTGCAATGTCAAACCAGTTTGGGCAAAGTCTTGGACCCAGTCAACGCCAATTAAGGGTGGGCGAGTTAGTGCGCCGAACACTTGCAGAAGTATTTTCACGGAACCAAATTTATGATGAAATACTCTCAGGAGTTTCCATAACTGTTGGCGAAGTCAGTATGTCTGCAGATTTAAAAATTGCCCATGTTTTTGTTTCACCACTAGGGGGAAATAAATCTAAAGAAGTTGTTGAGGCATTAAACAATAATAAAGTTGAAATTAGGAAAATAGTTACAAAAAATGTCAAATTAAAATTCTCTCCTGAATTAAAATTTTTGTTAGATGCTACTTTTGACAATATGGACGCAATGCGCACCCTTTTTGATAAAGATGAAATCAAACGCGATACTCAAAATGAATAACCGTAAAAAAAAAGGCCGCAATATAGATGGCTGGCTTTTAGTAGATAAACCCGAAGGCTTGTCATCAACTGCTGTTGTTAATAAAATAAAATGGTGTTTTGATGCTAAAAAAGCTGGCCATTCAGGCACACTAGATCCAGCAGCTACAGGTTTATTAGCGATTGCATTAGGCGAAGCAACCAAAACAATTCCCATTATAACTGAATCATTGAAATCATATGACTTCATTATTAATTTGGGTAGTCAAACAAACACAGATGATATGGAAGGAGAAATTATTGAAACCTCCACTTTCAGACCATCTAAAGAAGACATTATGCAGGCACTTACAAAATTTCGTGGACATATTAAGCAAGTACCACCACAATTCTCAGCTGTAAAAGTTAATGGAGAGCGTGCTTATGCAAAAGCACGTAAAGGCGAGCTGCTAGAATTAAAATCTAGGCCATTACTAGTCAACTCCTTAAACATAATCAAAATTCATAATGAAAATTCAATTTCACTTCAAATGGAATGTGGAAAAGGAGGATATGTTAGATCTATAGCCAGAGATTTAGGAATAGAGCTTGGCTGTCTTGCTCACGTTCAATCTCTAAGGAGAACCATTTCTGGACCATTCAACATCAGTGAAGCTAATGCATATGATTTATTTAAGTCGGCTGGAAAAGATCTAAGTTTAGACCGCCTACTACTACCATTAGAATTGGGATTAACAGGGTTAACAGAACTAACTACCAATTCAGAAGGTGCAATACAATTAAGACAAGGCCAGCCTTTAAAAATACCAAATTGTAAACTGGCTGACGATACACTAGCCTGGGTATCATCAGATAGTAGAGCCATCGCGATGGTAACCTACAAAGCGGGTAATCTTTATCCATCAAGAGTGTTTTCACAAAATGATTATTAAAGTACACAATCAGGGCAACATTAAAAGTGAGGCAGTATATTCAAAATGTGAAAACTATCGATATACTTTGACTAGGGTTTGGGAACAAAAGAAAAGAAAAGCTTTGTTTATTATGTTGAATCCTTCAACGGCTGATGAAACTAAAAATGATCCTACCGTTGAGAGATGTGAAAGACGTGCTAGAAAATTAAATTTTGGCAGTTTTTGTATATGCAACATTTTCGCTTGGAGAGAAACTAGTCCAAATAACTTAATGAAAAAATGCAAGCCAGTTGGTAAAGATAATAATTATCATATATTGGATTCTGTTCTATCGTCAGATGTTATTATCTGCGCATGGGGGATTCACGGTACACACATTAATAGAGAAGCAGAGGTCAAAAAATTATTATTAAACAATAACTCTCAATTATATCATCTTGGGTTAACTAAAAACGGGCACCCTAAACATCCCTTGTACATACCTTACGCCCAAAATATTATTCCATGGGAAGTTAATCCTTAAAATGAATAATCAAACAAAAGGCCTTTTAATAACGGGAATAGGAGTTCTAGCAGTAATTCCAGATAGCTTAATTATTAGATTAGTAGATGAAGCTACTATGACTGTTGTATTCTGGCGAGCAGCACTATCTGGAATTGCAATAACTACCTTCCTAATAATTACAAGAGGCCCAAAATCTATGATGAGTTTTTCGTGGCCAGCATTATTATTTGCTGGCTTCTATGCTATAAATGGCATTCTTTATGTTGTAGCTTTAAGCCTAACTACTGTTGCCGCAACAGTCTTCTTACTTGCGGTAGCTCCAGTTTGGGCGCTAATCATCAGTCGCATTTTTTTAAAAGAGCCTTTTACTATTAGAATGATAGTAACTGTTTTTTTAACATTAGCTGGCATAGGAGTAATCGCCCTTGGTTCCAGCATTAGCTTTGGTGCAATTTTGGGGAATTTAGCAGCGCTAGGTGCTGCAATATCATTAGCTACTGCATTTACTATTGCTAGATCATCACCAGATATTTCAATGATACCCGCAACAGCACTTTCTTATTGGATCGCAACAATCGCTGTGGTACCCTTTGTGGCTTCATATACGTTAGAAGCAGCAGATTGGCCAAAAATGTTGATTTTAGGTGGAGCACTACTGCCACTCGCCACCTGCCTGATGGCCATTGGACCAAGATATATAACTTCAGCGGAAGTTGGTTTGTTTATTGTCTTGGAAAGTATCTTTGCTCCAATTTTAGTATGGTATGTATTAGGAGAAAACCCAGGGCCAACAGCCATTATCGGTGGTATCATCGTACTACTAGTTCTTACAGTTTCAAATATTATAGGCTTACGAACCAAAATCAGATAGAAAAAAAATTATTAAATTAATCATTAACTTGTTTCCTTTTTAATTCGAAAATACCAACTATAATTACGATTATTGATCTTATAACAATTTTTGAAGTTAATGATTTCCAAAATATATAACCCCCCACAATTACATCTGAATTAGGCCTGCCAACCACCAAAGAACACAGAGCGCCCTCTGAATAGGAATGGATTGATTAACAGCCTCCCATTCTCGCCCATAACCGCTTGAGCGGTAAGCGAGATGCAGATGGATAGAATGTCTACATGTCAGATACAGTAATTGCCCTATCAACCACCCTGAATTTTCGAGAACACAGAACGGATGATCGGTGCTCGTGTTTCCAATACATCAATAAATGCAGCCTGGAAATTATCAAGATCAACTTGCGTCATCGGTAGAGAGAGATTGATCATTCCGCGTCTAGCGTAGTATTGCCCCCTCTCCATCATATCAAGGTGTAGCAGTTCAAACAGATCATTCGGTTTCTGTGAACTATCCAATGGGGCTGACGGCACTTTATCAGTAACATGAAACACCATCATGGATCCCATGCCAGTAATCTGTATCGGCAAGTCCAAATCAGACACTGCTTTTTGCATGGATTTCATATATGATGTACCCCTCTCAAAAAACTCGTTGGCAACGTCAGGTGTATAAACTTTGCTAAGCCCAGCATGCCCAGCTGCCATGGTCAAGATATTATTGTTGAAGGTTCCAGCATGCGCCCATCCACCCGGTTTTGACGGATCAAATTTATCAATGATATCAGCACGTCCACCAAACGCACCAAACGTTAATCCACCACCCAAGTATTTACCAAATGTTACAACATCCGGCTTAATGCCGTGATATCCATGCATGCCACCAGATGACAATCTGGAGGTCATGACTTCATCGAAAATGAGCAGTGCCCCAGTTTCTTCTGTCGCAGATCGCAGTGATAACAAAAATTCTGAACTAGCTGGAATACCACCGCCAGCACCGATGACTGGTTCCACCAGAACAACAGCGAGCTTGTTGCCCAACGCGCGAATTTTCTCAACCGCACCTTGTGGATCATTGTAGGTCATCTTGTGGATAGGGAATGGCAAGGTCAACGGGCTTTCACCCTCAAACGACAAGGGGCCACCATGATAACTACCCTCGACGACCAGAATATCCGTACGCCCTGTAAAGGCTCGTGCGGCACTCAAGGCAAAAATATTGGATTCAGTTCCTGAATTACAGAATCTTAAACGTTCGACGGCAGGAAAGCGGTCACACATCAATCGAGCTAATTCCGCCTCAATCAGATTTGGGCCACCCAGCACTAACCCTTTATCTAAAGCTGCGTGAACGGCATTGGCTATAATGGGATCACTATGCCCATATAATCCTGCTGTAAATTCAACAAGAAAGTCAGCATACGAATGACCGTCGACATCCCAGATATGGGCACCTTCACCACGCGCTATTGTAACAGGAAATGGTGAGTAATATAGGGCGGTTCTTGTATTGCCACCTGGCATGACTTGCTTCGCCTCCGCATTTTTCACCCGGCTCTCTGGATTTGAAGAAATGTACTTTTCCCGTACCTCTTCAAGGGCGGCGTTGATATTGATATTATTTCTCATCATTGGTCCTCTGGTTATCGTGCTCACCTACAAATAATTTTAGTGCTAGAGAATTGCTGTCCGATCAAATTCTGCCAAATATAGAGGCGTTTAACCTCTCAAAAGTTAATGGCACCTTATCCCAGATCTTCCCAACCGGGATAAGGTGGGTCCGACTGAGTTTGTCCTCATGATTTACCGACTTTGATCAATTGCGTACGCCATGATGCAGACCAATTCAAACATCAGATTCGCCGCGATGATAGACGTAATACCCGTCTGGTTGTCAAAGCAGGGCGCAATTTCGGATATGTCCGCACCAACAATGTCTGCCCCTTGCAACGAGCGCAAAATAACCTGCATATCACGGGCGGAAATACCACCAACTTCTGGAACGGGTGTGGCCGGGCATTCGGTCGGATCAAGGCCATCAATATCAATGGTAATATAGGTGTTACCTGTACCCAGAGTTTCATTGATCAGTTTGATTGCTGCAGCCCGACCCATTTCTTCATAATCATCATACGTGATGACAGTCCAACCAGCATCGATACCAAACTGAATGTCGTCGGGGCTAAAGCGGCTGCCACGGAGGCCAAGCTGCACGACGCGTTTGGGGTCAATCAAGCCTTCTTCAGAGGCACGACGCATGAATGTTGTGTGGTTGACCTTGTCACCACAAAACTCGTCCAACGTGTCAGCATGAGCATCAACTTGCAAGATACCAACGGGTGCATCAGCCGCAAGACCGCGTAAGATAGGTGTCGGAATTGTGTGATCACCTCCAACCGCGATGGGGCGAATTTTCTTTGCCTTCAGGTTCTCAAAAAACGTCTGAATGTTTGCAATGGATTCATCCTTGTTTAGCGGATTTATCGGCGCGTCACCGATATCGGCAATGTTGCACATTTCATGTGGCTGGATACCTGTAGTCTGGTGAACCATGCGAATAATGCGGCTGTGATGGCGCACAGCACCCGGTGCTTCACGTGGACCAGTTCGATAATTCAAACCAATATCAAATGGCACACCACAAAGACCGATATCGATGTTCTCATGGATTTCGGCACGCTTAGTCCGCAAGAAAGTCGCAACATCAGAAAAACGGGGAACCTTGGAGGCATCAGGTGGGGCATAAATATTCTTAGGCATGGTATTTTCTCCTGGAAAATTAAAGTGGATCACCAATCGTGAGGTGTGTGCCGCTATCAACGACAAGTAGCTGCCCTGTGGCAGGAACCTGGCTCAAAGCGAACCAGAGAGTTGCTTCTGCTACGTCCTCAGCAGAAGGAATGCGTTTGAGTGGTGTAATGGCCACGGTCTTTTCTTTGAAAGCTATCAGCGCCTCCACATCCAAGTTCGATGCCATCCAGTCCGTGTCCACAAATCCAGGACAGACTGCATTAACGCGCACATTCGGCGCCAACGAACGTGCCAGGCTTAATGTCAGCGTATTGAGCGCGCCTTTGGACGCCGCATAAGCAATGGATGACCCAATACCTGAGAAGCCTGAATGGGACGAGATATTGACCACGTTACCCTGCGACTCTTTCAAATGCGGTGCCGCTGCACGGGTCATTTGATAACACCCCGCCACGTTGACGGCGAAGATACGCTCAAAGTCATCAGCATTGATTGCATCAAGGTCAGATGCATCAGCAAAACGGGTTGTACCAGCATTGTTAATAAGAATGTCAACACGCCCCCATTTTTCGAGAGCCGCCTTTACCACAGCACGACAGTCCCCATCGCTTGAAATATCGGCGTTGATAGCTATCGCTTCAACGTCCTGAGCTTCGCAGGTTATGGCCGTGGCCTTACCTCCCTCAGGATTGCTGCCATAGGTCGCAACCACATTGCAGCCACTCTTAGCCATAGCCACAGCAATAGCTGCCCCAATTCCAGATGATGCGCCTGTAACAATGGCTACTTTCCGAGGCATGGACTAATTCCCTTCTGCCATATGAGCTTGAGCAGCATCTGCAAAATCTCTCAGGGTTGCATCCAGCCATTCGATCAAATCGTTACATTCCTCTTCGGTGATGGTCAATGGTGGTGCAACCATAAGCCAACCCCCGTACTGATCTTTGGCAGTACAGAAGTAGAGTAACATGACCTTAGGTTAGATAGAAAAAATTTATTAGATTAATCATTAACTTGTTGCCTTTTTAAAGTGAAAATACCAGCTATGATTACGATTATTGATCCTATAACAATATTTGAAGTTAATGATTCTCCAAATATATAAACCCCCACAATTGATACAAAAATAAGATGAAAATATGCAAATGGCTGTACAATCGAAACAGCGGCAAAATCATATGATTTTATTAAAGAATAATGCCCTAAGGTTGAAAAAATAC
>Ga0308009_10001029_pt1 | contig 17521 bp, 19 predicted proteins | sample Neamet127_FD_203134 | JGI IMG/M metagenome (GOLD analysis project Ga0308009, IMG submission 203134) | Marine microbial communities from water near the shore, Antarctic Ocean - #127 | ecosystem: Environmental > Aquatic > Marine > Unclassified | place: Southern Ocean | collected 2014-07-24
GCATGTTGCCGATTGCCCTGAGCTGGGGCTCGGCCGACAGCAGCTTTCGCTCACCGATGGCGGTGGCCGTCATTGGTGGCCTGATCACCTCCACCTTTCTGAGCCTGCTGGTCATCCCGGCGGTGTTTACTTATGTGGACGATCTGGAGCAGGGCCTGAAACGGGTTCTGACCAGGCTGCGTCGGCACAAGACTCCCGCGCCCGGCGCAGAGCCAGACTTGCGGATGGAGACGGACGCGCGCCCGGTTTGAAAGGAAAATCGGGCGCTAGCCCATAACCTTATTGCGTCAACAGCTATCTATTTGATAGCGTGCGTACTGCTAAGAAATGCAGCGGGTGGCCCAGACTCAGGGGGCCTGCCGGATCTTTTGCACCAGCGCCGTCGTCGAGTAGCCGTCGACAAAGGCCAACGCCAGCGCTCTGCCGCCATAACTTTCCACCAGCGCGGACTCGGCCAACTTGCGCATGTCGTAGTCGCCGCCCTTGACCAGAATGCCGGGCCGCAGCTCGGTGATCAGCGCCAGCGGTGTGTCCTCGTCAAACCAGGTGACCAGGCTGACTGATTCGAGTGCCGCCAGCAGCACGGCGCGGTCTTCCTGGTTGTTCAGCGGGCGATCCTGGCCCTTACCGAGGCGCCGGGCCGATGCGTCGGTGTTGAGCGCCACCACCAGACTGGCACCCAGTGCACGGGCGTTGGCCAGGTAAGTGGCATGGCCCCGGTGCAACACGTCAAACACGCCGTTGGTAAACACCACCGGACGGGGAAGGTCGGCGACACGCGCCGACGCATCTTCACGCGCGACCAGCTTGGATAAAAACGCGGGGCCGCTCACACCGCTTGCGGTTTGGCCTCAGGCACGATGGAGGCGGCGATCTCGCGGCTCAACTCCTTGCGGTAGCGGTTCAGCTCCTGCACGGTCTTGAAGCTCTGGTTCATCAGCAGGCTCATGTTGTGCAGAATGCGCTCGACCACCTTGCCTTCCCACACCGCATCAAAGTTGATTTGTTTGTCCAGCCAGTGTTCCAGCCACTCGGGGTTGGGCAGGCGCGACTGAATGGTGTCGCGCGGGAACAGGTCCTTGTTGACGTGCAAATTGGTCGGGTGCAAAGCCTGCGCGGTGCGGCGCGCGCTGGCCATCAGCACACCGACCTTGGTGAATGCGGCGCGGGCGTCGTTGCCGAAGTTGTTGATCGCGCGTTTCATGTAGCGCAGGTAGGCGCCGCCGTGGCGTGCCTCGTCCTGGCTGAGTTGCGTGTAGATCTGCTTGATGACCGGCTCGGTGTGCCACTCGCTGGCGCGGCGATACCAATGGTTCAGGCGAATCTCTCCGCAAAAATGCAGCATCAGCGTCTCCAGTGCCGGGGCCGGTTCAAACTCGAAACGCACTTCATGCAGTTCTTTTTCAGTCGGCGCCAACTCGGGGCGAAAGCGCCGCAGATATTCCATCAGCACCAGTGAATGTTTTTGCTCTTCAAAAAACCAGATCGACATGAAGGCGGAAAAATCGCTGTCGTCCTTGTTGTCGCGCAAAAACATCTCGGTGGCCGGCAAGGCAGACCACTCGGTGATGGCATTCATCTTGATCGTCTGCGCCTGCTCGTCGGTCAGCTTGGAGGCGTCAAAGCTGGCCCACGGAATATCCTTGTCCATGTCCCAGCGGACGGACTCGAGCTGTTTGAAAAGTTCTGGGTAAAGCATGAGACTCCTTACGCGGCACTCGCCGACTTAGATTCAGGCCGATTTTAGGCGGTGAATATGACAAATTGCCCAAAATGGTTTTTGCAGCCATTTCATGCGGGTTGATGGCTGTTTAGCCTCTTTAATTGTTTTACACGGTTTGCAAGGGCTTGGGTAGCAGCCAGTATCCTGTGCGCGCTTAAGCCTCTTGCCCTTGTGAATCTGATCGGGCCGATTTCGCGTATTTTTTGCACGCTCATATTTCGGACCTTTCCTCCCTTTCAAGGGTGACAACACCATGAACACTGCCTCATTCAGGGCCATTTTGGCAACAGCCATGCTGGGCGGCACTTTGCTGCAACCAGCGCATTCCGCGACCGCTGCACCCAAACCGGCAACCCCAACGACAGCCTCATGCGAGCCTATGCTGCAACATAATTTTTTGCGGCTCCAGGATGAAAAGCCGCAGGCCCTGTGTCAATACAGCGGCAAAGTGCTGCTGGTGGTCAACACCGCAAGCTTTTGCGGCTTCACCGCCCAATACAGAGGGCTGGAGGCGCTGTATGCCAAATACCGTGACAAAGGCCTGGTGGTGCTGGGTTTTCCTTCCAACGACTTCTCCCAGGAAACTGGCAGCAACAAGGAAATCGCCGATTTTTGCGAGAACACCTTTGGCGTGAATTTCCCGATGTTTACCAAGTCCAGCGTCAGCGGCAAAACCGCCAACCCCCTGTTCAAACAACTGGCCGAGTGGACGGGCAGCGCGCCGCGCTGGAATTTTCACAAATACGTGATATCCCGCGATGGTCAACAAGTGAGCAGCTTCGACACCAGCGTCGATCCCGGCAATTCCGTCTTTTTAAGAGAAATAGAGAAAAAGCTGCTAGCCAAATAAATACCAATCGGTAATAATTCGACTAACAGGTATATATTTCATCTTTTGTAACTTTCCACTTCTTTTTCTCCAAGTCTCTGCCCGCCGTGTCCTGCACCTCATTAACAAATTTTTACGCAATGCCATTTGCATTTCCAGGGAACTGCCCGCAGTTGCTAGAACTCAGATTGAGGTCGGGACAGCGCCTGAAAGGCCGTTCCAACCCTACCCTTTTTTTGTTGCGAAGACTTCCAGGCCCTTGCGGCCAGGATGCAATCCCGGGGCGGTTCTCCTCCTCCTCCCTCCCTCCCTTGTTCGCGTCGGGGCGCTTCGCAGCATTTTTATCTTCCGGCGGTTGAGATGGCTTCACCCAGCCACTCTTTATCCGCCCGCCCACGGGTCGCCATTGTTGGCTCCGGCATTTCCGGCCTCGCAGTGGCCCATGCCCTCCAAGGCCAGGCTGATATCACCCTGTTTGAAGCTGGCGCTTACTTTGGCGGCCACTCCCACACAGTGGATGTCACGCTCCCCACATCACGAGGCCAGGTCACCCATGGGGTGGACACCGGTTTTCTGGTCTTTAACGAGCGCACCTACCCGAATTTGATCCGGCTGCTGGCCGAACTGGGCGTGGCGACCGCCAAATCAGACATGTCGTTTTCGGTCAAGGTGCCGGGCGCCCTGGCAGGGCGCGCGCTCGAATGGAGCGGCTCCAGTCTCAACACGGTGTTTGCGCAGCGCGGCAACCTGCTGAACTGGAAGTTTTTGCGCATGTTGCGCGACATCATGCGTTTCAATCGCCTCGCCAGCGCACTGGCCGAAAGCCACGCCGAGGCCGCCATGCTGCAGCCGCTGGGCGACTTTCTCAGGGAAGGCAGGTTTTCAGACGAATTTCGCGACTGGTATTTCCTGCCCATGCTCGGTTGTATCTGGTCCTGCCCGACCGACCAGATGCTGCAGTTCCCGGTTGCCACCATGATCCGCTTCTGCCATAACCACGGCCTGATCCAGGTGGCCAACCGGCCTCAGTGGTGGACGGTCACTGGCGGCGCGAGAAATTACGTCGAAAAAATCATCGCCAACATCGCCGACAAACGCCTGAACACGCCTGTGGAACGTATTGAGCGCGATGCGAACCTGCAGCGCGGCGGCGTGCGGATTGTCGCCAGGGGACAGACCGAAATCTTTGACAAGGTGGTGCTGGCAGCGCACTCAGACCAGTCGCTGGCCCTGCTGGCCGATGCTGCCCCCGACGAACGCGCTGTGCTGGGCGCGATCAGCTATCAGCCCAACCGCGCGGTGCTGCACACCGACACCTCGGTGCTGCCGGCCAACAAGCTGGCCTGGGCGGCGTGGAATTACGAACGCGCGACCGATGGCCGGCGCGAATCGACGCAGGTCTGCCTGCACTACCTGCTCAACATGCTGCAACCACTGCCCTTTGAGCAACCGGTGGTGGTGTCCCTGAATCCGGTACAAGCGATAGCGCGTAATCTGGTCATGGGTGAATTTGACTACGCACATCCGGTGTTTGATGCCGCAGCGATACGCGCCCAACAAGCCCTGCCCGGTTTGCAGGGCCGGCAGCACAGCTATTTTTGCGGCGCCTGGGCTGGCTACGGTTTTCATGAGGACGGTCTCAAGTCGGGCCTCGAAGCGGCGCGGCGGGTGCTGAGCGATTGCGCGAAGGTGGCCGCATGAATACACCGACGGCAAACATGGCTACGCCTCTGTTAGGTTTTGGTCAGGTGCGGCATACGCGCCTGAAGCCAGCCCGCAACGCCTTTGCCTATCCCACTTATTTTTTGATGTTGCCGCTGCGCAGCATGAAGGCGAACGGAAATGGCGCGCTGGCGCGGAACCGCCGCAGCGCATTGAGCTTTTTCGACAGCGACCACGGCGACGGCCGCGCCGACTGCGTGAGCTGGCTCGACGAGCTGCTGCGCAAGGAAGGCATCAGCGATGCCGGTGGCGAGCTCTGGCTGCACACCTACCCGCGCATTTTTGGCCACACCTTCAAGCCGGTGAGTTTCTGGTACTGCCACCACATGGACGGCAGCCTGCGCGCCATCGTGGTGGAGGTCAACAACACCTTTGGCGAGCGCCATTGTTATTTGCTGGACCGTCCGCACTACGGTCAGGAGCTCAGCGCGGACAAGGTGTTTCATGTCTCGCCGTTCTGCACCCTCGAAGGACGTTACCGCTTTCGTTTCATGCGCATCAACAACGAGGGCCTGCAAAAAACCGTTGCCCGCATCGACTATGACGACGCTGACGGACCGTTGCTGGAAACCAGCGTCAGCGGCACGCTGGTTCCGCTCAGTACCCAAAGCCTGCGCCGCGCGCTGTGGCGCTATCCGGCCATGACCTTCGGCGTTGTTGCGCGCATTCACTGGCAGGCCTTCAGGCTGTGGTGCAAGCGTGTCCCCTTTGTCCGAAAACCCGAGCCCCCCAAACGCTTTGTCACCCGATGAATACAGCCAGCAACCCTTCTTCCTCCACCGCTTCGTGTGTGTCCTCAACGCTGGCCTCGCTGGCGCTGCCAGGTGGCGCCCCAGCCGCCGCACGCACGGTGTTGCAGTTGCTGACGCGCCTGAAACACGGCACGCTGCATGTGCAACTGCCCGACGGTTCGACCCGGCATTTTGGCTCAGGTGAAGCCCCCGTGGCGAGCTTGCGCCTGCACAACTGGAACGTCTGCGGTGCCGCCCTGAAATCGGGCGACATCGGGTTTGCCGAAAGTTTCATCGCCGGGGATTGGACCACGCAGAACCTCAGTGACCTGCTCAGCGTGCTGATCCGCAACCGCCAGGAAGTCGAAGACGTGATCTACGGCACCTGGCTCGGGCGTTTTGCCTACCGCATCAAGCACCTGCTGAACCGCAACACCAAAACCAACAGCCAGAAAAACATCCACGCACATTACGACCTGGGCAATGCTTTTTATGCGCTGTGGCTGGACGGCACGATGAACTACTCGTCGGCAATTTTTGCCACGCCCGAGACCTCGATGAAAGACGCGCAAGACGCCAAGGTGCGCCGCGCGCTGCAGCAGGCCGGTGTGAAGGCCGGCGACCGCGTGCTCGAGATCGGCTGCGGTTGGGGCGCGCTGGCCGAAATGGCCGCCACCGAATTCGACGCCTCCATCGTTGGCGTCACGCTGAGCACCGAGCAATTGGCCTGGGCCCAGCAGCGCCTGGCCCGCCTCGGCGCGGCTGACAAGGCTGACTTGCGCCTGCAGGACTACCGTGACATCGGCAAAAACGGCAGCGAGACTTTCGACGCGATCTGCTCGATCGAGATGGTCGAAGCCGTGGGCCGCGAGTATTGGCCCGAGTATTTCCAGACCGTCGCGCGATTGCTCAAGCCGGGCGGGCGCGCCTGCATCCAGAGCATTGTCATCGCCGACAAGCTGTATGAGCGCTACATCGCGTCGACCGACTTCATCCAGCAGTACATCTTTCCGGGTGGCTGCCTGCCGTGCCCGAAAGAATTCCGGGCCCAGGCGCAAGCCGCCGGGCTGGAAGTGGTTGATGAGTTTTCGTTCGGCCAGGATTACGCCCGCACCCTTCAGTTGTGGCGCGAAGAATTCATGGCACAAGAGTCACGGGTGCTCCAACTCGGGTTTGACAAGAGGTTTATCCGCATATGGGAGTTCTATCTGGCCTACTGCGAAGCGGCTTTCACCCAGGCCAATACCGACGTCGTGCAATACACGCTGCGCAAGCCCTGACCACGGCGCTGGCGATTTGTCTGGGCATCGCTGGCGCAGCCTTGGCACAGCCTGCGACCGACGATACACGCGCTGAATTGCAGCAAGTCCTTCCGCAGGCGCAGCTCGTCGGCAAGGGACGCCTGACCGTCTGGGGTTTCCAGGTCTATGACGCCCGCCTGTGGGCCAACCCCGGCTTTGGGGCCAGCAGCTTCACGGCCCAGCCGCTGGCACTGGAGCTTGCCTACCTGCGCGGCTTCGAAAGCCAGGCCGTGGCCGAGCGTTCGATCACCGAAATGCGGCGGTCTGCCAGCATCAGCGACGAGCAAGCCGACAAATGGATGGCCGCCATGGCGCGGGTGCTGCCGGATGTCAAAAAAGGCGACCGCGTGATGGGCGTGCACAGCCCTGGCGTGGGCGCTTCGTTCTGGATGAACGGCAAACCCCTGGGGGAGATCCGCGATACCGAATTTGCGCGCCTGTTTTTCGGCATCTGGCTGGCGCCCACCACGTCGGAGCCCCGCTTGCGCACCGCGCTGCTGGCCGGGGCAGCCCCTTGAAACCTGGCGCCCGCAATCCGTTTGGCACGCGCAACGGCCTGGCTTACGGCCTGCTGGGCCTGCCGCTGGCCTTTGTGGCGCTGCCCTTGTATGTGATTTTGCCCAACCACTATGCGCGCGAGTTCGGCGTGCCGCTGGCCACGCTGGGCGCAGTGCTGCTGGGCGCGCGCCTGTTCGATGCGCTGATCGACCCACTGCTGGGCCGCCTGAGCGACCGGCTGTTTGCACGTTCACCCAGCGCCGTGCTTGGCATGGGCGCTGTCGCCGCATTGCTGCTGGCGGTCGGTTTTGCGCTGCTGTTCTTCCCGCTGGTCGACACGCCGGCGGCGCTGGTGGTCTGGGCCAGCGTGACGCTGATACTGACCTATGCCGGCTACAGCGCGCTCAGCGTGTCGCACCAGTCCTGGGGCGCGATGCTGGGTGGCGACGAGCGCCAGCGCAGCCGCATCGTGGCCTGGCGTGAAGGCCTGGGGCTGATCGGCGTGGTGCTGGCCTCGGTCACGCCGGTGGCTTTCGGCCTGCCGGTCACCACCGGGCTGTTTTTTGGCGTGCTGGCGCTGGGCTGGCTGGCCTGGACGCGCGCCGAACGGCCCCTGCCACAACCCGCGCTGCACGCCGGCAGAAACACGTCGATCTGGCTGCCGTTTCAACATGCCGGCTTTCGGCGCCTGCTGACGGTCTTCATGCTCAACGGCATCGCCAGTGCCGTGCCGGCCACGCTGGTGCTGTTTTTCATCCAGGACCGGCTGCAGGCGCCGAAAAACATGGAGCCGCTGTTCCTCGGCAGCTACTTCCTTGCCGCCGCGCTGTCCATCCCGCTGTGGCTGGCCGTGGTCAAACGCATCGGCCTGGCGCCGGCCTGGTTGCTGGGCATGGGGCTGGCCATTGCCACCTTTGGCTGGGCCACACAGGTCGGCGCGGGTCAGACCACCGCCTTTGTGATCGTCTGCGCGCTGTCGGGCCTTGCCCTGGGCACTGACCTGGCCTTGCCGGGTGCGCTGCTGGCCGGCGTGATCCAGGCCAACGGCCAGTCGGGCCGCGCCGAAGGGGCCTACTTCGGTTGGTGGAATTTTGCAATCAAGCTCAATCTGGCGCTGGCCGCCGGACTGGCGCTGCCATTGCTCGCCCTGTTCGGTTACGCGCCGGGCGCACGCGACGCCCAGGCGCTGGACGCGTTGCTGGTGGCGTATTGCGTCTTGCCCTGCCTGCTCAAGCTGGCGGCGGCTGCCTGCCTTTATTTTCTGATCATCAAACATCCACAAGGGGTCCAACCGTGAACCGTTTTCTTGTCCGAACCGCCGCCGCGCTGGCCTTGTGTGTTCCCTTGCTGGCAGGCCTGGCGGGCTGCGCCGGCCCGCAGATCAGCGACTACGCCGCTGAAAAGCCGGTGCTCGACATGCGCCAGTACTTCAACGGCACCGTTGATGCGTACGGCGTGTTCACAGACCGCTCCGGCAAGGTGGTCAAGCGTTTTACCGTGGTCATGACCTGCAACTGGCAGGGTCCACCCGGCGCGGAGACCGGCGTGCTCGACGAGGCGTTCACGTATTCGGATGGCACCAAAGAGCGGCGCATCTGGACGCTCAAACGCACGCCGGACGGCAAGTACACCGGCACGGCCGCCGACGTGGCCGGACAGGCGCTCGGCGAGGAAAAAGGCAACACCTTCCGCTGGGGCTACACGCTCAAACTGCCTGTCGATGGCCGGGTGATCGAGGTGCAATTCGACGACTGGATGTACCTGATGAACGAAAAAGTCATGCTCAACAAGGCAGTGATGAGCAAGTTCGGCTTCAAGCTCGGCGAGGTCACGCTGTCTTTCGTCAAGCGCTGACACTGCACCCCGATTTTTAAGCAAAAAAGGCCTGTAGCCCATAACCAGCAAGCGTAAGCAGCTATCATTTTTATAACAAACTCAGCATGTCCCACAACCCACCCCTGAAGGACTGGCACGGCAAAACCGCGTGGCTGGTCGGCGCTTCCAGCGGCATTGGCCAGGCCACCGCGCACGCGCTGCATGCGCGCGGCGCACGGGTGGTGGTGTCTGCCCGCAATACGCAGGCGCTTGACGACTTTGTGCGCGATCACACTGGCGCACTGGCCTTGCCCCTGGACGCGTCCGATGCAGCGGCGGTAAAAACGGCCGCCCAAACCGTTCTGGCCCTGGGTCCTCTTGATCTGCTGATGTATTGCGCAGGGTATTACCGCGAGTTGCGCGCCACCGAGTTTGACCTGGCGGAAATGCTCAAGCACCAGCAGGTCAACTACACCGGTGCGCTCTACCTGCTGGATGCGGTGCTGCCCACGCTGCTGCAGCGCGGCAGTGGCCACATCAGCCTGGTCGGCAGCGTTGCCGGTTACCGTGGCCTGCCAAAAAGCCTGGCCTATGGCCCGACCAAAGCCGCGCTGATCAACCTGGCCGAAACGCTGCATGTTGACCTGAAGCCCACCGGCGTCGGTGTGAGCATCGTGAACCCGGGTTTTGTGGAAACGCCGCTGACCGCGCAAAATCAATTCAGCATGCCGGCGCTGATCAGCCCAGCGCAAGCAGCCGCTGAAATTTTGGCCGGTTGGGCGCGCGGGGAATTCGAAATCCATTTTCCCAAACGCTTTACCCGCTGGATGAAAACCTTGCGCGTGCTGCCGTATGCGCTGTACTTCCCGGCCATCCGTAAATTCACCGGCTTGTGAGATGACCCCATCTGTGCCTGAGCGCCTGGTGCACTTTTTTGAAACCCTGAGCCCGGACCAGGTGGCGGGCATGGGCGAGTTTTATGCGGTCGATGTGTACTTCAAGGATCCGTTCAACGAAGTGCACACGCTGGCGCAGGTGAAACACATTTTCAGCCACATGTACGTCGCGCTGGACAAGCCGCGTTTCGTGGTGACCAGCCAGGTGGCAGAGGCGGGGCAATGTTTCCTGGCCTGGGACTTCGAGTTTTACTTCAAGAAGCAGCCGACCGCGATGCAAACAATTCGCGGCAGCTCGCACCTGAAGTTCAACGAGGCGGGCCTGGTCAGCTACCACCGCGACTACTGGGACGCAGCGGAAGAGCTTTACGAAAAATTGCCGCTGGTGGGCAGCGTGATGCGCTGGCTCAAGAAGCGGGCTGGATCATAGCCCGATTGGGTCGATTGTCGGCGCAGTCGCTACTGATTTGATAGCTGCCCACGCCCGTCAGACATGGGCCAGGGGCCGATTTAACCCTTGAACCTCAGGCCGGCTGGGTGTCAACGAAGCTCGGGCGCTGCGCCAGCTTGTCATACAGACGGGCCAGATTCGGGTGCGGCGTGCGCCAGTCGATCTGCGCGAACCGGAAATCCAGGTAACCCAGTGCGCAGCCGGCGGCGACGTCCGACAGGCTCAGGTGGATGCCGCTGCAAAACGGTTTGTCGCCCAGTCCGGTGCTCAAGGCCTGCACAGTGTCGTCAATTTTTTTCATCTGGCGGTCAATCCAGGCCTGGCTGCGCTGCTTGTCGGTGCGGCCAGACCAGGTGGCTTCCAGCCGCGCCAAAATGGCCGCGTCCATCAAGCCATCGGCCAGCGCTTCCCAGGTTTTGACTTCGGCGCGCTCACGGCCCTGCACCGGGATCAGCTTGCCGACCGGCGACAGGGTGTCGAGGTATTCAACAATCACGCGCGAGTCGAAAACAGCTTCTTCAGAGCCGTTGGAGCCTTCCATCACCAGGCAGGGCACTTTGCCCAGCGGGTTGGACTCGGACATGCTGGTGCCGGCCGCCCAAACATCTTCAATGACGAACTGGTAGTCGAGCTTTTTTTCGGCCATCACAATGCGCACTTTGCGCACATAGGGACTGCCGGTGGATCCGATGAGTTTCATAGCTGTGGTTTTGTATCGAGGGCAGGAATTAGATGTCATTTGCATTCTATCGAGGAAGCCCCGGCCGGTAAGGCTCAAGCGCTGAAACCGGCCAAAACGTCGCGTAGATGCACAGGCGAGCCGCCTACAATTGGGCCATGAACCCGTCCACCAGCTTCACCATCACCGCCCTATCCCCGCTTGACGGGCGTTACGCCGCCAAACTGGCACCCCTGCGGCCGCTGATGTCGGAGCTCGGTTACATGCACCGCCGCGTTCAGGTCGAGGTGGCCTGGTTCATCGCGCTGTCGGACGCCGGATTTGCCGAATTCAAACCGCTAACGCCCGGAGCACGCACTTACTTGCTGGGCCTGGTCAAACATTTTTCCGAAGCCGACGCGGCAGCCATCAAGGACATCGAAAAAACCACCAACCACGACGTGAAAGCCGTGGAGTACTGGATCAAGTCGAAATTCGAGGCCAGGCCCGAGCTTGAAGGCGCCAGCGAGTTCGTGCATTTCGCCTGCACCAGCGAGGACATCAACAACACCAGCCATGCGCTGCAGCTCAAAAGCAGCCGCGAGCAGGTGCTGTTGCCGGCGCTCGACAAGGTCATCAGCCAACTGCGCGAAATGGCGCACCGCTACGCCGACCAAGCCATGCTCAGCCGCACCCATGGCCAGACCGCCAGCCCGACCACCGTCGGCAAGGAAATCGCCAACGTGGTGGCCCGCCTGGACGTTGCGCGCGAGCGTATTGCCGGGGTGCAACTGATGGCCAAGATGAACGGCGCTGTCGGCAATTACAACGCGCATCTGTCGGCCTGGCCCGACTTCGACTGGGAGGCGTTGAGCCGGCGCGTGATCGAGTCGCCCGAGCCGCTGGGCCTGGGCTTGAGCTTCCAGCCCTACAGCATCCAGATCGAGCCGCACGACTACATGGCCGAACTGTTCGACGCAGTGGCGCGCACCAACACCATCCTGATCGACTTTGCGCGCGACGTCTGGGGCTATGTCAGCGTCGGCTACTTCAAGCAGCGCCTGAAGGACGGTGAAATCGGTTCGAGCACCATGCCGCACAAGGTCAACCCGATTGACTTTGAAAACGCCGAAGGCAACCTCGGCCTGGCCAATGCGCTGCTGCGGCACCTCAGCGAAAAGCTGCCCATCAGCCGCTGGCAGCGCGACCTGACCGACAGCACCGTGCTGCGCAACATGGGCGTGGCCCTCGGTTACGCGGTGCTTGCTTACAGCTCGCTGAGCGTGGGCCTGGGCAAGCTCGAACTCAACAGCGAAGCGCTGGACGATGACCTTGACCGGTCCTGGGAAGTGCTGGCCGAGCCGATCCAGACCGTGATGCGGCGTTATGGCGTGCAGGGTGCCTACGAAAAGCTCAAGGAAGTCACGCGCGGCAAAATCGTGACGGCTGAGGCCCTGCACGCGCTGATCCGCTCGCTGGAGATTCCGCAGTCCGAGAAAGACCGGCTGCTGGCGATGACGCCGGCCAGCTACACGGGCAAAGCCGCCGAACTCGCGAAACGGGTCTAGGCCGGCGCCGACATGTGCGCGCCGCAGTTCCAGCATTCCTCGAAACCGCCTTCGACCGTTTCACCGCAGCCACACAGCCAGTGCCGCTGCGGCGGGTTCTGCAGACTCTGCAGCAACAGCTCGGCGCTTGGTTTTTCATGGTCATGGGCCAGCCAGATTTCGGGCTGGCACTGGTCGGGCGGCAACTCGCCAGCGACGCTGCCGAGAAAATAACGCTGCACGCTGGCCGAGAACCCAGCCTGCTGCAAGGCATCGGCCCACAGCGCCGCGATGGCAATATTCGGGGCGCGGGCAAGTCGGAGCATGGGCCCAGTTTACCTCTTTACTCCTGAATTGATAGCTGCCTGCGCCCGACTGGCATGGGCTGGAGGCCAAAAAGGCTTGGAGATTTGTAACTACTCAGCCCGCACCGGCGCGCCCTCTTTCTCCCTCGCCCTCTGGGAGAGGGTCGGGGTGAGGGCGGGGCACTGGCGGCGGCGCATCCTTTTTTTCCAGCGCACGGTCGGCGTACCGGCCAAAACGCCAGGCCGTGTCTTCCTGCGTGATGCGCCGCCAGGTGGCGCGTTTTTCTACCGGACCCATCTCGGGCCAGCGCTGCACTTCTTCAAAGGTGCGGCCGCAGCCCTTGCACAGGTCGTCGCCCTGGCTGGTCGAGCAGATCGCGATGCAGGGCGTGTCGGCGGTGCTGTCGTACCAGGTGCGCCAGGCCGCCATCGCCTTGGCCGGAAAACCTGCTTCGTCGGCCTCATCCTCATGGTAGAAAACCATCAGCGCATAGACCTCGGCCAGCGCCCGCAGCTCGGGCGCCAGTGTGACGCCATCCGGCGATGGTTTTTTCTCGCGCCAGTAGTTGATGGCGGCTTCGATGTCGGTGATGTGAATGCCAGGCATGCGGGGCGATGCAATCGGAAAAATAAAAATGGGGGCTAAAACGAGGGCGCCGCTCAAGGCGGCATCTGCTGGTTTCCGCTGGGCCACGAATGATAGGCCAAGCCTGCGTCCATCCCGTGTACCGGGCTTTTGTCGAGCCGCGCCGCGCCAACTTTTGCAAAAATTTGCAATTTGTTGTCAAATACCTGCTTCCGAAGGGGAGTAACTCCCTCGTCCGGCGCCATCGGGACCGCCCCGCCGCCAGACGTTCAGCAAGTCGTCATTACGAAGCTCACACTTCCGGCTTGTTGGGCATGCCCTGCAACGCATGTCGAGCCAGACCTTCGATTGAAACCTGAACAGGTTTGATCGAGGCGTCGCGGCAACCCTTCCGCCCCTCACCGTCCTGGTCTGGTTTTTAACGAAACCGGAAGTCCGCCCGCCGGATTTCCATGCCGCAACCTGACGTGAAAGTGGGGAATGGAATTATTCTCAACGCTCTGGTGGTCTTCCCTGGTGGTCAGCGAACCGCTGCTGAATGTGATCTACGGCGCACCTGACTCGGCCGTGGGAGAGTCCGCACCACTACAACACGCCTAACCAGAAAACTTATGGACAACATGATTGTGTACATCGACGATGCCGCCTACGCACTGACAATGTTGACGCCCATGCTGCCGGTGGGCCAGGCGCGTTCTCCCATCCGCTGGATCGTGGTCGGCTGTGCCCCCCGTGTCACCCACCATGTGAGCAAATGGGTCACCCACAGCGCACGCCAGAACTGGCGCAGCAAGTGGGCCGAAAAAATCTTTTCCCAGGTCATTCCCAGGCTGCAAGGCCCTGGCGACTCGGTGATCACCCAGGTCGCCAGCGGGCCTCTGTGTGACTTGACGGATGCACTGATGGCCCAATACGGTACGGGGCGCGTGCTGGACGCGCGCCGCCCCAAAGTCGGCAACGAACATCAGCCGGTCACGCGCCAGCACACCCCGCAGGTGCGTAGTCTGTGGAGTTACGGCGCCATGATGGCCAGCACCAGCATGCTGCTGGCGGCGGACTGAATCAACCCGACATGCCCCGGCCACCACCTCTTGGTCTTACCGGCAAGCGAGCGGCGTGGGTGCTATTCTTGCGTCCATGAAACTCATCATCAAATGGCTGCTCAGCGCTGCCGCCCTTCTGGCGGTGGCTTATCTGTATTCCGGCGTCACGGTCACCAGCTTTCCCGCTGCGCTGCTTGCAGCGGCGGTGCTGGGCGCGCTCAACACCGTCGTGCGTCCCATCCTGGTGCTGCTGACCCTGCCGGTGACACTGGTGACACTGGGGCTGTTTTTGTTCGTCATCAACGCCTTGATGTTCTGGGCGGCGGCCAGCCTGCTCAGCGGCCTGCACGTCACTGGTTTTCTGGCGGCCCTGATTGGTTCGCTGATTTACTCACTGTTGCAGCTAGCGATCGAGTTTCTCCTGGAGCGCTTGTTCGCGAAGTAACTGATCGATTTCGCGCGCGCGGGTATCGATGATCGAGCCGTCAATGTGGGCGCTGGCGCCGGAGCCGGTGTCGCGCCCGCTGCGCATCAGATCCTGCGCCGCCTTGAAGCGGTCCCGCGCTGCGCCGTAGTCAAGTTGCGCCACCCGGCTTTCCGCGTCGGCCCGAATCGCCCGCAGCGTCTGGCCCTGCTGGCCTTGAGCCGTCGCCAGCAGTTGCCAGGCCATCGCGTCTTTGGGATGGGTGCTGACCCAGCTCTGCAGGCGGTCCGACACATCCTGCGGGCGCCCCGCCGCCAGGTCGGCCTGTGACTGCAGCAAGACCGCCGCACGGCTCTTGCCATTGGCAAGTTTGGTGGACTGCGCCGCACGTCCCGCTGCAATATCAATTTCCAGCGACAACAGTTCAAGCACTTGGGCCAACGATGGGCTTGCCGCCGCCGCTGGTTTCAGCTTGTCCGTCAGGCTGCGTGCCTGGCTGTGCTCACGCAAGCGGGCGGCCGCCAAAGCGCCCGCGTACAAAGCGCCCGCATCACGCGGCTTCAAGCCCTCGGCCGCAGAGACAGGCACGCGCTGCGCCTCGGCCAGCAACAGGCGCAAGGCTTCCGCGCTGCCATCCCCCAGCACGCGCGCGCGCGCGGCCATCATCGCGTGAACCACGCGCGCGCGGCTGGCTTCCCCGGAAACAGCTACGGGCGCAGGCCCCTCCAGCTGCAGCCGGCCTTTGGCTTCGCCGATGCGCTCCGTGGTCAAGGGGTGGCTGCGCAGGTAGGGGTAGGAGCCGTTGTCGTTGAGCCGCGATGCCTGCTGCAACTTGTCAAACATGGTCGCAAAGCCCTGTTTTTCGAAGCCGGCATCGGCCATCACGCCAAAACCCACCCGGTCGGCCTCGCGTTCCATGTCACGCGAAAAGTTGAGCTGGTTCTGGACCGCGATCGCCTGGCCCCCCGCGATGGCGGCGTTCGCAGCATCGGGGTTTTTACTGGCGGCCATCATGCCCAGGATCATGGCTGCCAGCACCCACGGCATTTGCTGGCTCTGCTTGCTCATCAGGCGGGAGATATGCCGCTGCGTCACATGGCTCAACTCGTGCGCCAGCACGGAGGCCAGCTCGTCCCGGCTTTCCACGACAGCAATCAAGCCGAGATGCACACCCAGGTAGCCGCCCGGCAAGGCGAAGGCATTGATGGTGCGGTTGCGTATCAGCATGACGTCCCAGGCGAAGCGCTCCTCCAGATCAACACCGAGGTCGCCGCGCGCGCGCGCCGCCGTCATCAGGGGCTGCCAGATGCTTTGCAGGTAGTCGCCCAGCACCGGATCGTCCAGGTAGTCCGGGTCGCGGTAAATACTGCTGGCAATCCGGTCGCCCAGCCGCCTCTCCGCGCTGGCCGGCAACTCCGATGTGTCGCCCAGCACGGGCAACGAGCCGCCGGAGCGAACCGGTGCCTGGGCTTGCGAGAGACCGGCAAACGCTATCAAAAACAGAGCTGTCAGCGCATATCCGTTATGGGCTAGAGGTCTTTTTCTCTTGATAAATTCAGAAGGAGTCAATGGGAACAAAGGCAATCACCTTGGTAGTGTTGAGATCGAGCAAGGCAGCCCTCGGACTGGCCGACGCCTGCGCGTCCTGAAACGCGGGGCTTCGGGGCCATGAGTTGTCTGTCCAGCGCGATGAACATGCTCTTATGATGAAGGATGCTTGTAAAGGTTTCGTAACAGTATGACCATGACTTCAACACTCACGCATTTCGATGGGCAAGGCCAGGCGCACATGGTGGATGTCGCCGCCAAACCCGCCACACACCGCGTTGCCGTAGCATATGGCCGTATTGTCATGACTGCGGCCACTTTGGCCATCGTCCTCGAAGGCACGGCAAAAAAGGGCGACGTACTCGGTATTGCCCGAATTGCCGGCATCATGGCGGCAAAAAAAACCAGCGAGCTGATTCCGCTGTGCCACCCACTGGCCTTGACCCGCGTGGCGCTTGAGTTCACCTCTGATACCTCAAACGCCAGCATTGGCTGCATGGCCACCGTTGAAACCGTCGGCCCCACCGGTGTGGAGATGGAAGCATTGACCGCAGTTCAGATTGCATTGCTGACCATTTACGACATGTGCAAGGCGGTGGACCGTGCCATGGTCATCACCGATGTCAAATTGCTGGAAAAACACGGCGGTAAATCCGGGAGTTTTGTAGCCGCTGCGTGAGGCCGCGTCCTCTCAGGGGACCGGCCCGTTCGGCATCATCAAGGTCTGGCGCCATTGCGCATGGTTTTTCGGGAAGGCCGCACGGTAGCGGGCCAGGTGCAGCAAGGCTTCATCGTCACGCCGCAGCATCACGGCACTTTCAATCACCTTCTCGATCACCCTCGGCTCGGGCGAGTAGTGAAGCAACTCACTGCTCAACGCGTAGATCTGTAGCGCATTCGCCGGGGTCAGCGGTGTCAGGCTCAGTGCTGCGAAGTCAAACTGCTGGCGGAACAGGCGCGTGTCACGAATCTTCTCCAGTGTGTTCTCACGGTAAGTGGCATCGCGCTCGGCCGGTACCCGATAAATTTGACTGACCCGGTGGTAGTCCCAAGCTGCATAGGCCGCAACTGCCATCATCAGCGCCGCAGTCGCTGCCAGAAAATAAGTGGCATACATCCGCCTTTTTTCGACGCCAGCTTGCGGAGGCCATGCGGGGTCCTGTCGCTCCCGCGTTGTCCACAGCAGGTACATACACAGGCCGAAGGCCATTTGAAACGGTCCATACCACAAGGGGTATTCAAGCAGGCTGTGCAGCAGGATCAGCGCGAGTACGCCCCAGGCCATTTGGCGCGTCGGATCGGTTTCAAGCCAGGGCCGTGCGCGCAGCACCAACCAGCCAGCAATGCCGCAAAACAGCAGTGCCACTGGAATGCCCAACTCCACCGCCAAATGCAAAGGCAGGTTGTGTGCATTGTCCAAAATGTCGCAAAACCGCGCGCCGGG
>Ga0308009_10001038_pt1 | contig 17455 bp, 28 predicted proteins | sample Neamet127_FD_203134 | JGI IMG/M metagenome (GOLD analysis project Ga0308009, IMG submission 203134) | Marine microbial communities from water near the shore, Antarctic Ocean - #127 | ecosystem: Environmental > Aquatic > Marine > Unclassified | place: Southern Ocean | collected 2014-07-24
TAATTGTTTATTAAGAACTTGAAGATACTTTTCTTTGTAGATCATAAGTGTCTCCGTGGACAAGAAAGCGTCTACTTCAAGCCCATTAAGGAAGTCCACAGAATTTTGATAGTTATTTACTGGTCTAAGTCTTTCGTTCTGATACATGTTGATGGTCTTGTCTCTGGTTATCACAGCGATCTCATGTGGTAGTCCACGATCAGTCATGATCTCCTTCCATCGTTTAATGTCTGGAAATATTGTAGTACCGTTAATAGCAAATGGCGCTGATACAGATATCAAAGTATGTACATCAGGCCAATTATGTTCTTTCCATAATTCTACATCTGCCCAGAGGTGAGAGTGGGGCTCATCTTTGTGCCCCACCCAAAACTCTGAATTTGCCCAAGTCCCCAAGATTTTACTCCAGATATGATTTCCAGAACCTTGGGGGCCTATGATTAGTAGTATTTTCACGGTTGAATTTCAGTACTAATCATATCTGGTTTCTTAGAGATAAGAATTGCAAGCAGAGGCGAACCAAAGACTGCAACCATTGTACCCAAAAAGGCAGTATCACTAAACCCTAGTTTACCACTAACAAACAAAATCTCACCAGCAGTAGCACATATTAGGATTCCCCAGAACATGCCTTTCTCATTGATTAGATCGGGTTTAAGAAATGATAACATAGAAGGCAACCAAACACTAGCACGTAGTACTGCAAAGAATAGAAATAGATGCATTAACTCTATGCCAGGGATATGAGAGATACCCAACGCAACGGCGGCGAGAAGTAACATTCCCCATCGTGCCCATTTGATTTCTGAGTCTGGCATATTCCAGCTATTGTACCTAAACTTATTATAGATATCGTGTCCTGTCATGTTAGCGACAGAAGCAAACTGAGAATCTAGAATTGCAACCAAACCAGCGAAGACCATAAACATAAAGAATATAGACGCACCCATAGGTAGGAACTCTGCAATAACGATGGCATTAGTTACACCCACGTTATCAATCTGCATACCAGAACCAGCGGCAACAAAACCTAGAAGTCCCATCATGATAGGTATCACAATAAACACAAATGATGCAATCACGAATGATGGAATAATAGATTTCTTTTTGATACTAAATGCACGTTGGTAGAATGAGTTGTCGCCCCAAGGGCCACCCATATGTCCAAGAAATGCAGCTGCACCAAAACCTAAGAATACTGATACCCAACTTGGATTCTTTATTCCGTCCATTCCAGCAACAACAGTATCCCAACCACCAGCATTGATGATCACCCACGGTACTAGAACAACAGCACCTGTCCACACTACGATGATCTTAATCACCTCAGTAATAACGGTTGCTTTCAGTCCAGCCCTAAATGAATAGAGTATAGCAACTAGAACCATGAGTAGACTAGTCCACCCAGCGTCTAGACCTGTAAGTACTTCTACAGTCTTAGAACCAGCAATCAGATTGATTGCAAAAGCACAGACAGCAAGGATCATCATCTCTACGAGAAATAGGTTCTGTACTCGACCAGAGAACTTTTCTTTTAGATAACCAGAGAATGTGAATCCATTAGGTTCCTTATCTCTTAGGTTTCTTGCGAACCAAGCAAAAGCGCCTAGCGTTAAGAAATTACCTAGACAGAACCAGAACAGTCCAGCAAGGCCATTTACATATGCCTGTTGGGCAGAGATAAACAATCCTGGCGCCCACAACCAAGCGGCAGAAATACTTAAACTGCCTTGAAACGTACCAAGTTCCCGTTTAGCAACTAGAAACCCTTCTTTATTATCATTATAACCTCTAGCATACCAATACGTCATTGCAAATGCAAACAACCCATATACTGCTAGTACTATTAATCCACTACTTGAGTCCATGATCTTTTCTCCTATAATCAAATTTAATGCGTAAACTATTATCTAGCGGGTTACGCCATTCCCTCCAATTCCAGACTTCCAATTTATATATGTCTGCAAAATGTTGAGCCAATCCATGATTCCACCTATCAAACCAGATGACATCAGAGTTCCTTAGATCAGGCGCCTGGTCTTCTTTTCTGGATGGATTTACTTTAATTAGAATTTCACCATCTTCTGTAAGATTATTCACAACCCACTCTAGACGTTCTCGTATCCAATCGTAAGAATTGAAGTGTAAGATACCATAGCAGATTGCTACATCAAATTTTGTAACAGGCTTATAATCTATAATATCACCTATCCAATCAGCACTGCCATTAACAATATCAACACCGACTAGATTATTAGCATGTTTCTTATAAGGATTAAAACCACACCCCACATCAATAACATTTCTAGCAGCCTTCAATCTGTCCACTACATGATCATCCACTTCAGTCTGATTCCATGTCTTTCCAAAAAATTCTTTTATTTCACTTTCCATTATAATCTTCTTTCTATTTAAAACCAGACAGATATTTTTCTATCTGTTCTACCATAGGAATAGGGCGTCTAGTCCCATCAAAGGTTTTTGGTAGTTTAAATTCTCTATAACCATGCCCATGAAAATCACACCAGCTATCTTGTACTAGAGACAACCATTCTGTTCTTCTGTGTGGATAATGTGGGAAAGGTTGATCACTACAAAACAAGTCTTCATAGTGAAGCAGTTTTCTATCGTCTAACATCTCATTGAACAGGTTATTAGGGATAGCTCTCATTTTGTATGCAAAGTCTGGAACCTCATCTAATCTGGCCAGCAGATCGGGCAATTTGTTTTTAATCATATTCTCTATAGAAATAGTAGTGTAATGCTTTTGTTCAAACTTAATTGATATAATATCATACTTATGTTTCTTCATCAAATCCATGTATCGGGTATCGTTAGTATACCACATAGGATGAGCAGGCATATATTCATATTCATTTTCAACAAGAGCCTTTTCGAACAGCTCTAATGTATAGTCAAAAGGATTCAACATCTTCAACTCTAAACTGAGAGGAAGGGTCTTTCCATTTTTATCCATAGAAGGAGCTTCCCTGTTAAGAAATCTACAGACCATATCGCCTTTACTACCACCAACATATTCTACTATATGCCTCATAGTTGATCGACATACCATTCTAGATACAAATCTTCATTCATGATTTCATAGTTATTACAATTACCGTAGGTTTTGATATGTGTGTATACCCTCTTGGGAGCATACTTGTCTACCATAGTTTTCCAGAACCCAATCGGTTCTACTGTACAGTGAGCGTTCTCTCCACTAGGGAGTATAGCGATAGCGGGTTTAGTACATATAGCAAGGAATACAAATTTCTCGGCCTTCGAAAAGATCATATCAAAAGTCTCTGGAAGTTGTTCTTTGGGGATATGTTCCATTACGTCCGTAGAGTAAATACCATCGAATTTACCTTCTGGTAGATTTTCAAATTCTGGTACAGCAGGATCATAGAGAGCAGGCATAATACCTAGTTCTTCATGATGCTTCCATTTAGTATACTGGAGTCCTTTACCACAACCGAAATCTAAAAGTGATTCGGCCTTAGTATCCTCTACGAGAGTTTTGATATGATGCAGTTGAGGTTTTAAATTGTCGCCAGGGTATCTGGTATTTAACTCAGCATGATATTGTTTATATTCTTCAATCCACCAATTCGACTTTGCCATTATGTATCCTAATAAAGTATTCTGCATCAACCACCACAAGAGGTTTCTGGTTGTTGCGTTTAATAAAACAAACTGGTTCATATTTACCAGAGTTTTCTGTTGCTTGTTCATATGCCTTCCATATGTTCAAGCTCTCTTGATTCTTACACTCAATTGAGTATGGAAACTTTTCCCTAGCAGCACGTGCCATAATGAGGTCTTCACCACCAGCACCCATACTACGGGATTCAACATCTTCTGGATGTACATCTAACTGTTCAATAAGTTGATCACGAACCCACTGTTGAAATCGTCTACCTTTTGCTTTTGCACTACTAGTTTTCATCCTATCGTATATCCATTATATTTCATCCAAATAGTCCATCCTATAAAAACGGCTGTAAATGTAACCATTACCCATACGTACCAAGGATTGTTCACCACTGTCTCCAAGTATTCATTATAATCGCTCCACATGTACATATATGTAGGACGATCCAAATAGTCCTTAATACAGCAACTTTGTCTGCTTGTCGTTTATCATCGTATGCTTTAGTACCTATTGCTTTACACCAATATTCCCACATTACTTCATTCTAACTCTAAAGGCAATTTTCTGTGTCATCTCTGGAGCGTTTGGTTTAGGTGGAGCGGTGTTGTGGATTTGATCATGACGATATATCATAATTCGATTTGGTTTATGACCAACAACCTTACAAGGCCATCCTAAGTCATATCCCCTTCTCCAATGTTTAGCTCCAGTTTCACCACCATCAAAGTAAGTTAGTTCACCACCCCAATCTGGATACCATTCTCTATTGGCAACATATAGGACTGTGAAGTGTTTATCAGAATCTTTATGTTCTGGTGCTGTATCTTTGTGGTATTGTCCAACCCGATTACCTATTTCAGTATCGAATATTTCTACTGTTCTAGCATTTAACATAGAAGACCATTCGTTGTTGTTAAAGGGCACATCATGCTTCTTATAGAAATCTTCTCCATCATAGAAGTGATTTGGCCCTCGCAGACCACCACACGGTTCTTTGATTCCATCTAGTGTAGCATTGCCATCAAAGAAATGTTTATTGATCTTAGACCACAAATCCCAGATAACGGGTGATCTCAGTTCACAACTTTCATCATCCCAACCTACAGGGTGTCTATACATTACAAACTTTGTTAGTTTATGTAAGGCAGACAGATCATTAACAGGCCCAAGGATGTGTCTGTTATTGTAGTTGCCATGTTTAGATGGAATGTATTCGTTCATGGGAACTGCTTGTTCCATGCCCTTTATAGAAGTTGCCGCTAACCACATAGTATACCAAGAGACATTTTGTCCCCAATCGTATACCGCCTGGTGTAACTTATCTTCTATCAAATCATCTTTAACAATTATCTCATCATGTTCTAGTTTCAAATCTAATCATCCTCATCAAAAATCTCAAGATCAATTTCATCTTGAAGCTCTTCCTGTGTTAATTCCTCACCACAAAAAGTACAATATGTAACCACATAGTAGTGTTCACTCATATTGTGTAACATCTTCCATTCCGCTTCACACTTTTCACATACTATTAATTTCATTGAATCTCACAGAACCCAGCTGCACATGCTAACTCTTGGGCTCCCACGGTCATATCTGTTTTTTCGTATTCTGACAATTTATTCCAATCCACATCTTTTGGCATCTGTCCAAGAAGAACTTCATACTCTTCTTTTTGGATGTCTTGGTACGGTGCTTGCTTATATGTATGGTCTGTGTGAGGCAGGAAGCTGACGCCAGACATGTAGTCGAAATATTCATATACCCATGCACCAACTGCCATCCATTCATTATCTTTCACTGAAATGGTCACAGAAGGTTTATGCTCACACCAATGTTTCTGATATATCAACCATAACTCCAACTGTTCAATAGCAGTCATGTCTGTACGAAATACAGCACCCTTGTCGATCTTATGAGGAAATGAGAACACAACAGTATTATTGGGGTTCATAACATCATCTTCTACAGGGAATCCAACGTCTGTCATCATCTTTGTAAGTGGGTCTTTCTTGTCGCCACGTACAGTTCGAATATAGTAGGGATTATGCCTAGCATGTATACCACTTGCAGCATCAACCAACTGAGAGACAGTGCCTGAGGGTTTGACGCACGTTATAGCGACACTTTGTGGGATTCCTATCTTTTGTGCAAACTCCTTATTAGTCTTAACTGCCATAGCACGTAAGTCATCAAGAAGAGTTTCAAGTCCAGCTTTCTTACCATTAGTGAACTGGCAGTCCATAATACCAGTAAGAGAGACTCCTAAAAGTCTCTCTTCTTCACAATTCTTTTTCCATGAGGATGATACGTACTTGAAGTTCACAAGTGTTGCCTGGATAGTGCCAAGAATCGTTGCTAGACGCACCTTCTCCAAAAGAGTCTCCTTCGTATCAGTAACACGAACAACAACCTCAGACAAATTACAGAACTCACGATTACGTAGGATAATCTCAGAACAAGGGTTTGTACCAAAATCATAGTCTTCTGTATTCCTACGACCATTCTTTGCAGCCATCTTAACAGCAGACTCACGATTGAAGATACCACGTTCACCAGACTTGGAATCATAAAGAGCTTTCCATTCGCTCATGAAAATCCCCATGTCGGGTTTCTCAGTATAACAAGCAGAGTTGTTTGCTAATGCACGCTGTCCATCATTGATCCACCACTGTCCTGCCTTTGCATCACGCATACGGTCATCAGATAGATTAGATAGACTAATGAGAGCAGAACGACGAACACCGCCAACTACAACAACTTCAGCAATCTTACATACGATATCATGTGCTTCAAGTGAAGACAATCTACGACCAGCAGCGTTCTGGAATGTCGTTACAGAAAAGTTGAATAGACTCTCTAAGGGTTCTGGCCCAGATGCACGACCACCGAAAGTTTTAAGGGGAGCGCCAGCAGGACGTACCTTAGACAAATCCCAACGTGGAATCTGACCGATATACAACATACCAACCAATTCCTTAAAGGCCTTTGCCCAACCCATCTTAGAATCGGCAACGGTGATAGTAGTGTCGGTAGGATGGAATTCTTCAGCAACCCGTGGTAGCTCAGATACGTATTGGCGTTCAACACTGAAACCAACACCTGTACCATTCATCAACACATACAGGATTTCATCAAACGCCTGTGGGCGATCAACTGCAACATATGAACAATTGTATCCAGCGATGTTCTCACGCTTCAATGCTTCACCAGCAGTCATAAGACAACGCATGGAGGGCATAACTCTTTGAGAGAGAACTGCCTCTTCTAGTTCTTTCCTAAGTTTATCTGAAAGTTTATACTCATGCATTTCATCCAAATGTTCTTTGAAGAAATTGAAATATCTCCCTACGGTTTCATCCCACGTTTCTCGGCGTTCCTCTTCTGGCAACCACCTTGAGTATCTTGATAAGTGAATAAATTCTTGGTAGGACGTTGGTAGGTAATTGCTAGGCATCGATCTTTCTCCATTCTGCGAACCTTAACTTAGCCGAAGCGCCAGTAAAGGTGTTAACTGTTATTATTTCCATTAATTCTTCTTTAGTGTAACCAGCGATAATCATATCGTTAATATCTTTATGTTCCATTGAGTCAGGCCATATAACTATATTATTACCCAAATCAATAGACTTCTCAATCTGTTTATTAATTTCCTTATTCCTTGGTTCGTTATCGTATATTATAGTAACTTCATTCGGATACACTCCAAAGTCTGATCCAGCAACTGCTATACAGTTATCCAGAAACAAGCTATCTAGTGGGCCCTCAACAATAAACAGAGGTTGATCTCTGTCAAGTTTGTCTAGTCCAAAAATCTTAGTACGATCTTCTAACTTGATCGTAATATATTTTGGTTTTTCTTCTCCAAATGCTCTTCCTTGATATGCAAATATTTCTCCTTGCTCATTTCGAAACGGTATTAATAGCCTTGGATGATCTCCATCCAAAGAAGGGAACTTATTTGGTATTAAACTATTGGTGAATTTAAAGAATGAATCACATAGGAATAAGTCCTTGAGTGATTCGGGTGGTAATTTTCTCTCTTCAACAATTTTTCTAGCAAGGTGATCAGGCTCAAGTTCTGAGATAGAAGTGAGGTCTTTAAAGATACCCTTTTTGCGAAAAACTGGTGCATTGAATTTAAACTCTGGTTCTGGCGTCTGTTTCTTAACACCCTTTTTATATCGTTCCATTATATAGTCATTGTGAGTTTTAGAGTCTAGGAGCTCTATCAACTTACTTAGAGTAGTGCCAACTTGACAATTATGACACTTAAAGAACAGATCATTCTTCTTACGATAAACGAATCCTCTGGCTTTAGTCTTGTTCTTCTTCGAATCTCCACAGTACGGGCAACGAAAATTCCAAAGGGCATCGCCCTTCTTCTTGAATTGCATTAGCTGTGGGGAAATTATGTTAAGATATTTAATGTCAATGTATGAACTCATAGAACAGATAGTATACTATTCGGCCATAATTGTCAAGGGACTTTTAGGTAAAATCTACAAATTTATGAAGAATGAAACCTATTACTATAGATGAACCTATAAGCACATACCGCCACTTCTCTAGCACACCTACTCTATTGGACAATTCGTCCCTAATTCTCTGAATCGCCTGGTTCTGTTCGTTATGTTGCGTTGAAGCAGCACTCATAATCTCTTTAGTGTTTGTAGTAATTCGAGAGTGAAGATCGTCTATTTTCTTTTCCAGATCGTTCCTACGGGTTTCGACGTTTCTCTCTGCCAGTATAATTGCATCTTCCTGTCGGGCAATCTTTTCTTCGTGGACAGCAAGCATGCGGTGGATAGAGTTAGAGACATCAGTCAATTTCTCAATTGCTATATCTAGCCGGTCATGTATCTTTGCTTGATCATGAAGTTCTTTCTTTAAAAAGTTAACCTTTGTCTCTAACTCTGAAGCCATCCTAGTTGCTTTTCAAAATCGACCAAGCGCCCCAAGCGAGTGCGCCCCAAAGAATTACTTTGGTTAATGGTATTGCAAAGAAAAGTACAGCTACAGCAGCAATAACAACGATAGTGCCTTGATGTGTAGAGCCTTCTTTGATTCGATTTCCAATCCAATCTGAAATCATGTTAATCTCCTTTTTCTAATTTGTTAACTCTGGCCTCAAGTTTGTCAATTTTCTTACTGACATTGGGGTATTGTGCTTTCCAATTCTCTTCATCTGCCAAAACCTTCAATCCCAACTTTTCAGAAGCCCATGTCGAAACATTGTCAACTTTCTTATAGAACCACACACCAGCTTTGGTGCCTGAAAACCAACTATCAGCTGCACTTCCAAGTATACTGCCGGCGATACTACTAATTAAGAAAATCCACATTATCCGTTCCTAATATTATTTTGAGGGTCAACCCTCTTCTTAGCATCATCTAGATATTGATCAAACTTCCAATCCCAAATCCAAGGGAGTAGACCATGAATAAACATTAAAAGGAAAATTCTAAAAGCGTAAATAGATTCAAACCACGCAAATTTGAGATGCTGAAAATAGGTAAGCCCCACATCTCTAGGGTGTTCAGTATTAATCATATTAGCCCCAATCTGGAGCAGTGCATTTCTCACATCTACACTTCTTGCAAACTTCTATCTGACCTTCCATTCCGTGATTATAAGGTTCACGGCGATAGTCTTTCATAAGTTTAGTACCACAGTGAGAATCATGACCACAGTTACTACATTGGGTCATCTATTTCCCCTTACCTGTCAAGTATGCCGATTCTTCTTGTTTAGAAGCAGGCCACCTTCCGAATAGTCGTACAGCTTGATATGCTGATTTAATCTTCCAAGCAGGAACTTCTGGAGTTGCACTTTCCATGGCCAATCGAAATACCTTATCAGATATTGCTCTTGCCTGAGCCCACTTATTTTTGTGTTCCTCTTTGTCGCCTTTGCCCAATCTGATATTGTTGTCATAAAATACTCTGAGAGTTGAATACAAATGATCATGTATAATAGCGGCTCGAGCAACATCCCAAGGGGCAATGAAGTTCCACAGAATTCTTGGAGTTGATGCCAAATCTGTCTTCATACCTTTCTTACAAGTAATCCTACCGCTTTCTGCAATATTAGCTCCAACATGTTTTAGTGTAGCAATTTCTTGGTCTGTTAGATCATCTGTAGCAAAGGAAAGACCCTTCTCCAACACCCAAGTCTGGGGTGGGGTAAACTCCGCTGTGATCTTCCCATTAAAAGTTCCCATATGTTCTCTTCCTTCTTTGTAGTATCTTATTAATTTCTTTAATTCTTCGTTCTCTAATCAATTTTAAGTATTGGTAGTATATTAATTTAGGCATATCACACTTCCCCTCTTTACAGGTTAAGTGCGTTCCTTCGCAGCATAGCTACTTCCGTCCCATTGGGATGAACGTCATTTCTTAATATCTTTTTCCTTCACTACAGGTTTAACTGCGTCTTCATAGTACACAATTATCGATTTCTGTTGTTCAATATATCTCTTAATCTCAGCCATATTAATCGCTAGCGTCTCATAATCTTTAACACTTAGCACATATGCAACCAAAGGATCGCCATTCTCTTTTTGGAATTGTTCTTTAAATTCCTTAAAGTTTTCCTCAGTAACAACCCACCACTTCATGTTGCTGTTTATCTTAATAGGTTGAGGGCGATTCTGTACAGGAATTTGCCTGTCAACTTCAACCGTCTTAATCTCAACTGTCTTTAATGGATTCCAAGTACTACAGCTACTTAACAGCAGGGATAGCAGTAATAGACTCGAAACTTTCCAGTACACGTTTGCTTGCATTGTTTATCTTCTTTTCCCATAAGGCAGGGTTCTCTGCACTCACCTTAGCAAGATTAATCTTTCTCAACTTAGTTAAGAGAAGGTTCTTATATTTAGTTGCTTCGGTTAATTTTATGTTCAATTCACTGTTCAATTCTTGAAACTTCTTTGCATCTGCAATGAGAGTATCGATAGTGTTCTTCTGTGTCTTTGCAGCCATTTCTAACTTAGCACTATTCTCCGTAAGAGTAGCAATTCTAGACTGAGTGTCCTTATAGTAATAATAAGCACCGTAACCAGCTGCTCCCATGATCCCCATGATTAGCAGAAATAAGTATACCTTAATCATCAGTCAATATACATGTTCAGTTCATATCTCTTATTGTCGAGATTAGCAACTTGAATGTGTACCTTTTGTTTTTTGTTAGTATCTAGAATAAAAGAATTAGTCTTACCAGAAGATGGTTTCTTAGGCCCAGATGCAACCTTGTTGTCAATCTCAGAAGGATCAACTATCACGCCTTTGCTCTTTGCGAACTTGTATGCGTGTTGCATGGCACTAGAGTAATCCTTGTGATAGATATCATATCCAGTGGCAGACTTTGCTTCATACACTTGATTGAGAATATCATTCTGTACCTGTTCTGACATCTTAGATTTCTTCTTCCATGCCTCGGCACGTTTCAGTCTAGATGATTCTAACTTGGCACGATGTTCCTTATATCCCTTAGTGCGGGCATCATTAATTTTTCCCTTACGGTCTAACAATTTCTTCTTACCCATATCTGGGGACATATCAACACCACCGCCTGCAACTGAGTTAGCAGGGGCATCCTCATCCATTTCAGTACCAGTATATGGCGATACTTCTGTCCATGTCTTCATTTTAAGTCTCCCAAACCTACGTATAATACGTTACCAGTTTTCTTGTGAACTACTGGGAAGATTTCTACCCCAAGTATAGTATCTGTGGGCGGCACATCTTCATAAGCTATAACAGCATCGCCCTTCTTAGCAGTTAGTTCATCTTGTTCTTTATTTAGAATATCTTGCATTAGAACATAATCACCCTTCGGTAATACTTCACCAAAACCAACAACCTCTTCTTCAATAGTGTTATCATGCTCATAACCATGTTCTTTTAAATACTTCATAAATTCTTTTTCAAATACATCTGGGTCTTCTACATGCTCTTTAAATGTATCTTTGAGTAGATATAGAGCTGCCGCATAAGTACCTACCGTAGACCTAAGTCCAGGCACCTTTTCAAATAGTCTTTTGATATTGAAAATTAGTTTGTGAAGGATAGTGTAGTTATTCTTCTCTTGAGATGTAGTCAATACTGTAGGGACAAACCTACCAGGCGACTTCTCTACTCTAATTCTATTGCCACTCTTATCAATTATCCCTAGCTTAAACGCCTCTTGTTTTACAAAGGGCGTAGTAAGAATCTTTAGAAATCGATATGTAACAAATAAATCTACCGCTGATCCCATTACAGTTTCCTTAAAACAGTTAATACTACCTCATCTAGCTCAGTTTCTACCAGTTCATCATCCCTTATCATATTTAGGAATAATAAAAAAGACTTGAGTGCTTCCCAATACTCTTTCTGTATCTTAAAGAGAAGCAGGGTCACGCAAGCCTCAGGGCCAAACAAATTATTCAACACAATAATATGATTAAGAAGAAGTCTTTCTTTGAGTACACCTGTCTCTCTATATTTTCGTAAGAGACGTTTAATATACTTAAACTTCTTCATGTCATCATAAAATTCTTTTTCCCCTTCACACTGGGGATTGTCATAATGTTTAATCGCAAACATTCCAACATTGTCAGATGTTATTTTCTCGTACATTAGCTGATTTCAGCATACATCCGACAAGTGTTGTGGTCATTCATTTCATAACGAAACTCCAGACTAAGGCCACCTTCAACTTGGCCCTGTAACCCATCATCATGTACAAATTCATCAATTGGGGTGTCTGGCAACTTACCAAAACGACCACCGTATAGTGTTAGTGGGAGAGAATGTGAACCATTCGCTTCACTAAAAGCAGGAACTTCACCAAAGGTTAGACCCATCTTTGATAGTGAATTCCTAATCTGCCTGATAACAGGTTCAAGATCAGTAGAATTTGAATTTTCCATACACATCTTACCCATTAAACCATTAATCTTCTTGAGGACAGAAGGATCACCAAATCCACCAGCAGCTGGATTCATTGGAGCATCGTAACTTGGGCCCTCTGTCATAAATTTTTTAAACTTCTGCATTTGCTTCTTCCTCTACAATTTCTTCCTGTGGCGCTGTATCACGAATCTGTTCTTCTAGCATAACAGGTTTCTTTTTTAGAATCTTCTTAATAGGTTCTAAAATGTCACCGATTGTTTCTCTAAGAACTTCCATAACTATCTCCTAAAAGTGGTAGTGATGGTGGGGCCGAAGCCCCACCAAAACCAGATTACTAACTAACTATTAGTCAGTTGCAGTAACTTCGACAACACCAGTATCAGCAGTAGCAGCGTGTGATGCAAGTGCAAACCAATGAGAACCGTTCCAAATCAAGGTAGCGGAATCACCAACGGTTTCAAAGTCCATATCTACGAAACCTACTGGATCAGCAGGAGTCATCTCAGTAGAACCACCATCCGTATCATGAAGGATGATTTTGATCTGACCGATTACCGTACCATCAGCAAGCGTAGTTGCATTAGTACCAGCAGTCTGTAGAAGAGTCAGAGCGTGAGTGATGGAAATTGCAGTCTGTGAACCATCAGAAATGTCCTCATACGAATTCGAAAATCCGATAAATGAAGGCAAGTTGTTGATGAAGTTCGTTACCGAAATCTTCTTATTGATCGGTGTTCCCGTAGGATCATCGATTACGTGGATCAAGTCAGCGCCAGCAATACCTGTTGAAAGGTCTGTAAGGGCTGTAATTTTCTTATCTGCCATATTGGCTTCTCCTTATATAAACCCACAAAATTGTGGGAAAATTACTGTAGATATTAGCCGTCTTCGCTATTCTCTACATCACTGTCCTCTTTGGGAGTATCATCATCTAATTCTTTAACGAAGAGATCGCATTGCTGTAAAGCCCCTGTTAGGGCATTTAGCAATGCGAGGTCTTCTTTAGTCTTTGCTTCATATTCTTTCAGCCGAGATTGGACTACTTGAATATCTTTAACTATAATCTGTTTGCGTTCCACCAATTTTTCTTTACTTATCATACTATGTATCCTCACTTTGTATCATTTATCACTACTATTTATAACAGTTTTTTAAGCAACAACTGTGATCGTTCCAGCAGTCGTTCCGATTGCAGTAGCACTAGTAATCGCTGCAGCCCGTCCAACCATTGTACAAACAGCATTAGCTTGTACAAGTCCAGTACCAGCAAATCCAACTGTAGGAGCATCGGAGTAATTAGTACCAGCAGTAGTTACTGCACAACTAACCACAGCCATTGTAATTGAACAACGACCATTAGCGGCACCAGAACTAGCACCAGTAATAACAAGACTAGTAACACCAGTAATAGCAGTCAAAGCGCCTGGAGTTTTAATTACTGCACCAGCACAAGTTGTACCATCAATTGTTAGTACTGGGTCTGTACCCGTACCTAAGTCAATAGTAGCATCCTCTTCATCTGTGTAACCAGAACCAGCAGTTGTAATTGCTACTGAGAAAATCTTTGCAGTAACAGCACCAACGGCACCAGTAGTTAAGAATGAAGTATTACCGTTATCCAAAGCAGCAGTTGGGAAAGTCGTTGCACCCGTAGTAGCAGCTGGAGCAGTAATAGCACTTATTGAGTCAGCAGATGTATCCAAAACTGTACCACTGTTAAGTGACATTGCATTAGCAGCAAGAGACAACACATCGTCTTCATTAGTAGCAGCATTTGCAGCAGCAATTACGAGTGTAAATGTCAATGCGTTAGTACCAGTACCACTTGCATATGAAAGTGTGTGATTTGTACGTTGATCGTTAACAACAGTCAATTGTGGTGTACCTGTAACTGTAACTGCTTCGTTAAAGTATGCAGTAACACTAAGTGTTCCACCAGCAGACTTATCAAAAGTAGAGATGTTCCACTCTAACCTTGTGATGTCGCCAAGTCCAAGTTTGTTATCCAAACCACGAATGAATACCAAAATCTCTGGATCGGCACTTGTATTATCGTTACCAGACATGGCAGAACCAGACTTAACTGTCCATCCATGTTCATTAGCAACTACGTCTTCTTTTTGATCTGCGGTAAAATGCTTCGGTTGGTCTTCCGTAGCATCTGAAGCTCCCCATAAACCCATTTGTCTTCTCCTAATTATTATGCATTATGCATTGTTTATTCTATTTATCTTATTTAAACCCTAGACGCTTAAGTTGAGCCATAGTTTTTTGTACATTTGTATGATGTATACCTATTCCACCAGCTTTTTCCCACTCTTGGATGTTCTTAATGTAGTCATCAATCAAAAGACACTGTTCACCACCACGCATGGCGTACTTTTTCTTGTCTGCCCTTTTGACCAAATTAATATTAGAATTTGGAAAAGAGGTGTTCTTTTTCAACCACTTCTTCTTCCCTACTTGAGAGTTGGGATCACGGGCCGAATATGCAGATAACACATGAGGGTTATATCTTTTAATAAACTGATAAAGTTTCCTGCTACCAGGCATCCAATCTAGATTCTCCCAGAAACCTTTAGTTTGATTAATCATCTTCCATCGCTCATCTTTGTCATGAGTAACGAAAGACCCCCCAACTACCGCATCGGCGCCTTTCATAAGGTCTACCAAAACTTGGTCTAGGTCACAGTATATCTCAGGCAAGTCATCTTCCGACTTTGACACAAGTTCGAATAAATTCTTCATATAACTTACTTCTTTTTGTCTAATTGAGGCTCGATCTCTATGACGGCAGCTTTCTTGCCAGTCTCAGTTTTGTTACCTTTCATGTCTTCTTCAGCTTCCTCTTTGCCCTTCTTCTTGGCATCGATTGCTTTCTTCAAAGCAGGAGGCAGTTCGCCTTCAGACATATCATCCATACCCCATACTTTAGCGAGAGCATGTTTCATAGACTGCACTTTAAAATCTTGTGCTTGTGGAATAGTCATTTCTTCGTTCATTGAATCCCACTGAGCTGCAGCATCAGACATTTCTTTTCCATACTTTTTAACAAATTTATCTTTATCCATTGATTCAGCATCGTTCATCATCGCTTTTTTGACACCACCCTCTTGAACGTCTTCCTTCTTGTCGCCCTTCTTACGAAGTTTAGCAAGGTCTTCACCGTCTACTTTACCGTTCTTATTAAGATCGATTGCCTTTTGCTTTGCAGACAACTCCTCTTCAGTTTCTTCTTCATCACCAGACTTTTTCTTTTTAGCGTCAATTGCTTTCTTCAAAGCAGGGGGCAATTCACCCTCAGCGACAACTGACTCAGTGGCGATATTAGGTTTAGGTTCTTCGGCACGTTTCATTTTCTTAGCGGTGTTCTCTGGAGACTTATCCAAGTCTTCTTTTTCTCCGCCTGCGGCCTCTTGCCACATACGGACATGGTTTAACTGTTCCGACATCATGCGAGTTCCGTCAGGCACATATTTTTTAAATTCTTCTTGTGACATTTCTGTCTCCTCTGGTTTAACTTTTTTAAGTTTACCTAACTTAGCTTTGGCTTTATTGCCTCTCTTGATATCAGCATTTTTTGCGTTTGCTTTTCCAAGTTTCTTCTCAGCACTATCTGCTTTACCAGCAGCACTCAGTCTTGAGTTACCCTTAGAATTAACGGCAACACTCTTAATTTTCTTTCCTACTGCTTTACCAATTTTCTTTGTGGTATCACTAGTAGCAACCTTTTTTATACCCCGACCAATTGCTTTAGCAGCCTTACCAATACCAAAGAGTTCTATAATATACTCTAACTCTTCTTCTGTAGACTCCTCTATGAGTTTATCAAAATCCTCATCAAGCATATTGATAAGATCATTGTGATATTCTTCCTCTACCTTTTGTCCAGGCGTAAGGTCTGTGGTGTGTTTGGCGTATCGATCTGTACCAACCTCAAATGACTGCTCTCCAGACATGTTGTTCTCAGCCGCATTTTTCCATACATCCTTAATTGCAGACTCTATTGAAGTGGGTTTTCGATCACCCATGTTGAAGTTTTTAGTCATTTTTTCTCTCCATTAATTTTTTATCTATCATACTCAAAATGTCGGTGGGGGCATGATCATAATCTTCTCTTAGTGCTTTTAACATATCTCTATAAGAACCAGAAATCTTCACTTGAAAAGTTTGTTTCTCAGCAGGTTTTCTGAACTTCATATACTTAGCAGCAACTTCTTTTGCAACATTAATGTCTACTTGTTCCATACCTTTGTCAAATTTAACCCAACGACTACCGTGTGTTTTAGGATTTGACAATCCCTTCTTAACTTCACTAGGTGTGGGTTTGTATGTACCCATGCCTTTTAGATTAATAACCTTACGTAACTGGGCGAGGATATTTGCACTAGCAGCAGAATCTCTTGTTGGGTCATAACTATTATCATCATCAGCAGAATCTCTGCGAGAGAAATCTTTGTCCTTTGACATAGAACGTCGAGCATCTGAATATGCGCCCTCTTCCATGTTGTCTTCATTAACGGCAATCTTAAACTTAAAACGAGCGCTCTTTGGTAGACCTTTCTCCAAGTCTTTAAGCATCTGATTACGGCGATTCAAATTACCATCCGTATCAATCTGTAGGGAATTACCTTCTTGATTAAAATCTTCATATGGAGGATTTCCACCAGACCAAATCTCATTATTGATTATCTTATACGCCAGTTCAGCAGTTTGTTTGTCTTTAAAGTCTAGTTCAAGATAACCTTCTTTAACAACTTCTTCTTTCTTTTCTGGTTTACCAGCAAGTTTTGCCTTGTTGTCTTTATAAGTCTGTTTGTCTGCTTTCTTAGCCAATTTCTTATCTTGTTTAGCAATCTTATTCTTCGTGCCAATACCAAGTTTTTTACCTATACCAGAAAT
>Ga0308009_10001044_pt1 | contig 17372 bp, 13 predicted proteins | sample Neamet127_FD_203134 | JGI IMG/M metagenome (GOLD analysis project Ga0308009, IMG submission 203134) | Marine microbial communities from water near the shore, Antarctic Ocean - #127 | ecosystem: Environmental > Aquatic > Marine > Unclassified | place: Southern Ocean | collected 2014-07-24
GACGCGACGCGGGCGGAGCAGGTCTTTCAGGTAGCGCCCGGTATGACTTGCCTCAGACTTCACGATGTCCTCGGGCGTGCCCGCTGCCACGATCTCGCCGCCGCCGTCGCCGCCTTCCGGGCCGATATCGATGACCCAGTCGGCAGTCTTCACCACGTCGAGATTGTGCTCGATCACCACGACCGTATTGCCCTGATCCACCAGGGAATGCAGCACTTCCAGGAGTTTCCTCACGTCTTCGAAGTGCAGGCCGGTGGTCGGCTCGTCGAGGATGTAGAGTGTCCGCCCGGTTGCCCGGCGGGAAAGCTCCTTCGACAGCTTCACCCGCTGCGCCTCGCCGCCTGACAGGGTCGTCGCCTGCTGGCCGACCTTGATGTAGCCAAGGCCCACTTCACACAGCGCGTCCATCTTCTCGCGGATTGCCGGGACCGCCTGGAAGAAGGCGCGCGCGTCTTCGCATGTCATGTCAAGAACGTCGGCTATGCTCTTGTTCTTGAACTTGACTTCCAGAGTCTCACGGTTGTAGCGGTGGCCCTTGCAGGTTTCGCAGGTGACATAGACGTCCGGCAGGAAGTTCATCTCGATCTTCAACACGCCATCGCCCTGGCAGGCCTCGCAGCGGCCACCCTTGACGTTGAAGCTGAACCGCCCCGGCTGATAGCCCCGCGCCTTTGACTCCGGCAGGCCGGCAAACCAGTCGCGGATCGGGCCGAAGGCGCCGGTGTAGGTGGCCGGGTTCGACCGTGGCGTCCGCCCGATCGGGCGCTGGTCGATGTCGATGACCTTGTCCAGATGCTCGAACCCCTTGATCGTCTCGCAGGGTGCCGGCGTTTCATGCGCACCGTTCAGCCGCATGGCGGCGGTCTTGTAGAGCGTCTCGATGGTCAAGGAGGACTTGCCGCCGCCCGAAACGCCCGTCACGCAGACGAACTGGCCCAGCGGGAACTCTGCCGTGACGGACTTCAGGTTGTTCCCCGTCGCGCCCACAACCACCAGCTTCTTGCCGTTCCCTTTGCGGCGGGTTTTCGGCACGGCGATCGCGCGCGCGCCAGACAGATACTGGCCGGTCAGACTGGCAGGATCGGCGGCCACCTCCTCTGGCGTGCCATGGCTGACCACCATCCCGCCATGCACTCCGGCGCCCGGCCCCATGTCGAAGACGTAATCCGCCTCGCGGATCGCGTCCTCGTCATGTTCGACCACCAGCACTGTGTTCCCGGCATCGCGCAGGTTCTTCAGCGTGGTCAACAGCCGGTCATTGTCGCGCTGGTGCAGGCCGATGGAGGGTTCGTCCAGCACGTAAAGCACGCCGGTCAGGCCCGAGCCGATCTGTGACGCCAAACGAATCCGCTGCGATTCCCCGCCGGACAGAGTGCCCGCGGCCCGGCTCATCGTCAGGTAGTTCAGGCCGACATTCACAAGGAAGCCAAGGCGTTCGCGGATTTCCTTCAGGATGGCGCGCGCGATTTCGTTCTGCTGTCTGGTCAGCGTCGCCGCCACGCCCTCGACCCAGGCGAAGGCCTCGGTGATCGACATCTGCACCACCTGGCCGATGTGCAACCCGGCGATCTTCACCGCCAGAGCCTCGGGCTTCAGCCGATAGCCACCGCAGGCCCCGCAGGCGCGGTTCGACTGATAGCGCTCCATCTCCTCGCGGCTCCAGGCCGAATCGGTCTCGCGGTAGCGGCGTTCCATGTTGGGGATGATCCCCTCATAGACACGCTTAACCTGATAGACCCGGCCGCCCTCGTCATAGCGGAACTCGATCTCCTGACCCTTGGAGCCGTGCAGGAACAGGTCCTTCACCGGGTCGGGCAGGTCTTTCCACCTGGTCTTGAGGGCAAAGCCGTAGTGCTTGGACAAGGCCTCCATCGTCTGGGTCAGATAGGGCGATTTCGACTTGGCCCAGGGCGCGATGGCCCCTTGCATCAGGGTCAGGTTCTGGTCGGGGACGACAAGGCGTTCGTCGAAGAACAGCTCCATCCCCAGCCCGTCGCAGACCGGGCAGGCACCGAAGGGGGCGTTGAACGAAAAGAGCCGCGGCTCGATCTCGGCGATGGTGAAACCGCTGACCGGGCAGGCGAATTTCTCGGAATAGGTGATGCGTGTCGGCTCCGCCTCTGCGGCGACATCGGCAAGCTCTACCACCGCGATCCCGTCGGCCAGGTTCAGCGCGGTGCGGAAACTGTCGGCCAGCCGGGTCTCGATCCCTTCCTTCACCACGATCCGGTCCACCACCACGTCGATGTTGTGGCGGAACTTCTTGTCCAGGACCGGCGAGTCCTCAAGCTCATGGAAGGTGCCGTTGACCTTGACGCGCTGGAAGCCCTGCTTCCGAAGCTCCAGAAATTCCTTCCTATATTCGCCCTTCCGATCCCGGATGATCGGAGCGAGAAGATAGGCCCGCGTCCCCTCCTCCATCGCCATCACGGCATCGACCATGTCCTGCACCTGCATCGCGGTGATCGGCAGGCCGGTGGCGGGGCTGTAGGGCGTGCCGACGCGGGCGAACAGCAGCCGCAGGTAGTCGTAGATCTCGGTCACCGTGCCGACGGTGGAGCGCGGGTTCTTCGAGGTGGTCTTCTGTTCGATGGAAATGGCCGGAGACAGGCCCGAGATGTGGTCGACATCCGGCTTGCCCATCATGTCCAGAAACTGCCGGGCATAGGCCGACAGCGATTCGACATAGCGCCGCTGGCCTTCGGCATAGATCGTGTCGAAAGCGAGACTGGACTTGCCGGACCCCGACAGCCCGGTGATCACCACCAGCCGGTCGCGCGGGATATCGACATCCACGCCCTTCAGATTGTGTTCGCGCGCGCCGCGCACCTCGATGAACTTCTGTTCCGCCATGTCAGACCCCCGGCCTCGCGGCCAACAGATAGTGCGGGTTGGCCCGGTCTCCAACCAGAATTTGTGAACCAAACGGGAACGGACGTCAATCGAAGCGGGTTGCCCGACGCCGTGCCTGCACGCGATGCACCGCGATCCCCAGGCCGCACAGGAAGGTGGCGGTGATGGCCAGGCCGGGTGGGCCGGCACTGGCCAGCAGGGCGGCCAGCACCGGCGTGCCGGTCGTCGTGCCAAGGTTGCCAAGCTGCGCCACCGCCCCTGCGGCCCGGGCGCGGTCTGGGGCTGTTGCGTTCAGCTCTGGGATCGCGGCGAAGCTGGCACCCTGCACGATGCCAAGCGCCCCCGACAGCAGGAAGCCCCCGGCAACCATCCCCGCCCCGACGCCCCAGAAGGCCCATAGCCCCAGAAATCCCGGAATCGCGGCGGCATAGCCGAGTTGCACCAGCCGGACCGCCGGCATCCGGCGCAAGAGCCAGACCCCCAGGCTCAGCGACACGGCGATGGAGACCAGCGGCATCCCGGCGGCAATCAGCGCGCGGGAAGGCTCCGGCGTTTCGGGCGGAAGCAGGGTCAGGACGGCGACGTAAAGGAACGTGTAGCAGCAGAACCCCATCGCCGGAGCGGCGAGACGGGGAGAGAGGTAGATGGTCGCGTGCTGGGCAAGCAGGTTGGCCAGCGGCGGCACCTCGCCGCGCGGGTCCGGCGGCAAGCTCACTGCGAGGATGACCGCCAGCGCGGCCATGTAGACGGCATGGCCAAGGAAAAGACCGATGGGCGAGGCTAAGGGGCCGACCAGGGCGAGGATCGCGTAGGTCACGCCGAAAAAACTGGACCACAGCGTCATCGCCAGCGGCCGCTGGGCCTCGGGTGCCAGCGCGGCGATCATCGTCGGGCCGACGACGACGATGGCAAGGTGGGAAGCGCCCTCGACGATCCGGCTGGCAAGCATCAGCGGGTAGGCCGGCATCAGCGACTGGAAGGCTGACATCGCGGCCCCGGCAGCCAGCGCCGACACGATGGCACGGCGCGGACCGATCCGGGCGACCAGGAGCCCGGCGGTGGTGCCGAAGACCAGCCCCACCAGGCCGACAATCGACACGACAAGTCCGAGCGCAACCTCGCCCATGCCGCCATAGCTGGCGCGCAGGGTCTCATAGAGGATCGAGATCTTGCCGAACTGGGCGGCGGCCCCAAGACCGGCAAGCCAGAGGAGAAGGACAAGAGCCATGGGGGGCAGGTTGCGCATGGGCGAGGGATAGCGGGATCGGGGAAGGGATGCCAGTGGGCGCCGCGCGTGGCGGATTCGTCGCCATTTGCCGGGGATCTGCCGACGAGACGCAAGGGGCGACAGCGAAGGGGTCAGGTCTTCTGCGCCATGGCCCAGGCGACGACGGGAAAGTCCGGGTCATCGGTCAGGTCATCGTCGTCGCGAAGCACGGGGGGCCAGGGCAGCTCCAGGTTCCGCGCGGCAACGTGGCGGTTCCCCCACTGGCGGGCGTGAACGCGGTCCGGGTCGAACCCGCCCTCGATCAGAAGGTTGCCCAGGCCCCGCGCGCTCCATCGCGAACAGTCGACCGGGGCAGCGTGCAGCGGCGCAAGGAACGGCACCGCGACCCAGAACCAGCCGCCGGGGCGCAACATGCGCCAGATGTTGCGGGTGGCGGCGAAAGGGCGGTCCAGATGCTCCCACACCTGGTTGGCCAGGATCAGGTCGAAGCGGACCACCTTGCCCGCGTCATCCAGCATCGGCCCCGTGCAGGGGTCGAATTTCCAGCGGTTTACGAAACGATAGCTGCGGAAGGGGAAGGATTGCCCGAACTTCCCCGACAATTCCAGCGCGTCCAGCCGTTCGGGGCCGAGCCCCATGATCCAGTCCCGGCTTTCCTTCTGCATCACGACCCGGTTGAGGGACCGCATCAGATGTGAATTGCGCGACCGTAGGCGTCGAGTACGGCTTCGTGCATCATCTCCGACAGCGTCGGGTGCGGGAAGACGGTTTCGATCAGTTCCGCTTCGGTCGTCTCCAGGCTGCGACCGACGATATAGCCCTGGATCAGTTCGGTCACTTCCGCCCCGACCATGTGGGCCCCCAGCAGTTCACCCGTCCCGGCGTCGAAGACGGTCTTGATCATCCCTTCCGCCTCGCCCAGGGCAATCGCCTTGCCGTTGCCGATGAAGGGGAAGCGGCCGACCTTGACCTGATGCCCCGCCGCCTTGGCCTTTTCTTCGGTCAGCCCGACGGAGGCGATCTGCGGCTGGCAATAGGTGCAGCCGGCGATCGAATTCGGCTTGATCGGATGCGGATGCCCGCCCGCGATCAGTTCGGCCACCATCACGCCCTCGTGGCTGGCCTTGTGCGCCAGCCAGGGCGCGCCGGCGATGTCGCCGATGGCGTAAAGCCCCTCGACCCCGGTGCGGCAGTATGCGTCGGTCACGACATGGCTGCGGTCGATCTTGACGCCCAAAGCCTCAAGCCCCAGGTTTTCCACGTTGCCGACGATGCCGACGGCAGAGATCACGGTGTCGAAGTCCTGCGTGGTGACCTGACCCGCCTGTTCGATATGCGCAGTGACGCCCTGCCCGGGCTTGCGGTCCAGTTTCTTGACGGCGGCCTTTTCAAGGATCTTCATGCCCTGCTTCACGAAGCTCTTCTTCGCGAAGGCGCTGATTTCGGCGTCTTCCACCGGCAGGATGCGGTCCATCACCTCGACGACGGTGGTATCCGCACCCAGTGTGTTGAAGAAGCTGGCAAATTCGATCCCGATCGCCCCCGATCCGATGACGAGAAGCCGTTTCGGCATCCGGCTGGCGACCAGCGCGTGCCGGTAGGACCAGACGTGATCGCCGTCCGCCTCGAGCCCCGGCAGTTCGCGGGCCCGCGCGCCGGTCGCGAGGATGATCGACTTCGCGGTCAGTTCCTCGGTGCCCTTGTCGGTCTTGACCGCGACCTGACCCCGGGCCGGGATCGTCGCCGCGCCCATGAAGACGGTGACCTTGTTCTTCTTCATCAGAAAACCGATGCCGCCCGACAACTGCTTGGCGACCGCGCGGCTGCGAGCGACGACGGCGGGCAGGTCATAGCTGATGCCGGTCGCACCGAGGCCGAATTCCTTGGCGCGGTGCATCAGATGGAAGACCTCGGCACTGCGCAGCATCGCTTTCGTCGGGATGCAGCCCCAGTTGAGGCAGATGCCGCCCAGGTTCTCGCGCTCGACAATCGCGACCTTGAGGCCAAGCTGGCTGGCGCGGATGGCGGCGACATAGCCCCCCGGTCCGGCACCGATCACGATCACGTCGAAGCTTTGATCCGCCATTCTTCCCTCCCCGGAAAAAGTGGTTTGCCATTAAACTATCTTCAAACCCCAGGCAACGCTGGGCTTGCCGTAACCCTATGCACCGGACGCATGGCTTTTCAACCGGGCCACCACGGCCGCATACCCGCCCTGATCCAGATAGGCCTGCTCTTCGGCGCTCGAGGTTCGGCCGAGGGGTCCGTTGCGGGTCGGAAACCGGCCGAAGCGGACGATCACCTGCTGATGCGCGCGGGCATGCAGCGCCATGTCGGGGTCCGAGGCGAGGCGTTCGGTCAGAAGCTGCACCGACAGCGCCTGATCAGAAGGATCCTCGGAATGCTCGAAGGGCATGTAGAAGAACTGGCGTTCCGGTTCCGGGGCGGCGATGTCCCAGCCCGCCGCAAGCGCCTTTCGCGCGGCGGCCCGGGCCTGGGGGTCGGTGGCAAAGGCCAGCGAGGTGCCGCGGTGGATGTTGCGCGGAATCTGGTCGGTCAGGATCAGATAGGCCAGCGTGCCGACGGTGCCATCCACCCAATGCTCCAGCCCGCCGTCCTGCGCGGCCTGCCACAGATCCGCGAACCGGTCGCGGCACAGCGTGTCGATGTCCTCGCCCCCGGCATACCAGCCCTGCGGGCCGACTTCGTGCAGCCAGAACTCCAGAAGCTCGATCGGGTCCGACATGAAAACCTCTCCTGCTGTGGCAAAGCCTTGCAGGGATCGGCGCAGGGTGCAACGGGTGATCGTCAGGGTTTCGCAGCCCCGTCCGGCATGGCCCCGTCCGGCACGGCCCCGTCCGGCACGGCCTCGTCCAGCACGGCCTCGTCCAGCACGGCCTCGACCGCCAGCGGCGAGGCTCCCGGCGTGACGCCGCGGAATGCGCCGGTAGCGGCCGGGGCGGCCCGCCGGGTCATCCGGTAGACCGCGTAGCCGACAAGGATGACGTAAAGTCCGCCGATGAAGAGGAAAAAGCCCGAGGGGCCGACCTGTTCCATCATCCACCCGGTCGCGGTCGGGCCGAAGACCGCGCCCAAGCCGTTGAGGAAGATCAGACCGGCGGAGGCTCCGGCCATCTGCTCACGCGGGAGGAAGTCGTTGGTATAGGCGATGAGCAGCGCATAGACCGGGTTGGTGATGCCACCCAGCACCATGGCGACGCCGACAAGCGCCGGGAAGGGCAAGGGCGCCAGCGCCGCGACGATCATCACCGCTGCCGCTGCCGCCGACAGCCCCATGATCAGCTTGCGCCGGTCCATCCGGTCCGAGGCCAAGCCGACCGGATATTGCAGCACCAGGCCACCGACATAGATCGCGCCGACGAAGATCGAGATCTGCGCCACCGACAGCCCTTCCTGCGCGCCCCAGACCGAGGCCATGCCGAACATCGCCGAGAACACTCCCCCCGTCAGCAGCATGCCGACGCAGCCCAGAGGCGAGATGCGGAACAGCCTGGCAAAGGACACCCGGCGCGAACCGTCGAAGGCCGGTGCAGGTGTGGGTGCCAGCAGCAGCGGCATGAACGCCAGCGACACCAGCACCGACGGCAGGATGAAAAGCGCAAAGCCGGTCGGATCGGGCAGGTTCAGCAGGACCTGGGACGCAATGATGCCGATCATCTGCACGATCATGTAGGCCGACAGCGCCTGGCCCCGGGTCTCGTTCGAGGCCGTGTTGTTGATCCAGCTTTCCGCCGTGATGTAGATGCCGGAAAAGCAGAACCCCGCCAGCACGCGCAGCGCGGTCCAGATCATCCAGTCGGGGTAGACCGGATAGATCACCAGAATGGCGGAAATCAGCGAGCCCAGGGCGGCAAAGACCCGCACGTGGCCGACCTGCCGGATCATCTTCGGCGCGGCCCAGGAGCCGAAGAGGAAACCCAGGAAATAGGCGGCCATGACATAGGAAAGCTGGTAGGTCGAGAACCCCTCGATGTTTCCCCGGATGCCCAGAAGCGTGCCCTGGATGCCGTTGCCGACCATCAGGAGCATGACCCCCATCAGAAGTGGCCAGGAATGGGCCAGAACCCTCAGCATCGCCAGTCCTTTGTCCCCGCACACTTCGCGCTGCCCCTTGCCTGCCCGAACTTGCGGTCCAAGGCAAGCCAACCGCCGGACGCGGCCGCTTTCCGCGCGCTTGCAGCGGAACACCGGCCGCTGTTTCCGGTTCCACGGGTTGCATTGCGGCGCGGCGGCCGCGGCACGCGGCAGGCGGCCGGGGCCGAGGTCAAGGGATCAGCAGCGAGCTGTCGCCGTACGAGAAGAACCGGTAGCCCTGCCGGATGGCATGGTCGTAGACGCGGCGGATGCGCTCTTCGCCAAGCAGCGCCGCGACCAACATCACCAGCGTCGATTTCGGCAGGTGGAAGTTGGTCATCAGCGCATCCGTCACCCGGAAACGGTAGCCCGGGTAGATGAAGATGTCGGTCTCGCCTTCCCAGGGGTGCAGAGTGCCATCCGCGTCCGCCGCGCTTTCGATCAGCCGCAGCGCCGTGGTGCCAACCGGAATCACCCGGCCGCCACTGCGTTTCGTCGCGTTGATCTCTGCCGCCGCGGCCGCCGTCACCCGACCCCATTCGGCATGCATCCTGTGGGTGGTCACATCCTCGACCTTCACCGGCAGGAAGGTGCCCGCGCCGACGTGCAGCGTGACTTCGGTGAAATCGACCCCCCTGGCGGCAAGCGCGCGCAACAGGCCCTCGTCAAAATGCAGGCTTGCCGTGGGGGCCGCCACCGCCCCGGCGTGACGGGCAAAGACCGTCTGGTAATCGGTGCGATCCTGATCGTCCGCGGCGCGCTTGGCCGCGATGTAGGGCGGCAGCGGCATCACACCCGCCTCGGCGAGGGCGGCGTCGAAGGCATCGCCGCCGAGGTCGAAGCCAAGCGTCAGGTCGGTTTCGGACTTTGCGGTCACCGTTGCGGACAAGCGGTCGGAAAAGCGGATCACCTCGCCCGGCCGGACCTTGCGGAGAGGCCTGGCCAGCGCGCGCCAGCCGTCCGGGCGTGGGTCCAGAAGCGTGACCTCGACCTTTGCCACCGCCTCGCCGCGGACCCGCGTGCCGGACAGACGCGCGGGCAACACCTTGGTGTTGTTCAGGACCAGCCGGTCGCCGGGCTGGAAGATGTCCACCAGATCATAGACATGCCGATCAGAAATCCGGTCGCCTTCGGCCAGAAGAAGCCGGGCATGGCTGCGCGGCCGGGCGGGCCGTGTGGCGACAAGCCGTTCTGGCAGGTCGAAATCGAAATCGGCAAGCTTCATCCGCCCTCGGCCCCGGTGGCATCGCTCAGGTTTGGCGGGCGCTGGCGGAAAAGGTCGCGGAACATGCCCGGCGTCAGCACCGACAGCGGGTTCACCGCGACATTCGGATCCGCTGCCGTGCCGGTGACCCGGTAGTTGAAGCCGAACAGCCCCTCGCCCCGGCGCGTCAGGATCTGTCCCACCCCGTTCAACAGATAGATCGGCGAGATGACCCCCTGCATGTCGATCCACCCGCTGTCGTTGCGGTAAAGCCCGGCGAAGGAAATGCCAAGCGAGGCTCCGACCGCCGAGCCTTGGGTGATCTCGACCGCCTTCGGGGTCAGGACAAAGGTCACCTCGCCGCTGTTGAAGGCAAGCCCGGCACCGTTCATCTGTTCCAGAAGTCCCACGACCGACACGGCGGACAAAAGCTCGGCCAGCGCCGGCGCACCCTGGACGCGCAGCCGGGTGAAGCTGGCCTTGCCGTTATATTCGCCTGCCGGCCCGCGCGGGATCAGCGTCATGTCCAGATTGCCGCCGCGCCCCTTGTCGAAGATGCCCGCCGCCGCCATGACGGCACCCGCATTCTGCGAGGTGATGCGGACCGCAGTGCCATCGCCCACCGGGGCGACCGTGCCCGAAATGTCGGCCATGCCGTTGACGCCTGCAACAAAATCGCCGCCAAGGCCGCCCCTGGTGTCGAAATCGCCGCGCAAGCCGGTCAGCCGGATCCCGTCGCTGATGCGCAAGGCATCCAGCTTCACGGCAATCGGCCCGGCGCTGGCGGCATCGCCGCCGCCCTCGGGCATCCGGCGCAGGTCCAGCGACCCGCCGGTCAGCGCGACGTCCACCGCCTTTCCCTTGCCGCGACCGGTGAGCGTGACCGCGGCGTCAAGCCAGTCGCCCGCGACGACGCGGTCGAAGACGGCCTTGTCCAGCCCGCCGGTTTCGCGCGTGGTGACCGTGCCGCTTGCCTCTAGTCCGGGGGTGCGCAGGACCAGCCGTTCCACCACCGGGGCGCGCGACAGGGTCGCCTCCAGATCAAGGCCGCCTTTCGTGTCGGCCGCCTTCGTCCAGCCCAGCGGATCGAAATGCAGCTCGAGGCCGGTCAGGTTCGAGGTCAGCGTCAGCTGCGGCGGCCGGTCCTTGACCAGCGCCACGTCGATCGCCGCCGGGCCCTCGCCCTTGACCGCGCCTGCGGGCAGTTCCACCCCGAAATCGCGCAGGATCTGGTCTGACAGCATCACCGTGCCATTGACCCGCGCGCGGCCCTTCTGTTCGGGGCCAAAGCCCTGCCGGTAGGTCAGATCGATCGGCATCTGGTCAAGTTTGCCCTTGCCCGAAAGCTCCAGCCCGCTGGTGTTGACGGCCACCCTCACCTCGGGTGCGGTCAGGATGCGACCCGGCACCAGCGCGGGCGAGGTGAGATCGCGGATCGTGCCCGCGACGGTGAAGCTGACCTCCTCGAACGGGATCTTGGGCTTCATCGGCATCAGGATCGTCGCGGTCAGATCCGCCTGCCCGTCGCCCAGGTTGTAGGGCTGCCCGGCCTTGGAGAAAAAGCTGAACGGCTCCTGGTCCAGGAGCGACAGGGTGGCGGTGAGGCTGGCCGAGGTGACAAGGTCGACCTTCGCCATAGCCGGGCGCTGGGTGATGTCGGGGATCTGGAAGACCGTGCCGTCCGCCTCGATCCGCCCGCCTTCGGGGGCGATGACATAGCCATCGTCCAGCGCGACCGTGTAGGTCTTGTTGTTCAGCGTGGCATGGCCGCGACCGTTCAGGATCGGCGGCAATGTGCGGACAAAGCGCACCGCGGTGTCGGAAAACTCGTAGGTCAGGTTGAACTGCGGCTGCGCCCCGGGCTTCAGCCGAAAAGCCGCCTCAACGTTCGACAGCGCGCCCTGCGCCACGTTCTCGGCGAACCAGTCCCGCGTTTTCGGCACCACCGAAACCGGCCAGAGCTTCAGCAGCCGATCAGTCGCGATGCGGTTCAGCGACATATCCAGCGCCCCGCCCCAGCCAGAGCCGTCCGCCGCGATCGCCCCGGAGAGCAGCAGCCGCTCTTTTCCCTCGACCAGCGCCAGCTGCCCGATGTCCAGCCGGAACGGTTTCAGCCGCAGTCGCAGATCAAGCGCACCCTGGCCAAAGCGGATCGGAGCCTCGAACAGACCTTCGGGGTCGATCATCACCTCTTCGAAGGCGATCTGGGCCTCCATGCTGGCCGGCAAGGCTCCCGGTGCGAGGGCGGTGTTGCCCGGGCCGAGCAGGTCGCCATGCCCGCGCGCGGTCAAGCGCAGCGACCGGCTTTCGACCGAAAGCTTGCCAAGGGAGATCCGCGCGGTCGCCGGATCATAGCTCAGCGACAGCGATGCCCGGTCGAAGGCCACCGGCCGGGCACCCTGCCCGGGGTCGACGCTGCCCGCCGCAAGGCCAAGCGCCGCCGACATGGCGGCGACTGTGCCATCCTCTGCCAGCCGCGCCTCCAGCGACCCCGAGATCGGCGCATCGACAAAGGCCAGAAAGGCCAGCGGCGGGGCCATCGCGGCCAGATCGGTCGCGGCCATGTTGTCGACCTTGGCCGTCAGCCGGGCCGTTCGGGAGGCCTTGTCGGCCACCAGCGTCAGCACTGCCTGCGCCGGATCGGCCCCATCCAGCAGCGTGAGCCCGAGTTCCGCCGAAACCGCCCCGGTCCCGTTTTCGATCACCAGCCGACCGTCGCCGACCTGCCAGCTGCGTCCTGCCCGGTCGTCGGTCAGGCTGAGTGTCAGGCCCTCGGCTTCGATCACCGTCAGCGAAGCCAGAACGGGCGACGCGAGCAGCTCTTCGGCGGCAGCGAACACCTGGGAAAGGCTTTTCGGCCCCGTCGCCTGGGCCTGATCGTCCAGGACAAGGTCGATGCCGCCGGCCGCATCGCGGCGCATAGAGATGCGCGCTCCGGCCAGACGCACTTGCGCAGGACGGACCTTTCCGGTCAGAAGCGCCGCCGGATCCAGCGCAACGGCGGCTTCGGGCAGGGTCAGAAGCGATCGGCCATTGCTGCCGATCAGCCGGATGTCCTTCAGCCGGAACCGCGGCACGAAATTGCGGTCGACGCCCAACTCCACGCCGCCCAGCGAGAACCCCGCGTTCCGCGGCAGCCGCGTCTGGGCCAGGCCGTCGTTCAACCGCGCTTCGATCTCGGCCACGCCCCAGGTCGGCAACCGCAGCGTCTTGCCGGTGTAGGCAAGCGTCAGATAGCCGAAAGCGCCGGTGATCAGCACGAGCGTCAGGATCACCGTGAGGCTGATCCCGCCGCGCCCGCGCGGCAGACGCCGCCGGGGGCGCTCGGCCCTGTCATCGCGGGCTGGCGCTGCTACGGGTTCGATCCCGTGTTCCAGCGCCACCGTTTGGTCCTGCATCTTTCGCCTTGTGCCACGCTGCCCCGGCCTCTCCGGCCTGACAACGGCGCGCACGCCGCTGTCTTGCCTTTATCTTTGCGGATTGGCACCTAGATGGAAAGTCACATTGCAGCACAAGGCAAGGAGCCGCCCATGATCTCCGCAGGAGCGATCGCGCCAGATTTCACCCTACCCCGCGACGGAGGCGGCACGGTCACGCTGTCCGCCCTGCGTCCGGGCAAAGTGGTCCTGTATTTCTACCCCAAGGACGACACCCCGGGCTGCACGCTGGAGGCACAGGACTTCAACGCGCGTCTCGCCGACTTCACCGCCGCCGGCACGACGGTGATCGGCGTGTCGAAGGACAGCGTCAAGAGCCACGACAAGTTCTGCAAGAAACACGGGCTCGGCATTGTCCTCGCCTCGGACGAGACCGGCCACGCCAGCGAAGACTACGGCGTCTGGCTGGAGAAGAGCATGTATGGCAAGACCTACATGGGGATCGAGCGGACGACCGTGCTGATCGACGGGTCGGGCAAGGTGGCGCGGGTCTGGAACAAGGTCAGCGTCAAGGGCCATGCCGACGACGTTCTGGCGGCAGCGCGGGCCTTGTAACGATGGGCCCAAATTCCTTCGAAGGAATTTGCAAAAGTCTTCGAAGACTTTTGAGGGAAGGAGATGAGGGTGCAGAGCCTGGCGGAAATGGCGGTGGAGGTGCTGACCACCGCCGATGGTCGCGAGAAGACCGCCCTCGGTCGCGCCCATGCCGCCGCCTGGTTCGCCGCGCGCGACACGGCAAAGCCGCTTCCGATCGGCCGGGCGGAGCCGCCGCCGCGTCCCGCCCGGCCCGTCAGGCCCGAGCTTCTGGCGCCCTCCGCTGTCCCGCGTCGTCGCCCCGGGTCGCCCGGAGGCCGGATCGCGCTGCTGCACGCGGTCGCGCATATCGAGCTGAACGCGGTCGACCTGCACTGGGACCTCATCGCCCGCTTCTCCGACCAGCCGATGCCCCGGGGCTTTTACGATGACTGGGTCAAGGCCGCCGACGAGGAAGCCAAGCATTTCAACCTGATCTGCGACTGTCTTGAGGCGATGGGCAGCCAATATGGCGCCCTTTCCGCCCATGCGGGCATGTGGCGCGCCGCCGAAGACACCGCCCATGACCTTCTCGGTCGCCTGGCGGTCGTGCCCATGGTGCTGGAGGCGCGCGGCCTTGATGTCACCCCCGGCATGATCGAGATCTTTCGCAGGCATGGCGAAACGCAGGCCCGGGCCGCGCTGGAGGTGATCTACGCCGAAGAGGTGGCGCATGTCGCCTATGGCTCGAAATGGTTCAACTGGCTCTGCGGGCGCGACGGGACCGATCCGAAAGAGGTCTTTCACACACTTGTCCGCCGCTATTTCCACGGGTCGCTGAAGCCGCCCTTCAACGAGGCGAAACGTGCCGAAGCGGGCTTGCCGCCCGACTTCTACTGGCCGCTGGCCGAAGACGCCGGATAATCGGCGATTTCTTGCCGATAAATTCCCCGTCGCGCGCGGAAAAACCCTGCGTCCGGTCAAAATTGTTGCGGCGCTGTAACCGGCTGGATAATCAGGACCAGGCCTGGGGTCGGCGATCCCGGGGTAACGCTGCCAGGCCTCTGCCAGGGCCATGAACGGATGACCCCAACGTGCTGAATCGCCTTGCCTATCGCTACCATCAAAGCCTGGAGCGTCACTTTCCGGAACAGCGGCTGTTCCTGAAGTCGGACACCGAGACACGGTTCATCCGGCTGCGTCCGGCGACCCAGATCATGGCGCTTGTGGGCGGCACGCTGGCCCTTGCCTGGACCATCGTCGCCACCGCGCTGATCATGATGGATTCGATCGGTGCCGGCTCGGCCCGCGAACAGTCGGTCCGCCAGCAGGCCCTGTATGAGGAACGGCTGAACGCGCTGTCAACGGACCGCGACCTGCGGGCCGAAGAGGCGGTCCGGGCCCAGGAGCGGTTCAACATCGCGCTGGCGCAGGTGTCCGACATGCAGGAGCGGCTCCTGGCTTCGGAGGAACGGCGGCAGGAGCTGGAAACCGGGATCGAGGCGGTCCAGGACACGCTGCGCACGACCATCAAGGAACGCGACGGTGCGCGTGCAGAGGCCGAGCGGATGACCCTCGCGCTCAGCGCGCAATCGGGCGGTGCGACCGAGCTTGGCCGGGCCAGCGACACGCTCGCGACGCTCGAGTTCCTGACCGGGGCCCTTGGCGAGGCGGCGCTGGAACGCAACAGGAGCCTTTCCGAAGCCGCGGCGGCGCGCGAGGAGGCCCGGCGTGTTGCCGACGCCAAGCAAGCGATGCAGCTGCGCAACGATGCGATCTTCGCCAAGCTGGAAGAGGCGCTGACCGTCTCGGTCGAGCCCCTGGACAGGATGTTCCGCGAGGTCGGCATGTCGCCTGAGGCATTGATCGATTCGGTCCGCGAGGGCTATTCCGGCCAGGGTGGACCGCTTACGCCGATCACCTTCTCGACTTCGGGCGCGGCACCGGCACCCGAAGAGCTGCGCGCGAACGCGATTCTGGGCGGGCTCGACCGGCTGAACATGTATCGCATCGCGGCCGGCAGCCTGCCGCTGGCGATGCCGGTCCGCGGCAATTTCCGCATGACCTCGAGCTTCGGATATCGCAACGATCCGATGGGCCGCGGCACCAGGATGCACAACGGCACGGATCTGGCGGGCACCCGCGGGGCACCGATCTACGCCAGCGGCGACGGCGTGGTGATCTTTGCGGGCTGGAAAGGCGACTTCGGCTGGCACGTTCAGATCCGTCACAGCAATGGCCTGGTCTCGAGCTATTCCCACATGGCTCAAGTTCGCGTGGAGACCGGTCAAAGGGTCTCGCGCGGGGACCAGATCGGTGATATGGGCAGTTCAGGCCGTTCCACCGGCACCCATCTGCACTACGAGGTTCAGTTGAACGGAACCCCGGTGAACCCGATGACCTTCATAAAGGCAGCGAAGAATGTTTTCTAAGAGCCGCATCAACGAGCCGGGCCCGAAGGCCGAGGCCGAGAAGCCCAAAGCCCCGGAGACCCCGATGACCAAGCCGTCCATGGATTTCACCCCCTCCGCGCCGAAGGGCAAGGCAGGTGCGTCGGTGCTGTCGTCCGACCTGACGGTCGTTGGCAACCTGCGCACCACGGGTGACATCCAGGTCGAAGGCACGGTCGAGGGCGACATCCGGGCGCATCTGCTGACCGTGGGCGAAAGCGCCACCATCCGCGGCGAGATCGTGGCCGACGACATCGTCGTCAATGGCCGGGTCATCGGCCGCGTCCGGGGCCTGAAGGTCCGCCTGACCTCCACCGCCCGGGTGGAAGGCGACATCATCCACAAGACCATCGCCATCGAATCCGGCGCGCATTTCGAAGGCTCGGTGCAACGCCAGGAAGACCCGCTTGCCAACGGCCGCAGCCCTGTCGGGGCCGTGCGGCTGGACACGCCCGCGGCGGCCGGCGACGCCGAATAAGCCGATCCTGCATGACCGGTTCGCGGGCATCGGAGGGCACTCCGGTGCCCGTTTCCTTTTGTGCCGAGGCTGATCGCAGGACGATCCTCGTGGCGGCGGTCCTCGCGTCATCGATGGGGTTCATCGACAGTTCGGTGACGTCGATCCCGATCCCGGCCATGCGGGCGGCTCTGGGGGCCACCCTGCCCCAGGCACAATGGATCGATGGCGATGATCGCCCGCGCCTATCCCGTGGCCGACCGGGGCCGCGCGCTTGGCCTCTGGGCCGCGGCCTCGACGCTGACCACCGCGCTCGGGCCGGTCCTTGGCGGCATGTTCATCACCTAGGGAGGCGATCCTGGCTGGCGCTTGCCGCGCCACTTGGGGAATTCTGGTCGCTCGTGGTGCCGCTGGCCGCGCTGGCCGGGACCGGCCTCGGCCTTGACGTGGCATCCCTGACCGCGGCTGAGATGCAAGGCGCGGCCGATGGCGAACAGGGGGCAGCCTCGGGCATCAACACTGCCGTCGCCCGCGCCGCCGGTCTGGCGGCGGTCGCCGTTCTGGGCCGGGTCGCGGCCTGGTCCCACGGCGATGCGGCTCCGGGCTTCGGGGTGCCCGGCGACGGACCGGCGCATCTTGCCGCGACCGGAACCGCTTTCGGCACGATTGCCCTGATCGCGAGCCTGAGCGCCGCACTGGCGGCCGCGCTGGCCCTTTGCGTCACGCGGGCTGTCAGGTGATCGCGCGGCGATAGAGATGCCAGCTCGCGTGACCGAACAGCGGAAGCACGACGAACAACCCCAGGAAGGCGGGAATCATCCCCAGAAACAGGCTGATCGCGATCAGGCCACCCCAGCCCAGCATCAAAAGCGGGTTTTCCCGGACCAGCGCAAAGCTTGTCAGCATCGCGGTGACGAAATCCACCTCGCGGTCCAGAAGCATCGGCAGGCTCACGACGGTCAGGCTGAACAAGAGCGTCGCGAACGCCGCACCCACCACCGTCCCGAAGGCAAGCATGGTCAGCCCGGCCGGCGACAGGAAGACCTCAAGCGAGGACGAGACATTGGTCATCGTCGCATTCCCCAGGAACAGCGCGAAGATCATGTGCGACAGGAAATTCCAGAACAGGAAATAG
>Ga0308009_10001052_pt1 | contig 17257 bp, 16 predicted proteins | sample Neamet127_FD_203134 | JGI IMG/M metagenome (GOLD analysis project Ga0308009, IMG submission 203134) | Marine microbial communities from water near the shore, Antarctic Ocean - #127 | ecosystem: Environmental > Aquatic > Marine > Unclassified | place: Southern Ocean | collected 2014-07-24
GCAGGGGGGTGGACTACTGGAGGGGACTCTGGACAAGGCAACTCAATTACCCATCGTAACCATCACTACATAGCGGTGGCAGTATAATGCTATACGCAGAAGGAACAAGCACAGGCAAAGGATTCCTCACACACGCCGACAAGGATGATCGTGGGGTATACATAGAGCTATGGGGTAACATTATAGTCCTTAAAAATGGGGCTGAATGGTGGCTAGCTCGAAATGGTTTGACAGCCATATCAAAGGCAACAGCGCAGGGTCTTTACGATACCTTTATGGATGTTGCTATTGCCGCTTTTGATAGTAGTGTCAATAAACCTACTGATGCAGTTCAAATACCAACCCCAGCGAGACAGGCTCTACCATGAAGAATACCTCAACAGAAATAATGATAATTGAAAAAACAAAAGATTCTCTCGAACCAATGATGTCGAGCGAACTGGATACTAAATTATCAAAATTAGCTGATGAGTTAGAAGATACATTTAGGAAGCGTCAGGTTTGGCGTACTCAAACCGAAATGATGTTCTCGGTTCTTGACGATAGTAAGCACCCAACTCCTGCCTCTAAATACTGGCAATGCGTTCGTGAGCAGTCTGTTTTTTACGAACAGTTGGTACAGCTTTCGTTTAGATATCGCAAGAGCAATGTTGATTTTCTTGAGTTAGAAGAAACGCTGGAAAGCGATGACCTGAGTACGTTTGAACGGCAACGCCTTGAGATAGATATGGACGCTGCTATATGGGCAAGGGAGGGGATGCAAGTCGAAGCGAAAGACCGTATGAGGGAAATAGAGTTATGGTCACAGATAAAGACTGCGCTGGTTGAGGGCAATCCAGAGTTTGATACCGAAGATGTTAATATTCATCAGGCAGAATCCTATCTGCAAAAATTAGAAAATCGCAAAGATACACTAACTGCTGGTTCGGCGCAGTCTGAAGTTATAAATGTTCTTGGTCCTCTGAATACTTTGCGAAGGCTTTGCGACTTACCACAGATTCCGTTTAAGGAGTCTATGAAAGAAATAAACAATCACGACATAAACAAGATACCTTTGTCGAGGCGGTAAGCGTACTCTGACCACTCAACACTCTTAGGAAGTTAGTGGGTGTCGAGCAGATTTCTTACATCGGAGATATTTCAAAAATAATGGCAAACAACGTAGTAAAAGTAAATAGTATAGCTATCGCTAACATAGCGAAGCTGAACGGGCAGACGGATGCCGATCTAGCCAAGTTAAACGGTGAGGAGTTTACTGGAGGTCCGGTATGGACTACAACAACGTCTATTTCCACCTCTCGTGATCGGCGACTTACTGCGGGTGCTGGTGGTGAAGGAGATCACGTTCTCATGGGAGGGTATGATGAGTCGAATCGGGTAGCTTACACCGATGAATGGAATGGCTCTAGTTGGGCAACTTCCAACAACATGGGGGGAGCATATAACGAGGGGGTTTCGTCGATGGGCAGTAGCGGAACAGGGTCAAGCGATGCGGCTGCTTTCGGCGGTTATCGGTATTGGGCTGGTACGGAAGAATACAACGGCTCATCTTGGTCTGGAGGCGGTAATATGGCGACAGGGCGACAGGGAATCACAGGTTGTGGTGTCAGTTCAAACGCAGCTTTGTCTCTTGGGGGGGACAATGCTTCTGGAAAACTACCAACCACTGAGGAGTACAATGGCTCAAGCTGGGGTAGCGGAGGGAATTACCCCTCAAATATTGGAGCGGCGGGGTGTACGGGTATCGTAACCGCTGCGGTCGCAGCCTACGGGTCTAATGGAACCGCCAATGTAGCTACGAGTGCTGAGTACAATGGCACAAGCTGGACTAGCGGTGCTACGGGAACACTAGCAGTAGGACAAGACCCAAACGCATGGGGGGAGGCATATGATAACGCTCATTTCTCAGGAAGCAGCGGAGAAAAGGCTGGTCACGAAAAATACGACGGTTCAACCTTCTCTACCTCAACAGACCACAACACTGGACGTACTAGTGCTGGCTCCGGTGGTGGAGCTGGAGCGGGCTTTGTGGCTTCAGGTAGTGGAGCTTCTGCAATTACACCTACCTGCGAAAAGTGGGCATAATATAATGCTTTATTATCCAAAGAACGGGATTATCGGTAAGGGGTTTCTAACACACGAAGATCGTGATGCTTTCGAGTTTTACGGGTATGACTGCATATATGTTGTATCTGATAACTCCGCTGCTAAAGCATGGGCAACAAGAAACTCTCTTACAGAAATTTCAAAAACTGAGGCTCAAGGGATTTTAGACGGAAAAGTAACTACCCACCAAGCAAAATGGGATTCAGGAGAACTATCGTGGGATGATTCCGCCGATGAACGACCAGTAAGTGTAGGTATTAAATGAGTATAGAAATTACGTTCCCTGTTGTCGATTTTCCAATGTTGGAAGACTCTAGTGTTACTGAAATGCAGCAACTCGCAGAGGAGTTGGTAGAGAACCACGAGAAACGACAGCAATGGCGTACCGAAACCGAGATGAGGTTCTCAGTTTTGAATGATGGCAAGTTTCCGACTATTGCCTCTAAATACTGGCAAGCGGTTAGAGAACAGGCTGTCTTTTATTCGGGTATTGTGTCGGGTTCTTTTGACTACCGCCGAGAAGTAATCAATAACCAACGCATTAAAGAATCACTGGACTCTGCTACTGGCTTAGATGCCGAAAGCTTCCAAGTTGACCTAGACGAATCAGACTGGAATCTTGCTGCTCTTGAACTTCAAGCGAGAGACAGGGTAAGAGAGATTCGCCTTTGGTCTGCCATTAAAGCGGAGTGTGTCGAGGCTGACCCTAACTTCGACACTGAAGATGTAAACGTGCATCAGTACGAGTCGCTTCATAAGCAACTACTAAACCGCCAAGCTGCACTCACTGTTGCGAATACTCAGGCTGAACGTCTGAATGTCACAGGTCCAATTGCAACCTTTGATCGAGCCAAAAGAGCGGACACGAAAGCAACAGAGAACAACATCCCTATCAACATGCAGGGCGCAGACTAAGTACGCCAAACCTAGTTAGTATGGGAAAAATGAATTTTTTCTAAAAAAATTTGGTATAATGAATATAGAGCATATTAGCTCTAGTAAAGACAGGAGAATGTTATATGACAGACACAGAATCTATTCGCCAAGATCTGGTAGATACCCAGAAAAAAATAGTAGCCATCTCAGAAACCATTAGAGAGATAGATAACAATAGAGCCCAGGCTATGGCTGAGATGCAAGCGCAGCAGGGTGTAGCTAGATTTTTACTAGATAAAGTTCCGGCGGACGAGCGAGCCGAACTAATTAACTCGCTACAAGCTGAAACCAAGGAGTCCCCTCAGGACGACTCCTAAGAGAGGATAGATGTCCGCAGGAACTCCGTACTTTACCGCCATATGGACTTATGACACCTCCGCCACTTCATTCGGTAATCACACGAATGAAGCTAGGCGTAGAGGTGGAACGTCATTTGAACTATTTGATAATGCCGCCGATTACCTAATATTAGGTGATGAAGACCGCTTTGACTTGTCTTATTTCGATATAGATACCGCAGGTAGTCTAGGCGATTTAACATGGCAATACTGGTCCATGGATTCAAGTGCTAACGAATGGAAGACGTTCGTTCCCTCTTTAGCTGACTTAGAGGGTAATGATGAAGAGAATGAATACGACTTTACAGAAGATGGCGCAGAGTTATTTCTAGACTTACCTAATTGGGGAAGTGCTGTATATTCTGCTTCGGGAACAGAGCCAGATACTGTGCCTAGATACTATATTAGGGTGTCCCCTGCTTCTGTAGCTACTAGTCCCACTGTAAAGATGATTCGTAAGCGATCTTACAATGCTTACTGTAGCCCTTCAGAGGTTTATGAGTTCCTAAACCTACGGTGGACGACTGGAGGCTTTACTTCAGCCACAACTCCTAGTTTAGCATCCGTGGAAAATATTATCCATCGTAGGCAAGCCTATATAGATCGTATGACTAGAAAGAGTTGGCGGCCAAATATAGCATATGAATATCATAGTTTCAATCTGGCTGGGGTGTCACTAAAGAAGAAACCCGTCATAGATGTCCTTAAAGTAGAGATATGGAATGGGACATCGTGGGAAGTCCGAACTCCTGGACGAAATGAAGAAGTTTTCTTCGTCCCTAGCACGAATAAGATTAACTTTTCTAGACTCTTCCTGCTACCCGCTAGATTCACGGGACTAAACCGTGGCTACTACGGAGCTGGTATTGGAGAATTCTCCAATGCTGTCAGAGTTAAATACCTATTTGGACGAAATCGCCTAACGGACGAAGCAGAAGGAGACACGATAAAAGATGCAGCTATTAAACTAGCTGTAATTGATCTTTTAACCCACCACGACTACACCAAGATTCTTACAACTGGTGGAAATAGTGTAGATATCCAGACAAAAATCATGACTTGGCAAGAAGAAACGACTAATACGCTTCAATCGCTAAGGTCATGGGAGACATTCTAATGAGTGTAGATAAAGTACAGGACATGCAAAATTTTCTAAAAAACCAAGAAAATTTTCTAATAAAAGAAGAAGAAGAGGCTGCCTTGCAAGCGGCAGCTGATGCACGAGGTTCTTGGAATGAGAACCCCGAAGAAGATGGATTTTGGATTGCTCCCGACCGTTCGATGATGGAAATTTTTTACAACATGGGTCAGTCTGGAGATGCGAATGACGACCCGATTCGAGGAGCTAGGGGTTTACCTGAAGTGAGTGAGTGGAAAAATGACGAACAAACTTCTTAATTTTAAACAGTTTCTAGAAAAGGGAGCATCAAAAAAGCCTTGCAAGCCTGGAGAACATAGGCATGAGGGTAGAACAGACTGCCATCCCTATAAGCAAAAACACCATAAATACGATAAGCTGGGTATTGATGTTCACCATGGTATGAACGATTTTACGGGTCAAATCCCCGAAGGCACCACTCCACCTAACTGGGAAGACCATCACGCTTTGGCTACACCCCACGCATCTAAGGGGGGTAAGTGTAAACCAAAAGAATATAAAGGTAAATTCGGTCCCCAACATCGACATGCTGGGGCGGACTATTGCCACCCAGTAATACAGAAACACGGACTTACCGCTGAAGTAGCTCAGGCATGGCACGATAATAACGCAGCTCTCATCCAAGAGTCTTGGTACCTGTTCAACGAATCCGAGGGGCTTCCCCAACCGGAGGCTATTCCCGACGAACCGGAGTCCTCAAGCTACCAAGATACCCTTGATGGGGACTCCACAGATGAGGAGTACGAAGGTCAAGAGGATGATGACTCTGAAACCCCGACCACCTTTGCGGATACCATAGAATCCCAAGGTACTCCTACGAACCCGTATAACGTACAGGTTGGCGATACTATTGGCTGGAAGAACGAGGGCAAGACTGGTTCAGACGCTATCACTTACCATAAAATCACAGATATTTGGTCAAACCCTGAGGACGGTACAGAACACGCACAGTCTAATTCTGGTCCCCTTATCGAGTTGGCCGACCCGGAAATCACTGGAGTAACTGAGTCAGTTACGGAATCGTATGGATCAGTTATAGACCCCAATAACCCTTATGAGCTACAGATAGGTTCAGTATTTACCACTAGTGCTGGAACCAAGCTTGTAGTAACCAACCTTACTATTAACTCTATTAGTGGTGTTGGGGTTGTCGATTACAAAATAAACCCTAGTCCATTACATCCTGATGGCCTTAAAAACACCATAGGTTTAGATAGCTTTAATAGTTACATAACCACCGAAACGCAGGGGTCGGACACTGCCTCTCTACAACACCCAGGGATTCCAGATAGTCCCCCAGGTGAATATACTGGCGAAATAGCCATCAGTAATCTCAGTCCTGACAACATAGAGTTAGCCCCTAAAGTAGGCGACACGGTAGACTCACAAACCCTACAGGATGTCGTTGTGGGTACCACTCTACACAAGGTGGGTATTGAGGGCGGCAAGTCTATAACGATTCTAAGTAATCAGACAGCTAATCAAGTTTTAACGATTCAACCAGAGGGATTACCCGCATACCCCATTGCCTACGACGAGTTTACGAATAACGGTTTGCAAGAGTTTGTGGTGTCTGGGCTTGATTCTGAGTTGTCAAATAAAGTAAACAATGGGTTTAATCTGGGTGGCAAGGTAACTAACGATAACCTCATGTCTCTACCTGCCGGATTAATGTTTTCGTTTACCGTGGGGAGTGACTACGATTCGTCTTTCACAGAACCTGTACCAGTAACGGCTACTGTCGCTACCGCTGCCTCAGACCTTACTGCGGTGGTGGATTTACAGTACCCAGATAAAGCATTTTCTAACGTCAAGGTTGCCAGCTTATCCGACATAGTTGACAGTTCCCAACAAGGCGACCTAAAAATTGTTGGCTTGCCCTCTGGAGAGGTAGTTCAGCATGTCCCAGAACCTATGGAGCCTGTGGTTATAAACAAACATGGTCTTGATAAAGGAACCACGCTGACGATAAAGAATGCGGGCGGTACAACTTCGTCAGCCGAGATTATAAAAACCCATAAAACTAAAGCAGGTCAAAATTACACGCTGAAGTACACTGATGGTCCGTATGAAGGACAGGAAATTAAACTATCTTCCCAGTCTTCAAAATTATCCACTGAAGCGTATTCTGACAAAAGTACTGGGGCTTATGTTTATGTAGACGAAGCTCAGTATAAATCCGGTCAAGAGCCTGACCAAGTATCTGAGTTGACGTTACCTCCTCTGGGATCAGAGCCAGGCAACTGGGATGATGTTCTAGAATATGATAGTCCCCAGCAAGGCTACAACGAAGGTGGCACCTTCAAGCATAAACAAACAGGCGATAAGTTCTACGTAAAATTTAGCAGCTCCGGCAATGCCGACCAAGTTAAATCCGAAGCCTTAGCCAACAAATTATATATGCTACTAGGAGTGGATACTTTAGGTACGTCTTTGATAGATTTTCAAGGTAAAACAGCAATAATATCCCCTATTGATAATGACCTTACTACAATCAATATCAATGATATGTCCAATGAACCGGAAATCATGGATAACTTCGTTGTTGATGCGTGGTTAAACAACTGGGACGTTATAGGACCCAAACATGACAACATTCAAAAATCTGGAAATAAAATTGTTAAGGTAGATAGTGGTGGAGCCCTAAAATTCGGAGGAGCTGGCGGGGCAAAGGCATTTGGGTCAGAAGTAGCTGAACTGGAGAGTATGCGTGATCCAGAGTTAGGAAAAGTAGCACATAAGGTATTTCAAAATATATCTGAGCAAAACCTCATAACTGGGGCTCAGAAGATGGCGCAGATTACTGACAAACAGATTGATACTATTGTCAACGCATCAAAGATTGATAATAAAGCTGAGATGGCTGCCGTTCTAAAAGCCCGTAGAGATGACATTGTACAGAAGATTCTGAACACTGATACTGCTACAGCAGCTAAAACCGGAGGAAAGCCGGGGCAGCACAAGCATGACGGAGCCAATTACTGGCACAGTAAAACTGCAAAGCATGGTGCTGGTAACACAGCGGCTCACGCAGCGCATAAAGAATTAGGGCTGGCGTTCACAGAACCGGGGATGGGTTCTACATTAAAACCATCGGAAGAGTTCTGGACTATGCTCGACAGTAACGCTAGTGAGAAAATTAAGGCTGTAGCTGCCAAAGCCTTATCCCACGACTTTAGTGTTGGCAACCCAACTAAGTCTGGGGAGGCTATACGAAAGTTCCTAAAGGAAAACGATATGAAAGATACTTTTGGATATTCGTTTAGTAAATGGCAGGGCGGATCTGATACTTTTTGCCGTATAAAAGTAAATGCTGCCATTGCTAAACTAAAGGGCATGGAAGGACAATTATTAACTGGTGAAGCAGAGCATTGGGAAAAAACCAGAGAGGTTGGCCATTTTTCAGACGCTTGGGAAGAGGGAACGCTTGAGGCGATGGCCCTAATTCCATATATAGCAGCCTCTCAGCAAAAAATCAAGGCCATGGAAGCGGCTGGTGGAGCAATACCCAGAGTTTATAGGGGACTGGACGGGAAAGCAGCTTCGACTTCCAAAAAAGCACACAAAGCAGCAAAACAAGCTAAGGTTCCACGGGTATTTATGGGTGGTGGTGGACAGGGATACTCTATGAACAAGGGAACCGCTAAAAAGTTTGCTAAAGGAGATGGTGTGATATTTACTAAGGATAATATTTCCTCAGATAATGTACTACTGTTCTTAAACACCTGGATGTCAGGATCGTTTGTTGATGAAGAAGAGCTGATATTAGACCCTAGTGCCACACAACAATTTAGTCTTAATGAACTTCACTATGCTGGAGAACCAGGTTGGTAGCCTAGGAGGTAAAAATGGCAGCACTTGTACCACAAGATGATTTAAAAGCCTTACTAGACGCACAATGGAACTCTAGTAATGTAACGGAACCTGCTATGCGGGTTATAAACCACAATGATACTCAAATTAGACATGATTTGGTAAATAGTGGAGACTTGCTTACGGTGCGGGCAGATTCGCCCTTTTTCCGAGAAACTCCTATAGGAAATCATACCTATGGACACAGGGTTTGGAACATCGTATTAGAGATATGGAGTACTAACAGTACTGCGGGTAGGGATAGGGTTTACGACATATCTGAAGAGGTTCGTAGGATAATTCACGCTAAACGTCATGGGATGACTAGTTTCCAGCGGGTTGTGTATTCAGGTATGGATGAGATAGGTATTGAGGAAAATGAACAGATCTGGGGTGCCCAGATTCAAATCGAATTAGAGAATCGGGCAGTTCTATTAGAGACTTCCTAAGTATAATAACAATAGGGATTACCCCCACGGACTATAGGAGCGTATAAATTGGCAGTATATCGTAATGATCAGGTAGATTTTTCTTTCGCCGCAGAGATTGGCGCAGGAGGCTTTTTAGCCCCTGTTAAAGCTACTGCTGACTCTTCTGGAGATTTGACTACCACTTTAGATGTCATCGCACTTCCTGGAGCTAGAACTATTGGAGTTGCTAGTACTACTGGTGCAGTTGCGGGTGAATATATTCAGATTGGAACCGCAGGAACCGACAGTACAGAGATACGAAAAATAGTATCCTTTGTAACTAATGACACTATTACTCTTAATGCTCCTATAGGATACTACCACGCTGCTAGTCCCGCTGAAGTGGTACAGACTGTAGACACCACTACTTCAGCCGGAACTATGACGGGACTAGCCTTGATTTCTACAGCTAATCACCACATGAGGTTTACTCCAGGCGTATGGGAAACGATTGAACTCCCTGACCCTGCCATGGAAATTGAACCCCGCTACTTCCTAGGAACCGAGTCGAAACGAGCTTTCTACACAGCCTACAAGGGTCAACAGAGTTTCTCAGGAACCCTGTCAAACTTTGAACTCTTGAACGGATACCCCCTAAGATTCCCTCTTGGAACAGTGTCTACTGCTGGTACAGATAAAGGAAGTGGTGGAGGTAGTGACGTTAATGGAGCTGTCTATGCCGGACAGTACGAATTTGATGTAACTGATGGTACGAACTACATCGCTGGGGATTATATCGCAGTAGGAAAATCTTTAGCAACTTGCGAAGTTAGAAAAATTGTGTCTAAAAGTACACATAATATTCATGTAGATTACCCGTTTTTATTCGACCATGCTGATGAAGAAGTTTGTGATGAAGTAGAGGCTCCGTATACCCACACCATTGTCGAAGCAGTTGAACTACCTGGAGTCTCTTGGCAAGTAAAGAACCGAGATTCTAGCGAAACTGCCACTAATGATTGGATTCGACGATATTTTGGCGGAAAAATCGGACAGGCCACCCTAACTGCTGAAGAGGGTGGAACTCTAAGAATGAGTTGGGACTCTTCTCCGTTTCTGGATATGAACCATAACCAATATATTTCTGGTTCTACTGGAGTCAATAAATTTGATGCTTCAAACTTAGCCGCTACAGTGGAATTTCCTACCAGCGAACCGTATTACTTCTCTCAGGGAAGTATCACCCTGTTTGGTGTTGAGTTCGCTAGGATAACTAACTTTACGATAAACATAAATAACAACCTTGAGCCAAGATACTTCATCAGGAATGATGGGTCAGAACGGACGCCATCTCAGATATTTGAAGGTCGCCGTGAATACAGTATGACGGCAACGGTAGTTCTTCCAGATTCTATCTCAGCAACCTCTACAACTAACACTATATTCAAAGAACTTTTAGCCGAAGGTGATTATGGATCAGGTATGGCAGGGTTTGACATTGATTTAGTCTTTACTAGAACGGCTAGTACGGATACTTTTACCATCAACATTCCTGCGAACCAAGACGGTAATTCAGGAACGGGTGGTAATAACCAAGGAGCATTTATAAGGTCAGCGAACACTAGTGTATCTACTGATAATCCAGTTTCGACTGAGGTAGATATTTTATTCAGAAATATGTCCGCAGTAGTCATAGACTCAGAACCAGTCTACCCATAAAAGTAAAAATTAAGTAATTAAGGAGCGAAGTATGAGTTACGAAAAGTATCTATTAACTAGGGAAGTAGAGCAGGTTACTTTAGACTTGCCATACGAAGAAGACGAAGAAAAAATTGAGGTTTCTATGAGACCCCTATCGTGGGCTAAAAAGAATTCTATAGTATCTCAATGTACTAATTATACCGCAGAAGGCGGCGTAGCGTTTGATGGACAACGATACATCAATGAAGTGTTGAAGTATGTTGTTACTGTGGCTCCATGGGGGTCTACTAACGATACATTTTTATCGAAAGTAAATCTTACCTTAGGGCAAGCCTTAGAGAAGCTAGTTCCGTCTGCAACAGATCAAGGTATAGCGGAGAAAAGTGAAAATTTAGCGTAAGGGTGGTGTCTTATTTTAGAGGCAAAACCTCAGCTTTAAATATTGACGAAACCCGTCATATGAGCCATTGGGCTATCACCCTTAGATTATTAGAAGCAGGGTTGCCTCACGACCTCATACAAGAGTTGCACGAAGGAGAGATGATATCACTATTGGCTTTCTTACGGGCTAGAGACAAAAAACGACAAGAAGATCAAGAGGCTCAATCTAATGCCAACCGACGTTAGTGGCACGATTAACATAATTGCTGAAGTAGTAGGTAATAATTCCTCCGCCGTAACAGGAACGGGTAATTCTACTTTGGGCAAGCCCAAAAAAGAAAAAGGCATTCTTGCTCTCCTTAAAGATGTTTCGAAATCTGCTTCAAAGATGGCAGCTATTCTAGGAATTGGGGGACTATTAGCATCCTCTAAAATAATTAGTGGCACCATGAGTTCTATTATGCGGATATTCGGAACTTTTATGGACATAATTATAGGTCCTATAGCTCCGTTACTTGTTAGAGGTCTTGTTATTTTAGCTACGGTAGTAATGTGGATTAGAAAATTGCTAACTGGTGAGTCGGCATGGTCAGATGCCTGGGCAGGACTTAAGCAATGGTGGATAGACACCTGGAACGAGAAGGGTGGCTTATGGGGAATTTTTACGGAAGGCCTGAAAAACATAACAGGTGTCGCATTAATTGCAGCTTTATTTGCCTCTATCGTAGCAACTCCTATGGCGGGTGTGTGGGTTATGAAGCAATTTTTTGGAGTAGGGAAGTTTCTAACTAAGTCAATCCTAAAAGGAGCCTTAGGATTATTGAAGTTTACCGCCACAGCCCCTTTCAAGGCTGCAAAGTTTGTTGGAAAAGGTTTATTTAATCTCTTACCGTCAATAATTAAACGTCCTTTGTTAGCTGCGAAAGCCTTGTTAGGTAAAATGTTTACCAAAACTGGTGTATTTCTTAAATCTACTATGCAAAAAGCGTTAGGTTTATTGAAGTGGGGAGCGTCCGCAGCTACTGCCGCAGGTAAATGGGCGTGGTCTGCGCTTATGTTTGGAGGAACTGGAGCTAAAAAGGCTCTAATATGGAGCGGAGCTAAAATTTTAGGTATGATGGGGCTTACAGGTCTATTTTCAGCAGCTGGAGGTGCTTTGCTAGGTGTAGGGGCGGCATTGTTGATTCCCGCATTACTAGGAATAATAATAGTCGGAGCCACCGTAACTACATACTTTCTAGCGGACTACCTTATGAAAAAAGCATTTGGTGTAGGTTTGTTTGAAGCCAGTGATGCTGCTGCGGCGGCCAGAGAAGAGTCATTGGGTCCTAATCCAGAAAATGTAACCTCATATGTCGCCGCCACAACACTAGGTCCAGGTAAGGGAAAAAGAAGCTTTTGGGAATGGTTTATAGAGGCTGTAGGTACTGGGGGACAGGAAGGATTTCATGGTGCTACTACATATATGGAAATTCACTCAGCGGCTAGCGAAATAGCTGACCCAGCGGTAGAATAGAGGAGATTAAATGGCAGCAACATTAGATGTAACAATTACGTTTACCCCCTCTGGGGGGTCAGCGACCACATATGCTTTACAAGTAGAAGAATTTGCTTTGAGCATTCGACGTTCTCCGCTACATTCTCCTATGCCGGGGGCAAACCCCCTTCAGATAGATATGGGGTACTTCGACCCAAACATAACTCTTAGGGGCATTCTTCCTACAACTCCAGGTTCTGATGGAACTAATGTGATTTGTGATAAAAACCAATTAGAAGATGTGGTTACCGATCATTATACTAATACGGTTACTATAAGTATTCCGGGTACTTCTGGAGATGAAACGGCAGATACCACCAATTATGTAGGTATGATATCTAATTTTAGTGCAGCTCTGAGGTCCACTAAAGAAGGAATTTATTGGACATACACCCTAAATTTCCTATCGGTAAAGAGGGCATAAAATGGTTGCTAACGGCGTAATAAGCATAACTGCTTCCATAATGGAAAGTTCTGACATAGACTCCCCAGATAAACCTGAGAATACACAAGAATCGTTTTTTGAAAAAATGAAGGGGTGGGTAAAAGGACTAGCTAAAAACTGGAAGGGCATGGTAAAGAAAGGAGCAACTGCGGGCTTTTATGCTTTGTTAGCAAGTTCTAAAATAATGCAAGGCGTTACTAAAGCTATGTTCGGAATTGTGGGTTCCTTGATAGATATCTTGTTAGCCCCATTGATTCCATTTATATCTAAAGGAATTGAATGGTTGGCGGATATAGTGAGGGCTGTTGGTGACTTCATTAAGAACATGCCGGAAACCTTCAAGAAAATTTGGGAGCCTATCTGGGATTACATTATGGGGGTATCCAGAAAGGCTGGCGACAAGATTCTGTCTATATTTGAATCTAAGGGTGCAGAGGTAAGCACAGATGGTACTTATAGAGATGAATTAGTGGCACAAACTATCGGATCAGATAAAGGACCAATTGTTTCAGACACTGAAAAAGATGCTTTTTTAGATGGGTCCGCTACTGACCATGCTATTTTGGTAGATGAGCCAATTACCCAAGATGATGTAGATGAATTTGCAGCTAACTACCGAGAACAATTTCCTAATATATCAGAAGATGAAATGGAAGAGATACAAACGTCATATGCGGAGGCTCTCGAATTTCCTGACGGCTATGATCCGAGGGGTCCCAAAACATGGATGGAGGAAGGCGGTCCCGCCCATCCCGAGGGTGGTCCTATTGGTCCATACCACGCAGAAAGAGCCATTCATACTAAAACCATAGTACTAGCAGAAGACTCGGAGATACTCGACGGGGAGGAGGAGATGGACAAGTGGTATGACTCGTGGAAAGACGAGATACCGGAATTTAATTTGCAAGAGTTTTTTGATGAGATTTGGCCGGACGATTGGGACCCAGTAGGAGCTATTACTGGTTTATTTACAGATTCGAAAAAAATTCAGGGCAAAGACGTAATGACAAGTCTGGTAGATACCGTTATAGATGGTGTCCCCGTATCCCAACTTGACCAGACATTTATTAGTGCTGGTGGTGGTAAGGCCCCAAGCGGTTCGTCCCAGACAGCCTACGATGGAGGAGTATCTTTTATTGAACAAATGCTTTTGCAACAGTATGCGGCATCGAAGTCGAAATAGGAGATTAAAATTTAGTGGTAGCAGTATTAAAATATGGTGGTAGTTTTTCTTCGACAGAAACTCAGCTTATCTCTTTTAGAATAGTTGATACGTTATATCAACCTATGCTATTAAATGCTGTGATTTCGAATCCGAATGGAGCAATATCCACGAGATATTCCCCCTATGACGAAATAGAAATCGTGGAAACTACTAGTGTTTTGGGAGAAACTACTAATTTAATCTTATTCCGGGGGAAAATAGAAAATATAAGTATTCCAACCCATCCTAAATATGGTCAAGTTATCGAGTTAAACGCAAGAGATAATCTTCAAGAACTAGCTAAACGAACTATGCGTGATGGAACATACTCCGCTAGTGGTAGAGGGGGAACATCAGGATTACTAAAGGAAATTATAGAGGATCACACCGCCACAGCCACTAATATAGATATCACGAATGCGTCAACCCTTCTCGCTTCGACAAATACAAATGCTAGATCTGCGACGTTTAAAAGTAGTGGGTCAACGGCTTTACGTGTTATAACTGAAGAGGCTCAGGCTGATCCTTGGGGAGCCACCTCAGGAGCCGCTGACAATTCTGGATTTGCTTTTTACCTGGATAGTGCTTTAGATTTTAACTATCATAAATTAGGAACCGTCCCATCTGCTCCAGCCTCTAATGGATTGACCGTTCAATATGGATTAACCGCTCCTACCATTACAGCACAACCAATGCTGGCGGGGTCCTCCTTTAACGAACCCGGAAGGCAAGCAGTCACCCACTGTAACGCCTTATATACGGATAGATTTGGGGCTCCTCATAGTATATTACTACAACGATTTACTCATGGAACGGTAACGAATAGTCCTTTCTATGCCGGGATTTCGGATAGTGACAATCTGGGGGGAGCCAGGCTTGTAGGTGCCGTAGCTTCATTAGTTGGGAGAGTTCAATATGTTGAAGACGGAGCTATATTAGTTTCCCATGTAGACGGAGAGGATGCTAATGACCAAAATATGCCTCCTTTGTGGGTGGCTGGCGAAACTGTAACACAACAAGCTGGTCCAACTACTGGTTCTCAACCTTATGCAAATATAACTACTACCCCGTTTTTGAAGATGGGAATGATGGTAGAAAAAACTGTACAGGGATATGATTTTGTAGATACTTCTACAGATAAAGAGGGTAGAACAAAAGCGATAGAGGCCGCTGCGACTGTATTACGTAAGGGGTTTGCGGTCGAAGGTTTGGTAGAAGGAACCCTGAAAATAATTGGGTACCCTGAACATAGACAAAGCTCTACTTGGTATCAAGTTAGGGCGGGTCAGCAAATTAAAGTAACCAACACGGGTACTGCTAATATAAATGACAATATGACCGTTAAGAGGATACAGTATGAACAAGGTCCAGGGAGAATGGACAGCACCATTGATGTTGTTAGTGTGACTGAAGGAAATGACTATACTACGTCCTCAACTTCTTCAGTAGCTCGTGTCGCCGTTGGTTCAGGACAGCGAACTACCGGGGCTATCGGACAGATTCCTGCTGCACTAGCAGGAGATGGTGGTCCTGAAGCGTCTATCCATATCAGCCCTCAAGCCGGAAGTAATGTAAGAACTTCAGTATCATGGTTGGGGGGCTTTGTAACATATACAGACGGGTTTGCACAGCCTATCCTTAGTGGACAATCGGATAACTCTACTTATCTTAATGCTCAATTCTCTGACACTCTGTATCCTGCGACTGGAGCTGCCGCATCGAATCTTCCTTATGTAATGTACGCAAATAGGGACGATGCCCAGCCGGATCTTATGAAAATGGCTGCAACAGTACCTACTGGATCAATAGCTGGTACCACCGCTACTACCCTTGCTACGGGGATTATGTCTGGAACCACTACAATTGTGTTAGCGAGCGGAAGTTCGTTTTCTGCGGGTAATTTAGTTCTAATAGGTGACGAATTAATTAAGCTGGGTAGTAAATCTACCAATACCTTTTCTGGTTGCGTCAGAGCGCAGGCCGGATCAACCAGAACTAAGGCGAATCCGCATCAAGCTGGGGTCGCCGTAACCCTGAAAGTCCTAACATATGATGGCACTTTTGTGTGTCCAGAGGAAGTATTTGGAACTGGTAGAGTTGTAATAGCTTACGTATCTGCTGGGTCACTAGCAGCAGGAACTGGGTCTACTGCTGACCCCGCTAAAATATTCATGACTAGCAGTACTAGTTTTGGAAATCAGGTAACAGAGTAGGAGAGTTATATATGGCTGGAACTGGAACAACAAATGATTTATCCATGTTATCTAATAATTTTGGATATCTAACTAAAGGACTATTTTTAGGCTTTGATAAACCTCTGGTAGATACACACATTCCTGGTACGTCTTATGGAATGTTTAGGTATGAAAAAGATGGGGGTGGGGCTGCTGCTGATACCTTAGCTTTCCTCTGCGGTCAAGCGTTTGGGGGAACAACTGGTTCAGCTGACGGAGCGAATACTCCTGCCGAAGATAACCACCAATCCTCATTTTGGTCTATGTTATCTGAAAAAGAGGCGGTTAGTCCGGGTGGTGGAGTTGCTGATTATGTTATAAGCAGGCTGATATTTGAACCTATTGTAGATTATAACTATGACGCTAATGGCGGTGCGGATGACGGGTACTACAACTATTCTTATATAGGTTGGCATAATACATTATCTGGAGTGTATTCCTATTATATGAATTCTGGTTATGGAGCCGCTGCTTTCCCGAGCCATACTTTTATAGGTGATTCTGATACTGGTATGTACCGTATATCCTCTAATATTGTAGGATTTGGTGCTGGGAATGTTCCGGTAGCGGGATTTTGGGGGTCACGAGATACTTCCGATGAGGCGTTACCTATTGACGGAGGTGGACTATATCCCCAAACAACTAATATATTTGATCTGGGAACTTCCAGCTACTTATGGGATGATGTTTATGCCACTAACGGTACTATTCAAACATCAGACGCAAGGCTAAAGGAATACATAACCCCCACCACGTTGGGGTTAGATTTTGTTAACGACCTAAACCCTGTTTCATACAAATGGAAAGAGAAAAAAGAAAATAAGCTGAATCAAACCCACTACGGTATAGTAGCACAAGAAGTTATGGAAACCCTTACAAAATATGGAATTAATTCTGTTGAGGATTTCGGCGGTATTACCCATAGTGGTGGAGAAGAAGATTACTACGGAGCTA
>Ga0308009_10001054_pt1 | contig 17212 bp, 15 predicted proteins | sample Neamet127_FD_203134 | JGI IMG/M metagenome (GOLD analysis project Ga0308009, IMG submission 203134) | Marine microbial communities from water near the shore, Antarctic Ocean - #127 | ecosystem: Environmental > Aquatic > Marine > Unclassified | place: Southern Ocean | collected 2014-07-24
AGGTCCGGTCCCCGATTGCAGCGGGGTGCCCCTTACCCCGATTGCAACGGAGAGCCATTGATGCAGGCAAGGACCATTCTGCAGCGTTATCTGGACGAAATTGGCCAAGCCGTCATGGACGAACGGCTGGATGCTTACATCGCGCGGGTCCAGTTGCCGCTGCACATCCTGACATCCGCGGCCAGTCTGACGGTTTCGACCCTTGACGAGCTTTCCGACGGCTTCGACGACTTCGTTGACATGATCCGAAGCTACGGCGTGACCAACCTGCGGCGAAGCGTCAAGGCTGCGATCTTTCAGGGCAACGACCATGTCGTCGGCGTCTACGAGACCCGGCTTATGGCCGGAGACCGGCTTGCCCTTCCGGTCTTCCATTCGAAGATGTGGATCGGCTGCTACGACGGCACCTGGAAGGCAATCAAGATCCACAACACCACCAACGAGGCGCGGTGGCCCATGCTGTTGACTCGCTTGTCGCCCGAACTCTGGTTTCCCGAGGAGGAATGAGATGACCGATTTCACCCTGACCACCGATGCCGACGGCGTGGCGATGATCGTCTGGGACGTCGCGCAGAAGTCGATGAACGTGATGTCGACCGAGGCTTTTGCCCTTCTCGGCGACCTGGTCGACCAGGCGCTCGGCGATCCGGGGGTGAAGGGCATCATCCTGACCAGCGGCAAGAAGGACTTTGCCGGGGGGATGGATCTGAACGTCATCGCCCGGATGCGGGCGGGCGGGGCCGAGGCGATCTTTGCCGGTGTCATGCAGATGCACCACGCGCTGCGCAGGATCGAACGCGCCGGGATGGACCCGAAGACCCTGAAAGGGGGCAAGCCCATCGTCGCGGCACTGCCGGGGACGGCATTGGGGATCGGGCTGGAACTGCCGCTCGCCTGCCACCGGATCATCGCGGCCGACAATCCGAAGGCCAGGATCGGCCTGCCCGAGATCATGGTCGGCATCTTCCCCGGCGCGGGCGGAACCACGCGGCTGACCCGCAAGCTGGGCGCGATGATGGCGGCGCCCTTCCTGCTGGAAGGCAGGCTCGTCTCGCCGAAGGACGCGAGGGCAGCGGGTCTGATCGACGAAGTCGTCGCGCCCGAGGCACTTCTGGCCCGCGCGAAGGAATGGGTGCTGTCCGCCACCGAGGCCGACCTGGTCAAACCCTGGGACCAGAAGGGCTACAAGATGCCCGGCGGCACGCCCTACCACCCGGCGGGGTTCCAGACCTTTGTCGGTGCCTCGGCGATGGTGCTGGCCAAGACGATGGGCGTCTATCCGGCGGCCAAGGCACTGCTGGCTGCCGTCTACGAGGGGGCTCTCGTTCCCTTCGACACGGCGCTGAGGATCGAGGCGCGGCACTTTACATCCGTCCTGATGAACCCGTCGTCCTCGGCGATGATCCGGTCGCTGTTCATCAACAAGGAGGCGCTGGAAAAGGGCGCGAACCGGCCCGGGGTCGCCGATCAGTCGGTACGGAAGCTCGGCGTGATCGGCGCGGGCATGATGGGGGCGGGCATCGCCTATGTCGCCGCCAATGCCGGGATCGAGGTGGTGCTGATCGACGCGACGCAAGAGGCGGCTGATCGCGGCCGCGCCCATTCCGAGGGCCTGCTCGACAAGGGGCTGAAGCGCGGCAAGGTGACAGCCGAGAGACGCGCCGAGGTGCTCTCCCGCATCACCGCCACCACCGACTATGCCGCCCTCGACGGCACCGACCTGATCGTCGAGGCCGTGTTCGAAGACCCGAAGGTCAAGGCCGACGTGACCGCCAGGGTCGAGGCCGCGACGGCAGCGATCTACGCCACCAACACCTCCACCCTGCCGATCACCGGGTTGGCGGCGGCGTCGAAGCGGCCCGAACAGTTCATCGGCATCCATTTCTTCAGTCCGGTCGACAAGATGAACCTGGTCGAGATCATCCGGGGCAAGGCGACCGGCGATGTAGCCGTGGCCAAGGCGCTGGACTTCGTCCGCCAGATCCGCAAGACCCCGATCGTGGTGAACGACGCCCGCTTCTTCTACGCCAACCGTTGCATCATCCCCTACATCAACGAAGGCATCCGTATGGTGGCCGAAGGGGTGGAACCGGCGCTGATCGAGAACGCGGCAAAGCTGGTCGGCATGCCGCTCGGGCCCCTGCAACTGGTCGACGAGACCTCGATCGACCTCGGGGTGAAGATCGCCAGGGCGACCAAGGCCGCGATGGGGGCGGACTACCCGGACGAGGCGGTGGACAAGGTCCTGTTCTGGATGGCCGATCAGGGCCGCCTGGGCCGCAAGTCGAAATCGGGCTTCTACGCCTACTCCGACACCGGCGATCGGCTGGGTCTGTGGGACGGTCTTTGCCGCAGATATCCGTCGGACAAGATGCAGCCCTCGCTGACCGACGTTCAGCACCGGCTGCTGTTCGCGCAGGTGCTGGAGGCGGTGAAGGCGCTGGACGAGGGCGTCCTGACCGACATCCGCGAGGGTGACGTGGGCGCGATCCTCGGCTGGGGCTTCGCGCCCTGGTCAGGCGGGCCGTTCTCGTGGCTCGACATGATCAGCGCGGAACGGGCGGTCGGGATCTGCCGTGGCCTTGCCGCGCAGTTCGGCCCCCGCTTCCACGCCCCGGGACTGCTGCGCGAGATGGCCGCGACAGGGCAGACCTTCTACGACCGCTTCGGAGGCGAGAAGGCGGCGGCATAAGCGATGGTCGCGGGATGGGCGATACGCCTTTCCCGCTCAAGCGCGTACGGAAACCGCGCCAGCCTGAGTATGGGCCAAATCCCGACGCTTTCCATACCGGACCCATACGCTTTATCTTTCGTTTTCCCGGTCAGGGGTTAACCAGGTTCGGCGGCACCTTGCCATCGGCAAAGGCGATCAGGTTCGCCACCGCCATCATCCCCATGTTCTCCCGCACTTCCAGGCAGGCGGTGCCCAGATGCGGCAGCAGGGTGACGTTTTCCAGCGCCATCAGTCCTACGGGAACCTGCGGTTCAAACTCATAGACATCGAGGCCAGCCCCCGCAATCCGCTTCTCCTGCAAAGCGTCGATCAGCGCCGTCTCGTCCACGACATCGCCCCGGGAGATATTCACGAAAATCCCGGTTTTTTGCATCATTTCCAAGGCGTTCTCGTCTATCAGGTGGTGCGTCGCCCTGCCGCCCGGCACCGCCACGACCACGAAATCGGCCGCCATAGCCTCGGCCATCCCGACCTGCCGCGCGGGCATCCCGGGGTCAGTGACCGGGGAGCGGTTGTGGAACACCACCTCCATGTCGAAGCCATAGTGGCAGCGCTTGGCAATCGCCTTGCCGATCCGCCCGAAGCCAATGATTCCGACGCGCTTTCCGGTGACATGCGTGCCCAGCATCTGCACCGGGTGCCAGCCTTCCCAGCCGCCGGAGCGGAGGAGCCGTTCCCCCTCCCCCAACCGCCGGGCGGTCATCAGGATAAGGGAAAGCGCGATGTCCGCCGTGGCATCGGTGACTGCACCAGGCGTGTTCGTAACCGCGATCCCGGCAGCCTTGGCGGCCGTCTCGTCGATGTGGTTGTAGCCCACGCCGAAGTTGGCCAGCAGCTTTGTACGCGGCGCGGGAACATCGGCAAAAACATCGGCTTGGAAGCGGTCGCCCAAAGTCGGCAGCACGGCATCATAGTCGCGCAGCGCGGCGCGAAGTTCGTGCGCCGACAGCACATCGGTCCGGTCGCGCAGGGTCACGTCGAAACGCGCGCGGGCTGCCTCCAGCACGCGGTCGGGCAGGCGACGGGTGATGAGAAGCGCCTGTTTCAAAACAGTTTTCCTCCCAGCGGGACATCATGCCCCGGCCCGATCAGCACCACCGCGCCGTCTTCGTCCGGCAGGCCGAGGACCAGCACTTCGGACAGCACCGGGCCGATCTGTCGGGGCGGGAAATTGACCACGGCAAGGACCTGCCGACCGATCAGCTGGTCAATGCGGTAGTGCCGGGTGATCTGCGCGGAGGAGCGCTTCTCTCCGATCTCCGGTCCGAAATCGACCCAGAGCCTGTAGGCCGGTTTCCGCGCCTCGGGGAAGGGTTCGGCGCGGGTGATCCGGCCGACGCGGATGTCGACCTTGTCGAAGTCGGCGTAGGTGATGGTCATTGCCCGAGCTCCCGTCCCCGGTCGGCCGCGGCCTTCACCGCGCGTCGCAGGAGGGCGGGGAAGCCGGTTTCAGGGTCCATCAGCACGCCCAACGCGGCGGCTGTGGTCCCACCGGGAGAGGTGACGTTGATCCGCAGTTGTGCTGCGGTTTCGGGGCTTTGGAACGCCAACTCCCCGGCCCCGCAGACCGTGGCGCGGGCAAGCTGCATGGCGACATCGGCGGGAAGGCCCTCGGCCTCGCCAGCCGCTGCCATCGTCTCGATCAGGTGGAAGACGTAGGCGGGACCCGAGCCGGAAACGGCGGTGACGGCGTCGATCTGGTCTTCGCCGGTCAGCGTCACCACCTGCCCGACGGCGGCCATCAGGGCATGGGCCAGGGCGAAGTCGGCATCGGTGACATGGGCGTTGCGGCACAGCGCGGTGATCCCGCGTCCCACCATCGCCGGGGTGTTGGGCATGGTGCGGACGATGGGGGTTCGGGTGCCGAGAACGTCCTCGAAGGTGGCGATCGTGGTCCCGGCGGCGATGGAGACGAAGAGGGTCTTCCCGTTGCCCAGGGCCTGCAACGCGGGCAGCGCCGCGCCCATCATCTGCGGCTTCACGGCGAGGAGGGCGACAGCGGGAGCTTTCGGAACCCCTTGGTTCAGATGGACGCCGCAGCCCTTCAGCCAGTCCGTCGGGTTCGGCTCGATCACCCAGACCGAGGCCGGGGGCACGCCTGCCGCCAGCCAACCCGTCAGCAAAGCCGTCCCCATCTTCCCGCAGCCAAGCAGCACCAGCCCATCTTGGGCCACGCGTTCCAAAGTCATAGAATTCCCCTTCAAACCGGGGGGAAGGTTAGGCGCGCCCGTAGGCCTCGGCAATGGCGACTTTCATCGCCTGCGCCGGGGTCTGGTCGCCCCAGATTGCCAGCTGGAAGGCCGGATAGAAGCGTTCCGAGGCCATCACGGCGGCAGAAATCAGCCGGTCGATCTGTTCCGGCCCGGCAACCTGCCCGCCCGACAGCACCAGCCCATAGCGCCAGACCATCAGCTTCTGTTCGGCCCACCAGGTGAAGGCCCCGGTCCAGACCATGTCATTGCAGCGGTTCAGGACATCAAACAGCGCAGGCAGCTTTTCGGCGGGCGGATCCATCTCGAAGGTGCAGATCAGGCGCAGCGTCTCATCCTGCGCGCCCCACGCCAGGGTGAGCGAATAGGTGCGCCATTGCCCTTCGACCGCCATGGCGATCTGGTCATCGGTCACGCGGTCGAATTCCCAGGCGTGGTGTTCGGCCAGGGTCTCGACGATGTCGATGGGATGGAGATCTTCCATCGACGCGTAGTCCTCGGAAAGCGACATGCCCGGCCTCATGATGAAGCTTCTGATGGGCCGCAACCCACTAGAAACTGGGTATCTGGCAAGGGTCTGCGTTTGCCCGACACAGCCCTTACTAGATATGGTGTGACCAAAGCGGAAGCCTGTAAAGCGAATTCTTGCGAAAATAGCTGTGGAAAAGCGGAATTCCGGGTCCAGAGAGTCCGTGGAGTCAAAGACTTGGCGTTTGGCGCCAAGAGATGGCGGTGGTGCGACAGCGCGACGCAAAAAGGCCCCCGTGCGGGGGGGGGTGCACGGGGGCGTGTCGGGAAGGTCCTGGCCCTTCAGGGGCAGACTGGCCGGACCGGGCGATGGGGACAGATCGCATCTCCGAACAGGGATGAGGGTAGGCCACTGGTGAATCGGAACTGTGACAGTCCGCCGCGTCAGCCCTTGAAAGCTGTGGATGCTTTGCCCCGGGACCGGATCATTCCGGTGACGTCGAACACCTGTTCAAGAATGGGTCGCGCCAGCGCGTCAGCCCGATCGGCACCATCCGCGAGGATGCGGTCGATCTCGCCGGGATCGGCCATCAGCCGGTTCATTTCGGCCGTGATCGGCGACAGCTTTGCCACCGCAAGGTCGGCCAGCGCCGGTTTGAACGTGCCGAACTGCGCCCCGGCAAAGTCACCGATCACCTGGTCGACGGTATGGCCTGCCAAGGCCGCGTAGATGTTCACAAGGTTGCGCGCCTCGGGCCGGTCCTTGAGGCCATCGGCAGTTTCGGGCAGCGGCTCGGGGTCGGTCTTGGCCTTGCGGATCTTGGCGGCGATCATGTCGGCATCGTCGGTCAGGTTGATCCGCGACTGATCCGAGGGGTCGGACTTCGACATCTTCTTGGTGCCATCGCGCAGCGACATGACGCGGGTGGCGGCCCCTTCGATCAGCGGCTCGACCACCGGGAAGAAATCGATCCCGTAGTCGTTGTTGAACTTGATCGCGATGTCGCGGGTAAGCTCCAGATGCTGCTTCTGGTCCTCGCCCACCGGGACCATGGTGGCGTGGTAGACCAGGATGTCCGCGGCCATCAGCGCCGGGTAGGCGAACAGCCCAAGGCTTGCCGCCTCGGCATTCTTGCCCGCGGTCTTGTCCTTCCACTGGGTCATCCGGCTCATCCAGCCCATGCGCGCGACACAGTTGAAGATCCAGGCCAGCTCGGCATGGGCGCCGACCTGGGACTGGTTGAAGAGGATCGAGCGTTTCGGGTCGATGCCCGCCGCGATGAAGGCGGCCGCGCCTTCGCGGGTCTGATGGCGCAGCTTCTGGGGATCCTGCCAGGTGGTGATCGCATGCATGTCGACCAAGCAGTAGATCGTCTCGATCCCCTCATCCTGCTTTTCGACGAAGCGTTTCAGCGCGCCCAGATAGTTTCCCAGCGTGATTCCGCCCGAGGGCTGGATGCCCGAGAAGATCCTCGGGGTGAAGGCCGTCGGCGTCTGGACCGCCGAAGATACGGACGTCATGGCAGGCTCCGTCTGGATTAAGCTTGCGAACCCGCGTAATCGAAGGGGGAACAGGCGTCAATCGCACGGGGGCAGGCAAAGATGGATCAGGACCCGAATGCGCCGCCGCTGAATCCGCTGCCCTGGATCGTCTGGGCCTTGACCCTGCCCCTGATCGCGATGGAGGTGGTGCTGACGCTGGCCGAGCGCGGGCTGGTGGGTGGGGCGCAGGGCTTGGGCTGGCGCTTGCAGGCGGTGGAGCGGTTCGCGGTCTTCCCCGAGCTTGTGAAGCGTCAGTGGGACACCGGCGGCTACCCGCTGCAAGAGTTGCACCGGCTGGTCAGCTACGCCTTGGTGCATGGCAGCTTTACCCACGCGATCTTTGCCGTGGTCATGTTTCTGGCCCTGGGCAAATGGGTGGGCGAGGTCTTTCGCTGGTGGGGGGTGCTGATCGTCGTGCTCGGCTCGGCGGCAGCGGGGGCGCTGGCCTATGGGCTGTTGATCCCGGGGCTGAGCGCCCCGCTGATCGGGGCCTACCCGGCGGTCTACGGGCTGATCGGGGCGTTCACCTTCATGATCTTCACCAACCTGTCGAAGGTGGGGGCCAACAAGTATCGGGCTTTCTCGCTGATCGGGGCGCTGCTGTTCGTCCAGTTCGTCTTTGGTGTCGTGTTCGGGGGCGGCTGGGAGTGGGTGGCGGATGTTGCCGGTTTTGCCGTCGGGTTCCTGTTGTCCTTCGTGGTCAGCCCCGGCGGCTTTCGGCGGGTGCTGGACCAGGTCCGTCAGCGCTGACGGCGCAGGATCTTGAAGTCCGAAGGACGCGCCGCGCGCAGGGCGAGAGCGGCCAGGACATAGGCGATGAAGCCGATGGCGATCAGGATCATCAGCCCGATGATGCGATAGGCACGCTGGTCCAGCATCGGCTGCAACAGGCCCCAACCGCCCCAAAGGGCCGCCCCCATGAGGGCGGAGGCGAGCGCGATGCGCCAGAGACGGGACAGGAAGCGGGCGTCGAAGCGGGCTTCCTCGCCCATCGCGCGGGCACCCCACCAAAGCTGGATCACCATCACCCAGGCCGATAGGGTGGTGGCCCAGGCTGCGGCGGAAAAGCCGATCCAGGGCATCAGGCCGAAGGCGAGGGCGGCGTTCAGGACCATCGACCAGAGCGCATAGCGGAACGGGCGTCTGGTATCCTCGCGCGCGAAGAACAGCGGTTGCAGGGCCTTTTGCAGCACGAAGGCGGGCAGGCCGAGGCCGTATATCGCAAGGGCAAGCGCGGTTGCGGCGGTGTCCTCGGCCCCGAAGGCACCGCGCTGGTAGAGGACCTCGGTGATCGGGAGCGCGATGATGACCAGCGCCACGGCAGCGGGAAGGGTCAGGAAGAGGGCAAACTCGGTGCCGCGGTTGAACGCCTCGCGGCCACCGGCGCTGTCTCCGGCCTGCAGGCGGCGGCTGAGTTCGGGCAGAAGGACGGTGCCGACGGCGATGGCCACCACGCCGAGCGGAAGCTGATACAGGCGGTCGGCGTAGACCAGCCAGGAGATCGCGCCCTCGGTGCCCGAGGCGACCTGGCGCGAGACCAGAAGATTGATCTGGACGACCCCGCCAACCAGAAGGGCGGGCCCCATGTTGACCATCAGGCGGCGGAAGTCGGGGGTCAGTTGCGGCCAGCGCAGGCGGGGGACAAACCCGATGCGGCGAGCGGCATAGAGGGTCCAGGCAAGCTGGGCGATGCCGGTGATCGGCGTGGTCCAGGCCAGGGTGGTTCCGATGTCCCATCCCTGCCGGTCCGCCACGAGAATGGCGGCGATGAAGACAAGGTTCATCAGGACCGGCACTGCCCCGGCCTCGGCAAAATGGCCATGCGCGTTCAGGATGCCGGCGAGAAACGCGAAGAGCGAGATGAAGGCGATGTAGACAAAGGTTACCCGCCCAAAGTCGACGGCCATGTCGAAGCGCGCATCACCGGCGAACCCCGCTGCCATCGCCCAGACGAGGAGCGGCATGGCCAGCGTGCCGATCAGGGTGAAGACGATCAGGAAGGCCGCCAGACCGGAAAAAGCGTTCTGGGCGAAATCCTCGGCCCCGACGCGGCGCTGGAGCTTCTTGGAATAAAGCGGCACGAATGCCTGGTTCAGCGCGCCTTCGGCAAAAAAGCGGCGAAACATGTTGGGGAGTGAGAAGGCCACGTTGAAGGCGTCGGCCACCGGCCCTGCACCAAGGTAGGCCGCCATCATCAATTCCCGCACCAGCCCTGCCCCGCGCGAGACCAGCGTCCAGCCCCCGAGTGTCACGATGCTGCGGATCATGCGGCTCATGCGCCGGCCCGTTCGGCACCTTCGGCGATGGCCTGGCGCAGCTTCCGTTCCAGGGCTTCCTGGCGGTGCTTCTGGTGCAGCTTCAGCCCGAACATGTCCTTGACATAGAAAGTGTCCACCACCTGGGCTCCATAGGTCGCGATCACGGCAGAGGCGATATAGATGTTGTTGACCGCCAGCGTCCGGGTCAGGTCGAACAGCAAGCCCGGCCGGTCGCGGGTATCGACCTCGATGATCGTATAGATCTCGGAGCCTTCGTTGTCGAAGGTGACATGGGTCGGAAAGCGGAATTCGCGTTCGCGTTTCTTGATCCGGTCACGGTCCTTGAGCGCGTCGCGCGCCACCACCTCGCCTTTCAGCGTCTTGTCGATCATTCCCCGCAGGCGCGGCAGGCGGGCGACCTCGTACGGGTGGCCCTCGATGTCCTGGACCCAGAAGACGGCGGTGGCATAGCCGTCCTTCGAGGTATAGGTCCGCGCGTCCACAACGTTGGCACCGACCAGGGCCAGAGCGCCCGCAAGGCGACTGAAGATGCCGGGATGGTCGTGCAGGGCAAAGCAGGCGCGGGTCGCGTCGCGGTCGGCGTCGGGGTGGAGATCGATGCGGATCTCGTCATCACCAAGGCCTTGCAGAAGGCGCGCAAAAACCTCGTGCGTGTCGGTGGACAGGCCCTGCCAGTAGGGCGCGTAGTGGCGGGTCGTCTCATGATCCAGCGCCGCCGCATCCCAACCCGAGAGCCGTTGACGAAGCGCGCGGGTGGCGTCGCCCTGCCGGTTCTCGCGGTTCAACGTCTCGAGCCCGCCTTCCAGCGCGTCTGCGGTCTGCTTGTAAAGCTGCCGCAGCAGCATCGCTTTCCAGTTGTTCCAGGTGCCCGGCCCCACGCCGCGGATGTCGCAGACCGTCAGGACGGTCAGCAGGTCCAGCCGCTTGCGGGTCCTCACCGCCTTGGCAAAGTCGCGCACCGTGCGGGGATCGCCGATATCGCGCTTTTGCGCCATGTCTGACATCAGAAGGTGGTAGCGGACCAGCCATTCCACTGTCTCGCATTCCTCGGCATCAAGACCGAGGCGCGGTGCCACCCGACGGGCGATCTGGGCGCCGAGGATCGAGTGATCCTCGGGCCTGCCCTTGCCGATGTCGTGGAGGAGAAGCGCCACATAAAGCACCTTGCGGTTGACCCCGGCCTTCAGGATGCCGGAGGCGACCGGCAGTTCCTCGACCAGTTCACCGCGTTCGATCTGCGCAAGGCAGGAGATGGTCTGGATGATGTGCTCGTCCACCGTGTAGTGGTGGTAGACGTTGAACTGCATCATCGCGACGATGGGTTCAAATTCCGGGATGAAGGCGGCCAGCACGCCCAGCTCGTTCATCCGGCGCAAGGACCGTTCGGGGTTGCCGTGCTGCAACAGGAGATCGATGAAAATGCGTTGCGCCTCGGGGTCGTCGCGCATGTCATCGTCGATGAGGTCAAGGTTCGCCGCGACGATCCGCATCACGTTGGGGTGCAGAAGATACTTCGTGCGCAGCGCCTCCTCGAAGACGCGCAGCAGGTTGAGCTTGTTCTTCAGGAAGTCCTTGGGATCCTTCACGTCGATGCGACCCTGCACCAACTTGTAGCCGGACTTGACGCGCTTGGTCATCTTGAAGATGCCGAAAAGGCTGGCCTCGCGCTTGGCGTGGCGGGCTTCCAGTTCGGTCAGGAAGACACGGGTCAACTCGCCCACCCGGGTGGCCAGCCGGAAGTAGTCCTGCATGAAATGTTCGACCGCCCGCCTGCCGCCGGTGTCGCGGTAGCCCATCCGGTTCGCCACCTCGACCTGCAGGTCGAAGGTCAGGGTATCGCTGGGCCGCCCGGTCATGAAATGCAGATGGCAGCGCACGGCCCAGAGAAAATCCTCGGCGCGGGCAAAGCTGTCGAATTCGTCTCGCGACAGCAGTCCGGCACTGACAAGGCCCTCGGCCGAGGACACGCGGTGCAGGTATTTCCCGATCCAGTAGAGCGTCTGCAGGTCGCGCAGACCGCCTTTCCCCTCTTTGACGTTCGGCTCCAGCACATAGCGTTGGCCGCCCTGGCGCTTGTGGCGCTCGGCCCGTTCCTGCAGCTTGGCCTCGATGAATTCGGGGCCGGAGTTCTTGAACAGGTCGCCCCACAGCCTTGCGTCAAGCTCGGCCGCAAGGGGCGTGTGGCCGCAGATGAAGCGATGTTCCAGCAGCGCAGTGCGAATGGTGATGTCCTCGCGACCGAGGCGGATGCAGTCCTTCACCGTGCGGCTGGAATGGCCGACCTTCAGCTTCAGGTCCCAGAGCATGTAAAGCATGGTCTCGATCACGCTTTCCGCCCAGGGCGTGATCTTCCACGGCGTCAGGAACAGAAGGTCGACGTCCGACTGCGGGGCCATCTCCGCCCGGCCGTAGCCACCGACACCAAGGACGGCGATGCGCTCGGCTTCGGTCGGGTTGGCAAGGGGATGCAGGCGCATGGCGGTGGCAAGCGTGGCCTCGACCAGCGCGTCGGTCAACGCGGCCTGGGCGGCGATCAGCGCCCGGGCCAGACGGGGGGTGTGGGCAAACTCGGTCTCGAAGGCGGCGGTTGCATCCGCTTTTGCGGCCTGCAGTTCGCGGACGGCCAGAGCCCTCGATGACCTGGGATCCTTGGTCTGCCCAAGGACGGCAAGCACCCGCCCGGTCAGTGCAGGCGCGTCCGGAACGGAATAGGCGGATCCGGCCTTGATCGGCGCTGCCGGAGCCGCCGCAGATGCGGTCACGATGGCATGACCGGCGCTCAGAACCCGGCACCGCCAAAGCTGCGCGGAGCGGCGTCAATCACGAAGACCTGGTTGTCCCGGATCTGGGCGACGGCAAGGCCGCGCTGGTTGGTGCCGTTCGGCAAAAGCCGGAAGATGCCCGACACCCCGGCGAAACCCGCCGGTTGCGTCAGATCCGCCTTGCCCAGCGGCGCACCACCCTTGACCCGTCCCGCAAGGGCGCCAATGGCAGCGATCCCGTCATAGGCGAGGCCCGCAACCGGAATCGGCTGGCTGCCGAAGGCGGATTCGTAGCGCGACCGGAACTGCGCAGTCAGGCCCGGATCGGGCATCGCGAACCAGCCGCCCTGCACGCCCGGAAGTGACAGGGTGCCAGGCGGGATGTCCCAGCGGGTGAGGCCGATGAACTGTGTCGTGTTCCGGTCGATGCCGTTGTCCACCAGAAGCTGGCTGAGAAGCGGCAGGGCGCCTGCGGTGTCGGCAGTCAGGAACAGGGCCGTCGCGCCGGAGGACCTTGCCGTGGTGACGATGCCCGAGGCAGCCTGGACGATGCCGTTCTGCGAGAACTCATAGGAGGCGACGCCGACGACCGACCCGCCGGCCGCCGCGACGCCGCGCTCGATTGCCGCCCTGCCGACGTCGCCCGCAACGTTGCGGTCATTCACGATCAGAAACTTCGATTTGCCGCTGCTGACCGCGAAGCTCGCAAGGCGGCGGGCGGTGATGTCGAAGGTCTGGCCAAGGACGAAGACATTGCCGCCCGCGATGGCGGCGTTGTTGGAAAAGGCCAGCACGTTCACGCCGGAATTGGCAACGGCGACTCCGGCCGCGTTCGCCTCTTCGGAATAGAACGGGCCAAGGATGACCTGCGCGCCCTCGTCCACCGCCTGCCCGGCCAACGCCGCGGCCTGCGCCGGGCTGCCGCCGGTCTTGTAGACCCGCAGATCGATTTTCACCCCCGACAGGTCCGCCATCGCCAGACGCGCGGCGTTTTCGAGGTTGGAGCCGAAGAGTTCGTCCTGCGCCTGGCCCGAGCCCGAGGGGACGAGAAGCGCCACCTGCACCGACCCGCCCTTGCCGGGCGATGCGGGACCGGGGCCGGCAGTCTGAACGCAGGCGGACAGCACGAGGGCGCCAAGACCAAGACACAACTGACCCAGCGACTTGCGGGCCCGACGAATAACGGACAACATGGTGGTTCCTCACTGTTGCAGTTCGACTGCGATTGCGGGCCAAGGTAAAGGGTTCGATGCGGGAAGTAAACTTGTGAGGCAAAGCTCGGATACTTCTGATTCATTGGGAAAAGCCGCCCTGCGCGCCATTCCGCCGGGGTTGCACTTCGTGTCGACGCCGATCGGTGCGGCGCGTGACATCACGCTGCGGGCACTGGATGTGCTGACGGGTGCCGATGTGCTGGTGGCCGAAGACACGCGCACATTGAAGCGCCTGCTGGAGATCCACGGAATCGCCCTGGGCGGCCGTCCGCTGATCGCCTACCACGACCATTCGGGCGCAGCGCAGATGCAGCGGCTGCTGGGGCTTCTGGCGGAAGGGAAGAGCCTTGCCTATGCCTCGGAGGCGGGGACGCCCCTGATCTCGGACCCAGGGTTCGAACTGGCGCGCGCGGCGGTTGCCGCAGGCCTGCCGATATCGGCCGCCCCCGGCCCCTGCGCGGCGGTCTGCGCGCTGACCGTGTCAGGCCTGCCCTCGGACCGCTTCCTGTTCGCAGGCTTTGCCCCGTCGGCAAAGGCCGCACGACGCAGTTTTCTGGCGGATCTTGCCGGGGTTCAGGCAACCCTGATCCTTTACGAAAGCCCGAAGCGGCTGGCTGCGCTGCTCGAGGACCTTGCCGCGATCCTTGGCGGGTCGCGTCAGGCCGCCGTGTGTCGGGAAATGACCAAGCGCTTCGAGGAAATCCTGCGCGGCACGCTCGCAAAGCTGGCATCGGACGTCGCCGCCCGCGACATCAAGGGAGAGATCGTCGTTCTGGTCGACAGGTCACCCCCTGCAGAAGCAACCAGCGAAAGCGTCGAAGCGGCGCTGGATGAGGCGCTGCAAACAATGTCCGTTAAGGATGCCGCAAGTTTTGTGTCGCAAACTCTGAAGGTGTCGCGCAAGATTGCCTACCAGATCGCGCTGGACCGCAACCAAGGACAAGGCTGATGCCATTCGATTTCGTCTCGACGCCCGTTCAACGCAGCCGGTCGGCACGCGGTCGGCGGAACCATCATTCTGGTCATGCTGCCGAAGGTTCGGTCGCGCGCCACTATGAAAGCCGCGGCATCGCGATCTGCGCCCGGAACTGGCGCGGCGCCACCGGAGAGATCGATCTGATCGGACGGGATGGCGATGTTGTCGTCTTTGTCGAAGTCAAGCAGAGCAGGACCCATGACCTTGCGGCCTCGCATCTGTCGCGGGCGCAGGTCGGTCGGATCTTCGCGACCGTCGACGAATTTCTGGCGGGCGAACCCGAAGGGCTTCTGACCGATGTTCGCATCGATCTTGCGCTGGTCGATGGCCAGGGGCGGATCGACGTGGTCGAAAACGCCTTCGCGGGCTGAATTGCATCTTTCCGCGCCATGGGCCATCACTCTGCTTCACATGACGGAGTGAGCCATGCCATTGAAAGTCGCCTTGCAGATGGACCCGATCGGGTCGGTCAACATCAACGCTGACTCGACTTTCCGCATCGCACTGGAGGCCCAGGCGCGCGGGCATCAGCTGTTCTTTTACACTCCCGACCGGCTTGCCTTCGTCGAAGGTCGGGTCATTGCGCGGGGCTGGCCGATCGAAGTGCGGCGCGAGGTCGGGAACCATGTGACCTACGGCGAGGAAACCGAGGTCGACCTTGGCGACTATGATGTCGTCTGGCTGCGACAGGATCCGCCTTTCGACATGGGCTACATCACGACCACGCATCTGCTGGAGATGATCCATCCCGGGACGCTGGTGGTGAACGACCCTTTCTGGGTGCGCAACAGCCCCGAAAAGCTTCTGGTCCTGGGTTTTCCGACGCTCACCCCCCCGACCGCGATTGCCCGGGATCTTGCCACGATCCGCGCCTTCAAGGCACGCCATGGCGACATCATCCTCAAGCCTCTTTACGGCAACGGCGGTGCGGGTGTCTTCCGTCTGGACCCCAACGACCGGAACCTTTCGTCGCTGCATGAGCTGTTCATGGGGATCAATCGCGAACCCTTGATCGTCCAGAAATTCCTGCCCGCCGTCGCCCAGGGCGACAAGCGGGTGATCCTTGTCGATGGCGAACCGGTCGGTGCGATCAACCGGGTGCCGCAGGCCGGCGAGACGCGGTCCAACATGCATGTCGGCGGCCGCCCCGAGAAGATCGGACTGACTGACCGAGATCTGGAAATCTGCCGCACCATCGGCCCGCTCTTGCGCGAAAAGGGCCAAGTTTTCGTCGGCATCGATGTGATAGGCGACTGGCTGACCGAGATCAACGTCACCTCGCCCACCGGCATCCAGGAGCTGGAGCGGTTCGATGGCATCAACGCCGCCCGGCGCATCTGGGAAGTGGTCGAGGCGAAGCTGCGGGCCTAGGTCAGCCCGCCATCCGGGTAGGCTGACACGACGTCCCAAACCAGCTCCTTCATCCAGGCCTGCTGATCGGCCGAGGGCCAGCCCGCTTCACCTCGCAGGCCCGGAACGCCGCGTGGGTCTTGGCCGTAGATCACCGCGAAATGTGCCAGCGCAATCAGAAAAGCCCCCTTGGCGTTGACGTGAATCTCGTCCTCGAACAGGTCCTGCATCGCTGTCAGTCCCGGCGCCGTTCCCGCCGAAATGGCATCAAAGACCGCCGCCATGATCTTCGGCCCCGGAATCACGCGCATCGCCGGGCTGCCCGATGGACGGTTCTGGTTCACGAAATCCGCGATGTCCTGCCAGCTACGCATCTCCAGATCAAGACGCTCGCGGAAAGGGATCAGACGTTCGTCGGGCATGTCATAGGGGTCGGTGTTTCCCGGCCCGCTGCGGACGCCGATCCAAGAGGCGTAGTAGACCGTCTCGGCCCCATTCCCGGACTTTCCCTGCTTCCAGGCGTGCTCGAACCACTTGAGCGCGTAGTCGCGGGCCTCCTCCCATTGCAGGGCCGAGCGCACAGGCACCCTCTCGGTCAGAACCAGTGTGTCATACTTCGCGATGTCGAGCTTTGCATCGACCGGGAGCTTGATGTCCGGCTGCCAGCGCAGTTTCGCGGTGCTTCCGGGGATCGTGGAACTGTCGATCACCATCCCTCGCGATCCGGCACCGCCTGCCGCCTTGACCATGATCGTCAGCGGATACGGGATCGGGTCGGTCAGGCTGTGGCCAGACATCACGATGCGCAGGTTGAAAGGGCGTTCGCGACCGGTCTCGGCCCGGACTGTGCCGACGGTCATGAACGGAAACGCCGTCATTCCGGCGAGGAATGAGCGGCGATGCGGATGTGCGGGCATGCGTGAGACCTTTCAGCGACCAGGGGACGGAGCAGATGTAGCCTACAACTGCCAGATGGACAGGGAAAGCCGCCCGTGCAAGCAGGTCCGGCCTTGGGCACGGCGAAAATGCGGGCATATGCGACCAGAGGGACCTTGGCCGTTGCGGGACCTTGCACAATCGCCTGGAAGCCGACGCTCGTCTTCCCCTGCCGGACCTGATCAATCTGGTGAACGGACAGGCGACGGCGAACCGACCGCCTGTCTCCGGCCTCGTGCCAAGGCCATGCGCACCCGGGATGCCGCGCGCCGTTTGCGTTCGGACCATAGGACCTTTGGCGAGTATCGGGCGACGGCGAAGCGGGATAGAGTTGGTCATGAACCGTCCCGGAAGGCGCAAGATCATGGGTCCCCATGCCGAACCCCGTGCGATGAACTCGGCCCTGATCGTGGATGATCATCCGCTGTTCTGCGATGCCCTGTCGATGACGCTGAAGTCGGTGGCCGGGATCGTCGAGATCGAGACGGCGGACCGGCTGGAGACCGCGATCCACCGGATCGACCTCATGCCGACACCGGATGCGATTGTCCTGGACCTCAACCTGCCGGATGTGAACGGCATCGACGGACTGATCCGGTTGCGCCAGGCGGCGGGGGAGGTGCCGGTGCTGGTGGTGTCCTCGATGACCGACAACCGGGTGATCGGGGCCTGTCTGGCCGCGGGGGCGGCCGGGTTCGTGCCGAAGCATTCCCGACGGGAAGTGTTCCGCGCGGCTTTCAA
>Ga0308009_10001059_pt1 | contig 17193 bp, 14 predicted proteins | sample Neamet127_FD_203134 | JGI IMG/M metagenome (GOLD analysis project Ga0308009, IMG submission 203134) | Marine microbial communities from water near the shore, Antarctic Ocean - #127 | ecosystem: Environmental > Aquatic > Marine > Unclassified | place: Southern Ocean | collected 2014-07-24
CCAGCTTTTTCTGAAAAGATATCAGCATTGCGGCCTACTTCATGTATTGGCCAACCAACGCGACTGTCCTGCACAATTTCTTGACCATTGTCAGCAAGAATTCCGCTCGAGTAGGTCATGTGGTGCCAAATATATTTGCCACCCACTGTGCTAGCGCCACGATCCGTTGGAATGTCATTAATTTCCCGAACTTCAATAGACTTTACATAACGATCCTCAGTCAGTCCTGTAGGAACTAGGCCAATATCGCCCCACCAATCGGGGGCTACTGGAGGACGTGTCATATCTTGTGAACGAAGAACCAAGTCCGGCTCACCTACCGTCCAACCAATGTCATCGCTGTATACAATTGCCTCAGGTTCATTATCAGGATTGCCGCGAGGTGCGCCGTTCTGAGCCCACGCCTGGATGAGCGCTAATTGTCTATCAGACAGCGAGTAATCGCTCTTAAAGCCATTAATACCGATATCTTTTTCAACAAAGAATGGAGGCATGGCTCCCATACGGTCGCGAATAGCAGTACGGTACATAATAATTGGTGCCCACGGCCTGACCTCATCATAAGTCATAAAAGCCATAGGCCCACCGCCACCTGGTCGGTGACATTGCTGACAGCTTTCCTGCAAAATTGGCGCAATGTGATCTGCGTAATTTACGCTAGCAGGGTCTATGTCAAAGTCGACCGCATCATAGTAGTGAAGCTGGTGATCTCCGACGCTGGCATCATGTGCCTGCGCCCAAGCAAAAGCAGGCGTAATTAAAAGGCTTAGTGCGAGAAGTTTCCTAACCATCATTGCCGTTTCTCCAAAATAAAGCTTTACATTATTGGGATGTTACGTAGGTATCTGTTTTTTATCGCAATTATCTTCTATTTATTAAATAACAGTCTACTCTAAAGCAGATTACAAAAGTTGGTAAGTCACAATAAGTTGCAATCGTAAGCCTCAGTGTGTTGATTCTTGCAAGATCGTTCTTGAGAATAAGATTCTTCTGGGGAAAAGTCCACGATATTAGAGGGCTACTTCGTAACAAGTTAGCCTTCAAAGTAAAAGCCATATACAGGCTCAATCTTAACGCTCATTATTACTGTTTAGTCTGGCAGCGCGAACGCAGTAAGCGTCGTTCCGGAGGGAATCAATACATATTGTCGGCCATCGAGCATATGGGTCATAGCCCCGGCCCCCCAAATACGCGAACCGGTCTGATAGTGCCAGAGGTTCTCTCCATTTACCGCGTCGAAGGCCATGAAATTGCCCTCGTGATCGCCCGCAAACACCAGCCCTGCAGCCGTGCTCAGCACGCCCCCAAAGGTCGGCGATGGATAGGTGAATTCCCAGCGTAATTCGCCGGTTTGCACATCGAGTGCACGCAGAGCACCAGAGCCTTGCTCAGGATCTATAAACACAACGCCACCGAAGGAGGACTGTCCAGGCACTAAACTGGGCTCTTCAGGAACAAAGGTTGCGCAGGTTTCACGGGCTGTAAGATAGAACAGACCTAGCTCAGGGTAGAATGAAGGCGGCATAAAATTCGTGCTGCCCCACGGATCGGGCAGGCAACCCTTACTTCCATCGTTCAACACTATCGGCCTGCCATCTTCTCCTATTTCCCGCGCCCAAGTGGTTGCGGTAAAAGGTTTGCCTAACAAAAATTCACCGGAAACCCGGTCAAGCACATAGAAGAAACCATTGCGATTGCCGACCATTACCACCTTACGCGGCTCACCCTGCCACTGAATATCCGCCAATACCGGCATATGATTGGAGTCCCAATCATTCAAGTCATGAGGTGTAAATTGGTAGTGCCACTGCAACTCTCCAGTATCTGCATCTAGCGCCACTAGTGAGTTTGAATACAGATTGTCTCCCGGCCTGCTATCGCCGTAGTAATCTGGATTGGGATTGCCTACACCCCAGTAAATTAAGTTGAGCTCTGGATCATAACTACCATTCATCCAAGTGCCACCGCCACCCCTCGCCAGAATCTCTGGATCATCCGGCCAAGTCTCGCTTCCGAGCTCACCCGGGCCTGGTATTGTATTAAAGCGCCACAGTCGTTCGCCCGTAGCCGGGTCATAAGCATCGATAAAGCCGCGAGTCGCGTACTCGCCACCAGATACGCCGGTGATGACCATGCCATCGACTACCAGTGGAGCACCGGTTGACGCATAACCTACTCGGTAGTCGGCTAACTCAACATCCCAAAGGATGTCGCCGTTGCGCCTATCGAACGCCAGTAGATGTGCGTCCAGCGTCACCATAAACAGGCTATTGCCGAGCATCCCGAAGCCTCTGTTAACCGGTGCGCTAGCGCCATAGGTCAGGTCATCGGGAAGATTGCGGCGATACTGCCAGAAACGGCGACCAGTTTTTGCATCGATAGCCCAGGCGTAGTTGTTTGACCCCGTTACGTACAGCACACCATCGTCGATGAGAGGAGTCGTTTCGAAACCTCGACCTCGCGTCGTGGTGCCTGTCTGAAAGGTCCAGACCGGTCGCAGCGAGGCGACGTTCTCTGTATTTATCTGTGTTAATGGGCTATGCCGCTTGCCGCTGTAGTCACCGGAATAGGTCAGCCACCGAGATGGATCCGCAAAACCCTGTAGGATATCTCCGTAATCAGGCCCAGAATCGTCTTGTGCCAGCGCAGCTAAGGCAGGAAAAAGCAAGAAAAAGGCCAGCGCCGATGACTTTTTGACCATTCTTCTAAGAATTTGGTGACTCGCTCGGATTTGATTCATTTATACCTTCTATACTTTCTCTACTTCTGTTCCTACATTCTCAGCGCTGCTGATGAAGATAGCTTAAAATATCGTCGAGCTGAGAATCGCTCAGTTGCCCCTCAAGAAAAGCGGGCATTAGTGAATCAATGTCTCGATCTGAAGAGAGCAGCTCAGATTTTGCGAAGCCTCGCAGCCTCTGACTACTGTCCAGGATCTGAATCGAGAAGGCATCCTCGCCCTTAATGATGCCGCTCACGTCAGGGGTACTACTCGTACTGAGAATGATTGGTTTATAGCCGCGACCGATGCTGGAACTCGGTTCACGAACAGAACTGCGAAGTGCCGCCTGCGAGCGCCTCTGGGTAATACGCTCTAAATTCGGACCGAGGCTGCCGCCGCTAATACCAGCGCGATGACATTCGATGCAATGAGCGGTAAACAGGCGACCGCCATTTTCAGAATCTCCTGTGAATTCTCCAGTGGACCCTGTAACCGCTACGCTGCGTAGATAGCTCACTAACATCCAAATTTCAGTATCCGGGAAGTCATGGGGCGGCATAATGCTGCCAGGGATGCCTGCTTGGATGCGCGTGAATACTCGATTCTCGGTCATTCCCGGCTGCGTCCACATCAGTGTCAGGTCGGGCGCTTCGATGCTGCTGATACCCTTCGCATCAGCTCCATGACAGGTTGCACACTGTCCGCGAAAAATCACGCCACCCGCGCGGGCAGCTCTAGGGTCGGAAGCTAGGGGGTTGGTTTGTTGTGCCAAGGCAGTCGATGCAATCAAGAATACGGCGAAAGCCGCAAAGAACAGGGCTGGTTGCAGCGGGCTTATTCGGCCTTGATAGGAAATTGATTTTGTACTCATCGCAGTTCTTGTTATTCTATTATTCGAAATTCTTTTAGTTCAGCGAAAAGAGCCAAACTCTGTTCGGTACGCAGAATAGCACCATCCATCGCGGCCGACCATCCATGGATTTGTTGACATTGGCGGAGCATTGATTAACTCTAGTCAAACTAATATCACAACAATATCGGAGGAAAGGATGAATTACAGTCTGAATGCAAATATAAAAACCAAAGAAATGCTGACTTCAGTTTGTGCTGCCCTAGCACTTGGTGCAGTGGTTTTCGTCACCCAAATAGACAGTATTTCAGCTCAGGCAAGTAATTTCCAAGGAGGCTCACCGACGGTAAGTCAGGCTCCTGATATGACCAGCATCAGAATTCTATTTCCTGCTGGAGTAAGGTCGTCATGGCATACCCACACTTGGGGGCAACTCCTGATGATCGAAGAGGGCGTTGGCATGCATCAAACCAGAGGCGGCCCTATTTATGAGCAACTCCCTGGTGAACCTTGGTGGACAGGTCCTGATATTGAACACTGGCATGGGGCACATCCTGATATGGATGCTCACCAGCTAACTATTTATGAAGGCAGTGTAGTTTGGCTAGACCCAGTCACTGATGATCAATATAACGGCATGAGAATGCGCCCCTAGGCCGCCCTACGTAAGAGATTTTTTTAAAAGGCTTCTCATAGCATAAAGATAAAAGGCGACCCAAATAATCGGGTCGCCTTTTTTAGTGAAGAAGAGGGTTCATTAACTTGATATATCAGCATTCCCAAACCTCGCATGGTGGAATAACCAATAATCCTTAATATAGTGAGCGCAACTAGTCTCGTTGCTGGTTTACTACATAAGGGTAAGAGTCATATACTCAGCCGGCGAACAGAACCAGCTAGATACCGACTGCCATGCCATGGGGGGATGGGGTAGAAGCAAGGGGTCAATATGAAATATTCAACACTAAGAATTATCTCGATTGTCAGTGCAACTGTATTACTCGCCAGTTGCGGCAATGAAGAACCCGCCATGCCGGAGCTAAGTTTCGAAGAGGCTCTGCAAGAGCAGCTGATCCAGGCTAAATCTGGCGATGTGATTACCATACCTGCCGGTGTGCACGAAATCACCCGTAGCCTCTCGTTAAATGTCTCCGGTGTGACTATTGCCGGGACAGGTATCGATGAATCCATTCTCTCGTTTAAGAATCAGGTACAAGGAGCAGAAGGCCTTCTCATAAGTGCCAATGATTTCGTGATTCGCGATTTAGCCATCGAAGATACGATAGGCGATGCGCTAAAGATCAACCAGAGCACCAATGTACAAATACTGCGAGTAAGAACTGAGTGGACAAACGGTCCTTTGAGTACAAATGGCGCTTATGGAATCTATCCTGTGCAGTCGAACAATGTACTCATAGATGAAGCTGTAGCGATCGGCGCCTCGGACGCCGGCATCTATGTCGGTCAGTCCTCGCAGATAATCGTTCGCAATTCCCGCGCCGAATACAACGTTGCCGGTATAGAGATCGAGAATTCAACCTTCGCTGACGTTCACGACAACGTAGCTACGAATAATACTGGCGGCATTCTTGTTTTCGATCTGCCCAACCTCTCGGTTCAGGGCGGCCGTAATACTCGCGTCTATAACAATCAGATTTTCGCCAACAACACAGACAACTTCGCACCCGAAGGCAATATAGTCGCCAGCGTTCCAGCAGGCACTGGCCTAATGATCATGGCCAATGACAACATCGAGGTGTTCGAGAATAATTTCGAAGACAATAATAGCGCGAACGTACTTATCGTCAGCTATCTGATCAACGAGATACCTATTACCGACCCGAACTACGACCCATTCCCTGAAGCTATCCACCTTCATAACAACCAATACACGGGTGGCGGAGAATTCCCCGATTCCGAGCCTCTAGCATTGTTGCAGGCCGCAACTGGCCAGCCATTACCTGATATTATTTGGGATGGAATGCTCGCCGAGGGCAAGACATCCGCCGACGCGCTGTGTTTCTCTGAAGCCGCGGACACCAGCTTCGTCTCCCTCGATGCGAGTAACGGGTTCGCTCAACCTTCTTTCAATGCAGCTGTGCACGACTGTGTCCTTCCCCGCCTCACCGAGATATCCATGAGCATAAGTAGTCAATGACAGAAATTTACTTGCGCTCCGCTTTACTGAGCGTATGTTTACTACTCCTAGTGGCCTGCTCGGAGTCACCACCGGTCTTTCATGATATTGAAAGACCGGTGCGTCTCTCCGATTGGCAGTTATTCGCCGTGGGAACGAACGAACTCGTCCCAAGTGAATCCAGCGTTGTATTTCGACCCAACAATCCACTCTTCACAGATTACGCTCATAAGTTACGCACACTGTGGATACCCCAAGGGCTGAAAGCAGAGATTGTCAATGATGAGATTAACTATCCAGTAGGCAGTGTATTGAGCAAGACGTTCTACTATCCACGCGCATCAAGTACGATGCTATCAAAAGTCGCCGATAGCGGACTTCAGAAAATAAACCTGAACGAAAATCAACTCATTGAGACGCGCTTACTCGTCCGCAAATCTGATGGCTGGGATGCATTCCCCTATGTATGGAACGATGAACAGACCGAAGCCTTTCTGCGCGTTGCCGGGGCCAGCAAACAAATCTCACTACTCGATCAAGGCAGCACCCAGATAACAGACTTTACCTACTTCGTGCCGAATGAGAATCAATGTGCCGGCTGCCATACGACGGTTCATCCCGACGGTGATATGCACCCACTTGGCGCAGTGTTCAGCCAACTCAACGTGGATTCCAACGAAATTGATACCGGCAACGCATCACCTCTCGAGCAGATGGTCCAACTTGGCTGGATAAGTGATGAGGAGATTTTTCCACGTTCAAAATCTTGGCAAGACCCTTCTGCTTCCTTACAAGACCGCGCACTCGCCTATCTGAATATGCAGTGCGGGCATTGTCACAACCCGGAGGGCGCGGCCGACACGTCAGGACTCATCCTCGATAGCTCGCAGACGCTCGCCATTAATCGCGGCGTGTGCAAACCGCCAGTCGCGGCAGGTGGAGGTGCAGGTGATCTGCGCTATGCAATCGTACCCGGGCAGCCCGAGGAATCCATCTTGCTGTACAGGATGCGCTCCGATAAACCCGATGAGATGATGCCGGAGCTTGGTAGGTCGCTGATTCACAGTGGCGGTATAGAGCTTATTAGTCGCTGGATCGCAGAAATGCCCGGGGCGTGCTAACGCGCTTTGCTAGAATTACTCGATCATTCTGTAGGAAAGAATGTGTACAGCACATCATCTAAGAGCGGCCCCCAATTGTCCCAATCATGGCCCTCGTTGACTTCATGGTAAGTCAGATCGTATTCCTGAAACTTTTGACCACATCAATTCCAGCGCTAATGCTTGGATAATACTGATAAGCGTTAGCAGCACTGTAGGGAAATGCGCCTGCGCTCTCGTTCTAATTTTAATCATAGTATCGTCTTTTTTTATTTAACTGGAAAATCGAAATAGGTATTCGGGAACGGCTCGTCCTCAAGATTGAAGTGCCACCACTCCGTACGTATGGCTGCGAACCCATGTTTCGTCATCACCGCACTCAGTAAGTTTCTATTTGCGCGCGCCTGAGCGGAAATTTCTTGATAACTTGGCCAGGAAGAAGGATCGAAAAAGTCCCAGGGTGTGCCCATATCCAGCTCCTCACCAGTTTGAGAATCAATTAGCGTCAGATCGATTGAACTGCCTCTGGAATGCCCCGAACGCGCAGATATATACCCCTCATCGAACAAAATTTCTTTCGCAACAAACGGGTAGAAGACTTGCTTCATCTTATTGTCATTCAGGTCTTCGGCCCAGCGCACGAAGTGATCTACCGCTGACTGAGGACGATAGGCATCAAAGACTTTCAGACCTAGACCGAAGACGGCGAATTCATTTTGCACATTCGACAGTGCGCTAGCCGCTTCTTTCGTCATGAACACTTTTTCTTCGTGGTAGCCATCTATTACACGACCGACGAAATTATTTTCACTGAAATAGCGAAGCTCTAAATGTAGCGTCGGAATTAACTCCCGCAATTCCACAAAATAATCGGGAATTGGCTCGTCGTCATTCTGAGCTATCGCGTGCTGCCCCCCTTGCAATATGCATAATCCGAGCAGTAGCGAAAAGACGCTCTTTTTCATCACCAACCTATTGTATTTATTAACTATTATCAAAATCATAAGGGCTCGCTTCCAACGTATCGGAATAGTGTAATCCATCTAGACACTGAAAACTCTGGAAATTGTGGTATCGCCCAGAATTTCGGACTAGAATACCGACCCTTCTTCAAAGTCATTTCTTGACTAGATACCTCGTCAAACTGCCACTGGCGCTGTTGTAATTCTGGGCATACGGCGACGTCTCGATCACCACCATCTTAGTGTTAGAAATGGCACCTAATATATAAAACCGGCTATGCACATGACGCATGTGTTAATGGCTCACCAACAGTGGATACAACGATGAGCAACAAGCAAAAGACAATCGGCTTGCTAGGCGGTATGAGTTGGGAATCAACCGCCACCTATTACCGAGAACTCAACGAGGGCATCAAGGCCCAGCTGGGTGGGTTACACTCAGCTAAGATTTGCTTGGTGAGTGTAGATTTCGCGGAAATTGAGAGGTTGCAACACGTTGAGGATTGGGACGGCACCGCAGTGATTCTGTCTGAAGCTGCGTTGGCAATAGAAAAAGGCGGCGCTGACTTTCTTCTCATCTGCACCAACACGATGCACAAGGTAGCTCCACAGATCGAGAAAAATATTTCCATCCCGATCCTGCATATAGCCGATGCCACTGCTGAGCGACTGCGCGAAGACGGCATCAAGAAAGTGGGCCTACTCGGCACCCGGTTCACCATGGAACAAGATTTCTATAAAGGTCGGCTAACAGAGAAATACGGCATTGACGTGATCGTGCCAGAAGAAGCAGAACGCGAAGGTGTGCATGCGATCATCTACAATGAACTCTGTCTCGGAACCATCGACGAGAATTCACGGATCAGATACTTAAAAATAATTGAACAACTTGCAGCAAACGGGGCAGAAGCTGTAATACTAGGATGTACTGAGATCGCCCTGCTAGTACAGCAGAATCACACCGCGACTACACTTTACGACACCACTGCGATACACGCCGAGCAAGCTGTACGGCAGGCTCTGTCGAATTAGAATCTCAATAATTACTATCGGCTTGCCGACTACGGCAAAGAATTCAAGACTATGGATCCAGTAATACTAGAAACTGCCACGGTGGCAATGGCAACATTCTTCGCCACTATCGGACCGCTCGATGTGGCTGCTGTCTATGCGGGATTGACCGCAACGGAGACGCCGAAACGTCGTCGCAGCATGGCGATTCGCGGCACACTAATCGGAACTGGCATCCTAGTGCTATTTGCGCTCGTGGGCGAGTTCCTGCTTGCCGGGCTAGGCATTTCCTTGGCGGCTCTGCGCACGGGCGGCGGCATTCTGTTGTTGCTCATTGGCATCGACATGGTTTTCGCCCGCACGTCTGGCAGCACATCCACCACCGAAGAAGAAGAATTAGAGGCGATGGGCAAGCGTGACATCGCTGTCTTTCCGCTCGCTACACCACTGATCGCAGGACCCGGAGCAATGGGTTCGGTTATCCTTCTCATGGCCAATAGCGAAGGCAACCTCGTTCTTCAGGCTACCGTAGTCGCGTCATTGCTTATCATCATACTAATCACGTTCATCATGCTATTGCTGGCCTCAAGGATTCAACAGCTGTTCGGCGTGACTGGCATGCACGTAGTAACGCGAGTTTTCGGCGTCTTGCTATCTGCACTTGCTGTGCAGTTTATATTCGACGGAATCGCGCAGAGCGGCCTTCTCTCTGGCGGCTAATCCTCCCATCGACCAGTGAGTTTCACTATGCAGAAAGAGAGCTTGCAGCTATTCGCAAAATACAATCTGTGGATGAATGAAAAACTATTTGCTGCTGCCTCCAGCTTAGCGAGCATGACCTCAGGCAAGACAAGCAGGAATCGGAGAGTGCCCTACTGCAATTTTCTCTAGCGCTCGACTAAGCGCCCACGGATCTCTCGATCTGGTGGTGTTTATGTAACTATCTCTGCGAGCAGCATCAACGAGTGATACAAATCGAAAGCACATCACTAAGCACGTTGTTTTCAATCAAATTAATTGCCTGAACAATGTCGGGTGAAAAATATCGATCTTTGTCATAGAACGGCACCCTCTCCCTCAAAATAGCTTTAGCCCGCTCCAATGATTCCGATGTTTTAAGTGGCTCTAAAAAATCCAAGCCTTGGGCTGCACTCAGCCATTCAACGGCTAATATTCCGACGGTGTTTTCAGCCATGTCACCCAATCGGCGTGCTGCAAACGTTGCCATAGAAACATGATCTTCTTGATTGGCTGATGTCGGCAAACTATCTACGGATGCAGGATGTGCTAAGGATTTATTTTCACTGGCTAAGGCCGCAGCGGTAACTTGAGCGATCATAAAACCTGAATTGACGCCGCCGTTGTTAACTAAAAATGGCGGCAATCCACTTAATTGACTGTCAATCAATAAGGCAGTGCGACGTTCTGACAAAGCGCCTATTTCCGCGAGTACCAGCGCAAGGTTATCAGCTGCCATGGCAATCGGTTCTGCATGAAAATTACCCCCCGATATAATTTCATTGTTGTCCAAAAATATAAGCGGGTTGTCCGATACAGCATTTGCTTCAATTAAAATAATTTCTGCAGCATTTCGTATTTGTTGTAAACACGCACCCATAACTTGTGGTTGGCACCTTAAGGAATAGGGATCTTGTACTTTTTCGCATTCTGTATGGCTGTCTTTGATGCTCGTGTCTGTTAGCAAAGAGCGATAGTGAGTGGCCATATCCATTTGGGCTGGATGACCTCTTACTTCATGTATTCGTTTGTCAAAAGGCTGGTGTGAACCTCTAGCCGCTTCCGTAGTCATCAAGCCAATAACTGTTGCCGCGTTAAGACAGGTCTCTGCATTAAACAAACCTTGCAGGGCAAGGGCTGTGGACGCCTGAGTCCCATTAAGCAAAGCCAGCCCCTCTTTTGGTGCCAGGGACACCGCCTTAAGGCCAGCAATGTTGAGTGCCTCTCCCGCCGAAATCAACTCCCCTCTATAAGTAGCTTCTCCTTCCCCAAGAAGAACCGCACTCATGTGTGCAAGTGGTGCTAAATCACCAGAAGCACCAACTGACCCCTTTATTGGAATACAAGGATAAATCTCTTTATTGATTAAGGTGATCAGCGCTTGGATCAATTCAAAGCGAATGCCAGAATTTCCTCGAGAAAGCGCATTGACTTTTAGTAGCATAAGCAATCGAACGGTAGACGCGTCCATGAGCTTGCCAATACCAGCTGCATGAGACAGGACGATACTACGTTGCAATACTTCTAGTTCACTAGCATCAATTTTTGTATTAGCCAGCAAGCCAAAGCCCGTATTAATCCCATAGACGACTAACTCATCTATTATCACCTGATTAACGACGTTCGTAGCCTTATCCACCGCATCCTGACAAGCGGGATCTAATTCAATTTTACAAGGTGCAAGATGTATTAACTTAAGGTCATCTAAGCTTAGATGACCGGGTCTAATTGTGATCGTTTCCATATTTGTAATCCTTGCAACTTGGGTTTGCTAAAATTCAAGACTCATTAAAACCTAGTGCTTTTTCTCAAGCATTGGTAGATCTAAGCCTTGCTCTACTGCACAGTCGATAGCTAGGTCATATCCTGCATCCGCATGGCGCATAACACCCGTTGCGGGGTCATTCCACAGCACCCGACTAATTCGCCTCCCAGCATCTTCACTACCATCACAAACGATTACCAATCCAGCATGTTGACTAAAGCCCATTCCAACCCCTCCACCATGGTGCAGACTTACCCAGGTAGCACCGCTAGCTGTACTGAGCAAGGCATTCAATAGCGCCCAGTCTGAAACGGCATCTGATCCATCTTTCATCGCCTCAGTTTCACGGTTGGGAGATGCAACCGAGCCGGAATCCAAATGATCACGTCCAATGACAATTGGCGCACTCAATTCACCATCAGCCACCATTTGGTTAAATGCTGCGCCAACTCGAGCACGATCTTTCAATCCGATCCAGCAGATTCTCGCAGGCAAACCTTGAAATTGTATTTTGTCCCGAGCCATATCCAACCAATTATGTAGTTGAGGGTTATCAGGGATAAGCTCCTTTATTTTTGCATCTGTTTTATAGATGTCTTCTGGATCTCCAGAAAGCGCGACCCAGCGAAAAGGCCCAATTCCTTCGCAAAAAAGAGGACGTACATAGGCAGGCACAAAACCTGGAAAATCAAATGCATTATCAACCCCTTCTTCCATGGCCATTTGTCTGATGTTGTTACCGTAATCCAACACGGCCGAGCCCAATTGTTGGAATTTCAACATGGCCCTAACCTGCTTTGCCATTGAAATTTTTGCCGCTTTTACAACAGCCTCAGGTTCAGAATTTCTTTTTATTTCTGCTTCTGACATAGACCAGCCACTGGGAAGATAACCATTTAATGGATCGTGGGCACTCGTTTGATCTGTAACAACGTCTGGCTTAACGCCTCTATCTGCAAGTTGTTCGAATAAGTCAGCCGCATTGCCAAGTAAGCCGACACTTAAAGGCTTTTTGTCATCACAAGACTGCTCGATTAAACTCAAAGCATGATCAAGATCATCTGCTTTGCAATCTAGATAACCGCTCTTTATTCTCATATCTATACGAGATTCATCAACCTCAATGGCAAGCATTGAGTATCCTGCCATCGTTGCCGCTAGTGGCTGAGCGCCGCCCATTCCCCCCAAACCTCCCGTTAGAATCCAGCGCCCTGCTGCACTGCCAGAAAAATGTTTATTAGCAACGGCGAAAAATGTTTCGTATGTGCCCTGAACAATGCCCTGAGATCCAATGTAGATCCATGATCCAGCCGTCATTTGGCCGTACATCATGAGACCAGCCTTATCGAGTTCATTAAAATGCTCCCAAGTGCTCCATCTAGGGACAAGATTCGAATTCGCAATTAGCACTCTTGGTGCATCAGCATGCGTTTTGAATACACCAACTGGCTTCCCACTTTGAACCAACAGAGTTTCATCAGCTTCTAAGCGCTTCAGGCATTCAACTATTTTGTCATAGGATTCCCAATTTCTGGCTGCACGGCCAATGCCTCCATAAACAATCAGTGACTCTGGATGTTCTGCAACTTCCGGATCAAGGTTGTTCATCAACATTCTTAGAGGTGCTTCTGTTAGCCAACTTTTGGCAGATAATTCAGTTCCACGACTCGCCCTTATCACTCGGCTGGTATCTGTTCTTGTACCCATTTTTGAAACGGAATTACTTTCTGGCATAATCATCACCCTAAAATGTTAAGTGTCCACCTAGTCGATACTTATCGCCTGGGTGATAGAGATAGGCAACACTGACAATGCCTCTCTTACACCAAGTGCGTCTTGTTATCTTTAAGCAGGGATAATTTGAATTGAGGGCCGAGACAATATTATCGTCTGGCAAGACAGCTTCAACTACGTGATCAGCTTCTGTTAACGGTGCAACCTTCGAGAGATAAGCATTTGGCGTCTGATCCAAGAAATTTTGTTGCAGATAATCCGGCGCAAATTTCGGGTTAATATATCGATCTTCATACTGCACCGCTATATCATTTTCACGGTGAACCAAACAACTGTGATAAACCGCAGAATCAATCGGCACATCCAGCAATACCGCGAGGCTCTTATCAGGGATTACCGACTGCACATCTATCACCTGACCAGAATATTGATGTCCACGACTGGCAATTTCATCAGCAATATTGCGTATTTCTAAGAGTGAACTCATGGGTCTAAGGTCGGCAACAAAGGTGCCTAAGCCTTGACTTCGTACGAGTACTCCCTCAGAACAGAGATTGTCAATGGCTTTACGAGCTGTCATACGACTCACCGAAAACTTTACGGCAAGTTCATTCTCAGAATAGATTTTCTCTGAAGGCTCCCAGATTCCTCGTTCTATCTGATCAGTGACAAAGTCTTTAATAGTGAGATATCTTGCTTGCACCAGAAACTCCTTCAGTTGAGACCGTCAGTTTACTGATTCACTTATTACTTGTCTACTCCTGTATATACAAGTAAGCTTATTTTCAAACCCAGAGGTCTAGAGCACGAGATGCAGAACTTAGAATCTGAGCAAGTAGACACACTCATTTATAACGTCCGAATAGCCACAATGTCTGGCGAGAACCTCTCTGCGCCTACAGATGCTTCAGCGATTGCTATCTCAAATGGAAAGATTGTCTGGATGGGGAAGTCTGGGGATGATTGCCCTCCAGCGAAGGCCCGTTTTGATGGCGAGGACCAATGGCTAACACCAGGATTAATCGACTGTCACACCCACCTTGTCTATGGCGGCCACCGCGCCACTGAATTCGAAATGAAGCTAAATGGAGCCAGCTACGAAGAAATATCTCAAGGAGGTGGCGGTATCGTCAGTACCGTTTCGGCAACTCGATCTTTGGATGAAACATCACTTAGAGCAGAATCCCAGCCTCGGCTGATAAGTTTGCTCAAAGAAGGTGTAACGACTATCGAGATAAAGTCCGGGTACGGATTGGATACAGAGAATGAAATAAAAATGCTCCGTGTTGCACGAAGCCTTGAGAGAAATCATCCAGTCACCATTCGAACAAGTTTTTTGGGCGCACATGCACTTCCTCAAGAGTTCGAAAATAAAGACGACTACATACAATATCTGGTTGACGAAGTATTACCTGCGGTGCACAAGGAAGGGTTAGCAGATGCCGTCGACTTTTTTTGTGAAGGTATTGGCTTTAACCGTTCCCAGTGCGAGATTATTTGCCAAGCAGCAAAGAAACACGACCTGCCAATTAAGGGTCATGTAGAACAATTATCCAACTTGCAGGGCGCCAGTTTAGTCGCAGAATACGGCGGCTTAAGTGTTGACCATTTGGAACACTTAGATGAAGGCGATATCCCCGCCCTTAAGGCCGCAGATCTTGTGGCAGTATTATTACCCGGGGCATTTTACTCTTTAAGTGAAACCAAACTACCGCCTATCGAAGCAATGAGGGAGCACCAATTACCCATGGCGATAGCCACAGACCTCAATCCCGGTTCATCACCCATTGCGTCTTTACTCAATGTGATGAATCTCGCCTGTGTTCAATTCAAACTAACACCCTTTGAGGTTTTGTTAGGAGTTACAAGATTCGCTGCCAAGGCCTTAGGAATGGATCATCAGATAGGCCAAATACAACTTGGCTTTGATGCCGACCTTGTACTTTGGCCAATCGAAACCCCTGCCCAGCTTTGTTACGGAATGAACCTAGTCAAACCTACACTGGTTTTTAAGGCGGGAGCAGTAGTGAATGAATAATTCACCCTGGCAAGGTAGAAGCGATCCTTCCGACAATTCTCGCTGGCATCAAGTTGTAGAAGTAACAAAAAAAATAGAACCTGATAGCCATTGCATTATTGGGTTTAATTGCGACGAAGGTGTTAGGCGAAACAAAGGAAGAACTGGCGCAGCCGCGGGCCCAGATCAAATACGCAAAATGCTCTCGAATTTAATCTATCCTGGCGAAAAGCCGGTCATCGATCTGGGAAATATCGACTGCATCGGAGATTTTTTAGAAGATGCACAATCAAATCTCGCCAGCAAGATAGCGGATGTGATAAACGCAAAGTCATTACCGCTTATTCTTGGTGGTGGTCATGAAATTGCTTGGGGAACTTATCAGGGTATTAGGCAAGCACATCCAAAAGCGAAACTTGGCATAATAAATTTTGATGCTCATTTTGATCTCAGAGCACTCGAACCCTTACCCTCATCAGGAACGCCCTTTCGACAAGCAGCCCAATACGCTGAAGATAAGAACATAAATTTCGATTATCTGGTATACGGCATAAACCCCAGCGTTAACACAGAAACTCTGTTTAATTATGCCAATGAAAAAAATGTCCATTGGAAATCTGACTTAAGTATTAATAATCAACCATGGCAAAAGAGTTTCGAGGATATTGCCACCTTCTGCGAACCGCTGGATTATCTTTATATAACGGTTTGCTTGGATGTTTTCCCGGCGTCATATGCTCCTGGTGTCAGCGCACCAGCCGCCTTAGGCGTAAATCCAAATATCATTCTTCAATTACTCGATAGTCTTAGACGCCAATTCGCTTCAAAAATTCTCGCATTCGAAGTGGCAGAAATGAACCCTACATTTGATATTGACGATAGAACTGCCGGATTAGCCGCCCGACTTATTCATCAATTTACGCTAACCTAGCTTTTAAGGAGAAGCTAAATGCTCTATTTTTATCAATGGAATTAGCTCATTCATAATAACCTACAGGTAATAACGCTTTTGATGGAATTCAATCTATGAAAACTACAGAACTTGCAGAACTTGCAGAACTTGCAGAACTTGCAGAAACTAAAATAAAATATAAATATATAATAAGTTAATTATTCTTTACCCGTAATTCGTCCCTTATCAAAGGAACCCTATTATGAAGATGCTTCTTATATCAATCTTACTGTCACTCACATTATTGTCCTGTAATACAGAACAATCAGAAGAGTTACCATTACTACCGTTTGAAACCTATTTTACCCCCGATCTCTATAAAGCTGTCAGAGTTAGTCCTAATGGTAAATGGCTGGCCTATATAGCCCCCCTTGACGGTGTTGATAATTATTTTGTAGCGCCTGTTGCCAATCCTCAGAGTGGTAAAGCAGTGACTCAGGTTACAGATGGTAGCCTACGCGCGGGTGATGTTAGTGGAAATACCATGTATCGCTGGAGCAGGGATAGTAAGTACATAATATATCCAAGAGACTACAATGGTAATGAGGCTTTTGATCTCTGGGTTGTTGATATCAAAACTGGAGTAAATAGAAACCTAACACCAAATCCAGAGTTAAAAACGTCGATCCTTTCTATGAGTGATAAAAATGTTTCTGAAATTGCCATTTCAGAAAACAAGATGAGTGTACCATTTCCTAATGCCTATAAGTTGAACCTAGATACAGGTGACAAACAACTCATTATTGAATCAAAACCTGGTGTCTTTGCATATTTTGTTGATTATGACTATGAGCCTAGATTGAACCTTGCATTGAATCAAGTAGGCTCATTTGAACTGCAATCGAAAATAGCCGATGTATGGAAAAATTATCATAGTATAACGAATGAAGACAGAGGTAATTTTCTAGCAAATTTCTCCAATGAAATTATTCATATGGGAATAGACAATAAGTATTTATATGCTGTGTCCAGTAAAAACAGGGATACTAATGGTTTATTTAAATGGGATTTAGCGACTGGACAAAAAGAACTACTAGCGGAGGATACAAGTACGGATCTCAACAGAGTGATTTATGACCAGAAGACTCATCAACCCATTGCCTATGCAAGTATGTGGAAACGAACAGTTTGGCATGCACTGGATAAAACCTTGCAAGCGGAACTTGACTTTATGATGCAATATCACCCGGCCAGTGATGTACATG
>Ga0308009_10001061_pt1 | contig 17163 bp, 17 predicted proteins | sample Neamet127_FD_203134 | JGI IMG/M metagenome (GOLD analysis project Ga0308009, IMG submission 203134) | Marine microbial communities from water near the shore, Antarctic Ocean - #127 | ecosystem: Environmental > Aquatic > Marine > Unclassified | place: Southern Ocean | collected 2014-07-24
GGAACTTGACCTCGCTGTCCTTCAGCACGTGCAGCATCTCGGGCCAGACGTACCCTGTATTGAGCCCGACCCGCGGCGCCGCGATCTTCATGCAGGCAAAGAAGTGCTCATACACCTCGATGCTTTCTTGCGTCAGGATGGCCACCGCCTCGCCCGCGCGGTGGCCTAGTTGTTGCAAGGCCACGCCGAAACGGTCGGAGCGTTGATCCATCTCGCGCCAGCTACGCGAGCGTTCGCCGCACAGGTAGGCGGTCTTGGTCGGGTAGTTACGCGCACAGCGCTTAACGAAGTCTCTTGGCAGCATTACATTCTCCAGGGGCTAAACATTCTCAGAGCCAAGGCTCGTGACGTCAGCAAGGAAAACCGACTCAATGCGGTATCAATGATTACACTTATTCAACGAGTTTCCATCGACCATTCTTGATCTGTACGATCCGCAAGGAGTCGGGGGTCAAGCCAACGTGGTCGGTCTCGTTCATCCGGAAATGTCCTGTCACACCCACAAAGTCGTTGCCTTTTTCGATGGCATCGCGAATTTTGGCGGGCTCGATACTGCCACTGCGACGCACCGCCTCCTGGATGGCGAAGAACGCGTCATGTGCGTTACCCGCAAAAAAGGAAGGGGCTTCGTTGAATTTGGCGCGGTAGGCCTTCACATAAGCCTGCACCACCGGTTGCTGGGGGTCGCTGGTCGGCAATTGATCCCACACAAGGATGGGGCCGTTGGTCATGATCATGTCCTCCGCCGCGCCGGCCGCCAATTTGACGAAAACGTCCGACGCCAGCGCATGGGTTCCGTAGTGCGGCACGGTGATGCCGAGTTGCTTGTAGTTCTTGGTGGCAATCGCCGCCGGCTCGCCGAAGCCGCAATTCAAGATCGCCTGCAAACCCGGCTCCTGGCGCAGCTTGGTCAGCTGTACGGTCATGTCCGTGTCCTTAGCGTTGTAGGACTCATCGCGCAGAATCTTGACGCCTTTTCCCGGTGCCAATTTCTGCGCGGCCATGAGGCAAGCCCGTCCGAACGCATCGCTACCGGCAATGATGCCGATGCTCTTGATACCGCGACCCAGCATGTGGTCGTACAGACGACTGATTGCCATCGCATCGGTCTGGTTCATTTTGAAAACGAACTTCTTGACAGGGTCTATGATCACCGTGCCACCGGCCAGCGACAGCATGGCCATACCGGCCCGTTCCACCAGCGGGACGGCTGACATCGTCGTGCCTGTCGTAGAGCCGCCAATGATGACGTGAACCTTGTCGTTCTCGATCAGACGCTTGACCAGCGTGTTCGCCCGCGATGCATCCGATTCGTCGTCGTAGCCCTGGAACTCGACTTTGCGGCCATCGATGCCGCCAGCGGCGTTGATGGCTTCGACATACATCTCAACGGTTTTCATGGCGCCCGCGCCCAGATAAGAAGCAGGGCCAGTGACGGACAGATAGGCGCCGATCTTCAACGGCGGCTTGGTTTGAGCTGTCGCCGGCAACAAGGCGGACACACACACGACGGCGGTAGCCATCAAACATTTCATGGGTTTACGTAGTTTCAACATTTTTGTCTCCTGGGGTTTCACGGTTTATGCACGGGGGTAATTTTCAAGGGGGTACTTGACGGGGCTCTACAAGGTCAAGCAATTTCGAGTTGCCAGGGCAGGGGCACTGCACCGCCAGACAGCCATTTCTTCAACTCGCCTTTCTTCAGCTTGGCGTTGGATGTCTTGGGCAGTTCATCGACAAACACCACATGCTTGGGCGTTTCGGGGCGGCTGAGCCTGCCGTGACAAAAATCGATAAGCGCCTGCACCGTAACATCGCTGTGCGAAGGTTTGCGGACGACCACAGCGACTACCGCCTCGCCCCATTCCGGGTGCGGCACGCCGACCACGGCCACCTCCTCCACCGCCGGGTGCTCGACCAGAATCGCCTCGACCGTGGTCGGAAACACGTTCACCGCGCCGGTGATGATCAGGAACTTCTGCCGATCCAGCAGATACAGATAGCCGCGCTCGTCGAGCCGCCCGATGTCGTTGGTGCGCAGCCAGCCGTCCGGCATCGCTTCCGCCGTAGCCTCGGGCAGGTTGCGGTAACCCTTCATCATGGTATTGCCGCGCAGCCAGATCTCGCCGGATTGACCGATCGGCACCGGTTGGCCCGACTCGTCGCGAATCGAACAGTCGTAGTGAATGCCGATGCGGCCGACCGACTTGAGCAGTTCGATCTCCTCTCGCAGCGCATGCTCGTGGTCGGCATCGGTCAGGTAGCTGATCCAGCCGCCGGTGGTTTCTGTCATCGCGTAGGTCTGCAGCAGCTTGATCCCCTTGAAGGTCGCCCTCGCATCACGGATCAACTTGGGCGTGGCGGGCGACGAGCCGTAAATCATCATGTGCAGCGAGGACAGGTCGTAAACTGGATTGGTTTGGATTTCAACAATCGCGCGCTGCAGCATGGTCGGGACGAGCAACCCGACCGTAACGCGAAAACGCTCGATGTCGCGCAGGTAAGCCTGTAATTGGTATCCGCCATCCGGAATCACGGTCGTCATCCCGTTGCCGAGCCCGAATGCGTACATCATCACGACCACCCAGGCCGATGCCGCCGGTATGTACCAGACATCGTCAGGTCCAAAACCAAAAGAAATCAGCGAGTGGAGGATGCAGTTGACACTGCTCTGCTGGGTCAGCATTACGCCCTTGGGCACGCCGGTCGTGCCGGAGGTGTAGCTGACAAAAAGGATGTCGTCGGGCGCCAGCGCTGGCCAGTGCGGCTCACCCTCGGCTTTCGCCAGCAAGCTTTCGTAGTCGCGCTCCAGACCATGGCCTGCGCCATAGCCAATCAGCGTGATGCCCAGTGCCTTGAGCTCGTCCAGCCGCTCGGCGACCAGATGCCGGCAGCGCGTATCCAACAGCAGGAACTTGACCTCGCTGTCCTTCAGCACGTGCAGCATCTCGGGCCAGACGTACCCTGTATTGAGCCCGACCCGCGGCGCCGCGATCTTCATGCAGGCAAAGAAGTGCTCATACACCTCGATGCTTTCCTGCGTCAGGATGGCCACCGCCTCGCCCGCGCGGTGGCCGAGTTGTTGCAAGGCCACGCCGAACCGGTCGGAGCGTTGATCCATCTCGCGCCAGCTACGCGAGCGTTCGCCGCACAGGTAGGCGGTCTTGGTCGGGTAGTTACGCGCACAGCGCTTAACCAGGTCTCTTGCCAACATAACTTGTCTCCTTGGTTTTAAGTTTCACTTGTCGGCCTTATTGCCGTCGTCAAGGGCCGGTCGGAACACCAGACCTTGTCGGTCGAAATGCGCGTGGACCGCCTGACCGACGGCGACCGCCTCGGGCGTGACGCCGTCAAGCCGACATATCAGTCGCGGCCCCTCGGCCAGCTCGATCAATCCATGCACCAGAGGCACGGGAAATTCGGGCGTGTAGGGCCGACGCGTCACGGTAAAAGAGAGAACAGCCCCGCGGCCAGACGCGGGCCTCCATTGCACGTAGTGATCTCCAGCGACACACCAGGCACGCTGATGCAGACCCAGCGCCCGGCCGGTTTCGGTATGCACGGGAATGCGCAATTCGCCAGCAGCGATGAATGCGAGAAATTCCTCGTCGTAGCGGTGAAAAAAGGTGCTATCCATCAATGGCTCCAGTCAGGCGAGGGTGCGGTGCGGGCTGACCAGTACGCAGGTGTGGTAGTCAAGGCAACCACCATTGCCGGTCACCAGAATCAAGTCGTTGCGCACGACCTGCCGCGCGCCGCCGGCACCGCGTGCCTGGATCACCGCCTCCGACAGCGGCGTCATGCCCTGCAGGTAAAAGCCCGACAGGTGCCCACCACCGGTATTGACCGGCAACTTGCCGCCGGGCGCGGTGTGGCCCTGCGCGACGAAGGCCCCGCCCTCACCCCGGGGACACAACCCATATGCCTCCAGGCCCAGGATGCCGGCGTAAGAAAAAGCGTCGTAAAACTGGCACTGAGTCACATCACTGGCATTCACCCCGGCACTACGGTAAGCGATCTGGCCGGCCTGGATGGCACCCGTGAAGACCTCTGGATCGTCGCCGCTCAGGCCACTGCGGCCGCGGTGCCCCTGGCCCATGCCGTGGATGAAAACGGGCGGCTGAGGCCCATCAACAGCACGGTCGGCTGAGGTGATGATGAGCGCGACAGCGCCGTTGACCGGGAAGCAGCAGTCGAACACTCGAAACGGCTCCACGACGAAAGGCGATGCGAGGTAGTCGTCCATCGTCATCGGCTTGCGCAGGAAGGCCTGCGGGTTCAGCGCCGCCCATTGCCGGCAAGCAAGCGCATAGGCGCCGAGCTGCTCGGCCGTGCTGCCATAGAGCGCCATGTGACGGCGCGCGGCCAACGCATAGGCGGCGGTGGCCCCCAGGAAGCCTTGCTGGGCCTCCCAGCCCTCGACACCGGTCAGCGGCATCGCCAGAGCAAAGGCATCACCCCCACCTGCCCTCGGTCCTTTGAGCGGGGTGTCGGCAAACACACAGGCCACCGACTTGACCAGTCCTTCACGCACCGCCATCGCTGCATACTGCACCATCTGCACCGCCGTCGAACCCTCGGAGTCCATCGCGGCCAGCAGCCCCAGGTCGCGCAGCCCCAGGTCGTTTTGCAGACGCAAGGGCAACTCTTCAGGCTCTGCTGTCGGGCTTTTGTTGAGCAACAAGCCATCGATGTCTTGCAGGCGCAGACCCGCATCAGCGGCAGCGGCGGCCACCGCAGTGGCAGCCAGCTCGCGGATCGTGCCGATGGGCTGGCGTGACATCGCACTGAAACCCAGCCCGGCAATCGCGGCCCTGGCCCTGGTTTTTTTCTTCATTCGCGTGACCATGGTGCGCGTCAGATGATGAATGCCAGACTGGGAACAGCCTCGTCCCCATGGATCAGAACCACTTTCTTGAAGAACATGCCCAGTGAGCCATCCGCTCGGCGGCGCAGATGGTGCTCCACCCGCCCCGGCCAAACTTCTATCTGACCCGTCGATGAGCGCCGCAATTCGTACAGCACAAAGTTCGACAGCACGCGGTAGCCGCCCTGCGCGTGGCGTTCGATCTCGATGTTGCTGACGAGCCGCCGCATCGGCGACACCGGCAGTTGGGCATGGCGCTTGCCTGTCATCAACTGCGCGATGCGGGTGCGCAAGCGGGAACGGTTGTCGGCGGTGATCGACACATGTTTGTTCATGTCGTAATCACCCTCGCCGCGAGGGACCCAATAGGTCATATCATCCTCAACCAAAGCCTCCCATTCAGCGTAACGCGATTCGTCGGCCAGGCGCGCCTCCCGGTACAAAAAGTCGCAGACTTCGCGGTGCTCTTCCAGCCCGATCACGTCAGCCTTTTGCTTGGGGCCGACAGCGGCAGTGATGTTTGTCATGATGTATCTCCTTGCGCGTCCTGCTCGCAGGGCGCTTTTTTAAACACGAAATTTCAGTGAATCCGCCGCCCCGAAGGGAGACGGATGAGGTGGTGATCAATACGCTCAAACAGGGGACGGCGAAGGGGCTGTCATCACCTTTTTGTAGTGCTGCCAAAAGCCGCGGTTGGTACACTCGTCGGACACGTGCCCCACCACCACGCCCATCTCATCGACATGCTCTCGGTTCAGACCGCGCGACACGTCCAGCCAGTCGGCACGGTCGCGCAAGGCGATTTGCTGGCGCTCCGAAATCACGCTGTCGTCGGCGAGCAGGAAGGCCGAGGGGCCCATCGCCGCTTCGGAGTTGCGGATGATGCGCTGGTTGACTTCGTCGGGCGCGCCTTCAAGCAGCATCGGGGTGTGCCATTGGACGCACTCATGGGCGCTGATCGGTAGAAAAATGACAATGTTCATCTCGCCGAGGAACAGGTTAGGGAAGATCGTGGCGTGGGGCGGGCCATCTCGCAGAATGTTGTCGCCCTTTTCCTCGCCGTAGGCGGCCTTCATCTGCGCGATGTACTCCGGAAAACGATTCGGCGTGGTGTTGAACCACTTGAGATACTCGGTGTAGGTCGGCGAGAAATACAATTCTGTATGCCCGTTACCCCAATCCTTGGTTTGGGAGCGTAAGCTTTCCTCAGAGGCAATCACGGCGCTGTCGTATTGGGAATCAATCACCTGAGCAAAGGAGGCATGCACGTCGTTGACGTGGTAGCCGTCAGTGTCGTTCTCGGGCAGCATCTTCCAGTTGGCACCGAAACGCTGCTTGGTCCAGCCCGCCGTGAGCTGAAGGCGACCGGTGGGCGACATGTCACAGGCGCGGTCGATCAGGATTTTTCCTCGCCCCAGTTGTTCCATCAAGGGTGGCGCCGAAGCATTGAAGGTGGCGAACACGAAGCCACGATAGACTTCAGTGCGCAAGGGCTGCAGCTTCAGCTCCGACTTGTCCTTGTCAAACCCGCCGGGATAGGGAACGTCCTTCAGGTTTCCGGCCAAATCATAGACCCATCCGTGGTAGGTGCAGGTGAAGTATTTTTCCTTCCCATGGTTGGCGATGCACATCATGTTGCCGCGATGCGCGCAACGGTTGGCGATGACGGCGATGGAGCTATCGCGCTGGCGCACCATCAAGACCTCTTCTCGGCCCAGCGTGCGGCGCACGTATTCGCCGGCCGTTGGCACTTCGGAATCGTGACCGACGAAGACCCAGCCGTCGTAGAATATTTTCTTCATTTCGAGCTCGAATATCGACTCGTTCGCGTACAAGCTGCCGTGAATACGGTCTCGCTCTATCAAGGCACCGACATCAACGTCAGGAGCCTTGCGTGTGATGGTGATCGTTTGTGTACTTGCCATTTTGATTCTCCATAAAAATAGTGTAAAAATTTGCCCTGAAAGTATTTCCTTCCCGTGCCGGGCGCCAGCTAGCGTCCGATATCCTTGGCGCTCACCCCGGCAATGCCCCAGTTCTCCTTGGGCACGTCATGGATCCAAACCCTGACGTTTTCCTTGGGCGCGCCCACAGCGTCTACCAGCGCCTGCGTGACCTTTTCAATCACCGCGCGTTTTTGCTCTTCGGTGCGGCCTTCGATCATGTAAATCTGTGCAAATGGCATGTGGGGTTCTCCTGATACGTTTCAAACAAACCGGATGCTGGTGCTGCCCATGCCCTGCACGCGCAAGGTGACGGCGTCGCCCGCCTGCACCGACACGGCTTCGGTGATGCCGCCCGAGAGGATCAGGCTGCCGGCCGGAATGCACTCGCCGCGCGCGCCCAGGTGGTTGGCCAGCATGGCAATGGCCGCAGCCGGGTGGCCCAGCACGGCGGCGCCGGCGCCAAAGGCGACAGCCTGGCCGTTTTTCTCCAGCACGATGCCCACGGTGCGCAGGTCCACGCCGGACACGCCCATCGGCTGGCCGCCCACCACGAAGCGCGCCGCCGAGGTGTTGTCGGCCACCACGCTTTTCAGATCGAACTTGAAGTCGCGGTAGCGGCTGTCGATGACCTCGATGCCGGGCATCACAAAATCGGTGGCGGCCAGCACCGCGCCGATGTGGCAGCCCGGGCCGCGCAACTCAGCCTTGGTGACAAAGGCAATTTCGGGCTCGACTTTGGGGTGGATCAGCTCGCTCACCTTGCACTCGCCGCCGTCGGGCACGGCATAGTAGTCGGCCATGAAGCCGAACACCGGCGTGCTGACACCCATCTGCTTTATCTTGGCGTGCGAAGTCAGACCAGCCTTGAGGCCGATGATGCGGTGGCCGCGCGCCAGCTTGCGGCGCCGGATTTCGTCTTGAATGGCGTAGGCGTCATCCCAGTCCATGTCGGGGTAGTCGTCGGTGATCTTGCTCGTGTCCTGCGCCTGCAGTTCGCAGTTTTCCAGGCGTTCGGCCAGCGCGGCAATGGTTGCGGAGTCGAGTTTCATGCGGCTACCTTGTTGGAGTTTTTACGCTCACGCGCCATGGTCATGGCGGTGTCTTCGATCATGTCTTCCTGCCCGCCCACCATGCCACGGCGTCCCAGTTCGACCAGGATATCGCGCGCCGGCACGCCGTACTTCACACTGGCGCGTTTGGCAAACAGCAGGAAGCTGGAATAGACCCCGGCATAGCCCAGCGTCAATGAATCGCGGTCGATGCGGATGATGTGATCCATGATGGGCACCACCAGATCCTCGGCCACGTCCTGGATTTTGAACACGTCAACGCCGGTCTCAATCCCCATGCGCGCGCACACCGCGATGAACACCTCCATCGGCGTATTGCCGGCACCGGCACCCAGGCCGGCGGCGGCGGCATCAATGCGGTTGGCGCCGGCCTCGATCGCGGCGATCGAGTTGGCGATGCCCATGGCCAGGTTGTGGTGGCCGTGAAAGCCCAGTTCGGTCTCGGGCTTGAGCGCTGCACGCACCGCACCCAGACGCACTTTGACGTCGTCGGGCAGCATGTAACCGGCCGAGTCGGTGACGTAAATGCAGTTGGCGCCATAGCCTTGCATCAACAGCGCCTGGCTGACCAGCTTTTCCGGGCTGGCCATGTGCGCCATCATCAAAAAGCCCACGGTGTCCAGACCCAGCGCGCGCGATTTGGTGATGTGCTGCTCGGAGACGTCAGCCTCGGTGCAATGGGTGGCGACGCGGATGGTGCTCACGCCCAGGTCTTTGGCCATCAAGAGGTGCTCGACCGTGCCGATGCCGGGGATCAGCAGGGCCGACACCTTGGCCTGCTTCATCAGCGGAATCACGGCCCCCAGATACTCCTCGTCGGTGTGCGCCGGAAAGCCGTAGTTGACCGAGCTGCCGCCCAGGCCGTCGCCGTGGGTCACCTCGATCAGCGGCACGCCAGCGGCGTCCAGGCCGCAGGCGATGCTCTTCATCTGGTCCAGCGTCATCAGGTGGCGCTTGGGGTGCATGCCGTCACGCAGCGTCATGTCATGGACGGTGACTTTTTTGCCTTGCAAATTCATGGGTTTCTCCTTCGGGTTCAGGCGTGGACGGGCTTGAGCGTGAGCCGGCCAGCGAGGATTTCTTCGGCGAACATCTCGGCCGTGCGGGCGGCAGCGGCGGTCATGATGTCGAGGTTGCCGGCGTATTTGGGCAGGTAGTCGCCCAGGCCTTCGACTTCCAGGAATACCGAGACACGGTTGCCGTCGAACACCGGGCCGTTGACCAGCTTGTAGCCCGGCACGTACTTTTGCACCTCTTTGATCATGGCGTGGATGGACTCGGTGATCTTTTGCTGATCGGGTTCGGTCTCGGTCAGGCAGTGCACGGTGTCGCGCATGATCAGCGGCGGCTCGGCCGGGTTGAGGATGATGATGGCCTTGCCTTTTTTGGCACCACCCACTTTTTCCACGGCGCCGGCGGTGGTGCGGGTGAATTCGTCGATGTTCTTGCGCGTGCCCGGGCCGGCCGATTTGCTCGAGACGGTGGCGACGATTTCGCCATAGGCCACGGGCTGCACGCGCGAGACCGCCGCGACCATGGGGATGGTGGCCTGGCCGCCGCAGGTGACCATGTTGACGTTCATCTCGCCTTGGCCCACGTGGTCCTTGAGGTTGACCGGCGGTACGCAGAACGGGCCAACGGCCGCAGGTGTGAGGTCGATCATCAACACGCCCAGGGCGTTGAGCTTGCGCGAGTTCTCGGCATGCACGTAGGCGCTGGTGGCGTCGAAGGCGATTTGCACGCCGTCGGTCAGCACGTGCGGCAGCAGGCCGTCAACGCCCTCGGCCGTGGTCTTGATGCCCATCTCGCGGGCACGTTGGAGGCCGTCGGATGCCGGGTCGATACCCACCATCCAGACCGGTTCGAGCACTGCGCTGCGTTGCAGCTTGGCCAGCAGGTCGGTGCCGATGTTGCCGGGGCCGATCAGGGCACATTTGATTTTTTTCATGAAAGACTTCACAGGTTGATATTTAGATGAGTGTGCGTACCACGCCGCCTTCAACGCGCAGCGCGGCACCATTGGTTGCCGCAGCGCGCGGGCTGCAGACATAGATCACCATGGCCGCGACTTCAGCAGGGTCAATAAAGCGCTGCAGCAGCGAGGTCGGGCGGGCGTATTTGAAGAAGTCATGCTCGGCCTCTTGCAGCGTCTGGCCCGCTTCACGAGCCAGCTTGGCGAAGAACTCGCCCACGCCCTCGGTGCGGGTGGGACCCGGCAGCACGGCATTGACCGTGACACCGGTGCCGACACAGGTTTCGGCCAGTCCGCGCGAGACGGACAACTGCGCCGACTTGGTCATGCCGTAATGAACCATGTCAGCGGGCGGGCAAATACCCGACTCACTGGAGATGAAAACAATACGACCCCAGCCGCGCTCTTTCATGCGTGAGAGGTGGTGGCGCGCCAGGCGCACACCGCTCATCACATTGACCTCGAAGAATCGCAGCCAGTCGTCGTCGCCAATTTGCTCGAACGGTTTGGGTTCAAAGATACCGAGGTTGTTGACGAGAATGTCGACGTCTTCGGCGGCAGCTATCAATCGCAAACAACCCTCGACCGAGGACAGATCGGCCTGCACGGCATCGACATCCGCACCGCGGACCTCGACATGGATGCGCTCGACCGCACTCGCCAGCCGCGCAGCACTGCGACCGTTGACGATGACAGAAGCACCCTCGGCCGCCAATTCGCGGGCGGTCGCCCAGCCAATACCGGAAGTGGAACCCGTGACCAAGGCACGCTTGCCTTTGAGTTGAAGATCCATCGACTGCCTTTCAGGCGAATTTCACCGAGCAACTGCCCAAGCCGCCGATCGACATGCGGAAGTTGTCGCCCGCCTTGGCCGGCGCCATCGCGGCCAGCGCACCGGAGAGGATGATCTCGCCCGCCTTGAGGCCGATGCCGAGACGCCCCAGCGTGTTGGCCAGCCAGGCCACCGCATTCACCGGTGAGCCCAAGGCGGCAGCACCGGCACCAGTGGCGATGATGTCGCCATTTTTTTCCATCACCATGCCGCAGGTGGAGAGGTCGATCCGACGCGGGTCAACGGCGCAATCACCCAGCACAAACACGCCGCAGGAGGCGTTGTCGGCCACGGTGTCCTGGATCTTGATTTTCCAGTCGCGGATGCGTGAATCAACAATCTCGAAGCAAGGCATCACGCACTCGGTGGCGGCCAGCACATCGGCGTTGCTGATGCCCGGACCCATCAGGTCTTTTTTCAGGAGGAAGGCGATCTCGCCCTCGGCCTTGGGCTGGATCAGGGTGTTGGCGGCAATCGACTGGCCTTCGTTGTAGATCATGCCGTCGAGCAGGTAGCCGAAGTCGGGCTGGTAGACACCCAGCATGTTCATCACGGCCGCCGAGGTGACACCGATTTTTTTGCCCACCACGCGCTCGCCCGCCTGGAGACGGCGCGAGAGCATGCGTTGCTGGATGTGGTAGGCGTTTTCAATGGTGATGTCGGGGTGGCGGGTGGTCAGCGGCTCGACCACCGAGTGGGTGGTCATGGCGTGATACAGCTCGTCGCCCAGGGTGGTGATCAATTCAGGGGTCATCGTTGCCTCAGGTAGTCAGTGAAATGGGCTGGCCGACACGCCGTGAGCGCAGCCGTGGCTTCCGGGTCTGGCAGGGATTTAGAGCTTGATGCAGACATTTTTCAGCTCCGTATAAAACTCCAGCGAATGCACGCCGCCTTCGCGCCCGATGCCCGATTGCTTGGCGCCGCCGAAGGGAGTGCGTAAGTCACGCAGGAACCAGCTGTTGACCCAGGCGAGGCCGACCTCCATGCGCTGCGCCATGCGGTGCGCGCGTGAGACGTCGCGCGTCCAGATCGCGCAGGCCAGGCCGTAGTCGTTGTCGTTCGCCTTGGTCAGAACTTCCTCTTCGGTGTCGAACGGCGAGACATGGCAACAGGGACCGAAGACTTCCTCCTTGATCACGCGCGCCGTCTCCGGCAGGCCGGTCCAGATCGTCGGCTGAACCCAGCTGCCGCCGGCGAGTTCACCCGATATGTCGGGTGCGCCGCCACCGGTGACCACCGTGGCACCTTCGTCAACAGCAAGCTGGTAGTAAGACAGCACCTTGGCCTGGTGCTCCTTGCTGATGAGCGGACCCATGCCGGTCGAGGCGTCTTCGGGACGGCCGAGTTTCATAGCTTCGGCGCCCCTCTTGAGCGCCGCGACGAACTTCTCGAACAGGGGCCTTTCGACGTAAACCCGCTCGGTACCGAGGCAGACTTGGCCGCAGTTGGCGAATACCGAGCGCAGCGTGCCTTCGATGGCCGCGTCGAAGTCGCAATCAGCAAACACGATGGCGGCATTCTTGCCCCCCATCTCCAGACTGACCGGACGCGCGCCCTTGGCGGCGGCTTTCATGATGACTTCGCCGGTGCGGGTCTCGCCCGTGAAAGTGATCGCATCGACATGCGGATGGCAGGTCACGAACTCGCCGGCCGAATCGGGCCCGAAGCCGTGGACGACGTTGTAGACGCCCTTGGGGATGCCGGCCTCGTTCATCACCTCGCCGAGCAACGCGGCGGTCTGCGGGGTTTCTTCGGAGGGCTTGACGACGACGGTGTTGCCGCAGGCGAGCGCCGGACCCACCTTCCACGTCATCAACAACAGCGGAAGGTTCCACGGGCAGATCACGCCGACCACCCCGACCGGGCTGCGGTAGCCGTAGTTGATGGCACCCTTGCCGTCGGGCGTGTTCATCTCGAAGAATTCGGTGGGCACGTTCTTCACCACGTCGGCAAAAATCTTGAAATTGGCCGCGCCGCGCGGAATGTCGATATGGCGCGCCAGGCTCATCGGCTTGCCGGTGTCCTCGCACTCGGCAGCGAGAAACTCGTCGAAGCGGCGATTGATGCCGTCGGCCACCGCGTACAGGCGTTCGACGCGCTCAGCCACCGACATTTTTCCCCAAGGGCCCTTGAGCGCCGCGCGCGCCGCCGCCACGGCCGCATCGACCTCGGCGCGGCCGGCTTCATGCACCTGCGCGATCACTTGACCGGTCAACGGCGAGCATTTGTCGAAAGTTCGATCGGCAGCGGTATATTCGCCGTTGATGAAGTTGAGGATTTGTTTCATGACATCGTTGCTGGGAAGGTAACGCTAAGCCAATGACGGCGCGGTCGGCACCGCCGACCGCAAGATTGCCGATGCAGCCCCGGAAACGCTATGTGCACGGCAGGCCTCAGGTATAGACCTCTGTGAACGATCCAGGCAGCACCCCGGTGTGGTAGAAAATGCCACGGGCAGCTTCGTCTTCGGTCCATGTCGTCACCGGGCGGTCAGGCTGCGCCTGGTAACCCAGACCGGCAAAGGTCTCGTTGCGGTTGCCGCTGGGGTCGAAGAAGTAAATCGTTTCGCCGCGCGTGATGCCGTGACGGGTGGGCGCCACATCAATGCGCACCTTGTTCTTCGCCATGACATCGCCGGCCTTCAAGATGTCGTGCCAGGAATCCAGGAAGAATGACACATGGTGCAAGCCTGGCGTCGGGCCGCCGACAAAGGCGATGTCGTGCGGCTTGCTGGAGCACGAGATGAACGAGGCCAACTGAAACGCGCCGCCCGGACCCACGGTGATCTGCTCGGTCTGGAAAAAATCGAGCACATCCAGAAAGAACTTGGTGTTCTCGGCAACCTTGTTGATTCCCGTCGCGGGATCGAACGGACACATGAGCAGAACATGGTCGAGCCAGTGCGCACCGGCACCCTTGATGTTGTCGGGCCAAGGGTCGGGATTGGTGGAGCCAACCTCAGTGCCTACGCACTCCTTCATCGCATACAGCCGCATGTCGTGGCCGCTGGGCAGGGTGAACTGCAGCATGCGGCCAGTGGAGGGCAGCGTGCCTTCGGGCAAGACCTTGGTTTTGATGCCGTAGGCTTCTATTTTTTTCTTCAACGCATCAAGTTCTTCATCCTTCTTCACCTTGTAGGCCACATGGTTCATGCCGGCCTGGTCGGATGGGGTGAGGATCACGGAAAACTTGTCCCACTCGTCCCAGCATTTGAGGTACACGTTGCCCTGCTTGTCCTCCATGGTTTTTTTCATGCCCAACACATTTTCATAGTGCTTGACGGCGGCTGCCATGTCCATCACCTTCAGGCTGACGTGGCCGATTCGCATAATGCTCATTGCATTTCTCCTTTTGTTGACTGGTTTAGAACGCCTGCACTTCAGGATGAAGCACTGGCCACGCTGGGAAAAGTAAACGCCTTGGTCATCTTGCCCACCACCTCGACCGCCACGTTTTCAAGCGGCGCCACACGGCAGGCCAGACACACCCCTTTTGCTTCTTCTTCGACCGACACGTGGGCGCGACTCATCGCACCCACCTTGCGGACCCGACCGGAGCGAATGCTGATCTTGCACACGCCACACCCACCATTGACGCAACCGACCGGAATGCCCCGCTTGCCCAGTCGGGTCATGCCCATCAGCAGCGTTTCAGCTTCGCTGCAAAGGTAAGTTTCCCCGGTCTGCTCCAAACGAATCGACCACATACAGGGGCTGCTGTCGCCTGGCGCATGGCTGGTCGGCGTAGTGACGATCTTTTGCATCACGACCTCAGACGGCGTCAGCCTCAGCCAAAAAGTTTCCCACCTGCTGGGCAAAGCGCGCCGCATGCTCGATCTGCGTCCAATGTCCGCAGCGGCCAAACACATGCAGTTGCGAGCGCAGGATGAGCTGCGAAAGATGGATCGAATTGGACAGCGGCAGCACCTGGTCTTCCCGTCCGTGAATGATCAAGGTCTCGTGCGGCAAGGCCCGAATGTCTTCGTCCCGGCTCGCCAGCGACGCCACCCAGCGCTGCCGGGGCGCGGGGAACATGGCCGCGTATGACTCCTGAAAACCGGGCCGCTTGCTGGCCTCGTAACGCAATTGGGCGAGTTCGTCCGTGACCAGGCTGCGGTCATACGCAAACATGTCCATCACCTTGCGCATGTTCTCGAACGACGGGGTGTAGCCCCAGATCGCGTCCAGCGCGGGGGTGATCGGGAAATTGACACCGGCCGCCCCCATCAGTACCAGCCGACGCACACGCTCTGGATGGCGGATGGCCAGTGCCAGCGACAGCGCCCCACCGAAAGAGTTGCCCACCAGATCAACCTGATCCAGTTCCAGCTCGTCCATCAGGTCGATGGCCTGCTTGACCCAGGCGTCCATCGTGTACGCCATCCCCTCGGGACGCTCGGTAAAGCCAAAGCCCACCATATCCGGCGCAATGACGCGCCGCGACTTGGCCAGCACCGGCATCACCAGACGCCAGTTCGCATAAGCACTGACCCCCGGACCCGAGCCATGGATCATGAGCACCGGGAAACCTTGCCCCTGGTCGTGATAGTTGGTCCGTAGTCCTGCAGCAACGATACTTTTGCCGATCTCGGGGGATTGTTGTACGGTCATCGTGTCTCCATGGGAGGGTCCCTGCTTGCATTAATACAGCGGCTGATGAATTTATCCGTGCACCAGCCAATTGTCGAGATTATTAATTAATATGACTATAAATTAATACTAGCGAAAACCCTATGAATTATTGAGATTTTTAACTGTTAAGCTTAAACCCGTGCGTTCTCAACGTTTCTGGCACGCCAAATTTCCGTTTACAGGTAGCCCTTGAACACAACCATGTCTCTTGATATTCCCGATCGTTTGGCCGATACAGAAATCGAGGAGCCTCGAACCCTCATAGAGACGGCCTACCGTCAACTGCGCCGAGACATCATCGATGGCAGGCACCCAGCCGGGCAAAAACTACGCGTCGAACATCTGAAATTCCAGTATCAGGTGAGCGCCGGAACGCTGAGGGAGGCGATGGCACTGCTGGTGTCTGACTCCCTGGTCGTGTCGCAGGGGCAGCGCGGCTTTAGCGTGGCCCCCATGTCCTTGGCGGATCTGGAAGACTTGACTCGCGTACGGGTCCTGCTGGAATGCGAGGCCGTCGAAGAAAGCATCCGCCTGGGCCGCGATACCTGGGAAGCAGATCTGGTCAGCGCCTTTCACAAGCTCTCGCTGGCCGAGGAGCGCTTGCACACCGATGCCGCCGGCACCTTTGACGAATGGGAAGAGCGCAATCGCCAGTTCCACGAAGCACTGGTTGCCGCATGCAGGTCGGGTTGGCTGCGCAAACTCCGCGCGCAACTCTATCAACAGACCGAACGGTATCGGCGACTTTCGGCGCTGAAGGGCCCGCCGCCGGTTGAGGTCCACGAAGAGCATCGCAATATCTTTAACGCCGTCATGGCGCGCGACGCCGCCAAGGCCAAGGCCCTGCTTGCCGCTCACATCCATCGTGCCCTGACGGTGATCAGAACCGCTGGTTTTCTCAAGTAATAATTGACTTTCAAGATGGGCTCGAAACGAGCCTCAACAACATGAATAACAACTCGGCTTTGGCCCCGGTGGTCGTCCTGGGCGGCGGCCTGGCAAGTGTTTCCTTTGCAGGTGGCTTGCGGTCTGGCGGCTTCCAGGGGTCAATCATCGTCGTTACCGACGAACTCGAACCTGCCTACGACCGCCCGCCCTTGTCAAAAGATTTTCTGCGTGACGGCACCACCGAGAAAATTCGCCTCGATCTGAGCCGCTCGCCTGACGTCGAATGGCTGCGCGGCGTGGCGGCGCAGCGGGTGGATACCCACGCACGTGAAGTCCACCTGGCCGATGGCCGCTGCCTGAAATACGGCACGCTGGTGTTCGCCACCGGTGCGTCGCCACGCGTGCTGCCAGCGCTGCAAGGTGCGGCTATGCCCATCCTGACATTGCGTACGCTGGGTGACGCGCAGCGCATCCGTGACGGCTTGGTGCCCGGTGCCAGGCTACTGGTGGTCGGCGGTGGAGTGATCGGGCTCGAACTGGCGGCCACGGCGCGCGCCCTCGGTGTCGCCGTCACTTTGGTCGAATTTCTACCCCGATTGATGAGCCGCGGCGCATCGGCAACGCTGGCCTCATTCGTTGCGCGGCATCATGCCGAACAGGGTGTCGACTTGCGGTTCGGGCGATCCGTTACGGGTTTCAGCCGCTCCCGAATCGTTTTGGATGATGGCCGCCAGATCGATGCCGACCTGGTCGTGGTCGGCATCGGCGTCACCGCCAACGACTCGCTGGCGCGCGCCACGGACATCGCCTGCGACGACGGCATATTTGTTGACGGGCGAGGCCGCACCACCTGTCCGAACGTCTACGCCATCGGTGACGTCACGCGCCAGCGCAACCCGGTGAGCGGCCGTTTCGAGCGTATCGAGACCTGGTCCAATGCGCAAAACCAGGGCTTGG
>Ga0308009_10001062_pt1 | contig 17156 bp, 17 predicted proteins | sample Neamet127_FD_203134 | JGI IMG/M metagenome (GOLD analysis project Ga0308009, IMG submission 203134) | Marine microbial communities from water near the shore, Antarctic Ocean - #127 | ecosystem: Environmental > Aquatic > Marine > Unclassified | place: Southern Ocean | collected 2014-07-24
ATATCAATTCTGTTAATGTCATGCTCACTGACGAGCGCAGTTATCTTTATAGGATGCAGCTCAACAACAGAGGCGCATAGGCTACCCACAACAACATAGTCTCCTACCTCTACGGGTCTATTTTCGACAATCCCAGCAAATGGTGCCGTCACCTGTAGGTTATTCACATTAAGCTGCGCGCGCTTAAGGTTAGCCCTGGCTGTTGCTAGCCTTGCCTTAGCCTGCGAAATCGCCAAGTCAGACTGATAACCACCTGTTTTAAGCTTTAAGGCCCCTCGGTAGGCTATCTCCGATTGTTCGAGATTTGCCTTGGTTTGATCTAAACGCAAGTATCGATCCTCTGCGTTTATTTGGCATATCGCATCGCCCTCATTGACTGAAGCACCCTCCGCTACCAACACCTTGGAAATCTGACCGGCAACCTGCGCTAAGACATTAACAGTTCTATTTGACTCAGTGTGGGCCCTCAGTGTTAGTTTAGGTTTGAATAACTGCTTAGAATATTGAGCCACCTGAACGACAGTCAGTGGCGCTGAAGGTAACTGCTGAACCTCGGCCGACTTCGGGAAGGTCAAGAACCCACTCCCAAACCAAACTGAAAGAAAGACGATAAAGATGACTGCTAGCCGAACATTGTTATTCAAGATAATCCCTTTTCTAATCAAATAAAGTAAGTGGTGCTTAAACTAAGTCAAATCACCATTACTTTAATGTTGGGGTAAAACGCTCAAAATCAAGGTTCTCCCAGTAAGCCACCTAACCTTTCTACGATACTATTATCTGTGTCGCTGTCGATCTATACAAGGATAGCTATCGACTAGCTAGTTTCGCTGCCCCGTACTTTTATCTACTAAACGATAAATTGCATCAGCTTCTTTACGAAGGCCATTGAAATTCAGTTTAAATAATACAATCAAGGCAGACTTTAAATAACCCCGCTGACAAAAAAATTAGGCTACTTATAGATACAATTCTATATGATTCTTTCTTAGTCAATGATGATCGTACAATCTTTTTAGCCGCCTATTGAATGAACTTAACTCTATCCTCTTTTTACTTTCCTCCTTTGAGGGTTAATTACGCTAATTTTTACTGCTCGAACTCAATATTGCTATGAAAAATAGGTATTTTTTTATATTTTTTTGATAGAATGCGCGTTCCAAAATAAAGGGGTTTTACATGAATAGTCCACTACTTCCACCGCTGTTGGGCCTTTTTGGCATGATCGCAGCATTTATTGTTTACTTGTTGGTGATGAAATATCCCGATGGTGAAGACAAGGTCAAAAAAATCGGCGACCAAATTCATAGCGGCGCACTTGCTTTTATGAAGACAGAATATAAATACCTACTCGTTTTTATTAGCGTTCTTGTTGTACTTGCATACTTATTTTTAGATCTCCAAACAGCTATTGCTGTTGTAGTTGGCGCAGCATGCTCCTCGCTAGCGGGCTTTATTGGAATGTATGCAGCCACTAAGGCAAATGTCCGGACTGCTACAGCTGCTCAGCAGGATGGCGCTGCTGCCGCTCTATCAGTATCTTTTTATGGTGGTTCAGTCATGGGCCTATGTGTCGCTTCGCTCGGCTTAATAGGTTTAGGTGGTTTGTATTATTTTTATGCTGCTGGCGGTAATCCTCAAGTTCATGCCTTAGAAGGCTTTGGCATGGGCGCCTCAGTGGTCGCTTTATTCTCTAGAGTGGGTGGCGGAATCTTTACTAAAAGTGCTGATGTTGGCGCTGATTTAGTAGGCAAGATCGAGGCTGGAATTCCAGAAGACGACCCAAGAAACCCAGGAGTGATCGCTGATAATGTAGGCGATAACGTGGGCGATGTCGCCGGCATGGGTTCTGATATTTTTGAATCTTATTGTGGAGCGATGATCGCTTCAATCGCTATTGCATACACTATGTACATGGCAAATAAAGGCATTGATTCAGATGCTGTAGCAACTGCACTCAACTTGATGTCTCTTCCATTAGGACTTTCTTCTATTGGCTTAATAGCCTCTATCGTAGGAATTTTTATCGTCAAGCTTCAATCATCTAAGGCCCCTGCTAGCGCTCTTAGATCTGGAACTTTACTGGCACCTGTTATCTTTATAGTTATGGCTCACTTTTTAATTCAATCTTTGGGACTAGATATTGCCGTTTTATGGTGTGTTGTTTCTGGGGCTGTAGGTGGCGTATTAATCGGATTAATAACTGAATATTATACGGGTGGAAAGCCAGTGCAAGAGATTGCCGAGTCGGGTGAAACCGGAGCGGCGACAGTATTGATTTCAGGGTTATCTGTTGGAATGCAATCAGTTGTTATTCCAATTCTCATTCTTGCGACCATTGTTCTCGTGTCTACTACAATAGCTGGCGGTGCAAGTATGCCTGCCGTCTACGGCGTTGGTATTGCTGCAGTTGGAATGCTCTCCACTGTTGGCATTACAATGGCAATTGATGCTTATGGTCCAGTTGCTGACAACGCTGGCGGCATCGCTGAGATGGCTGGGATGGGAAAGGAAGTACGTGACATCACTGACTCTCTTGATGAACTAGGCAATACAACTGCCGCTATTGGAAAAGGCTTTGCAATTGGCGCGGCAGCGCTAGCAGCACTAGCGATAATATCTGCGTATTCAGCGCAACTTACGATTGCTCATGGAACCGATTTCACTTTGTCTCTAACCGACCCTAGGGTTCTTGCAGGAATGTTTATAGGTATCTGTATTCCATTTTTAATATCATCTATAACTATGAAAGCAGTGGGTGACGCCGCCTTTGAAATGATTAATGAGATCAGAAGGCAATTTAAAGAAATCCCGGGACTCATGGAAGGTACTGCTGATCCAGACTCTGAAAAATGTGTTGAGATTGCAACCGAAGCGGCCCTAAAGAAAATGATGCTACCCGGCGTTATTGCAGTTGCTATGCCAGCCGTAGTTGGATTTGGTTTGGGCGCAATAGCCTTAGGAGGCATGCTAGCTGGAGGCCTTTTGGGCTGTGTAGCAATGGCCCTATTTATGGCTAATGCCGGTGGTGCTTGGGACAATGCTAAGAAGTATGTCGAAAAAGGCAACCTAGGCGGCAAGGGGTCAGATACCCATGCAGCCGTTGTTGTGGGCGATACCGTTGGAGATCCATTTAAGGATACCTCAGGGCCTGCGATGAATATTTTAATTAATGTGATGGCTATGGTGAGTCTTGTTATCTCATCGCTACTTACTCCTACCGGAATTTTCTTTTAAGTATCTGTTAATCCGACTAATCCGGAGAGCTATCTTCTCTCTGGGTTAGTTTCTTAAAAGACCCTAGGAACGACCGCGTAGGTTATATCTATAGTCTGGGGGATATTAAAATCCGATTAGGCTTGGCCATAATCTTAGTTTGTACGCTAATACTAAAAACCCCAGCAGATGCTGGGGTTTTTAGTATTAGTACTTTATCTTAATGGTTTATCAAGTCTTCAAATAAGTCGCTGCTATCTAGATCGTGCTGACGCAAAATATCCCGCAACCTTCTCAAACCATCCACCTGAATCTGTCTAACCCGCTCTCTAGTCAAACCTATTTCCAACCCAATCTGCTCCAAAGTTGCTTCTTGGTGGTGCATTAAACCGAATCGTCTTATTAATACCTCTTTCTGCTTTAAAGGTAATTGCTCTAACCATCCAACCAAGACCGATGATAAATCATCGGTCTCTACACTGCCCTGAGGGCCTAATCCACTCCGATCAGGAACAGTATCAACAAGAGACCTCTCTTGGTCCCCAACCGGCGCATCAAAGGACGACGTCCGCTCACTCAGGCTCAATATTTTGAGCACATCCTTAATGGGTTTATTAACCTCTTTCGCTATTTCCTCAGCCGTTGGATTATGATCCATTTTTTGTGCTAATTTACGCGATGCGCGCAAATAGACATTTAATTCTTTAATAACGTGCACAGGTAACCTAACCGTGCGTGTTTGGTTCATGATAGCTCGCTCAATCGTTTGGCGAATCCACCAGGTAGCATAGGTTGAAAAGCGATAACCCAACTCGGGATCAAACTTTTCGACAGCGCGCATTAAACCTAAGTTTCCCTCCTCAATTAGGTCGAGTAGTTCCAGACCACGATTAAGATATCGACGCGATATTTTAACGACTAAGCGCAGATTACTCTCAATCATTCTATGACGCGATACCGCGCAACCCTTATTTAATTTACGGGTATAGGCCACCTCTTCGGCAGCAGTTAATAAAGGGGAGTAACCAATTTCTTTTAGGTAGATAGTCGTCGCATCGATGGCACGACGAGCTGGGATTTCATTTGAATTAACCTTCGGATCTTTAATAGCCTGTATTTTAGGCCCACCCAGAAGTACATCCTCGACCATTTTATTTGCAACTCCTTTGCAATTTATTTTTAATTAACAGCAACCCTCCGTGTCGCCAACCCTATTCTTATTTTTACGCCAACAGGTCTACATTATTTTATATATTTCAACGGATTGACTGGATCCCCATCTTTCCTTATTTCAAAGTACATCATTCCATCAAGGCCAAGCTTTGAAATTTCATCCTTATGCTGAACAGATTGTCCTACTTTAACTAGTAGTTTTTCATTATTAGCATACGCGCTTAACAACATATCACTATGCTTTATGATAATCAACTTCCCATAGCCACGCAGGCCTGAGCCTGCATAGACAATATTACCTGGGGCTGCGGCATGGACAGTCGAACCAGCAGCTGATTTAACCTTGATTCCCTTTTGTAATTTTGCGGGACTAAAGCTCTCTATAACCTTTCCTTTTGCTGGCCATTTCCACTCTAAATTTTTACTATAAATGGGGGCTTTTACTTTCGTTTGACTGGCTGAAGCAAGTTTTTTAGATGTCTGAACTGATTGACCCTGAGCGATTGTGAGCGTATTGGTATCTAGGCTAATAATTTGACCAGGCTGCAATAAAAATGGCGAGTCCAACTGATTAGCCCGAGCAAGGGACTGCACTTCAACATCATATTTACTGGCAATTGAAAATAAAGTATCTCCTTTGGCGACCCTATGCTGTTTAAGCGAACTATCAACAGACCTAGGATTGCCAGCAATCAAGGTTAAAGTTTGACCGGGACTGATAAGGTAGGATCGATCAAGATTATTGGCCTGAGCGAGCATGTCTACCTTTAAGTCGTAACGCCAAGCAATAGAGTAGAGTGTTTCTCCTACTTCGACCTGATGAGTTTTTATTCTAATACTCGGCGGTTGGGCGCGATTAATAACCGATGCAGGCGAACTAGCGCACCCAGCAATAATCAGTAAAAGCGATAATAATAAGGTAACGTTTGTCAAAACAATATCCTTAACTAGCAGGATCAGATTTAATTTTACCTGCGTATTCCAAAACTAACACGAGAGCCAGACCTAGGAAAAATGTCGCCAGGCAAATCAATGTTTGTGGATCTTGGCCAGCAATGGCGGCAAACTGATACGGCAACAGGTTACTGGTGGATTGAACTATACCATCGGTCGAATCAACAACCTGTTTCCATGGCCAAATTACATTAAGACTACCCACTAGAAAACCGCACATGACCGCAATTACTCGGTCTTGAAAATAAGCTAGCAGCCAAGAAAGTAATCGGCTAAACAGCATTAGGCCAATAATACCGCCACTTGCAAAGGCTATTAAAATATCAATCTGGAAGTTAGCAATAGCTCTAATGAAAACAGGGTACAGCCCTAATAGAACAAGGATAAATGATCCTGAAATACCCGGTAAAATCATCGCACAAAGCGCTATGGATCCTGCGAAAAACATAGTAGTAAGGTTTCCCTCTAAGACCATCGGGGGGGCGTTTGAAATGCCGAAGGCAATAGCGCAGCCGATAAGGAAGCAAACCTTTTCTAAACCCCTAGATAGCGGATGTAAGCGCAAGAGATAGATCACCGAACCGACGATCAATCCAGTAAAAAATGCCCATAGAGGCAAGGGGTATGCCTCCAGTAGGTAATGCATAACTCGCGCGAGAGAAAACAGGCTAGTAAGTATGCCTCCAAGTAGCACAGTGATGAATGTGCCATTAATATGTTCCCATGCGGCCAATACGCCTTGATGCCTGAGAACACTAAAAGTTCGCAAATTAATGGACTTAATAGTGTCAATTAACTCCGAATAGATACCGGAAATAAACGCAATTGTGCCACCAGACACACCGGGTACAACATCCGCCGCACCCATAGCTAAACCTTTAAAGAACAACACAATATGGTGACGCCAGTTATTCATAGCACATCCTTTATTGACTGCGAGCCAAACCACTTAGGAGAGGAACGAACTTTACCTTTTCAACAACCTCTTCATCAAAGTCATCCGAATCACCAAGCCGCCTAACAACTCGTAAATCCTGAGTATCACCAATGCCAACAGGAATGACTAATACGCCATCCGGAGCGAGCTGCTCTAGTAATCCGCGAGGAATCGATTGAGGCGCGGCCGTAGTAATAATGCCATTATAAAGCGCGTGTTTTTCCCAACCAAAACAGCCATCAGAAAGATCTGCCGTAATATTACTAAGTCGGAGCTTTCTAAACCGCTCCTTGGCTTTTTTTAATAATGGTTCAATTCGCTCAACGGTATAAACCTCATCAACTAATTGAGCCAAAATAGTAGCTTGATAGCCTGAACCGGTGCCGACTTCCAGAACTTTTTTAAGTCGACCTGCGGAAACTAAAATCTCCGTCATTCTGGCGACAATGTAGGGCTGAGACAATGTTTGTGAAAACCCAATCGGTAAAGCAGTGTCCTCATAGGCACGGTGGGCCAACGCTTCGTCTAAAAATATATGTCGAGGCGTTATGCGCATGACATCCAAAACTTGCTGATCTGTAATGCCCTGCTCAATCAATCGATTAATTAAGCGTTCTCGGGTTCTCTGAGAGGTCATTCCAATACCCGCTAATTCAATCGAATTCACCCATTTCTCCTACACTAAAACTCACCGAGTGCGGCCACACAATAGCTGCAGCCTCGTCACTAATCTTTTGCCAATATATCATACGGGGGGTTCAGTTGGGCGGTATAATTCAGCGATTTCTCTCAATAAGACCGTCGCGTAACAACCTTTAGGCAGACTAAATTGTAACTTTAATTGATCCCTTTCAATCCAGTCGCTTACTATGTTTTCGGGTCGCACCAAAACACTTCGACGCTGCTGAGTTAAACCCGCGTGTTCAAGCGCATAACACCAATTCTCCCACGGCGCTAAAACCTGACTTTCAATTTCACCAATCACACCGCCAACCGATGATCGTCCTCGCCCCCACAAAGGTCCGGTGTCACCGCCTTCTGCAGTCAGGTACAGCTGATTTTCGTTGATCCGTTTTTCAACGACGAGGTTAAATAGCCAGGAACGAGCTGCAGACAGATATAAACCAGTGCCATGCCGATTCCCTTTCAGCTTGTCCGCACTGATTAATGCTTGAGCCTCACCAAGATTATTGCCTTGGTGGCCGAACCGTTGCTCACCAAAATAATTAGGCATCCCGCATTTTTGTATTACATGTAAGCGGTCTTGCAGCGCTGTCGCGTCCGCCGAGAAATTACGCAGAATAATCTGGAATTTATTACCCTGATGCATCCCTCTTCGCAGTTTCTTAGCATGCCTAGCCGCGCTTACGATCTGGAAATCGTCGTGCTTCAAACAGCCTAAATCTAGATCGCGTCCTGGTAGATATAAACTGAACCATTGACTGGTCACGGCGTACCGATCTTTGAGTCCACAGAAACCAACATCATTGCGCTTTACGCCAGCTAGTTGCGCGAGTAATCCTGCCACCCAAGAGGTATTTTGATCTCGCTTGCTGATGAGTAGCCATAAATGCTCACCCTCACCGGAGGGTTTAAGATCCATGATTTCATCGACTATAAAATCCTCTGGCCGACTTCGAAATAAGGCCGACGCTAATGGCTTACCGTGCAGATAAGGGAGTCTATTGAAATTAAAATTATTAGTTTTAATAAGTCACTATCGCCCGTAAAATCAAGCGCCTGAGGGCATTAAGAGAGCCGTAGCATAGCAGGCTATACCTTCTTCACGTCCAATAAAACCGAGCTTTTCAGTAGTGGTCGCTTTGATGTTTATTTGTCCATTATCACAACCTAAAATAGTCGAAATGTTTAATTTCATTGCTTCTAAATATGGCGCCATTTTAGGAGTCTGAGCCACAATCGTAAGATCCGCGTTACCCAAGGAGTAACCTTGCACTGACATCATTTCAACAACCACACTCAATAATTCTAGGCTATCACTACCACGATATTGCTCATCCGTATCTGGAAAATGATGGCCAATATCACCCAGACCAAGGCCGCCAAGAAGGGCGTCAATCAAGGCATGAACAAGCACGTCACCATCTGAATGAGCTTTAAATGCTCGATCAAAAGGAATGCTCACACCACCCAAAATTAATCCAGTACCCGATCCAAAGGCGTGTACATCATAACCCTGCCCTATACGCATGACTGTCTCTCCTGATCTTGCAAAATTGCTTCAGCGATCATTAGGTCTTCTCGGCGAGTAATTTTTATATTGTCCTGCCGACCTTCAATGACGACCGCCTGATTACCTGTGTGTTCAATCGCCGAGGCCTCATCAGTGGGCTCTAAATTATTATCGAGCATATTTTGAATAGCGTCTCTCAATAGTCCGACTCTAAACATTTGTGGTGTTTGCGCTATCCTGTACTGAGTTCTATCAACGGTTTTAGTGACGATATTGTCACTAGTCACCAACTTTAAGGTTTCATTAATTGGTGCCGCAAGAAATCCACCGACAGGATGCTCTCGTAGGTCATCAATCAGCTTATTAATATCCATGCTGGTTATACAGGGTCTTGCCATATCATGGACCAAAACCCAGTCATCAGGATCAGCATACTGCTGTATGGCCACCAAACCATTTAATACAGATCGGGCACGTGTTTCACCCCCAGGGATCAGCTGCACTTTGGGGTCACTGGTTGCCCGCACCCTAGACCAATATCCTGAACTGGGGTCGCAGGGTGCGACGATACGCTTAATTGAATTAATACCTATGAGTCGGGACAGAGTATGCTGTGCTACTAACTCCCCATGAAGTTGATGAAACTGTTTTGGAATATCTGCTGAAAATCGCCGCCCAACTCCTGCCGCGGGAACAATAGCCCAATAATTTGGCGAAGGTGTGATCATGGTGAAGCAACCTCTTTAACATTACTCTGTTTCGGGGCGATAGCCTCTTGATCCGTCACTAAATAAAATACTTCGCCGCCCTTTATCATTCCCAGATCTTTTCGTGCTTTTGCCTCAATTGAATCAAGGTTTGTTTTTAAACTTTCAACCTCTTTGGCTATGAACGCATTACGATCTCTCAGCTGCAGATTAACTCGCCTTTGGTCTTCCAGCTGTTTGTCCAATTCAGCTTTGTGCGCCAGACTTCCTTCGCCCACCCATAATCGAGTTTGCAAACCCAACAAAAGAATCAAGAGTACTATCAGTAACCAACGCATATTGACATTCTATTCTATTCGGCTACGGCCAAGTTAGAGGCCTATGCTTTAAATTCGGCGCGACCATTGTAAGGAGCAACACTATTTCCCAGCTCAGCCTCAATCCTCAATAATCGATTATATTTGGCCACACGATCGGATCGGCACAAGGATCCCGTCTTAATCTGGCCCGCGGCAGTCGCCACTGCCAAGTCGGCAATAGTTGTATCTTCAGTCTCACCCGAGCGATGAGAAATAACAACGCTATAACCAGCCTGCTTTGCCATAGCAATGGCGTCTAAGGTCTCAGACAGGGTACCAATTTGATTGAATTTGATCAAAATAGAATTGGCAACACCCATTTCAATGCCACGGCTTAAAATCTTGGTGTTGGTAACAAACAAATCATCACCCACTAACTGAACTCGGTCTCCAAGCTTTTCAGTTTGGTACTTCCAACCATCCCAATCAGATTCATCTTGGCCATCTTCGATTGAAATAATAGGATACTGGTCGCATAAGTCGGCCAAGAAATCACTAAATCCTTCAGCACTGTACACCTTACCTTCACCGGCAAGATCATACTGTCCATTCTTATAAAACTCTGAAGCAGCACAATCCAGCGCCAGAGTTACATCAGTTCCCAAAATATACCCAGCAGCCTGCGTGGCTTCTTTGATGACTGCCAGCGCTTCAGCATTGGACGATAAATTAGGCGCAAATCCTCCTTCATCCCCTACCGCTGTGTTCAATCCCTTAGCGCTAAGCACCTTTTTTAAAGAATGGAAGATCTCAGCGCCAACTTGCAGCGCTTCGGCGAAACTCTGCGCAGAGACTGGTTGAACCATAAACTCCTGAATATCAACGTTATTGTCAGCATGCTCACCGCCATTAATAATATTCATCATTGGCACCGGCATACTATAAACACCAGGTGTACCATTTAATTCCGCGATATGAGCATACAGCGGCATATTTTTGTCGAGCGCCGCAGCTTTTGCCGCAGCTAAAGAGACTGCCAAAATCGCATTGGCGCCCAACACAGCTTTGTTTTCTGTCCCATCAGCAGCAATCATTGCACCATCAAGCGTACGTTGATCGCTTACGGATGTTCCTACTAGCAAGTCTTTAATAGTGGTATTAATATTATTAACCGCTATTAATACGCCCTTTCCAAGGTAACGACCTTTGTCGCCATCTCTCAATTCCAGTGCTTCTCTTGAGCCGGTAGAGGCTCCAGAAGGTGAGCAAGCGGTTCCTACAATGCCATTTTCCAATATTACATCTGCCTGCACGGTGGGGTTTCCCCTCGAGTCCAATACTTCAAAGGCACGAATGTCTGTAATATTACTCATAGATTTGTATCTCCATAACGGGTAGTTAGACTCTCGGCTGGAGTCTTTTTAAATGATTTTTGGCATCTTTGCAGTTACCTGCTGATGATCAACAAACGTTTATATAATATTTAAATCCGGTTGCGATTTAATTAGATCATCAAAAGCTTTCATCTGTGTTAAAAAAGGCACCAATTTATCTAAGGGCAGAGCACTTGGTCCGTCGCATAAAGCCTTTTCAGGGTTCGGATGGGCCTCGAGGAATAGCCCAGCAATACCAACCGAAATACCAGCACGTCCCAGCTCTGCAACCTGATGACGCCGCCCTCCAGAAGCCGAACCCATTGGATCTCTGCACTGCAACGCATGGGTGACATCAAAAATTAAGGGTAAGCCGCCGCTGACTTCTTTCATGGTCCTAAATCCGAGCATGTCAACAACAAGATTATCGTAACCCATGCAGGCTCCACGCTCACAAAGCATTACCTTATCATTACCGCATTCTCGGAACTTATCCACAATATTACCCATCTGACTTGGACTTAAAAACTGCGGCTTTTTAATATTGATAACAGCATTGGTCGCTGCCATAGCTTCTATTAGATCAGTCTGACGAGCCAAAAATGCCGGCAGCTGGAGCACATCACAGACTTCCGCTACTGGCTTTGCCTGAGCGATTTCATGGACATCGGTAATTAAAGGAACATTAAATGTTGTCTTGATCTCTTGAAGTATTTTTAATCCTTCATCTAATCCAGGACCTCGGAACGAGTGAATAGACGAGCGATTAGCCTTATCGAATGAAGCTTTAAAGACATAAGGGATTCCCAACTGTTCAGTCGCCAAAACATAAGCCTCGGCAACCTGCATCGCCATATCCCGAGATTCTAGAACATTCATGCCTCCGAATATTACCATTGACGCATCATTAGCCACGTCGACATTTCCTACTTGGAGCCTTACCGATGTCATATCTTTACTCCTCATTCGTTATTTTTGCTGCTGGAAAGCTATTGCAGCACTAACAAAATTCTTAAAGAGCGGATGGCCATCTCGAGGAGTTGAGGTGAACTCTGGGTGAAACTGACTAGCGAAAAACCATCGATGTTCTGGTAACTCGATTGTCTCCACTAGAGTCTTGTCAAAGGATAGTCCTCCAACCACAAGACCGGCTTCTTTTAGCTGTGGCAGATAATTATTGTTAACTTCGAAACGATGACGATGACGTTCCTTAATCTGCTCACTGCCATACATGGAGAGAGCATTTGAATTTGGCAATAGGTGACAAACTTGTGCGCCCAAACGCATTGTGCCACCAAGATCTGAATCTTCATTGCGCTGCTCAAGATTACCCTCTTCGTCAACCCACTCTTCAATTAAACCGACCACTGGATATTTAGTATCTGGTTCAAATTCAGTACTATTAGCGTTGTCTAGCCCGCAAACATTTCTGGCATATTCGATAACCGCGACTTGCATTCCTAGACAAATACCTAAATAGGGAATGTTGTTCTCACGAGCTATTTTGACCGCATGAATTTTACCCTCTATGCCTCTAGTGCCAAATCCACCCGGCACCAAAATAGCATCCACGCCTTCAAGTAATTCATGATTTTCGTTAAGCTTTTCAGAATCAATATAACGAATCTTAACTTTAGTTTTATTGTGAATTCCACCATGCACTAGAGCCTCAGTAAGAGACTTGTAGGCATCTAGTAAATCCATGTACTTGCCAACCATAGCGATAGTAACTTCGCCCTCAGCATGTATTTGATTTTTAACAACCTGATCCCACTGCTGTAAATTTGCAGCTGGTTTTGTAATATTAAAACGATCCAGTACAAACTGATCAAGACCCCATTCATGGAGCATTCTAGGAATTTTGTAGACAGTCGACGCATCCATGACCGGAATCACCGCGCGCTCTTCAACATTCGTAAATAAAGATATCTTTTTACGCTGTTCCTCTTCAAGAGCAACTTCAGATCGACACAACAAAACATCTGGTTGCAGCCCAAGAGAACGCATCTCTTTGACCGAGTGTTGAGTTGGCTTAGTTTTAGTCTCTCCTGCCGTTGCTATATAGGGCACCAAAGTCAGGTGTATTAACAAAGAGTTCTGATAGCCTAACTCACCTCGCATCTGACGCACTGCCTCTAAAAACGGCTGAGATTCTATATCTCCTACAGTTCCACCTATTTCAACAACAGCAATTTCATGGTCACCCGCGCCAGCGACTATACGACGTTTTATTTCATCGGTAACGTGAGGAATAACCTGAACGGTCCCGCCGAGAAAATCGCCCCGACGTTCTCGACGTAAAATAGTTTCGTAGACCTGTCCAGTCGTGAAATTATTATTTTGGGTCATCTTAGCACCCAAAAATCGCTCATAATGCCCTAGATCAAGGTCTGTTTCTGCACCGTCTTCAGTCACATAGACCTCACCATGCTGATGAGGGCTCATCGTACCTGGATCAACATTTAGATAAGGATCGAGCTTGAGCATTGTTACATCCAAGCCTCTCGCTTCAAGCACTGCACCCAAGGAAGCTGCTGCAATACCCTTTCCCAGGGAGGAAACAACACCGCCGGTAACAAAAATAAAACGTGTCATAGTACCCCTACGAACATTAGAGTTAGTCTAGAAAGATATCTTACGAGGTCGATTGGCCGCGAAATTGGCCGATGCCCATCCAAGTTAAGATGGTGTAATAGATTAACAGAAAGGTAATTGGTATTCTACAAAGAGTTGGCATGCCAATGGATTTTAATACTCTTCTCACTTGGCTTCGCCTGCCATCCGTCGCAGACCCAAAAATTACCTACAGCAACAAGCTGCTTATCAATAAAAAATAGAGGTGTTCGATCACGCCACCAGGGTTCTACGTTAAATTCTTGTAGCAATTTTTTAAGACTATTGGAGTGCCCTCTACCCGCCGGTTTGCAGCGTTCGCCGCCTTTCCTAGTGGTAACAGTTAGCGTTACTACCAGCTCTGCTCGGAGACCATCGCCAACAGTTTGCTCAGCAGCTAAATGACTGCCGTCTGACAAACTAACTGGATTGTCGACTTTCCAAATTAAATCTTTTTGTTGGCTGACAGGGAAATCAATCTCATTCGAAACGTTGAGTAAATATAACCGATCTCGAAACCGACGATATTGGCCATTACCTAAAGATACCTTAGGCACACTGTCCTGCCGAGCGTGTATCAATGCTACCAGCACCTCATTAATAACTTTAGCTCCAGGGGAATCAAGCCCTTTAAGCTGCGGCCAATAACGTAATATGTTCTTTTGTTTGAGTGGCGTAAGATTATCAAATAACGGAATAGATAAGGACCAACCCGCTCTTTCCTCTGCTGGCTGAAGCGTTGCGAGAGTTTCAATGGCAATAGCTTCTGCTAACTCGTGACTTTCAGCACTTAACTCTGCCACGGCACGGAGGCGCTGTCGATAATCTGGCCATTGATGCGCAAGCACTGGAATCAGTTGATTACGCAAATAGTTGCGCTCAAAAGCATCGACGTCATTGCTCTCATCTTCAACCCATTCAAGATTTTTGTTATGGGCATAAGTGATTAGTGATGATTTAGGCCAATTCAATAAAGGGCGAATTAAGCGCCCTTGCCCAACTTTTCTAGTCACAGGCATGCCGGACATACCTTTGGCCCCTGAACCTCGCATAAGTCTATATAACAGGGTTTCGGCCTGATCATCGCTATGGTGCCCAAGAAGTAAAATGCCGTCCGGATTTAACAAGTTCTCAAAAACTTGATATCTACTCTGACGAGCCGCGTCCTCCAAACCTTTTCCACTGGCAACAACCCTTACCGCCTCGCTATGAAGGGCAATATTCCGACTATTACAGAAATCTTCGACATGGGCCTGCCATGTATTGGCCTTAGGTGACAAACCATGATTAATATGGACCGCACAAAGACGCTCAACAGGAATAGTTTCTGTCAGAAGTTCTAATAATACCGTTGAATCCAACCCACCACTAAACCCCACCAAGATCTGTGGTGCCTTCTGGAGCTCATCCATTATTGGCCCAACAACCAGGTCAGACCTTAATAACTGCATTTTTGTCACTAGCCTTGGTCCTGTTCGGCAGCTAACTGCTGTTGCTGGTAGCGGTTAAGTTGATGTCGAGTTAAAAGAGTGCAGTTTTCGGTGACAGGGTCAAAAGTAATCACAATATCACCGCCATTTAGCTGGCGACGAACCTGACTAATTTTATTTTCAAGGTTAACCTCCTGATTACCATAATCGGTACCCTCACGAAGAATATACTCTTCAATCACAGATGTAAGAGTGCCCTCTGGAAGGCGTTCAGGCGGTATTTCAATCATTCTTTGGGTTTCCTAAATCTTAGAGTCATACGGTCACTCTCACCAATCGTCAAATACTTCTCACGATCTTGCTCCCCTAATGCAAGACTGGGCGGTAGAGTCCAGACACCTTCTAAATGATCTGCTGTATCCTTGGGATTAGCATTAATTTCCGAAGACTGCTCAAATATAAAGCCCGCCCGGCGACCTAACTCGACAACAAAATCTTGGGTCATATAACCGCTTTTTTGCATTGTCTTTCTATCAGTCCCCGCAGGCGCACGATGTTCTACAACACCTAAAATACCGCCAGGTTTTAATGTTTTGAAAAATAAAGCAAATGATGTAGCTTCGCTAGCAGTACCTAGCCAATTATGGACATTTCTAAAAGTAACCACCGCATCCGCACTACTGTCCCCGGTGTTTAAAATTTGGTTAGTCGCATCGAAAATCCGCATTTTGACATTGCCATAGAGTACCGAGTTTTTTGCAATTTTCGCGGCAAACTTACTTTGAGAATTGCGGTAATAAGCGCGCTCTGCATTGGGGTCGTAGTGAGCAGCAAAAAGTGTACCGGTTAAGTACTCGGCCAAAATCTCTGTATACCACCCTCCTCCCGGTGAAATTTCAACCACACTCATCTCTGATGTAATACCAAAGAAATTCAATGTTTCGGTAGGGTGACGAAACTGGTCTCGCGAGGCATCTCGCTCTGCATAAGCTGTCATTGGGCTCACTAACATAAAAGTCAATACTATGGTCTTTAAAAATAACCTGACCTTTGACTGCAATCCACTACGTTTATATGCTCTTAAAATCTCTATTATTAGGCTCATCAAACCACTCCTTTTAAATGTTTTATTCTAGTTTCCATCCCTACTATGATCACTATAACAGTGCCGGTTAATAGTGCCATAACAAACAACTCCACTAAGTATTAGAAAGGCTTCATTTTGACAGCTACAACGTTTAAGGCGGCCGACAAAAACCTTTAGCAGAGACTTAGCTAGCCTGCTCGAGAACTTATCGGACGATCTTATGGTTTAAACAGGAAAACTGTTAGCTACAACTTTAATGGCCAACATATTTAATAACCTCACCGCGCTCCCTAATTAATGTAAAATCGCACTCAAGGACAATTCTATTATCCAAAAGAGCCACCATGCTTGATATCGTTCTCTATCAACCTGAAATTCCACCTAATACGGGTAATATTATTCGTCTCTGTGCGAACACGGGTTTTCGCCTGCATCTTATCGAGCCCTTGGGGTTTGAGGTAGATGATAAACGTTTGCGACGGGCCGGGCTAGATTATCGTGAGTTTCAAACCCTTCAGATTCATCCTGATTGGCCATCATACCTAAGCACAGTAAATCCCAAAAATATTTACGCTTTAAGCACAAAAGGAACTGTTAACTATTCGTCTGTAGCTTACCAGCCAAATGACACTCTGCTATTCGGCCCCGAAACAAGAGGCATCCCAGATGACATAAGGGCCTCGGTAGGAATAAATAATGTACTACGTTTGCCTATGTACTCTTCGAGTCGAAGTCTAAATTTATCCAACACCGTGGCCATTGTGACCTATGAAGCATGGAGGCAGCTAGGGTTCGATGGCAGCAATTAAACTGCAATTGATTTAATAATTTTCTAATCATTAAACTACTAGTATCATAGACAACGTACTACGCCATTCAACAGTAAATTAATTAACCAAAACCCTACCGATATGCACCGCGAGACAGACTACAGATGACAATAAGAATTGGTTTATTTTACGGAAGCACAACTTGTTATACCGAGATGGCGGGAGAAAAAATTCGCGACGCTATAAATCAAAGTTATGGTTCAGATGTAGTCAGTATCCATGATATTTCATTAGACTCGATCCAACGCATGACTGAATACCAATATTTAATTCTGGGTATTCCCACATGGGACTTTGGTGAACTGCAAGAAGACTGGGAAGAAATCTGGGATGATCTCGACAA
>Ga0308009_10001063_pt1 | contig 17142 bp, 16 predicted proteins | sample Neamet127_FD_203134 | JGI IMG/M metagenome (GOLD analysis project Ga0308009, IMG submission 203134) | Marine microbial communities from water near the shore, Antarctic Ocean - #127 | ecosystem: Environmental > Aquatic > Marine > Unclassified | place: Southern Ocean | collected 2014-07-24
CGCGTACTGCATGCGAATCAGTCGCGAGATCACGTCGCGCTGGTTCATCTTGTCGCCGGTGCGCGCGATGAAACGCATCTGCGTGTAATCTTCCGGCGCGCCAATGCCGTAAATCGCGCTGACTGTCGCGACGATGATGGTGTCACGCCGCTCCAGCACGCTTTTGGTGGCAGACAGCCGCATCTGCTCGATGTGCTCGTTGATGGCAGAGTCTTTTTCGATAAACAGGTCGCGCTGCGGCACGTAGGCCTCGGGCTGGTAGTAGTCGTAATAGCTAACGAAATACTCCACCGCGTTTTTCGGAAAAAACTCACGGAACTCGCTGTAGAGCTGCGCGGCCAGCGTCTTGTTCGGCGCAAAAACGATGGCCGGTCGGCCCAGACGGGCAATCACGTTGGCCATGGTGAAGGTCTTGCCGGACCCGGTGACGCCCAGCAGGGTCTGGAACACCTCGCCATCGTTGATGCCTTCGACCAGTTGTTCGATGGCCACCGGCTGGTCGCCGGCCGGCGGGTAGGGCATGAACAACTCGAACGGCGAGTCAGGAAAACGCACAAATTCGCCTGCGGCAGGCGCTTCAACGGACTCGCGTATGACTTCAATCAGTTCTGGCATAAGAGACTCAATCCTGGCCCGTTAAAATCTGGGGCAACCGAACAGAATACGACATTTGGCGGGCAGGCGGACCCTTGGGGCCGACGATCTGCCGGTTGCCCGCGTAACACCCGGTAAACCAGATGGCCTGCCGGACCGTTTGAAAAACACCAACCACCCTTTCAGAGGATTTTCATGTCGCTTTTCACCGCCGTCGAAATGGCCCCCCGTGACCCCATATTGGGCTTGAATGAGCAGTTCAATGCCGATACCAACCCGGCCAAGGTCAACCTCGGCGTGGGTGTGTATTACGACGACAAGGGCAAGCTGCCGCTGCTGCAATGTGTGCAGATCGCTGAAAAAGCCATGATGGAAGCGCCCAAGCCGCGCGGCTACCTGCCGATGGACGGCGTCGCCGCCTATGACGCAGCTGTCAAGGCCCTGGTGTTCGGTGCGGACAGCGAACCCATCAAAAGCGGCCGTATCGCCACCGCCCAGGGCATTGGCGGCACCGGTGGCCTGAAAATCGGCGCCGACTTCCTGAAGAAACTGAGCCCCAACGCCAAGGTGCTGATCAGCGACCCGAGCTGGGAAAACCACCGCGCGCTGTTCGCGCAAGCCGGCTTCACGGTCGAAAGTTACCCTTATTACGACGCAGTCAAACGCGGTGTCAATTTCGACGGGATGCTGACTGCGCTGAATGCTGCGGCAGAAGGCACCATCGTCGTGTTGCACGCCTGCTGCCACAACCCGACCGGTTACGACATCACTGCAGCACAGTGGGACCAGGTGATTGCCGCCGTCAAGGCGCGCAAACTCACCGCCTTCCTCGACATGGCCTACCAGGGCTTCGGCCACGGCATTGTCGAAGACGGTGCAGTGATCGGCAAGTTTGTCGCAGCTGGCCTGAACTTTTTTGTTTCGACCTCGTTTTCCAAAAGCTTCAGCCTGTATGGCGAACGTGTCGGCGCCCTGTCCGTCCTTTGCGAAAGCAAGGAAGAAGCCGACCGTGTGTTGTCGCAGATGAAGGTCGTGATCCGCACCAACTACAGCAACCCGCAGATCCACGGCGCCACCGTGGTTGCCAACGTACTGAACAACCCCGAGCTGCGCGCATTGTGGGAGAAAGAACTGGCCGAAATGCGTGTGCGCATCAAGGCCATGCGCCAGAAGCTGGTGGACGGCCTGAAAGCCGCCGGCGTCAAGGAAGACATGAGCTTCATCACGACGCAGATCGGCATGTTCAGCTACTCGGGCCTGACCAAGGACCAGATGGTTCGGCTGCGCAATGAATTCGGCGTCTATGGCACCGACACCGGCCGCATGTGTGTGGCCGCGCTGAACAGCCAGAACATCAACCACGTCTGCGCATCCATCGCCAAGGTTCTGTAAGCCCGAAAAAGCCTGATTTACCGCCAGAGCGAACCGGGATTAGGCATCAAAAGTGGCCTCAGCCCATATCCGGCGGGCGTAAACAGCTATCAAAACAGGAGCGAAACACCGGCTAGACCAGTGTTTCACCGCACATGTGCTCGCCCAGAAAATCCAGAAAACTGCGCACCGCCGGCACCTGGCCGCGTCGCGATGTAAACACGGCATGCGCCACACCGGCGCGCAAGGCCCAGCCCGGCAGCACCGGCACCAGCAATTGCGCCTGCTGCTCGGCCACACTCATCGATTCCGGTAAAAAACCCATTCCGGTGCCGGCCAGTACCGCCAGCTTCAGGGTCTGCAAATCGTCGGCCACGTACCGTGGCTGGTGCTGCAGCACAAACTCCCTGCCGTCCGGGCCCAGCAGCGTCCAGGAGGCGCGTCCGTCGGTCCAGGACATCGCGACCGTGTCGAGCTGGTGCAGGTCTTCCGGCTTGTCAGGCACGCCCTGGCGGCGCAACAGGTCCGGGCTGGCGAGCAAGCGCCCAGCGCTGGGGCCAAGATTCTTGACGATCAGGCTGCCACTGTCGTCCAGCGTGGGGCGCACACGCAGCGCAATGTCCACGCCCTCCTCCACCAGATCCACCACCCGGTTGGTGACCCGCATGTCCACCTTGACCTGCGGATACAGCGCCATGAACCGCGGCACCAGGTAACCCAGCGTGCTTTGCGCCAGCGTGACCGGGCAACTGATGCGCAGGGTGCCGCGCGGCTCGACCTGCAGTTGCGCCACCGCCTCGTCGGCGGCCTGCGCCTCGTCACGCATGGCGCTGCAGTGGCGCAGGTAAATCTCGCCAACCTCGGTCAGCGACAGCTTGCGGGTGGTGCGCTGCAGCAGCCGGGCACCCAACCGCGCTTCGAGTTCTGCCACACGCCGCGACAGCCGTGATTTGGGCAGGCCCAGGGCGCGGCCTGCAGCAGCAAAACCGCCCCGCTCCACCACCTCGGCGAAATAAAACATGTCGTTCAAGTCTTGCATCACGCATCCCTATTGTCCTATTGGTAGAACAATGTATCGCGATTTTTCCGACTTATCAATCAATCGACTCACTTACACAATCTATCCATGGCTGAGATCCGTGTGAAACCGGCCACCAACCCTAAATTCATTTCAAGGAATTCACCATGAGCAAACTTCTTCACATCGACGCCAGCATCCTCGGCGGCAACTCGGTCTCGCGCCAACTCACGGCCCAGATCGTGGACTCTTGGCGCGCCAGCCATCCCGGCACCGAGGTCAGCTATCTGGACCTGGCCGCCGACGCACCCAGCCACCTGTCAGCCGAGTCGCTCGGCTTCCGTTTGCCCGCCGGCAGCGCGCTCAGCGAGGTGCAGCAACGCGAAAACGCCGTGTCCGAGGCGCTGGTGTCGCAGTTTTTGGCGGCCGACGTGATCGTGGTTGGCGCACCGCTGTACAACTTCAGCATCCCGAGCCAGCTCAAGGCCTGGATTGACCGAGTGGCGCAAGTCGGCCGCACCTTCGCTTATACCGACAAGGGCCCGGTCGGTTTGGCCGGCGGCAAGACCGTGATCGTGGCGTCCTCACGCGGCGGCATGTACTCAACCAGCGAGGCCGGCAATGCCACCGAACACCAGGAGAGCTACCTCAAGGTGGTGTTTGGATTCTTTGGCATCACCGACGTGCGTTTTGTGCGCGCCGAAGGTCTGGCCATGGGTGAGGCTGCCAAGGCAAGCGCACTGGCCGCTGCCGACCTGGAGATCAAGGCGGTCGCCGCGCTGGCCGCCAACCAGCCCGAAGCAGCGCTGGCCGCATAAAGGCACCGCTTCAACACGAAAAAATTACGCGTTCGTCTTGATGAAGGCCACGTAGGCGTCGACCCAGGATTGCAGGAATTTTTTGCTGGCTTCGCCGATGTTGCCGTCGGCGTCATACAGGCCCTCCTTGTTGTGGATAAAGGCCTCGGGCTGGCCCAGCGTGGGCATGTTCAGGTAAGCCAGGATATTGCGCAGGTGCTGCTGCGCCATCGCCGTGCCGATGGGGCCGACCGAAGCGCCGATGACGCCAGCCGGTTTGCCGTTCCAGACGCTTTTGCCATAGGGGCGCGACGCATGGTCGATGGCATTTTTCAGTACGCCGGGGATGGATCGGTTGTATTCGGGGGTGAAAAACAGCACACCCTGAGCCGCTGTGATTTCACCCTTGAGGCGCGTCACCTGGGCCGACGGGTTGCCATCATCGTCCTGGTTGTAGTGCGGCAGGTCGTCTAGGCGCACCTCTGTAAAACTGAAGTCGGCGGGAAACAGCTTTTCCAGCGCCTTGGAGAGTTTTTTGTTGAAGGAGTCCTTGCGCAGGCTCCCAACGACGACGGCGATGTTGTATGAGGCCATGGGGTTCTCCTGAAAAATGAAGGGGGCGGGCACAAAAGATGATGGGCTGATTATGCAAAGCCGCCGGACCATGCGTATGTCATCCGGCATGCCGAAAACGCCTTGTTACGCAGGCCAGGCATACCCTCGGTGACGATGGGCACTTCGCCCCCGAAACGCTGCGTCACAGGCCATCAGGCTGCTTCCCCGGCCGCCCTGCCGATGCCGCGATCTCCGCCCAGGATTTGCCATCGGCCCTGAGCTGCTCCACCGACGGTCCGGTGGTGTTGCCATACGCCGCCAGGCTCCTGGCCTCGATGATGGCCAATGCCGCCGGCGGCGTTATAGCGCGGTAAACCTGCTTGAGCCGGTCGCGCTCGCCTGCTGCCCAACGCGCAACCTGCTCCTGCGCCACGCCGGCATCGAACATGCCCGATACCTGCGCGCCCAGTTCTGCCACCGCGCGCTCATACGCCAAACGTAAATCTGCCATGACCCGAATTGAACACCTCATGCTGCATTCCGTGCACATACATCCGAACTCAATGGTTTGACCAGTTCAACTAACCATGCGCGCGGAATGCTCCTCTTTTCATAGCTGCTCGCGCCCGCCCCGTATGGGCTGGAGGCTGATTTTGCTTATAAATCTCAGCCTGCGCACCGAAAGGTCAGGTTAATGCGCCGCTGGCCCAGCAGCGCATGGTTGCCGTCGGCCAGCGGGGCCACACCGTGAAAGGCCAGGCGCGCTGGCCCGCCCCAGACCACCACGTCACCATGCTGCAGCCGGTACCGCTGCGGCCGGCCATTTCGCAGCGGCGTGCCAAACAAGAAGACAGCCGGCAGACCCAGCGACACCGACACGATGGGCGCCGAAAAATCGTTTTCGTCCTTGTCCTGGTGCAGCGACAGTTTGCTGCCCGGCAGGTACTGGTTGATCAGGCAGGCGTCGGGCGCAAACTTGTCGAAACCAGCCTGCGTTGCGGCGCGACGGGCCAACGCCCGCCAGCTTTCGGGCATAGGCGGCCAGGGCTGGCCCGACAGTGGGTCCAGCGCTTCATACCGATAACCGCTTCGGCTGGAGACCCAGCCCAGCGGACCGCAGTTGCTCATGGCGACTGACATGGTGTGGCCACCGGGCGTGACCAGGTGCCGCAGCGGCGCGGCAGCCAGCACCAGCTCCAGCCGTGCCAGCAGCTCAGCCCCCGCCTCGCGCGCAAAGCCACGCAGCAGCACGGCGCCGGGCGCCAGCGTCTGCTGCGCTGGCTCCGATGTATGGATGTCTTCAAACAGGTCTGTCGTCACGCGTCCATTGTCGGCGGACAAGCGCTTGCTGAGCGTCATGAAAATAATGCCCAGTGTGTGGCGCTGGCCGGTACCTACCTCGTTCACGCCGTGGCGCAAGTTGACGCGGTAAAAGCCCCGGCTGGCAACCACCGGCCGCCTATTTGATGCATGGTCCGGCAACGGCCAGCGTCCCGGCTTGATCACCGATTGAGCGGGTTGCACGGCGGCGAGATGTCCGTTTTCGGCGAGCCGGCAACTCGTCGTGCAGGCGCCTAGACCGGACTGGCAGCCACTGCCGGCAAGTGCGGCCACGCGCGAGGTCGGTGCCAGTCGGGGGCTTGCCCCCGCACAGGCAGAACCGGGGCAACCGTCTGCAAACCAGAGGAGCGGCTATCAGCAAACTCCGGCAAGTACACAGCCAAGTCGTCGAAGTTGGCCACGATCCATGGCCCCACCCAATGGCGCACCCAGCGCGCCAGCGCGATCCGCGGGTCCCCCATGCGCAAGCTGTTGGCAAACCGTGGACTGTTGAATGCGCGCGCCACACAACGCTCGACCAAGGGTGTGGCTTCATCGGCCACCCAGTCCAGAAACGCGGGCGACATTTTGAGACAGCTCGCCTTCACAAGGTCGTTGACCAGATCATCCAGCGCCGCGACAGCAACGATGGAGGCTTCATTGGTGGAAATAGTTTGGGTCCGAATCATGAGATGAGGCGTTGAAGAAGTCCTATCTTGAAGGCGCGGCATGACACCCTGATGTCGCTGAGCGGGGCATCTGAATTGGGTCAGCCCTCGGGCGGCAACAGCATGGCAATCCGCTCGCTCAGGCCATCGGCCCGCTCGGCGCCCGCAACTTCCTCAACATTGAGAATGATGTCGCGGGCAATCGCCAGCATGGACGCGCGGTCGCGCGCCTCGCGCAACTGGTCGCGGTAATGCTTGGCCAGATCGGGCATTTTTTTGGAAAACATGCGCTCGCAAATGTCAAAAAGAAACATGCGCGTGGTCGCCAGCGAACGCTTGCCCTCAAAGTTGTCACCCTGGGGGCCAGGCGCGGGCGCAGGTACAGGCGCAGGTACAGGTACAGGCGCAGGAGTGCCAGCGGACACGGGTGAAGTTGGGCCCGGCAAGGGTGGCGCATAAAAAGCCTGGCGCGCCTGGGCCTGGTTTTTCGGGGCTGTTGTCCCTGCACTTTCCGTCCCCAGCACAATCAGGTAGCCGTCGGAGATCAATTTTTGCAGGATGCGACCATCGTCTTGCAACAAGCCCTGCATCTCGTCGCGTGTTTTACGGCCGTCCGCAAGAACCAGCGCACCGCGCTCCCGCACGTTGAGTGCGCGCGCTCGGGAGGCCAGTTCGAGCTTGGCTTTTTCTGACTTGTGTAGTTGCATGGTGCGGCGCAAACGTCCAGACTGTAAGAATCTGTTAATCGTAGGCACGGCGTATGTCGGGCGCATGACAGGCGGCACGGCGTGTATCACGCTGCGCGGCAAAACAACATTTCCCCAGGCTCAGAGTGCGTGAAACTTGGCCCAGTGCACGATGTCGGCCGCTCCCATGGCGCCAGCCTGGCGCGCGACCTCGCGGCCATTGATAAACAGGGCCAGGGTCGGAATGCTGCGAATGTTGTAACGGGCGCCCAGCGCAGGAAACGCTTCGGTATCGACCTTGGCGACACGAAAACCCGGCTCAAGCTGGGCGGCGGCTTGCGCGTAGGCGGGCGCCATTTGCAGGCAGGGACCGCACCAGGGCGCCCAGAAATCGACCAGCACCGGAATCTGGTTGCGGCTGATGTGGCGGTCAAACGCGTCCTCACCGAGCGCCACCGGATGCCGCGTGAACAGCATCTTGTGGCAACTGCCACAGTCCGGCGCCTTGACCAGGTCGTCCTGGCGGACACGGTTGGTGGTGTGGCAGTGCGGGCAGACGATGTGCAGCGGCTCAGCCATCGTAGCCATTGTTTTTACCCGGTGTGCTTTTCAGCGCGGTGTCAGCCGGCTTCGTCCAGCGCCTTGCACGAAGGTGCGCAGACAGCGTGCGACTTGCCAAGCACCTTGCGGGTGCCCATTTGAGAACGCGGACGATGTTTGCCGCACATGAAACACGACATGGTGGCCGCGCCGAAAGAAGCGGACGCCACAAAGGGCGAACCGGACACCTTGGATTTGTAACGAAGACCGTCGGCGAGGACAGTGGTTTTGGCATCAGCTCTGGCCATAGGGGATTCCTTAGTTGGATGAGCGCATGGCGCGCTCTATTACTTGCCTGGCTTGCTGCTCGGCGCAAAGAGAACTTTCGAGCGGAGAGCGGCACAAGCCCGCGTACTGGTAATTGACATTTTCGTACAACTCGGCCGCGGCCGGGTGGGTATCGAGCAAAGCCCGCAGTTCCATGCCCGGCGTGACACCGTCAAATGCCTCGACCAGGTGGTTCACCACAGACAGGTATTGCTCCGGGCCGACCGGCTCCTGGCGGTGCTCCAGCCGCAGCGGGTCCCTGGCAGTTCGGCAAGCACGTGGGTCACGGTCAGGCTCGTGCTGGAAGAAGGTGTGTGGGTGGTCATGAATCAAAGCTGGGGGCCCCGGCCTGTAAATCAAGCACCGGAGTGACCATTTTACCAGCAGCAGTTGGCCTCAAACCATCCCGGTCAGACACCGATTCACTCTTTTTTTCATAGCACCTGACACCCGATGGACAGGGGCTGGCAGGCGTTTTTCTTTCAGGAAGCAGATGTTCCGGGGTGGCAGCCGCCGCGCAGGGCCGGGTGGTGCCCGTCGCAGCTCGCCTACAAGCGGATGCAGCCGGGGCCGACGGCGGCTGCGGCAGCCGCCTGAAACACTTTGTACCGAGGCTGGCCATCGCCGGCAGTTGCTAGGACCCGCCGTGCATTTCAAACTTTTCTACCGCCTTGCCAGGCAATCCGTCAATGCCTGGATTGACGATTACGCGCCCAGCATGGGGGCCGCGATTTCCTACTACACGGTGTTTTCGATTGCCCCGTTGCTGATCATCGTGATCGCGGTCGCCGGCCTGGTCTGGGGCCGCGACGCCGTGCAGGGCGAGATCGTCGCCCAGCTGACCGGCTTGATCGGCCATGACGGCGCAGTGGGTGTGCAGGCTCTGATTGAAAGCGCCAACAAGCCCGCCAAGGGCGTGATCGCCACCGTGATCAGCGTGGCAGTGCTGCTGGTCGGCGCGACCACCGTGTTTGCCGAGTTGCAAAGCGCGCTGGACCGGGTCTGGGACGTGCCGCCCTCGCAAAAGGCCTCGGGGATTTGGGCCACCCTGCGCGCGCGGCTGCTGTCGCTCGGGTTCATCCTCGGACTGGGGTTCCTGCTGTCGGTGTCGCTGGTTTTCAGTGCCGGCATGGCGGCTTTCGGCGGCTGGGCCAACGGCCTGTTTCCAGGCTGGGAAGTGTTGCTGCAAATGGTGAACACCGTGATTTCGCTGGGCATTTCCAGTCTGCTGTTTGCCATGATTTTCAAGCTGATGCCGCAGGCCACGGTTAGCTGGCGCGATGTCTGGGTAGGCGCGGCCGTCACGGCCGTGTTGTTTGAGGTGGGCAAGGCGCTGATCGGCCTGTATATCGGTAAAAGCAGCGTGACCTCGTCCTTTGCGGCGGCCGGCTCGCTGGTGGTGCTGCTGGTCTGGGTCTATTACTCGGCGCAGATTTTTTTGCTGGGCGCGGAATTCACCTGGGTGTTTGCGCACGAACACGGCTCGCGGCGCGGCCAGGCCGATACCAAGGTCTCGGTGGCTGCTCAAGCTGCAGCCCCCGCAGCGGACCAAGGCAGCGTGCTCGCGCCAGCGGTCGAAGCGCCGCGCCGCAGTGAATCGGCGGGCAAGGTGGTTCCGGCGGTTCCGGCTGGCCAAGCCGTTGCGCAAACCTCCTTGCCGGCGCGCAGGCCTTCGGCATCGCCCACTCTGGCGCAGCGCGCCTGGGTGTACGGCGCGGCGTCCGGCACGCTGGTCCTGCTGTCCCTGCTGCTGAAAAAGCGCCGCAGTGCCCCGCAGCAACGCATGAACCGGCATTGAGCCTTCCCCCTGCATGCTCAAAAAGGCCAGCACTCCCGCACCGTCGTTGATGGGCATGGCCAGTCCTGAACGCAGCCGCTTCGTCCAGGTGCGCGGCGCGCGCGAGCACAACCTCAAAAATGTGGACCTGGACATTCCGCGCGATGCGCTGGTGGTGTTTTCCGGCGTCTCGGGTTCCGGCAAATCCTCGCTGGCTTTCGGCACGCTGTACGCCGAGGCCCAGCGCCGCTACTTCGAATCGGTCGCCCCCTATGCACGCCGACTGATTGACCAAGTCGGTGTGCCCGATGTCGATTCGATTGAAGGTCTGCCGCCGGCAGTGGCCCTGCAGCAGCAGCGCGGCACACCCAGCACCCGCTCGTCGGTCGGCAGCGTCACCACCCTGTCCAGCTTTGTGCGCATGCTGTATTCACGCGCTGGCAGCTACCCGCCGCGCCAGCCCATGCTGTATGCGGAGGACTTCTCGCCGAACACGCCCCAGGGCGCCTGCCCAAACTGCCACGGGCTCGGCCACGTCTTCGAGGTCACCGACAAGCTGATGGTGCCCGACGACGCTTTAAGCATCCGCGAGCGGGCGGTGGCCGCCTGGCCGCCCGCCTGGCACGGCCAGAACCTGCGCGACATCCTGGTCACGCTCGGTTACGACGTGGACACGCCGTGGCGCGATCTGCCAAAAAAAGACCGCGACTGGATTCTCTTCACCGACGAGCAGCCCACGGTGCCGGTGTATGCCGGCTTCACCCCGCTTGAGACCCGCACCGCTCTGCGTCGCAAGACCGAACCGAGCTACCAGGGCACCTTCACCGGCGCGCGCAAATACGTGCTGCACACCTTTGCCACCACCCAGAGCGCGCTCATGAAAAAGCGCGTGGCGCGTTTCATGGCCGGCAGCATCTGCCCGGTCTGTGACGGCAAGCGGCTCAAGCGCGAAGCGCTGTCGGTGACCTTTGCCGGTGTGGACATCGGCACCTTGTCGCAGATGCCACTGGACCGCCTGGCCGACCTGCTTACGCCGGTGGCACGCGGCGAGTTTGGCCTTGCCCCCGCCGGCGCTACCTTGAGCCGAACAAAAGCCAGCGCAGCCACCGCCCGCCGCGTGGCAGTCGGCGGCGCCGCCCATGTTGCCGCGCCCAACGTGCGGCGCACGCCCAACCTGTCTGAAGAAAAACGCATCGCCGCCCAGCGCATCGCGCAGGACCTGCTGGCACGCATCACGACACTGCAGGAACTCGGACTGGGTTATCTGGCGCTGGAACGCAGCACACCGACCCTGTCATCCGGCGAGTTGCAGCGCCTGCGTCTGGCCACACAGATCCGCTCCAATTTGTTCGGCGTGGTCTATGTGATGGACGAACCGTCGGCGGGTTTGCACCCGGCCGATAACGAGGCGCTGCTGCTGGCGCTGAACCAGCTCCGGCAGTCGGGCAATTCGATTTTTGTGGTCGAGCACGACCTCGACATGATGCGGCGCGCCGACTGGCTGGTTGATGTAGGCCCGGATGCCGGCGAACGCGGCGGTCAGGTGCTCTACAGCGGGCCCCCGGCAGGGCTGGAAGCGGTTGCAGAATCTCGTACCGCGCCCTATCTGTTCGGTTCGCACTCACCGCTGCCCCGCCGCAAGCGACAGCCCACGGGCTGGCTGGAACTCAAAGGCATCCGCCGAAACAACCTGCATGGCGTGGACGTGTCTTTTCCGCTGGGTGTATTCACCGCGGTGACCGGTGTGTCGGGCTCCGGCAAGTCCAGCCTGGTGAGCCAGGCGCTGGTGGAACTGGTGGGCGGCCACCTGGGGCATGAACCCGCTGCACCCGACGAAGCCGAGGTGGACGGGGAACCCCGAGTGACAGCTCAGACTGGCGGCCGCATCACCGGCGGCATGGAAGGCCTGCGCCGGCTGGTGCGCGTCAACCAGAAGCCGATTGGCCGCACGCCGCGATCCAATCTCGCGACCTACACCGGTCTGTTCGACAACGTGCGCAAGCTGTTTGCCGCCACGCGCGCGGCCAAAGTCCATCGCTACGACGCGGGCCGATTTTCCTTCAACGTGGCCAAGGGCCGCTGCGACACCTGCGAAGGGGAAGGTTTTGTCAGTGTCGAGCTGCTGTTCATGCCCAGCGTGTATGCGCCCTGCCCAGCCTGCCACGGCGCACGCTACAACGAGGCGACTTTAAAAATCACCTGGCAGGACAAAACCATTGCCGACGTGCTGGGCATGACGGTCGAGGAAGCCTGCGACTTTTTCGCGAGCGAGACCAGCGTGCTCAAGCCACTGACGCTGCTGCGCGATATCGGCCTGGGTTATTTGCGGCTGGGCCAGCCGGCGACCGAACTGTCTGGCGGCGAGGCGCAACGCATCAAGCTGGCCACCGAACTGCAACGCCCTCAGCGCGGCGACACCCTGTATGTGCTGGACGAACCGACCACCGGCCTGCACCCGGCGGACGTGGACCGGCTGATGGCCCAGTTGCAAGGCCTTGTCGACGCCGGCAACACGGTCATCGTGGTCGAGCACGAATTACGCGTGGTGGCGGCCAGCGACTGGGTCATCGATGTGGGACCCGGCGCCGGCGAACAGGGCGGCCGCGTTGTGGCCACTGGAACGCCGGCCGGGATTTGCGCTGTCAAGAACAGCCGGACCGGGCCTTACTTGCGCCGCCACCTTGACTGAACGGAGATTGTCAAGGGAATCTGGATGCTGCATCCAGCAAGCTATCTGTTTACCGGGCGATGGCCTTTTAAGGACCGGCGGGTGAAAACCTTCCTAAAATGGTGGTTTAAAGGTCACAGGTCTGCTTGCCTTGTCGGGTGCATTGGCACGCGATGAAAGCAAAGAGCGGAATCCTGCTGGCTTGGACCCACTGCATCCATAACGTCCCTCACGAAAGAATTCACATGGCACGCACCGTCAACTGCATCAAACTGGGCCGTGAAGCCGAAGGCCTGGACTTTCCGCCCTACCCCGGTCCGCTGGGCAAACGCCTGTGGGAAGAAGTCAGCAAGGAAGCCTGGGCCGAGTGGATGAAGCAGCAGACCATGCTGGTCAATGAGAATCGCCTGAACCTGGCCGACGCGCGTGCCCGCCAGTACCTCGCGCGGCAGATGGAAAACCACTTTTTCGGTACCGGCGCCGACAAGGTGCAGGGTTACATCCCACCAACGACCTGATTTGGCGCATGCCCGAGCGCATCGAGTGGCTGGCCGACGGCACGCCCTACAGCCCGCGCTTTGGCGACCGTTACCGCAGCGAACTCGGTGGGCTGGCGCAGTCGCGTGAGGTTTTTCTGCACGGCTGCGGCCTGCCCGAGGCCTGGGCGCTCCAGCCGCAGTGGCGCATCCTGGAAACCGGTTTCGGCCTGGGCCTGAATTTTCTGGTCACCTGGCAGGCCTGGAAAGCCGACCCGGCACGTCCACGCATGCTGCATTTCGTCTCCACCGAGGCCTTTCCGGCCAGCGCCGCCGACATGCTGCGCGCCGCTGCCGCACACCCTGAACTGCTGCCTTTGGCCACGCAACTGCAGGCGCAGTGCTGGGGCTTGCTGCCCGGCGTGCACCGGCTGGTGTTTGAAGAAGGCCGGGTGTTGCTGAGTCTGTGCATCGGTGACACCCAGGCCGTGCTGCGCGAGCAGCACTTCGAGGCCGACTCGGTTTACCTCGACGGCTTCAGCCCGTCCAAAAACCCGGACATCTGGGACATCCACACCCTCAAGGCGGTGGCGCGCTGCTGCCGCCGCGGCACGCGTATTGCGAGCTGGACGATTGCGCGGGCCGTGCTCGACGGCTTGATGCACTGCGGCTTCACCGTGCGCAAGACACCGGGCCTGCCCCCCAAACGTGACAACCTGCAGGGCGAGTTCGATCCGCGCTGGGAGCCGCGCAAGGCAGTGTCGTTCACACCCTTCATGCCGGTCACGCCATCCAGTTGCGTGGTGATAGGCGCCGGCCTCGCGGGCGCGGCTGTGGCCGCCAGCCTGGCGCGGCGCGGCTGGCAGGTGGAGGTGCTGGACAGCCATGCAGCGCCAGCAGGCGGCGCATCGGGACTGCCCGCTGGCGTGCTGGTGTCGCATGTCTCACCCGACGACAGCCTGCTGTCGCGGCTGTCGCGCTGCGGCGTGCGCGCCACCTGGCAGCAGGCCGAAACCCTGTTGCAAGCGGGCAGCGACTGGCAGGCCTGCGGCGTGCTGGAGCGGCGCTTGGACGGCAGCGCCGGCCTGCCCGCAGACTGGCCCGAGGCGGGCCGCGACTGGAGCCAGACTGCATCACCGGAGCAACTGGCCCGGGCAGGCCTTGGCAATGACGCACAACCGGCCTGCTGGCACCCCCGCGCAGGCTGGATCAAACCGTCCCGGCTGGTGCACGCCTTGCTCGCACAGCCGGGCATACGCTGGCGTGGCGGCATGCACGCCGCACGAGTGGAGCGAGACCTGGCAAGCGGCCAGTGGCAAGTGCTGAACGCGCAAGGAAGCTGCCTGGCGCGGGCAAGCATGGTGGTGCTTGCCGCCGGCCATGCCAGCCGCCTGTTGATTGACGGCGGCCTGCCTTTGCAGGCCATTCGCGGTCAGATGTCCTGGGGCCTTCAAGACGACGCGCCGGGCACCGCAACTTTCCCGCCTTTTGTGGTGAATGGCAGCGGCAGTTTCATTCCTGCCGTGCCGACCGCTGAAGGATTGGCCTGGTTCGCAGGTGCGACTTTCGAGCGCGACCAGGACAGCACTGAGACCCGGCCAGCCAACCAGCAAGCCAATGCCGAACGCCTGCACACATTGCTGCCGAACACCGCAAAACTACTGGCGCCGGTTTTTCAGAATGACGGGGCACGCGCCTGGGCCGGTGTGCGCTGCGCCGCGCCCGACCGCTTGCCGCTGGTGGGCCAAGTTGACGCCAGCACCCTGCCGGGATTGTGGGTTAGCACCGCCATGGGTTCGCGCGGCCTGAGCTTTGCCGTGTTGTGCGGTGAGCTGCTCGCAGCCCGCTTGCATGGCGAGCCTTTGCCGCTGGAGTACCGCCTGGCGCAGGCCTTGTCGCCGCAGCGTTTTCGGGCCTGAACGCCGGATTTTTTGGTCTTTTTGGCCTCTAGCCCATGTGGGGTGGGCGCAAGCAGCTATATATTTAATAGCAAAGTCTTGAGCTTTTTGGGATCCAGCGGCTTGGACAGATAAACTTGCGCCCCGGAAAACCGGGCTTTCAACCTGCGTCGCCAGGTCGGCTCGGAGCCCGTGATGAAAATTTGGGCAATCGCCGGGCGGGTGCCGTCCACGGCCTTGATCAACTGCCAACTGTCCATGTCAGTCAGACCCAGGTCCACGATGACCAGGCGGTAGGCAGAGCCGCGCAGCAGTTCAAGTGCCTCAGCGCCAATGGCGGCTTCGTCCACTTCATGCAAACCCGCCGATGACAGCTTGGCGCGCAGGTAGAGGCGCTCGTCCCGGCCGGCATCCACCACCAGCACACGCCGCGCGGCTGCCGGCGCCGTTCCCTCCAGCGCCATCGGAGCGGTGTCGTCGACGCCATCAAAGTGCACATCCAGGTCGGCATCGTGGGCCCGGTCCAGATCGAGCGACAAGGCTTTGGATGTCACAGGCAAAAACGCCTCGTCCATCGCTTCGATCAGGGCAGACCATTTGACCGGTGACGCAAATACCCGCCAGGCCCCGGCCGGAGCGCCCGCACCGACCCAGGCCAGCTTGAGCTTGTCGTGCTGCGGATTGGCCAGGGCCAGCGCCGCCTCCCAACTATCGCCGTCGATCAGCACGACCTGGGCGGCTTCCGGGCTATCGGCCGTCCAGGGTGCATACACCACCGGGTGCGATTCAGACAACCAAAACAGGGTGTGCAAGGCATGGCGCTCCGCATCGCTGAAGCCGTAGTACTTGACGAATATTGGTTTCACAGCCCCTGGCACTCCCATGGATGACATTTGCGGTGGATTATGCGGGGCTCGCGTTACAACCCAAAGCGGATTTGCCCCAATCCGGGCGCTGGCCGGCTTTTCCTTAATCTCGGTAAATCTACCGCCCAAAGCCCGACAACCCGCATGAACACTGGTGAATAAGCTTATGCGAATAAGCGAACAACAAATCTGTCGTTTGTTTTTATAAACAGCGGTTTTACAGTCACCGGCTTATGCATGATCTTGTTTTTGTCTTCGCCGGTTTTGCGGTGGGCCTGGTGGTTGGTCTCACTGGGGTAGGCGGCGGCTCGCTGATGACGCCCCTGCTGATTTTCTTTTTCGGCGTCAAACCCCATCTGGCCATAGGCACTGACCTGCTGTTTGCCGCCTTCACCAAGATGGGCGGCACCGTCAGTCTGGCGCGCGCGCGCATCGTGGACTGGAAAATCGTCGGGCAAACCGCCGCCGGCAGCATTCCGGCCGCGCTGGTCACGCTGTATGCCCTGCACCTGCTTGGTCCGGCCAGCCCGGCCGCCCATGCGGTGATGACCACCGCGCTGGGCGTTGCCCTGCTGCTGACGGCCGCCGCGATGCTGTACAAGGCGGTTTACGGCAAAGCTGCACCGCGCCATATTGATGCGGCAGCCCTTGGCGCCGCAACGCAGGCCCGCCACTGGGCGCTGCCGGTGCTGTTTGGCGCAGTGATTGGCGCCATGGTCACCATCACCTCGGTCGGCGCGGGCGCCATCGGCGTGATTGTGCTGATGCTGCTGTACCCCGCGCTGCCGCTGCCGCGCATTGTGGCCGCCGACATTGCCCACGCCGTGCCGCTGACGCTGGTGGCCGGTCTCGGTCATGCGTCCATTGGTTCGGTGGACTGGGTGCTGCTGGCCAAGTTGCTGGCCGGCTCGCTGCCGGGTATCTGGCTTGGTGCCCGGCTGGTGACACGCACGCCCGACCGCTGGATACGCTCCCTGCTTTCCGTACTGCTGGCGTATGCCGGCGTCAAACTCATCGCCATCTGAATCCACTTTTTGATCTCTGACAGCCATGTACCAATACACAGAATTTGACCGCCAGTTCGTGCAGGCACGCGCGGACCAGTACCGCGACCAGCTCACCCGTTGGCAATCCGGCCAGCTGGCCGAAGACGATTTCCGCCCGCTGCGGCTGCAAAACGGCTGGTATGTCCAGCGCTACGCCCCCATGCTGCGGGTGGCTGTGCCTTACGGCGAGTTGTCGAGCGCGCAGGTGCGGGTGCTCGCAAAAATCGCCCGCGAGTACGACCAGCCCAATGCCGCGCTGTTCAATGACGCCCAGGCGGCGCAGGACAAGCTCGGCCCGGTCAATCTCAAAAGCGGTTTGTCGGTAGCCTCCAAACTGACCGCCGGTTATGCCCACTTCACCACGCGCCAGAACATCCAGTACAACTGGATTCCGCTGGATAAGTCGGCAGACGTGATGGACCTGCTGGCCAGTGTCAACATGCACGGCATCCAGACCAGCGGCAATTGCATCCGCAACATCACCAGTGACGAACGCGCTGGCATTGCTGTCGATGAAATCGCCGATCCGCGGCCC
>Ga0308009_10001069_pt1 | contig 17044 bp, 12 predicted proteins | sample Neamet127_FD_203134 | JGI IMG/M metagenome (GOLD analysis project Ga0308009, IMG submission 203134) | Marine microbial communities from water near the shore, Antarctic Ocean - #127 | ecosystem: Environmental > Aquatic > Marine > Unclassified | place: Southern Ocean | collected 2014-07-24
CTTGACGACCATAGAGCGTTGGAACCACCTGATCCCATCCCGAACTCAGTAGTGAAACGACGCATCGCCGATGGTAGTGTGGTGCTTCACCATGTGAGAGTAGGTCATCGTCAAGCTCCTATACGAACGCCCAGTTTGCTAACGCAGACTGGGCGTTCTTCTATGTGCGCAAAAAATGGCGCGTGGCGGTGAGAGTCCCGGGGCGCCGGCCGGATCATCGTCAAGCTCCTATACGAAACCCCAGATCGCCTAGCGGTCTGGGGTTTCTTCTTTGCGGCGCGGAAAACTTCGCGGCAGAAGTCGTTCCTGCAAGCGCGTAGGGGCGCTGCGCGCACCGACAAGGACGCGGTTACAAGGGTGCGCATGGCGCACCCTACGGTTGATCCGCTGACGCTTCGCGAGCAGAGCTCGCTCCTACAGGGCATCAGCGCTCGCCTCAGATTTAAGCTTTATAGGCATCAATAGAAAGGTCTCCTTATGTTGCTGTTGGCTTTTATTGGCGGCTCTTTCGGCTGAATCTTGAGCAATGGCAGTTATCTTTCCCCCTGTACGGCTTTCTTCGGCTTGCCGTTTTCTATGCAAGCTGAAGCCTCGTCGTTATCATGCCAGCCTTGTTCGTGGCGGGGCCTGGCATGCTGGAATTGTTGAAACTTCTACAGGATGGTCGATTCCATTCCGGTGAAGCCCTGGGGGCGAAGCTTGGGATAAGTCGCAGTGCCATCTGGAAGCAACTGCAAGGCCTGGAGGCCGAGCTGGGGATCGAGGTGTTCAAGGTTCCTGGTCGGGGCTATCGGCTGTCTTCGCCCATGACTTTGCTCGATGCCGGAGAGATATCTCATGGCGCTGAGGGCTTGGATTGGCCGATCACGGTCGAGTCCAGCGTGGATTCCACGAACGCCGAGATCTTTCGTCGCCTCGATGCTGGAGTGCGTGCGCCTTTCGTTCTGCTTGCTGAGCGTCAGACCGCTGGGCGCGGTCGGCGGGGGCGGGTCTGGGCCAGTCCTTTTGCCGAGAACCTTTATTGCAGCGTCGTTCTGCGTGTAGATGGTGGCATGAGTCAGGTGGAGGCCTTGAGTCTGACTGTAGGCCTTGCTGTCGCTAAGGCGCTGCAATCCATTGGCATCGACGGTGCTCGACTCAAATGGCCGAATGATGTACTGGTCGAGGGTCGCAAGATATCCGGAATTCTCCTGGAGCTGGCCGGGGATCCGGCAGATGTCTGTCACGTTGTGATTGGTGTCGGTATCAACGTCAACATGGCGGTCGATGTGCCTGCTGTTATCGACCAGCCCTGGACCTCGGTGCGCCAGTGCCTTGGGCGCGCGCTCGACCGCAATGAATTGGCCGCCAAGTTGTTGTTGCAGCTTCGAGATTGCCTTTCCATTCATTGGCAGGACGGGTTTGCCGGTTTGCGCGAGGAGTGGGAAGCGTTGCATGCGTGGCGCGGGCGATCTGTGGCGTTGACGGCGGGAAACAATGCGACTCTGGGTGTCGTGCTTGGGGTTGATGAGCGAGGCGCTATTAGGCTGAGCGTGGATGGCGTCGATCGCTCCTTCAGTGGGGGCGAGTTGAGCCTGAGGTTGCAACATGATTCTTGAGCTCGACTGCGGTAATAGCTTTATCAAGTGGCGGGTGATTTCCGTGGATGGAGCGCAGCGCCTTCTTGCTGGCGTGGTCGACTCCGATGCCGCTCTCTTCGAGTCGTTGGCTGCTGCGCCTGAGTTGCGGGTAAGTCGCTGTCGCTTGGTCAGTGTGCGTAGCGACGCCGAGACCGAACAGTTGGTTGCACGTCTGCGTGAGTCCTTGGGGGTGGATGCGGTCTGTGCTCAATCTGCCAGTCAGGTCGGGGTTGTGCATAACGGTTACGAAGACTTCCGGCGTCTTGGTCTGGATCGTTGGTTGGCTGTGCTGGGTGCCTATCATCTAGGGCAGCGTGCTTGTCTGGTGGTGGATCTCGGGACGGCGGTGACCGCTGATTTCGTTTCTGCCTCAGGTATGCACCTGGGCGGCTTCATTTGTCCGGGGTTGCCGCTCATGCGTGATCAGTTGAGTACGCACACTCGGCGTATTCGCTACGACCGGCAGGTGGCTCTCGCCGCTTTGCAGGAGTTGGAGCCTGGGCGCTCCACTGCGGAGGCTGTCGAGCGAGGGTGCGTATTGATGTTGCGTGGTTTTGTTGCCGAGCAGTTGCTGCAGGCGCAGGCTCGTTTTCCTGAGGGTTTCGAGGTCTTCCTGACGGGAGGCGATGCGGGGCTGGTGCGAGATGTGGTCCCGGGAGCGCAGGTTGTTCCTGATCTGGTATTTGTCGGGCTGGCTATCGCCTGTCCCTTGAGCTGAGGCGAGGTATGCGCTGGATTCTGCTATTGCTCCTGCTGCTTAACGCCTTCTATTACGTCTGGCATCAGCAGCAGGCCCCCTTGCGTGCCAAAGAGGTGGCTCCGGCAGGTGCTTATCAGGCGGCGCGTAAAGATATCCGTTTGTTGAGTGAGGCGGATGCGCCGCGCTCGCGTGCAGATTCGTCGACGCCGGCTGATGCGGCTGCTCCTGAGGCGGCTGTTTGCCTCTATCTAGGGAGTTTCGAAGAGGAGTCGAGGGCCAGGGTTGTGGAGCAGCGGCTATTGAGTTTGGACATACAGGCTGAAGTGCGCGGTATCGATGCGGCAGCGGGGGTCGAGTATTGGGTTTATCTGCCGCCTCTGGCTTCCCGTCAGGCCTCGCTGAGGCAGTTGCGCGAACTGCAGGCCCGCCGTATCGATAGCTACATCATCACTCAGGGCGAGCTGGCGAATGGCATATCGCTCGGCATATTCCCCCGCAACGACTCGGCCAATAGCGTCATGCAGCGTTTGCGGGATGTGGGTTACGAGCCGCAGATTCGCGAGCTCTCGCGTGCGCATCGCAGTTTCTGGGTGCGTGTAGCCCCGGAAAGTCGGCGCTTGGCTGACGAATTTTTGCTTGGTCGGCTCGCGGGTGACTTCGCAGGTTTGCAGCATCAATTAATGCCTTGTGAAGGCGTTGCATTGCTCCAGTAGTTTGCATAGAATGGCGCCCGCTTCGCAGGGTGGTCAAAGTTGGTTCCCGACGAAGATGTTGTCAAAGTAGCTAACCTCAAGATTTTAATGAGAAAAAGCTTGACAGCAGGGTGGCAGATCTAGAAAATGCCGCCTCACTTTGGAGGGGTTCCCGAGCGGCCAAAGGGATCAGACTGTAAATCTGACGTCATAGACTTCGAAGGTTCGAATCCTTCCCCCTCCACCAGATTCAGCGTGAGCTGCAAGCTCCGCGGGTATAGTTCAGTGGTAGAACCTCAGCCTTCCAAGCTGATGATGCGGGTTCGATTCCCGCTACCCGCTCCAGTTTGTGGTTGGCGCAACAGAGTTTGGCTCATGTAGCTCAGCTGGTAGAGCACACCCTTGGTAAGGGTGAGGTCAGCGGTTCAAATCCGCTCATGAGCTCCATCTAATGAAGGCAGATATGAAAGTATCTGCCTTTGTTTTAATGGCGGCATGGCTTGCTCAATTCTTCGCTAGGAGACGGTCAAGATGGCTAAAGAGAAATTCGAACGTAACAAACCGCACGTCAACGTCGGCACCATCGGTCACGTTGACCACGGTAAAACCACTCTGACCGCTGCTCTGACTCGCGTCTGCTCCGAAGTTTTCGGTTCGGCCAAGGTCGACTTCGACAAGATCGATAGCGCTCCGGAAGAGAAGGCTCGTGGTATCACCATCAACACTGCGCACGTGGAGTACGACTCTGCCGTACGTCACTACGCACACGTTGACTGCCCGGGTCACGCCGACTACGTGAAGAACATGATCACCGGTGCTGCCCAGATGGACGGCGCGATCCTGGTCTGCTCGGCTGCCGACGGCCCGATGCCGCAAACCCGTGAGCACATCCTGCTGTCCCGTCAGGTTGGCGTACCGTACATCGTTGTCTTCCTGAACAAGGCTGACATGGTTGACGACGCTGAGCTGCTGGAACTGGTCGAGATGGAAGTTCGCGACCTGCTGAGCACCTACGATTTCCCGGGTGACGACACTCCGATCATCATCGGCTCCGCGCTGATGGCTCTGAACGGCCAGGACGACAACGGCATGGGTACCACTGCGGTGAAAACCCTGGTGGAAACTCTGGACAGCTACATCCCTGAGCCGGTTCGTGCCATCGATCGTCCGTTCCTGATGCCGATCGAAGACGTATTCTCGATCTCCGGCCGCGGTACTGTAGTTACCGGTCGTGTAGAGCGCGGTATCGTCCGTATCCAGGAAGAAATCGAAATCGTTGGTCTGCGTCCGACCACCAAGACCACCTGCACCGGCGTTGAGATGTTCCGCAAGCTGCTGGATGAAGGTCGTGCTGGTGAGAACTGCGGCGTGCTGCTGCGCGGCACCAAGCGTGATGAAGTCGAGCGTGGTCAGGTTCTGGCCAAGCCGGGCACCATCAAGCCGCACACCAAGTTCGAAGCTGAAGTGTACGTTCTGTCCAAAGAAGAAGGTGGTCGTCACACCCCGTTCTTCAAGGGCTACCGTCCTCAGTTCTACTTCCGTACCACTGACGTGACCGGTTCGTGCGAACTGCCGGAAGGCGTTGAGATGGTAATGCCGGGCGACAACATCAAAATGGTTGTCACCCTGATCAAGCCGATCGCCATGGAAGACGGCCTGCGTTTCGCAATTCGCGAAGGCGGCCGTACCGTTGGTGCTGGCGTGGTTGCCAAGATCGTCGAGTAATCGGTTGATCTGTTCCGCTCAGGCCGGCATAATGGTCGGCCTGATTTTGCTTTAGGTCAGTAGCTCAATTGGCAGAGCGGCGGTCTCCAAAACCGCAGGTTGGGGGTTCGATTCCCTCCTGACCTGCCATTTTCTAACGAATCTGGCGTGTCTTTCACAGGATCCTCTCGAATGAATGTTAAGGCTGAAGCCAAAGACTCTCGCTTTGATCTGGTCAAGTGGCTGGTTGTCGCTGCCCTGGTTGCTGTGGGTGTTGTCGGTAATCAGTACTTCTCTGCTGAGCCGGTTCTGTATCGTGTTCTGGGCTTGGTTGTGTTGGCTGCTGTTGCTGCTTTCGTGGCGTTTCAGACTGCTCGTGGTCAAGCCTTCGCGGTGCTGCTGAAAGAGGCGCGCGTCGAGATTCGTAAAGTTGTTTGGCCGACCCGCCAGGAAACCATGCAGACCACTCTGATCGTGGTTGCGGTTGTTCTGGTGATGGCGCTGCTGCTGTGGGGGCTTGATTCCCTGCTCGGTTGGCTTGTTTCCCTGATTGTTGGTTAAGGGTGTCTCGTGGCTAAGCGTTGGTACGTCGTGCATGCCTACTCGGGTTACGAGAAGCATGTGATGCGCTCGCTCATCGAGCGCGTGAAACTGGCTGGTATGGAAGATGACTTTGGCGAGATTCTCGTTCCCACTGAAGAAGTGGTCGAGATGCGCAATGGTCAGAAGCGCAAGAGTGAGCGCAAGTTCTTCCCTGGCTATGTTCTGGTGCAGATGGAAATGAACGAGGCGACTTGGCACTTGATCAAGGATACGCCGCGCGTCATGGGTTTCATTGGTGGTACGGCCGACAAGCCGGCGCCGATCACCGAGAAAGAAGCCGAAGCCATTCTGCGTCGTGTCGCCGACAGTGGCGACAAGCCCAAGCCGAAGACTCTGTTCGAGCCGGGCGAGATGGTACGAGTTGTCGATGGCCCGTTCGCCGATTTCGGTGGCGTGGTCGAAGAAGTGAATTACGAGAAGAGCCGCATCCAGGTGGCTGTGACCATTTTCGGTCGCTCCACCCCGGTCGAGCTGGAGTTCAGTCAGGTCGAGAAGGCATAACTGACATAAGCATCCCTCACCCCGCAGCCTTAGGCTGCGGGGTTTTGTCGTCACTGGGATAAATGCGTAAGTAACCTCGGGGAGCCGTCAGGCGTTTGAACCCGAAATTGGAGTAGCTAATGGCTAAGAAGATTCAGGCTTATATCAAGCTGCAGGTTAAAGCCGGTCAGGCAAACCCGTCGCCACCCGTCGGCCCCGCTCTGGGTCAGCACGGCGTGAACATCATGGAATTCTGCAAGGCGTTCAACGCCAAGACTCAGGGCATGGAACCTGGTCTGCCGACTCCTGTGATCATCACTGTTTACAGCGACCGCAGCTTCACCTTTGAAACCAAGAGCACCCCGGCATCGGTACTGCTGAAGAAGGCTGCAGGCCTGTCCAGCGGTTCCGCTCGTCCGAACACCGTCAAAGTAGGCACCGTTACTCGTGCTCAGCTGGAAGAGATCGCCAAGACCAAGCAGGCTGATCTGACTGCCGCTGACCTGGATGCGGCCGTGCGCACCATCGCCGGCTCCGCTCGTAGCATGGGCCTGAACGTGGAGGGTGTGTAATGGCTAAGTTGACCAAGCGCCAAAAGGCCATCGCGGCCAAGGTTGAAGCCGGCAAGGCATACACCTTTGAAGAAGCTGCCGGCCTGCTGGCCGAGCTGTCTGCCGTCAAGTTCACCGAGTCCTTCGACGTCGCCGTGAACCTGGGTGTAGATCCGCGTAAATCCGACCAGGTTGTACGTGGCGCCACCGTTCTGCCGAACGGCACTGGCAAGACTGTACGCGTTGCCGTGTTCACCCAGGGTCCGGGCGCTGAAGCTGCTCTGGCTGCCGGTGCTGACAAGGTTGGTATGGACGATCTGGCTGCCGAAATGAAGGCAGGCGATCTGAACTACGACGTGGTCATCGCTTCCCCGGACGCCATGCGCGTCGTTGGCCAGCTGGGCCAGGTACTGGGCCCGCGCGGTCTGATGCCGAACCCGAAAGTCGGCACCGTTACTCCGGACGTCGCTACCGCTGTCAAGAACGCCAAGGCTGGTCAGGTACGTTTCCGTACCGACAAGAACGGCATCATCCACACCTCCGTTGGCAAAGTCGGCTTCGAAGCCGCTGCGCTGAAGCAGAACGTGGAAGCCCTGCTGTCCGACCTGAAGCGTCTGAAGCCGTCGACCTCGAAAGGCATCTACGTCAAGCGCGTGACCCTGAGCACCACCATGGGTCCGGGTCTGATCATCGATCAGGCTTCGCTCGACGCGTAAGTGATTGGGCCGGTAGCCGTGAGCTGCCGGCTTTGAAAGATTGGGGTCCCTGCCTGGCGGGGGCTATCCAAGACCGTAGGTGACTCGCGTTTTAAATGTCAGGTTCGCCTGATGGCCTACGCAGATGGTGCTCCCGATTCGTTACCGAATCAGACACCAAAACGCCGCCGAACTCCGGTTCGGCGATACGGTAAAAACCAGGAGTAAACCCGTGGCAATTAAGCTCGAAGACAAGAAGGCCATCGTCGCTGAAGTCAACGAGGCTGCCAAAGCCGGTCTGTCCGCTGTCGTGGCTGATGCCCGTGGCGTGACCGTCGGCGCAATGACCGGACTCCGTAAAGAGGCCCGCGAAGCTGGTGTGTACGTGAAAGTCGTGCGTAACACCCTGCTCAAGCGCGCCGTTGAAGGCACTCAGTTTGACGTGCTCAACGACGTGTTCAAAGGCCCGACCCTGATCGCATTCTCCAACGAACACCCGGGCGCTGCTGCTCGTCTGTTCAAGGATTTTGCCAAGGGTCAGGACAAGTTCGAGATCAAGGCAGCTGCGTTCGAGGGCAAGTACCTCGCAGCAAACCAGATCGACGTACTGGCAAGTCTGCCGACCCGCGACGAGGGCATCGCCCAGCTGATGAGCGTTATTCAAGGCGCCACCAGCAAACTCGCTCGCACTCTGGCAGCCATTCGCGACCAGAAAGAAGCTGCTGCTGCCTAAGGCAGCGTGAGCCCTTTCGAAATCAAACGTTTAATTTGATGGTCGCGTAGGCCGTCACCCCAATACAGGAATTGATAGTCATGTCTCTGACTAACGAGCAAATCATCGAAGCTATCGGCCAGAAATCCGTTATGGAAATCGTTGAGCTGATCAAGGCGATGGAAGAAACCTTCGGCGTTACCGCTGCTGCCGCTGTTGCCGCTGGCCCGGCTGGCCCGGCTGCTGTTGTTGAAGAGCAAACCGAGTTCAACGTTGTTCTGGTTGAAGCCGGCGAGAAGAAAGTTAACGTGATCAAGGCAGTTCGCGAGCTGACCGGTCTGGGCCTGAAAGAAGCCAAGGAGAAGGTTGATACCGCTCCTCAGGTCGTCGCTGAAGGCGTTTCGAAAGAAGCTGCTGAAGACGCCAAGAAGAAGCTGGAAGAAGCTGGCGCTAAAGTCGAAGTCAAGTAATTTCGACTTTGCGTCTCCAGCCCAAGCGTTGAGCGAAAGGCTGATGGCTGGTGGCTTTTGCCACCGGCCTTTTTCCGTTCTAGGTTGGCTGTTCAACAGCCGACCTGGAGCCGAAAAGATCCCGCCCGAGAGGCGGTTGCAAACCGAGGGTTTGCACGATTTTCTGGTCATCGCCGCCGGCGCTGGCCAAACAAGCAGGTGACCAAGCTGGGGAACGCTGATGGCTTACTCATACACTGAGAAAAAACGTATCCGCAAGGACTTTAGCAAGTTGCCGGATGTCATGGATGTGCCTTACCTCCTGGCCATCCAGCTGGATTCGTACCGCGAATTCCTGCAGCAAGGGGTGAGCAAGGAACAGTTCCGTGACATCGGCCTGCATGCGGCCTTCAAATCGGTATTCCCGATCATCAGCTACTCCGGCAACGCCGCCCTGGAGTACGTCGGCTATCGCCTGGGCGAGCCTGCGTTCGACGTCAAGGAGTGCGTCCTGCGTGGCGTGACCTTCGCTGTGCCGCTGCGCGTGAAAGTGCGCCTGATCATTTTCGACAAAGAATCGTCGAACAAAGCGATCAAGGACATCAAAGAGCAGGAAGTGTACATGGGCGAGATTCCGCTCATGACCGAGAACGGTACCTTCGTCATCAACGGTACCGAGCGTGTGATCGTGTCCCAGCTGCACCGTTCGCCGGGTGTGTTCTTCGACCACGACCGTGGCAAGACCCACAGCTCGGGCAAGCTGCTGTACTCCGCTCGCATCATTCCTTACCGCGGCTCCTGGCTGGACTTCGAGTTCGATCCGAAGGACGCGGTATTCGTGCGTATCGACCGTCGCCGCAAACTGCCGGCTTCCGTCCTGCTGCGCGCACTGGGCTACAGCACTGAAGAAGTACTGGATGCCTTCTATGACACCAACGTCTTCCATGTGAAGGGCGAGAGCCTGAGCCTGGAGCTGGTTCCGCAGCGTCTGCGCGGCGAAATCGCCGTTCTCGACATCAAGGACGGCAGCGGCAAGGTGATCGTGGAGCAGGGCCGTCGTATCACGGCTCGCCACATCAACCAGCTGGACAAGGCTGGCATCAAAGAGCTGGAAGTTCCGCTCGACTACGTCATTGGCCGTACCACTGCCAAGGCGATCGTGCACCCGGCTACCGGCGAAATCATCGCCGAGTGCAACACCGAGCTGACTGCCGACCTGCTGGTCAAGATGGCCAAGGCGCAGGTGGTTCGCTTCGAGACCCTGTACACCAACGACATCGACTGCGGTCCGTTCATCAGCGACACGCTGAAGATCGACAGCACTACCAATCAGTTGGAAGCGCTGGTCGAGATCTACCGCATGATGCGTCCCGGCGAGCCGCCAACCAAGGATGCTGCCGAGACCCTGTTCAACAACCTGTTCTTCAGCGCCGAGCGTTACGACCTGTCTGCCGTTGGCCGCATGAAGTTCAACCGTCGTATCGGTCGTACCGAGATCGAAGGTTCGGGCGTGCTGAGCAAGGAAGATATCGTTGCCGTACTGAAGACCCTGGTCGACATCCGTAACGGCAAGGGCATCGTCGACGACATCGACCACCTGGGTAACCGTCGTGTACGTTGCGTCGGCGAAATGGCCGAGAACCAGTTCCGCGTTGGCCTGGTGCGTGTAGAGCGCGCGGTCAAGGAACGTCTGTCGATGGCCGAAAGCGAAGGCCTGATGCCGCAGGACCTGATCAACGCCAAGCCGGTTGCGGCGGCGGTGAAAGAGTTCTTCGGTTCCAGCCAGCTCTCGCAGTTCATGGACCAGAACAACCCGCTCTCCGAGATCACCCACAAGCGTCGTGTTTCCGCACTTGGCCCAGGTGGTCTGACTCGTGAGCGTGCAGGCTTCGAAGTCCGCGACGTACACCCGACTCACTATGGTCGCGTGTGCCCGATCGAAACGCCGGAAGGTCCGAACATCGGTCTGATCAACTCGCTGGCTGCCTACGCCCGCACCAACCAGTACGGCTTCCTGGAAAGCCCGTACCGCGTGGTCAAGGAAGGCAAGGTCACCGACGAGATCGTGTTCCTGTCCGCCATCGAAGAGGCCGACCACGTTATCGCCCAGGCGTCTGCGACCCTGAACGACAAGGGTCAGCTGATCGACGAGCTGGTAGCCGTACGTCACCTCAACGAATTCACCGTCAAGGCGCCGGAAGACGTGACCCTGATGGACGTGTCGCCGAAGCAGGTCGTTTCCGTCGCTGCCTCGCTGATTCCGTTCCTCGAGCACGACGACGCCAACCGCGCACTGATGGGTTCGAACATGCAGCGTCAGGCTGTACCGACCCTGCGCGCCGACAAGCCGCTGGTCGGTACCGGCATGGAGCGCAACGTCGCCCGTGACTCCGGTGTCTGCGTCGTGGCCCGTCGTGGTGGTGTGATCGACTCCGTCGATGCCAGCCGTATCGTGGTTCGCGTCAACGATGACGAAGTCGAAACTGGCGAAGCCGGTGTCGACATCTACAACCTGACCAAATACACCCGCTCCAACCAGAACACCTGCATCAACCAGCGCCCGCTGGTGAGCAAGGGTGACAAGGTTGCGCGCAGCGACATCATGGCTGACGGCCCGTCCACCGACATGGGTGAATTGGCGCTGGGTCAGAACATGCGCGTTGCGTTCATGCCGTGGAACGGCTTCAACTTCGAAGACTCCATCTGCCTGTCCGAGCGCGTGGTCCAGGAAGACCGCTTCACCACCATCCACATCCAGGAACTGACCTGTGTGGCGCGCGACACCAAGCTCGGCCCAGAGGAAATCTCTTCTGACATCCCGAACGTGGGTGAAGCTGCTCTGAACAAGCTGGATGAAGCCGGTATCGTCTACGTCGGCGCCGAAGTCGGCCCGGGCGACATCCTGGTCGGTAAGGTCACCCCGAAAGGCGAGACCCAGCTGACTCCGGAAGAGAAGCTGCTGCGTGCGATCTTCGGTGAGAAGGCCTCCGACGTTAAGGACACCTCCCTGCGCGTGCCGACTGGCACCAAGGGTACCGTCATCGACGTGCAGGTCTTCACCCGTGATGGCGTGGAGCGCGACTCGCGCGCCCTGTCCATCGAGAAGATGCAGCTGGACGAGATCCGCAAGGACCTCAACGAAGAGTTCCGCATCGTCGAAGGCGCTACCTTCGAGCGTCTGCGTTCCGCTCTGGTTGGCGCTATCGCCGAAGGCGGCGCTGGTCTGAAGAAAGGCACCGCGATCACCGACGAGTTCCTCGACGGTCTCGAGCGTGGCCAGTGGTTCAAACTGCGCATGGCCGACGATGCCCTGAACGAGCAGCTGGAGAAGGCTCAGGCCTACATCTCCGACCGCCGTCAGATGCTCGACGACAAGTTCGAAGACAAGAAGCGCAAGCTGCAGCAGGGCGATGACCTGGCGCCGGGCGTACTGAAGATCGTCAAGGTTTACCTGGCCATCCGCCGTCGCATCCAGCCGGGTGACAAGATGGCTGGTCGTCACGGTAACAAGGGTGTGGTCTCGGTGATCATGCCGGTCGAAGACATGCCGCATGACGCCAACGGTACTCCGGTCGACATCGTACTGAACCCGCTGGGCGTTCCGTCGCGTATGAACGTCGGTCAGATTCTCGAAACCCACCTGGGCCTCGCGGCCAAGGGCCTGGGCGAGAAGATCAACCGCATGCTCGAAGAGCAGCGCAAGATCGCCGAACTGCGCAAGTTCCTCGCTGAGATCTACAACGAGATCGGTGGCCGTCAGGAAAACCTCGACGAGTTCTCCGATACCGAGATCCTCGAGCTGGCGAAGAACCTTAAAGGCGGTGTGCCGATGGCGACTGCCGTGTTCGACGGCGCCAAGGAAACCGAGATCAAGGCCATGCTGAAGCTGGCCGATCTGCCGGAGAGCGGCCAGATGCGCCTGTTCGACGGTCGTACCGGTAACCAGTTCGAGCGTCCGACCACCGTCGGCTACATGTACATGCTCAAACTGAACCACCTGGTGGACGACAAGATGCACGCCCGTTCCACTGGTTCCTACAGCCTGGTTACCCAGCAGCCGCTGGGTGGTAAGGCGCAGTTCGGTGGTCAGCGTTTCGGGGAGATGGAGGTCTGGGCACTGGAAGCCTATGGCGCCGCCTACACCCTGCAGGAAATGCTGACCGTGAAGTCGGACGACGTGAACGGCCGTACCAAGATGTACAAAAACATCGTGGATGGCGATCACCGTATGGAGCCGGGCATGCCCGAGTCCTTCAACGTGTTGATCAAAGAGATCCGTTCGCTCGGTATCGATATCGATCTGGAAACCGAATAACACGACGTGAATCGGCAGCGGGGCTTCACTCCCGCTGCCTGCTCCGCCAGGAGGAAAGGCCTTGAAAGACCTACTGAATTTGCTGAAAAACCAGGGTCAAGTCGAAGAGTTCGATGCCATTCGCATCGGTCTTGCTTCGCCTGAGATGATCCGTTCGTGGTCGTTCGGTGAAGTTAAAAAGCCGGAAACCATCAACTACCGTACCTTCAAGCCTGAGCGTGACGGCCTGTTCTGCGCCAAGATCTTTGGCCCGGTCAAGGATTACGAGTGCCTGTGCGGTAAGTACAAGCGCCTCAAGCACCGTGGTGTGATCTGCGAGAAGTGCGGCGTTGAAGTCGCCCTGGCCAAGGTTCGTCGTGAGCGCATGGCGCACATCGAGCTGGCCTCGCCGGTTGCCCACATCTGGTTCCTGAAGTCGCTGCCGTCGCGTATCGGTCTGCTGATGGACATGACCCTGCGTGATATCGAACGCGTGCTCTATTTCGAGAGCTACGTCGTTATCGATCCGGGCATGACCACCCTCGAGAAGGGCCAGCTGCTGAACGACGAGCAGTACTTCGAAGCGCTCGAAGAGTTCGGCGACGACTTCGACGCGCGCATGGGCGCCGAAGCCGTGCGCGAGCTGCTGCACGCCATCGACCTGGATCACGAGATCGGCCGCCTGCGCGAAGAAATTCCGCAGACCAACTCCGAGACCAAGATCAAGAAGCTGTCCAAGCGCCTGAAGCTGATGGAAGCCTTCAAGGACTCCGGCAACCTGCCAGAGTGGATGGTGCTGACCGTTCTGCCGGTTCTGCCGCCGGATCTGCGCCCGCTCGTTCCGCTGGATGGTGGCCGTTTCGCCACGTCCGACCTGAACGACCTGTATCGCCGCGTGATCAACCGTAACAACCGTCTCAAGCGCCTGCTCGATCTGTCCGCGCCGGACATCATCGTGCGCAACGAAAAGCGCATGCTGCAGGAAGCGGTCGACGCCCTGCTCGACAACGGCCGTCGCGGTCGCGCCATCACTGGCTCGAACAAGCGTCCGCTGAAGTCCCTGGCTGACATGATCAAAGGTAAGCAAGGTCGCTTCCGTCAGAACCTGCTCGGTAAGCGCGTGGACTACTCCGGTCGTTCCGTGATCACCGTAGGCCCGACCCTGCGTCTGCACCAGTGCGGTCTGCCGAAGAAGATGGCTCTCGAGCTGTTCAAGCCGTTCATTTTCGGCAAGCTGGAAATGCGTGGTCTGGCGACCACCATCAAGGCCGCGAAGAAGATGGTCGAGCGCGAGCTGCCGGAAGTGTGGGACGTTCTCGCCGAAGTGATTCGCGAACACCCCGTCCTGCTCAACCGTGCACCGACCCTGCACCGTCTGGGCATCCAGGCGTTCGAGCCGGTACTGATCGAAGGTAAAGCCATCCAGCTGCACCCGCTGGTCTGCGCCGCGTACAACGCCGACTTCGACGGTGACCAGATGGCCGTGCACGTGCCGCTGACGCTGGAAGCCCAGCTCGAAGCGCGCGCGCTGATGATGTCGACCAACAACATCCTGTCGCCCGCCAACGGTGAGCCGATCATCGTGCCGTCGCAGGACGTGGTACTGGGTCTGTATTACATGACCCGTGAAGCCGTGAACGCCAAAGGCGAAGGTCGCGTATTCGCCGACCTGCAGGAAGTCGACCGCGTATTCCGCGCTGGCGAAGCGTCCCTGCACGCCCGTGTGAAAGTGCGTATCAACGAGGTCATCAAAGACCGCGACGGCAGCATTACCAAGAACACCCGTATCGTTGACACCACTGTCGGCCGCGCGCTGCTGTTCCAGATCGTACCGGCCGGCCTGTCTTACGACGTGGTCAACCAGTCGATGAAGAAGAAGGCGATTTCCAAGCTGATCAACCAGTGCTACCGCACCGTTGGTCTGAAGGACACCGTGATCTTCGCTGACCAGCTGATGTACACCGGTTTCGCCTACTCGACCATCTCCGGTGTGTCGATTGGCGTGAACGACTTCGTCATCCCGGACGAGAAGGCGCGCATCATCGACGCCGCCACCGAGGAAGTGAAGGAAATCGAATCGCAGTACGCCTCCGGCCTGGTTACCCAGGGCGAGAAGTACAACAAGGTGATCGACCTCTGGTCGAAGGCCAACGATGAAGTGTCCAAGGCGATGATGGCCAACCTCTCGAAAGAGCCGGTTGTCGATCGCGAAGGCAAGACCGTCGAGCAGGAGTCCTTCAACTCCATGTACATGATGGCGGACTCCGGTGCGCGTGGTAGCGCCGCCCAGATCCGTCAGCTGGCCGGTATGCGTGGTCTGATGGCCAAGCCGGATGGCTCGATCATCGAAACGCCGATCACCGCGAACTTCCGCGAAGGTCTGTCGGTTCTGCAGTACTTCATCTCCACCCACGGTGCTCGTAAAGGTCTGGCGGATACCGCACTGAAGACCGCGAACTCCGGTTACCTGACCCGTCGTCTGGTCGACGTGGCGCAGGATCTGGTGGTGACCGAGATCGATTGCGGCACCGAGCACGGTCTGCTGATGACGCCGCACATCGAAGGCGGCGACGTTGTCGAGCCGTTGGGTGAGCGCGTACTGGGTCGAGTCATCGCCAAGGACGTGTTCAAGCCTGGCACCGAGGACGTCATCGTTCCGGCCGGCACCCTGATCGACGAGCAGTGGGTCGAGTTCATCGAGCTGAACAGCGTCGACGAAGTGGTCGTGCGTTCGCCGATCACCTGCGAAACCCGCTTCGGCATCTGCGCCAAGTGCTACGGCCGCGATCTGGCCCGTGGTCATCAGGTCAACATCGGTGAGGCTGTCGGCGTTATCGCTGCCCAGTCCATCGGTGAGCCGGGTACCCAGCTGACCATGCGTACCTTCCACATCGGTGGTGCTGCAAGCCGTACTTCGGCTGCCGACAGCGTCCAGGTGAAGAACGGTGGTGCGATCCGACTGCACAACCTCAAGCACGTCGAGCGCGTGGACGGCAATCTGGTGGCGGTTTCCCGTTCCGGCGAGCTGGCTGTGGCTGACGAGTTCGGTCGCGAGCGCGAGCGCTACAAGCTGCCGTACGGTGCCGTTATTTCGGTGAAGGAAGGCGACAAGGTCGACGCTGGCGCCATCGTCGCCAAGTGGGACCCGCACACCCACCCGATCGTGACCGAAATGAAGGGTACCGTGACCTTCGTCGGCATGGAGGAGGGCATCACCATCAAGCGCCAGACCGACGAACTGACCGGTCTGACCAACATCGAGGTTCTCGATCCGAAGGATCGTCCGGCTGCTGGCAAGGACATTCGTCCGGCCATCAAGATGGTCGATGCCAACGGCAAGGAACTGCTGCTGCCGGGTACCGACGTTCCCGCTCAGTACTTCCTGCCTGCCAACGCCCTGGTCGGTGTGGCTGACGGTGCGCAGATCGCGGTCGGTGACGTTATCGCCCGTATCCCGCAAGAGACCTCGAAGACTCGCGACATCACCGGTGGTCTGCCGCGCGTTGCCGACCTGTTCGAAGCGCGTCGTCCGAAGGAAGCTTCGATCCTGGCGGAAATCAGCGGCACCATCTCGTTCGGCAAGGAGACCAAGGGCAAGCGCCGTCTGGTCATCACCCCGACCGATGGCAGCGATCCGTACGAGGAGCTGATTCCGAAGTGGCGTCACCTGAACGTCTTCGAAGGCGAACAAGTGAACCGCGGCGAAGTCATCTCCGACGGCCCGAGCGATCCGCACGATATCCTGCGTCTGCTGGGTGTGAGCGCGCTGGCCAAGTACATCGTCAACGAGATTCAGGACGTTTACCGTCTGCAGGGCGTGAAGATCAACGACAAGCACATCGAGACCATCCTGCGTCAGATGCTGCGTAAGGTCGAAGTCAGCGAGTCCGGCGATTCGTCCTTCATCAAGGGCGATCAGATGGAGCTCACCCAGGTTCTGGGCGAGAACGAGCGTCTGGCCGAAGAGGACAAGTTCGTCGCCAAGTACACCCGCGTACTGCTGGGTATCACCAAGGCGTCGCTGTCCACCGAGTCGTTCATCTCGGCAGCGTCCTTCCAGGAAACCACTCGCGTCCTCACCGAGGCAGCGGTTACTGGCAAGCGCGACTACCTGCGTGGTCTGAAAGAGAACGTGGTCGTGGGTCGTCTGATCCCGGCCGGTACTGGTCTGGCCTATCACAGCGAGCGCAAGCGCAAGCGTGATGCCGACAAGCCGGTACGAGTCAGCGCCAGTGAGGTGGAAGCCGCACTGACCGAAGCGCTGAACTCCAGCGGAAATTGAGTCGAGGCCTCGCTGGTTCGCCAGCGGGGCTTTGCCTTGACTGGGGGTGTGAGTCTCTTTAGACTCATGCACCCCTAAATTTGGCAGGGCGCTGTGCTCTGCCATCTTTATTTGTGAGCGTCGAAAGACAACAGTGGAGCTAGTAGATGGCAACTATCAACCAGCTGGTACGTCAGCCGCGTAAGCGTATCGTCGAGAAATCCGACGTACCTGCGCTGCAGAACTGCCCGCAGCGTCGTGGCGTGTGCACTCGCGTGTACACC
>Ga0308009_10001071_pt1 | contig 17033 bp, 11 predicted proteins | sample Neamet127_FD_203134 | JGI IMG/M metagenome (GOLD analysis project Ga0308009, IMG submission 203134) | Marine microbial communities from water near the shore, Antarctic Ocean - #127 | ecosystem: Environmental > Aquatic > Marine > Unclassified | place: Southern Ocean | collected 2014-07-24
GTTGAGCCGGTGTGCAGTTCAAACGCCTCGGCGCTGCGGTCGCGGAAGGCTTCGAGACAATGCCGCCGTTCGACAAGGCTGGTGCCTTCGGCCGTCAAGCGCTCAAGCTCGGTCGATTTCACCTCGGAGCCGTCCTGTTCGCGCTGCAGGCGGTGTTGCGCCACTTCATTGTCGTCGAGCAAGCGTTCCGTGCGGGCGGCGGCGCGGTGGAAGAGGTTGACCTGGCCCCAGAGCAATTCTTCGAGGTCGGGTTCCATGCGGGTGTCGGCAAGGGTTGCTGCGAGGGCATCGAAGATATCGCTGACCGCGTCGATGAGACGCTCGGGCTCCGGCATCGGGCGCTGATCGACCTCGTCCTGAAAGGCACGGGTGCCGTAGAGCTGAAGCTCCTGAAGCGCCCAGGCGGTCTGGGAAAGAGCGGGGCTGCGGTCGAAATCCTCGCTCTGGAATTGGGTCGTCATGGTCTTTTGCCTCCGGCTGCTCGGGCCCGCGCGACATCCCGCGCGGCCTTCATGGGCTGCGAAAGCCGTGGAAGGGGACGCTCCTTCACCCCCTCTTTGGGGCCGGAACGCATGTGGAGGAGGACGGGGGGCGGCTGATTTGCTTCGCGATGCAAAGGCGGGGCGAGCCCCGCCGGCGGAAATCAGTTGCCCCCCGTCCTTGAAGGTGCGGCCCCTTTGACGGCCGCCTGCCCATCTCTTGAAGGACGTGCGGGTCTCGGGCGGGTTCGACAGCCGGGAACAGGAGAAAGACGCGACCCGGTTCCTCAAGCGATGCTTGACCCCCTGCCCCGGTCCCTGACTGCCTTTGCGCTTCGAGAGTTCAGATCGTCAGCCGATGCTGATCCTTAGGGTCGATCTGCTTTGCCAGATGCTGGCGCATTGTCTCAGCGCCGTGGGCGCGGAGATCATCGTTGAAATCCCCAAGACGCGGCTCGAGCACCCGTACGGCAATCCCGGCCTCGGTTGCTCTGGCGGTCAACCTTTCCGCCGCACGCTGCCCCGCCGGGTCGCGGTCGATAGCGATGTAGAGGCGCTGCAATCCATCCGGCAACAGGACTGCTCCGAGGTGACCCGACGAGAGCGCCGCCCAGACGGGCAAAGAAGGTGCCGCCTCGCGGACGGAGAGCATGGTCTCGATGCCCTCCCCCAGCACAAGGGTTTGATCTGCAGGAGCTATCCTGACGGCATTTCCGAGGAGGTGACCCATAGCCCGCCGCGGTGTGTCGACAGCCGCCTTGGCCTGTCCGTTGCTACCGAGCCATGTGCGATGCACGCCCTGCAAGACCCCTGCCCCATCGGTGACTGCGGCGATCATCGCAGGTCTGGGAACAGGCTTGGTCTGGCCCTCATCCCGATGCCAGCACTTCGGGTGGAAGCGCAGGGTTGCACTCGGAACTGCTTGGGTGACGCCCCGGGTGCGCAAGTAGACCTCGGCCAAAGAACCCGCCAAAGGCAGCGAAGCCGCAAACAAGCGCGCCGCTGATGCTGGCGTACCCGAGGGGGATTTTCGGCTGCGTGGGGAATTGGCATCCGGGAGAACCGGCTGCGGACGGCCAAGATGCACCCGGGCCTCAGCCAGAAGATCGGGAAAGTGGGTGATGCCCGTGCGTTCGCGAATGATGTCGAGGAGATCACCGTGTTCACCGGTTGCGCTGTCGGTGAATTTTCCGGCGACACCGGCCCCTGATGTCGGGCCCGTCAACCTGACAAACAGCGATCTCCCTGGATTGTTCTGCAGATCACCGACCATCCAGTAGGAGCCTTCCCGCCTCCCGGCGGGAAGATAGTGACGGCAAACGCTTTCGGCATTTTGCGAAAGATCCCGCAGCAGATCTTCTGTTTCCAATGACATGGCACACACGATTAACAACCTTTGCGTGCATGTAGGCCTTGGATAGGGAAACGTGCAAGCAGGTGATCGAACACTTTCAACCCGCTGGAATCCGTCGGGCAGAAGAGGCGCAGCTTCCAGGCGATAATTTCCGAGAAAAAGCCATCGGCCTTGAGTCGGTCTTTCTGCGCTTCCGTGAACCCGGAGAGCTCGATCCGGTTCACGCCCATGACGCGGGACCGGTGCAACTCCATTCCTTCAGCCAGCCGCACCACGGTCTTGCCCTCCAGAATGAGGGCATGGACCTGCGCTGCACTGAGCTTCGGCGCGTCATCCGCGAGAGTGGTCGCAACCCAGGCGGGTGAGACACGGCGACCGATGATGCGTTGGCCGTCATCGGTTTGGAGTCGGTAGACGCGGGTTTCGTCCTGCGGCAGCTGCTTCCAGATTGGCAACAGAAGCCCCGCGACTATGTGCAGCGTGGCTTCCGAGAACTCCGGCACCTCAGCCAGTTCCGCGGTCCAGGCGACGGCGAACGCCGCGCGGTCGGCTTCTAGCCAGTGTGTGTCCTCCATCATCTTGACCGGGAACGTGTGGGTTTCGGTTGGCCGGATCAGCCGCAGGCGCGGCTCGATGGTACCGTCGTCTAGCATCAGGCTGGTTGCGGGCACCTGCACGGCGGCACGACCCGAGCGACTGTTCACCAAAAAGCGTGCCTTCGGATCGTCAAGCCAGTCGAGCGCATCCGCGAGGGAAGTCGGCGTGTTGCGCCGCTTTTCCGCGATGGTGAGGAGCTGGGTTTCTGCACCGGAACCGGGATGGGTGTAGATCACCCGAGCATCCGTGACACGGAAGCTTTCGGCGCGCAGGGTCTCAAGGCCAAGGTCATAGATCCCGGCGGCGATGGCGCCTTCGATGCGCTGCGCCAAAAGCTCTTCGAAGGCAGTAAACAGGATGCCCTGCATCGCAATCTTCAGCGCCAGCAGGCGATTGAGGAAAGTCGTGATCGGGGGCAGATCGTCCTTCAGACCGTTGTCATCTGTGAGGCTGAGTCCGGTCGCATCCTCGAAAGCCAAGAGCGAGCAATCCGGCACGTCACCGCGATAGATGCGGCGGTAGAGTTGGCGCAGGGCATCGCGGGCATAGGGGGACTCGAGGTTGTCTTCCGGGCGGAACAGCCCCTGTCCGCCGGTCTGGCGCTGGCCCCGCGTGATCGCGCCGAGCGTGTCGAGGCGGCGCGCGATGGTCGACAGGAAGCGCTTCTCCGCCTTCACATCGGTGGCCACCGGCCGGAAAAGCGGCGGCTGCGCCTGATTGGTGCGGTTGGTGCGGCCCAAGCCTTGGATGGCAGCATCGGCCTTCCAACCCGGTTCCAAGAGGTAATGGACCCGCAGGCGCTGGTTCTTCACGCCAAGATCGGCGTGATAGCTGCGCCCCGTGCCGCCCGCGTCCGAGAAGATCAGGATGCGCTTTTGATCATCCATGAAGGCGGCGGTTTCGGACAGGTTGGCAGAGCCGGCACGGCTTTCGACGACTAGCCGCGCGGCAGGACCCTCGCCTTTGCGCACGATGCGGCGCGAGCGGCCCGTGACCTCGGCCACGAGGTCGGTGCCGAAACGCTGGACGATCTGGTCAAGCGCCCCCGGCACGGGTGGCAGCGAGGCCAGCTTCTCGATCAGGGCGTCGCGACGGCGGGCAGCCTCCCGACACTCCACCGGCTGGCCATCACGGACAACGGGCCGGGACGATAGATTGCCCTCGCTGTCGGTGAAGGGCTCGTAGAGCTGCACCGGGAAGGAATGGGCGAGGTAGTCGAGGACGTAATATGCCGCGTCCGCGTTATGCAGAGCGCGGCGCTTCATGTCGTTGATATGAGGTTTCATTTCGGGATCTCCACTTGGCATAATCATGATGCCTCTGCTCTCAACCGCAGAAGGACACCCCGACATGACCTCCCCCTCCAACTCTCACCGCGACGGCGCAGCCGCTGCGCCCCACCGGAGTGGGACGCACGCACAGTGCTAGCGCGGCTTCGCGCCGGTTGCGGCGGCGAGGATCGCCATCAATTTGTCCGAAGGCGGCCGGAACTTGCCCGGCTTGATCAGCGGGGCATGATGCGCATCGAGAAGGGCAAGCTTCTCAGTCGGGTCCGCGCGCAAGTACATCTCGGTCGTTTGGAGGCTGGCATGACCCAGCCAAAGGGCGACCTTCCGGACATCACCTGTAGCCTGCAGCGTGTGCATGGCGCAGCTGTGCCGCAGCACATGCGGGGTCACGTGCTTGTCGGCAATCGAAGGGGTCGCGCGTTCTGCCACGGCGACATGTTGACGGAGCCAGTACGCGAATCCATCCCGCGTCATTGGACCGCCGTCGCGGTTCAGGAACAGTTCCGGCCCGACATCGTTGGGACGGACGGCGAGCCAAGCCCGAATGGCTGCTTGCGTCTCTTTCCAGAGCGGCAGCACCCGTTCCCGACGGCCCTTCCCAAGCACCCGGATGTTTGCGAACGATCCCTGCGGGAAATCGACCATCCGAACTGCGAGAAGTTCAGACGCCCGCAATCCTGCGGCATAGGCCAGGTGAAGCATCGCCCGGTCACGCAGCCCAGTCGGCGTTCTGCCATCTGGGGCCGAAAGTAAGGCGCGCACCTCTTCCTTCGTCAGGTAGTCGATCAGCTTTACATCTGTGCGTTTGACAGGCAGCGCCCTGACCATCATCGCCTGTTCGAGGCAGGCTGGACGCCTTGGCTCAAGGAAGCGGAAAAACGCCTTGATCGCTGCTAACCGGGCATTGCGAGATCGCACGGTATTGGCCCGACCCTCTTCGATGTACTCGAGAAAGGCCCTGATCAACCTGACGTCGAGATCCTCGATCGCAAGGTCAGAAGGCTGTCGTTTAAGGCGTGTGGCCGCAAACCGCAGCAGAAGGGTGAACGCGTGGGCATAGGCGGCGATGGTATGTTGGCTGGCGCCACGCTCATCGGGCAGATGCTTCTGCAGGAAAGCCGACAGGTCCGGTGCGAGCGGGGTCATGACGCACCCCCAATCCACGTCTCTTCCGCCCTTGCCGCGATCATTTGCAACAAGACGGGCGTGGCTTCGAGATACCAATAGGTATTGGCGATATCGACATGGCCGAGATAGGTGCTCAGGGCCCGCATGTGCCGCAGGACGGACTGCGGATCAGTCCCGCAGCGCTCGAGGGACCGAACCGCGAAGGTATGGCGCAAATCGTGTAGCCGGGGGCCGGGACCAGTCGGATTGCGGTAACCGAGCTTGCGCACGATCCGTACGAAGACCACGTGTGCTCTCGTCGCCGTCGGTGCGTGACCGTGCCCGAGCACGAAAAGGTCTTGACCGGCATCACGGACGATGCGCCGCTGATCGAGATAACGCTCCAACACTGCACGGGTCGAGGCGTGAAGAGGGACGAGGCGGCTCTTGCCAAATTTGCCCTTGCGGATCATCAGCCCATCTTCCGTCAGGTCGTCGCAACGCAGGGACAATGCTTCCGAGATGCGCAGACCTGTCGAGGCCAGCAATCCGAACAGCGTGTGATAGGTCTGCGGGCTGATCGGGGTCAGGCCTGGAACCAGCAGCGCCTCCGCCAGGATGCCATTGATCTGGTTCTGCGACAGGATGTGGGGCGCAGGCCGGCGGCGCCTTGACCGGCCGAACAATCCTGCGACTGGAACCTCGTGCTGCACGTCCTCTGCATGCAGGAACATCGCGAAGGCGCGGGCCTGATCATATCGGTCTTGTGCAGAATTAGGCGTGGCCGCCCTGCCAGCCCACTCGAGGATTAGTGCCGCGGTTACATGCGGATCGGTCCGGTCAGCAGCAAATGCGGCGAACTCGCGCAAGGACCTCTCATGTTTGGCAAACCCCTTTCCGAGGGCACGATGCAGGTTGATGTAACGGTCGACATGGCGATGCATCATGCTGCGCACCCCGGCCAAGGCTGGGCCACGGCCCCCAGCATATCGACATCCACCTTGGCGTAGATTGCGGTTGTGTCGCGTGAAGCGTGGCGCAGCGCGGCCCCAATCTGATCCAGTTCCGCCCCACCGCGCAGCCATGTCGATGCCAGCGAATGCCGAAACACGTGGGAGCCGGTCGGCAGGCCAACGAAGCCGCCGCGGGACAGGACGCGAGAGACGATACCGGCCATCTCGGCGGATGAACGAAATGGCGTGAAAGGGGCTTGGGTGCGCAAAAAGACCCTGTCGGAAGTGACCACCGGGCGCGCGTCCTCAATATAAGCGAGCAATGCGTCACCGACGTCCTGCGGCAAAGGCATAAAAACCCCTCGTCGGCTTTTGCCGTGCAATCGCAACCTGCTCGCGCGCCAGTCGATGTCAGAGAGGCGGAGTTGCCAAATATCGCCGGCCCGCAGGGCCATCCGCGCGAGAAGCAGGATGATGGCGCGGTCCCGCACCTCGACCACCGTGCCCGCGGTGCAGGACGCGACAATCTCTTCGACGGTCGAAGCCGGGATCGTCTTCGGGACTGTAGAGAGCTTCCGTCGCACCCCTGACGGCACCGCAAGAAGCAGCGACGGAGCACACAGCCCCTCGCCGATCATGAAACGCAAGAACGCGCGCAACACGGTGATGGTCATTCGGACTGACGATCTGGAACGGTCTTCGCCCTGATCCAGAACGATCGAGCGGACGGCTGTCGCGGTGAACTCCTGCGGTTCCGATCCAAGCTTCGTCAGCCAGCGGCCCAGCTCTTGCCGATAGCGCCGGATCGTCTCCGACGTGGCACCGCGCTCCCGGCGCAGCCAAGTGGCAAAATCGGCGAGGCGTGGATCGGCCGGTACGTCCGTGGCCACCGCCACCGGGATCAATCCTTCCTCTCTGAGGAAAGCCACAAATGCGCGCGCACCACGGCGGCGGTCCTTTGAGCCGGACCCTTCGACCCGCTTCCCCCGCTTCGTCTTGATACCGCATTGGCAATCATGCCGGGCAAATTGTTCGATCTGGTGATCATCGATGCTGTCTGTCGGAACTCGCATTTGTAGGGCCCATTCGGCGAAATGCCGGGCCTGGCTCATGCGGGAACTGTAGGTGACCCGGCTGTATCCTCGGGTCGCGAGGCATGCCGAAAAGCCGAACAAGTGCGCGCCCAGCCGGGCAACCGCATCAGGAATGGGAACGTGACCGGCGCCTTCGAGATGCCGCAGAAATCTGCGGGCATCGGTGATGTAGCCTGGGTGCTGCAACTGTGCAGCACTATAGCGACCGCACCGACAGCGGTGCCGTGCAAATCGATCAATGGTCGCAGCGTCAATATCCTTGATCGCGATCCGTCGGATGGCGGCCCACTTCAGAAGATGCCGAGCCGCACTAAGAGCGCCAGCGGACAAGTTGGGATTATCCGCAAGATAACCGGAAACAAGTGCTTGGCCGTTGACAGCCCCGGCGGCTGCCGCGCCGCCGGGGTGAGAGTTGGAGGGGGAGGTCATGTCGGGGTGTCCTTCTGCGGTTGAGAGCAGAGGCATCATGATTATGCCAAGTGGAGATCCCAAAATGAAACATCATATCAACGACATGAAGCGCCGCGCTCTGCATAACGCGGACGCGGCATATTACGTCCTGGATTACCTCGCCCATTCCTTTCCGGTGCAACTCTACGAGCCCTTCACCGACAGTGAGGGCAAACTGTCGTCACGACCCGTGATGCGCGATGGGCAGCCCGTCGAGTGTCGGGAGGCTGCCCGCCGCCGCGACGCTCTGATCGAAAAGCTGGCCGGCCTGCCGCCCGTGCCGGGGGCGCTCGACCAGATCGTCCAGCGTTTCGGCACCGATCTGGTGGCGGAAGTGACAGGCCGCTCGCGCCGCATTGTGCGCAAGGGCGAAGGGCATGCCGCGCGGCTTGTCGTGGAAAGCCGGGCAGGATCTGCCAACCTCGCGGAAACCGCCGCCTTCATGGACGACCAGAAGCGCATCCTGATCTTCTCCGATGCCGGCGGCACGGGGCGCAGCTATCACGCTGATCTTGGGGCCAAGAACCAGCGTCTTCGGGTCCACTACCTCCTCGAACCCGGCTGGAAGGCCGATGCCGCCATCCAGGGTCTCGGCCGCACCAACCGCACCAATCAGGCGCAACCGCCGCTCTTCCGACCGGTGGCCACCGATGTGAAGGCGGAGAAACGGTTCCTCTCGACCATCGCGCGCCGCCTCGACACATTGGGCGCGATCACGCGGGGTCAGCGCCAGACCGGCGGGCAGGGGCTTTTCCGGCCCGAGGATAACCTTGAGTCGCCTTACGCCCGTGATGCTTTGCGCCAGCTATACCGTCGCATCTATCGCGGCGATGTCGCGGGCTGTTCGATCGGGGCCTTCGAGGATGCCACCGGCCTTAGCCTGACCGATGACAACGGGCTGAAGGACGAGTTGCCGCCGATCACAACCTTCCTCAATCGCCTGCTGGCGCTGACGATCGACATGCAGGCCGTGCTTTTCTCGGCTTTCGAGGAACTTCTCGACCAACGCATCGAGGGGGCAATCGCAGCCGGGGTCTATGATCTCGGGCTCGAGACGCTGCGCGCCGAGAGCTTCCGCGTCACCGATGCGAGGGTGATCTACACCCATCCCGGCTCCGGCGCCGAAACCCAGCTCCTGACCATCGCAGAAAAGCGCCGCAACACGCCGACCTCGCTGGCCAATGCGCTGGACTGGCTTGATGACCCGAAGGCACGGCTCCTGGTCAACAGCCGCTCGGGTCGCGCGGCGGTGCAGGTGCCCGCGACCAGCCTAATGCTGGATGATGGCACGATCGAGCCCCGCTTGCGGTTGATCCGCCCCACCGAGGCAAGCACCGTGCCTGCAAAGCTGATGGACGACACGCATTGGCTCGAGGCCGACCGCGCGGCCTTCATCGCCGCCTGGACCGCGGAACTGGCCGAGGTGCCGGAGTTCACGGAAACCACGCTGCATATCGTAGCGGGGCTCTTGCTGCCGATCTGGAAGCAACTTCCCCAGGACGAAACCCGCGTCTACCGGCTGCAAACCGACGATGGCCAGCGCATCATCGGCCGCCGCGTTTCGCCGTCTTGGGTCGCGACGACGCTGGCGGGTGATGCGCCGCAACTGTCCGCGGCGCAGGTCCATGCCCTTGTTCTCAAGGGCAAGACCGTGGTGCGCCTGGCCGAGGGGATGGAGTTGCACCGCTCGCGCGTCATGGGGGTTAACCGGATCGAATTGTCAGGGTTCACGGAAGCAGCCAAGGACCGGCTCAAGGCCGACGGCTTCTTTTCCGAGATCATCAGCTGGAAGCTGCGCCTCTTCTGTCCGACGGATTCCGGCGGTGTGAAAGTGCTCGATCACCTGCTTGCACGCTTCCCCATCCAGGGTCTACATGCACGCAAAGGTTGTTAATCGTGTGTGCCATGTCATTGGAAACAGAAGATCTGTTGCGAGACCTCTCGCAAAACGCTGAAAGCGTCTGCCGCCATTATCTTCCCGCCGGGAGGCGGGAAGGCTCCTACTGGATGGTCGGCGATCTGCAAAACAATCCGGGCCGCTCGCTGTTCGTCAGGCTGACCGGTCCCACCTCGGGGCCGGGAGCTCGGGGCAAATGGACCGATTCAGCCACGTCGGAATTCGGCGATCTCCTCGACATCATCCGCGAACGCACGGGGATCACCCGCTTTCCCGATCTTCTGGCCGAAGCACGGATGCATCTTGGACGTCCGCAGCGGGTTCTCCCGGATGCCAATTCCCAGTGCAGCCGAAAACCCCCTTCCGGAACGCCAGAAGCTGCATCGCGCTTGTTTGCGGCCTCGGTATCTTTGACAGGCTCTCTGGCAGAAACGTACCTGCGATCCCGGGGCATCACCCAAACGGTGCCGAGCGGAACCCTGCGCTTCCACCCGAAGTGCTGGCATCGGGATGAGGGCCAGACCAAGCCTGTCCCCAGACCGGCATTGATCGCGGCAGTCACCGATGGGGCAGGGGCCTTGCAGGGCGTGCATCGTACTTGGTTGGCACCTGACGGACAGGACAAGGCGGCTGTCGACACACCGCGTCGGGCTATGGGTCACCTCCTCGGCAATGCCGTCAGGATCGCTCCTGCAGATCAAACCCTCGTGCTGGGGGAAGGCATCGAGACCATGCTCTCCGTTCGCGAGGCGGCGCCTTCTTTGCCGGTCTGGGCGGCGCTCTCGTCGGGTCACCTCGGGGCCGTCCTGTTGCCGGTGGGGTTACAGCGCCTCTACATCGCCATCGACCGCGATCCGGCGGGGCAGCGTGCGGCAGAAAAGTTGACCGCCAGAGCAACCGAGGCCGGGATTGCCGTACGGGTGCTCGAGCCGCGTCTCGGGGATTTCAACGACGATCTCCGAGCCCACGGCGCTGAGGCGCTCCGCCAGCATCTGGCACAGCAGATCGACCTCGAGGATCAGCATCGGCTGACGATCTGAACTCTAAAAGCGCAAAGGCAGTCAGGAAGCGGGGCAGGGGGTCAAGCATCGCTTGAGGAACCGGGTCGCGTCTTTCTCCCCTTCCCGGCTGTCAAACCCGCGCAGGCACCCGCACGTCCTTCAAGAGATGGGCAGGCGGCCGTCAAAGGGGCCGCCCCTTCAAGGACGGGGGGCAACTGATTTCCGCCGGCGGGGCTCGCCCCGCCTTTGCATCGCGAAGCAAATCAGCCGCCCCCCGTCCTCCTCCACATGCGTTCCGGCCCCGAAGGCGGGGTGAAGGGGCGTCCCCAGTGACAGCTTTCGCAGCCCATGAAGGCCGCGCGGGATGTCGCGCGTCCCCGAGCAGCCGGAGGCAAAAGACCATGACAACCCAATTCCAGAGCGAGGATTTCGACCGCAGCCCCGCCCTTTCCCAGACCGCCTGGGCGCTTCAGGAGCTTCAGCTCTACGGCACCCGTGCCTTCCAGGACGAGGTCGATCTGCGCCCGATGCCGGAGGCCGAGCGCCTCATCGACGCGGTCAGCGATATCTTCGATGCCCTCGTCGCAACCCTTGGCGACACCCGCATGGAACCCGACCTCGAAGAATTGCTCTGGGGTCAGGTCAACCTCTTCCACCGCGCCGCCGCCCGCACGGAACGCCTGCTCGATGACAACGAAGTGGCGCAACACCGCCTGCAGCGCGAACAGGACGGCTCTGAGGTGAAATCGACCGAGCTTGAGCGCCTGACGGCCGAAGGCACCAGCCTTGTCGAACGGCGGCATTGTCTCGAAGCCTTCCGCGACCGCAGCGCCGAGGCCTTTGAGCTGCACACGGGCTCCACCTGGCGGCCCCGCTCTGGCTCGATGGTGAACCACAAGCACTTGACCGCAGCGCTGATCGACAGCCGCGATTTCCTGGCCGCCAAGCGCCGCTCGGAAACCGAAGTGATGCTGCCCCAAGGCACCAAGATCGCACTCACCGGCGGGACCGACTTCAACGATCACCGCCTGATCTGGGGCAAGCTGGATCAGGTCCAAACCAAATATCCCGACATGATCCTTCTCCACGGTGGCAGCCCCAAGGGTGCTGAACTCATCGCAGCTAAATGGGCTGAAGCCCGCAAGGTCACGCAGGTTGCCTTCAAACCAGACTGGACCAAGCACGCCAAGGCCGCACCCTTCAAGCGCAACGATACCATGCTGGATGTGCTGCCTGTGGGCGTTCTCGTCTTCCCAGGCAATGGCATCCAGGAAAACCTCGCCGACAAGGCCAAGAAGCTGGGCATCCCGGTCCTGAAGTTCGAGAAGGGGGCGTAAGCCCCCTATCACTCTTCTGCCGAATTGGTTCCGACCATTCTGCTTGCTCTTGACGCAGCTGAACGCATCGGCCATTTTGTTGGTGGCCTTCAGCACAGGCCTGTGTGTCCGCCATGCAAAGCCAAGCAGTGCTTTATCCATGTCACCCCGTTCCCTTTCGAACGGGTCTGATTAGTAGCGGGCACCTAGTCGGATCCGGGAATTGGAATGGATCATGACTGCTCACGACTACCTTAAAGACCTGAAACGCATCGCGAAGGATTGTGCACGCGCAAGTGGTGCGGAACTTCATGAAGTGCAAAAGAGGGCCGCCCAAGCCATCGGTTTTGCCCATTGGCATGCGCTCGCCAGCAAAGCGAAGATTGGCTGGCAACCGACAGCTGACGACATCGCCAGGGTTCAAGAAATCTTGCGTGGTGAAGAAAGCTACCCTGACGAGGGGTTGATCGGCCAGCACCCCTATAAGCTTGACGATGTCCTGCGTGACACGAGGATGAAGGGGCGCGGCTGGTGCATCTACATCGGAGAGGCGCCATCAAGCAAACCGCAGTTGCTGATTACCGATCGGCGCTTCAAGAATAATCCGATCCAGGACCCAGACTTTGTCGCGAAGGCGCTTCCGATCGCGAAATGGAAAGCAAAGCAGGTTCGCGCCGAAATCGCGCGAGACTGGCCGAGAAATTCGACCAAACCGGACGCAGAGGGTCGAGCGATGCATCCGCTCAATCATGTTCGCTCTGACAAATGGTACTGCATGCATTGCGACGGCGAGTCGACTGGAATCCAGATGGCCCAAAATCTATGGCACTGCCCATACTGCGGAGCCACGCCACTCGATATGCTTAGTGAACCTTTCCTGACGGCGGAACAGCCAGATACGGAAAACGCCCCAGCTTGATTATTCCATCGGTCTGAATGACTGGCACCCGCTTGAACGCGGGCGCCAGATTTTCTGGACGCGAGGATTCCAAGTTGAGGCGATGAGTGAACTTCAACGCATTTAGATAGATTGAAGACCATGCAAAGCACAGTTGAAAAAACCAGGGCTGCAGTCCACACGCTGATTCAATCCCTTGACCCAGCATTGATCGCGTTGGTCGGAACGTCCCGTGACCTCGAAGCCATCGTCGACAAGCAGTTCGACTGGCAGGTGCGAGCCCATCGTTGGTACGCGGTGATATCGCGTGGCGATCATATCCATGCTGTCGCAGATATCGACGGCCAACGGATTTCCCTTCAGCGGTACGTGATGAAGCTTCAGTATCGGGATCGCAGCTATGACGACCTGAAGCAGGTCTCTTTTGAGAACAAGATCACGTTCGACTGCCGAGTTTCCAACCTTGAACATCGTGTTGGTCGCCAAGCGGTCATGCGCAATCGGCGGTCAAAGCGGAACACCTCCTCGCAGTACAAAGGGGTGATCAAGGCGCTCGGTCAGGATGGTTCGCCACGATGGCGCACCCAAATCATGGCGGACCATGGTTCGATGGGCATCGGCGTATACGAGGACGAACATTGGGCAGCGACAGTTTACGATGCGGCCGCTTATCTTCTTTTCGAAGGGGAGGCGCTATACAACTTCCCCGGCCGGCCGCCCGATCAGGATGCGCTCTTGATCGCTGCCACGAAGATCGCTCGATATCGGGCCAAGGCAAAGCGTCAGAAAGGTACAGCGGCAATGCAGGAAATCCCGATGGAAGTGGCTAACTCTACCTGATATGGTGGGACTAGCCATCCGGATCACTATATGTTCGATCAGCCTGTCCAGCTTGAAGTCTTCCCAACCGACCTCCACTTGAGGCGGATTGACCCCGCCTGCAACATGCGTCGCTTCTACCGGCTTAGCGTTCAGCGCGACCTTTTTGGTGGCGCGTGTCTCATTCGGGAGTGGGGGCGGATTGGCAATCGGGGCCAGGTCATGATTGAAACCCATGATGACGAAGGCAAGGCGATCACTGCGCTCATGAAACTGGCCGCAGTCAAACGCAAACGGGGCTATGCCCTCCCTCCTGCGACTGCGCTGCCAGAGGTGCGAAAACTGAAGCAACGATAGTGCCCGGGCCTTGGTCAGCGTCAGCAATGCCTTGTTTTGACAGCCATTCCAGCTAGGGTTGCAGAAAAGCATGCCGGGGCAGTTTATGTTTGACCAGATCATTTCCAAGTACGGCGCGACCGCCAAGGCCAAACTTTCGAGCCCCGCAATCACCGGTGCCCCGGAAGACAACATCCGCGCACCGCTGGAAGAACTGATCACTGCCCTCGCTATAGCGGCGGGCCAGCAACCCGGTTGGGTCACACTCGTCGGCGAAAGCACCCTTTCGGCCTTGGGGACACGGCCTGACTATGCCGTCACCGTCCGCAGTGCGCTGACCGGCTTCATCGAACTTAAGGCTCCCGGCAAAGGGGCCGATCCACGCAAGTTCACCGACCCGCATGACAAGCGGCAGTGGCAAAAGCTGAAATCCTTGCCCAACCTGCTTTACAGTGACGGCCAGTCCTTCAGCCTCTGGCAGAACGGCGCGCTCGTTGGCCAGATCATTCATCTGTCCGGCGATCTGGACACGGCGGGTTCCAAGCTTACCGCCCCCCAGACCCTCGTCACCCTTCTGACGGATTTTCTCAGCTGGAGCCCGATCCCGCCCGACAGCCCGCGCAAACTGGCCGAGGTTTCGGCCCGCCTGTGCCGGTTGTTGCGCGACGAGGTTCTGGAAGAACTGGAAAACGGCACCCAAAGTCTGACCGATCTTGCCACCGAATGGCGGGGGCTCCTTTTCCCGCAGGCCGATGATGCGCAGTTCGCCGATGGCTATGCGCAGGCTGTCACCTTTGGTCTGTTGATGGCGCGGGCGCAGGACATTCCCTTGGACAAGGGCATCGCCCATGCCGCCCTGGCCTTGCGCGACACGAACACGCTGATCGGCACAGCACTTCGCCTGCTGACCGACGATCCGCAGACGCAAAAGGCCCTGTCCACCGCCACCTCCACCCTGACCCGCGTGCTGCATGAAGTGCATTGGCCGACCCTGTCCAAGGGCAAGCCCGATGCCTGGCTCTACTTCTACGAAGACTTCCTCGAGGTCTACGACAACGCTCTGCGCAAGAAGACCGGCAGCTACTACACCCCGCCCGAGGTGGTGCAGGCCATGGTCCGCCTGACGGACGAGGCTTTGCGCGACCCCGCCCTGTTTGGCCGCCACGAAGGCCTTGCCGCCAAGGATGTCACCATCGCGGACCCGGCGACGGGCACCGGCACCTTCCTTCTCGGTGTGCTGCGCAAGATCGCCGAGACGGTGGCCGATGATCAGGGCGCGGGCGCAGTTGGCCCCGCCTTAGGGGCGGCGGCGCATCGGCTGATCGGCTTCGAATTGCAGTTCGGTCCCTTCGCCGTGGCACAGTTGCGGCTGATGGCGGAAATGCGAGCGCTGATGGGGGCTGCGGCCACGGGCACGGGGGCCGGGGGCAACCTGCCGCAGCCGCGTCTCTATGTGACCGACACCTTGGGCGATCCCTACGCTGAGCAGACGCGGTTTTCCACCATGCTCGCCCCCATCGGCAATTCGCGGAAAGAGGCGAATGCCATCAAGCGGGATGAGCCGATCACCGTTGTCATTGGCAACCCGCCCTACAAGGTGGATGCGGCGGGGCAAGGCGGTTGGGTGGAAAAGGGCAGTCCGGGACGCCCGTCGCCAATGGACCTTTGGGCACCCTTGCCCGAATGGGGCTTGGGCGCGCATGCCAAGCACCTGAAGAACCTCTATGTGTTCTTCTGGCGGTGGGCCGCATGGAAGGTCTTTGGGTCGGGCCATGCCGAGGCGACCGGCGAGCCCGAGGTTCATCGCCCGGGGATTGTCTGCTTCATCACCGCTTCGGGTTTCCTGAATGGTCCGGGCTTTCAGCAGATGCGCGCCGACCTGCGCAAAAGCTGTTCGGACATCTGGGTGATTGATGCATCGCCCGAAGGGCACCAGCCTGCCGTCAACACCCGCCTGTTTCAGGGGGTTCAACAGGAAATCTGTATCGTTCTGGCACTCCGTCGCCCCGATGCAAAGGTTGGAGAGCAGGCGCGCATCCGCTACCGCGCGCTTCCCGAGAGCCACCGCGAGGACAAGTTCGCGGCACTTGCGGGCCTGACGCTCACCGACAACGGCTGGCAGGATGGCGAAACCAGTCTGCGCGGGCCGTTTCTGCCCGAGCGCGGCTTGGGCTGGGGGGCCTATCCGGCACTACTGGACCTGTTCGACTGGTCGACGCCGGGGGTCAAGACGCACCGGACTTGGGTGATTGCGCCGGATGCCGATTCACTGGGCCGACGGTGGGAAACTCTCAAGCGCGAACGCGACGCAGAAAGGAAGGCAGAGCTATTCCATTCTGACGATACGCGCGACCCGATGAGCCTGCCAAAAGGTGACCTTGGGTTGCATCGCACCCGGCCTGTCCCGGTTGCCACCGATAGCGGCTCTGTCGTTGCGCCAGTGCGTTTTGGCTTCCGCAGCTTTGATCGGTCATGGATCATTCCCGATCACCGGCTGATTAGCCGTGCTCGCCCGGACCTTTGGGCCATGGATGGCAAGGCACAAGTCTACCTCACCGCTTTGGACGCAAATGAGCCTGGTGACGGCCCTGCCCTTTCTTTCACGGGGCTGATCCCCGATCAGCACCATTTCAAAGGCAGTTTTGGGGGCCGTGCCGTTCCCCTGTGGCGCGATGCTGCCGCGACTGTACCGAATATCAAAGCCGCACTCCTCGCCCACCTCTCAACCACATATGGCAAATCCGTCACCGCGCCCGACGTGATGGCCTATGTCGCAGCCTTGTTGGCGCACCCCGCCTTCACGGCCCGCTTCAAGGAAGACCTGATCCGCCCCGGCCTGCGCGTGCCAGTCACGGCAGACGCGACCCTGTTCGACCGAGCGGTCGCCTTGGGCCGCGAAGTCATCTGGCTGCATACATATGGTGAGCGTTTTGCCGACCCTGCATCCGGCCGCCCCGCCGCTCCCCCTCGGATGCCTAAGGGGCAAGGCCCGACAATCCCGGTTGGCGGCACCATCCCCGGCGCGCCGAACCCGTTACCCGACGCGATGCACCATGATCGTTCCACGGGTCGGCTGCATGTAGGGGAGGGGTTCATCGAAAACGTGCCAACCGCCGTGGCCGAATATCAGGTCTCTGGTCGCAGCGTGCTGCGCCAGTGGTTCAGCTATCGCAAAGCCGACCGCACCCGCCCTGTCATCGGCGACCGCCGCCCACCATCAGCGCTGGACAAGGTCCAGCCCGATCACTGGTTGCCGGAGTATACCGAGGATCTGCTGAACATGTTGCACGTCCTTGGCCGCCTGGTCGCATTGGAACCCGCACAGGCAACTCTTCTAGACGAAATCTGCGCTGCCCCCTTGCTGACTGAGGCGTCGTTGACGGGCGCAGGTGCCTTGGCATCGGCACCCGTGGTCAAGGGCAAGAAAGCCAAAGCCGCAGCTC
>Ga0308009_10001077_pt1 | contig 17015 bp, 26 predicted proteins | sample Neamet127_FD_203134 | JGI IMG/M metagenome (GOLD analysis project Ga0308009, IMG submission 203134) | Marine microbial communities from water near the shore, Antarctic Ocean - #127 | ecosystem: Environmental > Aquatic > Marine > Unclassified | place: Southern Ocean | collected 2014-07-24
TCCGATCTGGTATCAAGGATAAAGGTAGTAAGGGTTGAGGGAATGCAGCTACAAAATCCTCCAACTCCACAAAGCTATCGTTAGCTCTAACTAAAATTACGGGAAGGGGCGAGTCACCTTTAAAGTTACGGGTGCTAGGAATACGTAACACACGCGCAGCATCAGCTGTAACCAACTGATCAGCCTCAAGACCGAACTCCGCACACGCTGCTTTAAGACGTTCCGCTGCGGGAAGCCACTCAGCCCTACTGTACGAACGTGTTAACGTCCAGTAGATATGTAGGCCACGTCCCGAATTAACTACTGCTGTAGGAAGAGGCAACTTATAATGTTTACGAAACTTCTGTAACGCTACTAAAGCGTCACCTTGTGTAGTGTAGGGTTTAGTCGCACCGCAATCGAGGTCTAAGAACAAACTCTTAATAGACTCTACGTTTTCAGCTACACGTTTAGTAGGTTCCGAGTACCTACCTAATGCAAAATATGCGTCATACCCTTCCGCATTTAAATTTGTAGCGGATTCAATAATCGTATCTAAAGAGTCGTAAAACTTTTGTTTTGTACTTTTCTTCTTTGCATTTAACCCTAATAAACAATAGTACCCTTTTTCACCCAATACGGTGCCAAGAAATTGTTTTGCTTCCATAGTAAGCCCACGTAAAAGAAAAGGGGTGCCTCAATGACACCCCTACCTCTTCTTATTATTTTAATCATCAAAGGCATCAAGCATGCTAGCAAGATCAACATCACCAGCTGGCTCAACTTTTTTCTTTTTAGATACTTTGACTGTGGGTTCTTTAATTACCTCAGGTTCTTCTTTAGCTTCTTTAGTTTCTTGGGATATAGCAAAAACGTTATCCAGCCCGTCTCCGCTACCCTTAGTAAAACCTTCTTGCTCTTCAAAAGGAGACGCAGCAATAAACTCTTTGTATTTTATTACTTGCACCGCCCGTAGTCGTAATGACACCCCCGCACCCATGCTTGCGCTGTAAGGGATAAGTTCTACAAATAAGTTAATCGTACTTCCCGATGTTAATTGGAACCCGTCTTCTAACCTGACATTTTTAGCGTCAAAATGTTTAGGCGGCTCGACAGGAGTTCCGTTAAAAGACGCGGGGATTTTAGCTTTCCCGACAAAAAACCCATCTTCAGATTTCTTAAAAGGCATATCTAAATCGGGCCATGAGTCTTGCTTACTTTCTGTATAGGCGGCTGACATAGACTTAAATAGTTCCTTAGCCTGTGCCCCCGTCATTTTAAAGTTAGTGGTGTACTCTGCGCCTTGCGCGGTAGATTCACACCGAGATGTACCTCCCTGCCCGTTCTTACCGCCCCCTTGTTGGAAATGGTAAGGCTGGTCTAGCCTTGGGTATAAAGCTTCTACATTGTTAATCATAAATGATGTTTTAGTCATATTAGCGCTCTCGTTAAAAAGGTTATTAAAATAGCATTAGTTTGTAAAAACTAAGTTATGGTTTAGGTACTTCTGTTTACTACAAATTACTCACGTACACTCCTTCCCCCTCAACAACACCAAACACGTTGTCCACGTTGGGGTAACTATCTTGTTTAGGTTTAATCTTAAGCATCACTAATTTTTCAGTATCAGGATGAGTTTGTATCTCTCTTGCTAGCTTAACTTCACTCTCTTCTAATACACGTAACGGTTTAAAATATAGTTTTGGTGTGTAACTTTCTTCGTCAAAACGTATCTCTGTAAGTAGCATGGCAAGAGGTACGGGCTTCTCTTGGCTATTAAGAAAACGAGCGTAAGTCTGCATAGACATTTTTTGTTTGTCTTTACCAAATAAACTTGTAGCGGGAAGCTGTAATTGATACACCTCATCAAAGTTGATTTTGTCTTCTTCGTCTGCAAGTAAAACAGCAATTCGTTGCTGGTACCTACAGGCCCGTGTTTGCCCTACCCCCGAACCTTTAATGTTCTGTTTGCAATCAAAGCATGCGGCTGATTGTCTGCTATCTTCAACTACTTCGTTTGATGGTCTACCCGTCTCACTATCTGATGACCAACACGCAGGAGGGTTACTCTGTCCAGCTACATAATCCCCTTTGTAGTAAGTGCGTGATATGGGCGCAGTTTTAACAATTACAGCTTTAATCGCTGGGGTTTGTAGTGCTACCTCGTGAGTCCCAGCTACTTTACGAAACATATTTTCACGAATACTTAGCCGTAGCACACCTGAATATTGAGGAGGCGGTAGAACTTTTGTATCGTTTTCAAATTCGTCTAGTATATCTTGGTACTCGCTCGGCATATCATCCGAACCTTGTGTCATACATCTTCTTCCTCAGGAAAATCTAGCTCTACCTGAACAGGTGAAGCAGTTTCTTTTACTTCTTCGGGAGGTGCTTCTGCCTTCAAAGCTGCGACTACTTCAGGAATGTTAAACCTGTAAGTGTACCCTACCTTAATATAGGTAGTGCTTGGGATGTACCCTTTATTAACCCATTGGCGTATCGTGCTTGCTTTAACCGCTAGATGGTCAGCCAAGTCGTCAATAGGAACGTAAGTATCGCTCATTTTTTTCTCCGTATAGTTAACGTGTATTCGCTATCACAATTTAATCCAGCTGGAAGCTTCTCAGGGTTCTCTTCTAAAAACTGTTTCATGTTGCCTTGGTGAATACGTTTCTCTAGCAAATCCACACACTCGTGCTCTAACATGAAACGGTTCATCGACTCCCAGTCGCTAGTCCAAAACTTAGTTTTAACTGACCTATAAAAAGTGCCTGAACCAGTACGTACAGATTCAATCCCACTCTTCTCACAATGGGCTAGCAGTTTATTTTTTATAGTATCAAGCCCAGCGTTAAGCTCTTGTTCTTGCTTATTAAATTCAGTAGCAAGCTCTACTTTTTTGTCCCTTATCTTAACGTACACCCTTACAAGGCGGTCGAGATCAATGATACTATCGTCTTCTATTTCCACTATCTGCACCCATTTTGATTACGTTTCATGTAGTATAGTGTAGTCTAGTCTATAGTTCAAGCACGTCTTGATATAAATCTATCATTTTTGTATAAACGTTTATTCTCTCATCTAGGAGTGCGTATATACGTTTCTCTACTTTAGAGCCTTGTAGTTGAACTACGGTGCATGGGTGGGTTTGCCCAGAACGATGGACACGGGCGTTAGCTTGAGCATAAGTTTCCAACGAAGGAACTGGCCCCCACCACACAATAGTGTTAGCCGCCGTAAGAGTAACTCCATGCGCGGCAGCTTGAGGTTGGATTATTAAAACGCGAGGGTCGTCTTTATTCTGGAAGTCTTTAAATATCTGGGTGCGGCGAGAAGCGCTAACGTCTCCACGAATAATCTCATTAGTAATACCGTCTTTAGTTAACTTCTCTTTGAGTAAATCGATGGCGTGTTTGAACGGTACAAAGACTAAAACTTTCTGGCTAGATTCGTCTATAACTTCGCGTAGTACTTTATAGCGGTTCTTAATATCGAACTCTACTGTCTCGCCAGTGTCTGTGTAGACGGCCCCACACGAAATCTGTAGTAGCTTGTTCATGTTAACCGCAGCGTTAGCTGCTGTAATCTGCTCTCCTCCCGCTACCATAACCATTTGATTGCGCAACGCAGTATAGTATTTCTTCTGTTGGGGGGTAAGCTCCACTTCACGTTTAACGTAAGTCATCTCTGGTAGGTCGAGACACTGTTCTTTAGTGAATCGGATAGCGGGTTGTAGCGCATGAAACACTATGTCTACCGCCTTAGATTTAGGAACCCATTTGAACTGAGTAACTTTTTGCATAACTAACTCTCGGAAGCCGCCAAAGAATCTAGGCACCCCCTTAGGGTTTATAAGTTTAGCTAACCCGTATGCGTCTACGGGAGATTGGGCAGCAGGTGTACCAGTCATCAACCAAAGCCAAGTTTCTGGAGTGATTAAAGAGTTAAGTACCTTCCATCTTTTAGACTGGGCATTCTTATAATGAGTTGCCTCATCTGCAATGATTAAGTCAAATCCCCCATTGGCTATCTCATCCCTTACAATCTCTACCCCGTCATAGTTTATGATAATGTACTCGGCATCGCTGTTAATAATAGCTTGGCGTTTCTTTCTAGCTCCATGCGCTACATCTACTTTACGGTGCATAGCAAAGTTAAACAGATCGCCCCCCCATGCCGACTCCATAATGGACAACGGGCAGATAATGAGAACTCGTTTTATTATCTTCTCCCGCATTAGGAAATCGGAGGCCCAGATAGCCGACCCAGTTTTTCCTGTGCCTTGTTCGTTAAAACAAAAAGCGCGGCGGTTCATAGTTAAGAAAGACGCAGTAGTTTTCTGATGGTCAAAAGGAGTGTACCTCCCCGGCCAATCGTATTTGCCTAGGATAGGTGAGGGCACGTTCTTAACATTAAGGTTACGCAGTACTCTGGACTCGTCTACTCCCCACCGCACAAGCACATCGTTGTTGTTAATTTGTTTGCTAGTAGGTATAGCGGTAGTGATCTTTGCAGGGTTACGTACCCTAAGCAGCAATCCTCTATTATTTACTATCTGCATGTACTAACTCTCTTTTTGTTGGCGTAAACAACGCAATAGTCTTTCTTCTTTAAGGGGCTTAAAGTTAAAGAAGTTTCTGTACTGGGGGTACGTGCCGCAAAATACCCTAGCGTAAAACGCTATGTGGTTGTTGGATATTTTAAACTCTTTGCCCGTTGTCTCGATGCTGGTGTGCCACCTAACGCGGTTCATTACAGCCCAATGCGAGTAAGTGGAACGATTAGACTCAGCAGCTTCTAAAGCGAACCGCTCAAATGCAGCCCAAATAGCGGGATTATTTAAGTGCCACTGTGTAAATTCTTTTTTTCGTTGCTGTATCCTGTCTATAAGTACTTGCTCTGAATCCACAGCCTTTACTTCTTTTTCTTATAGTTACGGGCACGGTTCTTACTACTACTCTCTATCTTTATTCCGTCCTTGTTGCTACCACCTTTGCTTAAAGCTTTAACGTGGCTAACATCCTTACCTTCACGTTTGTCAGCTTTTCCGTTCTTGTTAGCGTCCGTACCCTTTGCATCTACTGCTCGTCTAGCACGTTGTCTTTCCATACGCGCCTTAAACGCTGCACTACCTACGGGTTTATTGGTTTGCTTAGGTCTATCTTTAGGGTTTTTGTAAGGCATTACTTTTTCTCCTATTACCTTTTTCCGTTATGGGGACATTCCAATACAACACAATGGGCACGACAAAGTCCTGTAGGGTGGGGATTCCAAACATCTACTTCAAATGCTTTCTCCACCTTCGCGTACTCTGTAAGCCATTTCTTCCACAGGTCGGACTCCTGATCGATTGTGTACGTGTCCTTTATAAATGCGTTACACACAACAAAAAGCAATCCACCTTTAACTACTTTTACTTCAGGGAAGTGTTTGAACGTAGCCAACGCCATTAACTCTAACTGTCCTTTGTCCGCATACTTAGCAGACTTACCAGTTTTATAGTCTATAACTTTAGCTACACCTGATTCCCTATCGAGTATCGTTAAGTCTGATACCCCCCTGAACCATACGTCCTTATCAAAAAAGCCACACGGTTCAAGGTTTGCAGTTAGGCCCATCTTAAATTCACAAAGTTTCTCCCCTTTCATACCTTTCAGTTTGTCGAGGGCCGCTTGTGTAAAACTAAACCTTGGGTCTAACTCATCTACTTCTCCACCTACGTACTTCTCGGCGGCTGTATGGAACTCATTACCGTACAGTATTGCTGTAGTCTTAAAATTTTCTTGGTAGTCCTTTGCCACCTTAGTGTGGTAATACTTCTTAGGACATTGATCAAACGTTTTTAAACTGCTGAACGACCATGTTGGTTTGGTTTCCATTCAACGCACTCTCCATAATTTTTTCCGACCTCCACGTCACCACGCACCGGAAGGGTGTTTGCCCACTCCGGTGTCCAACGCATGCACTCACTGACATAAGCCGCAGCTTCGTCTACTTCTGAGTCTTGTACGCAGCATATCACAGAATCGTGTACAGTAAGCAACACTCTATATCGTTTGGATATCCTAACCATTTGGTCTGCCATGATGCAGCGTGCGATACCTTGGCACACATTCTCTATAAGTTTACCCCCGTAGATTTTAGTCCGACCTCGACGAGTCTTGTAAGTAAACTGCAACCCCCGCTCTGTTTCTTCCGCTTGAAGATCGTTGTAGTACATAAGTAATTCAGAAGGTAGTCGAACCCCTTTCTCATGCGGTTCTACTGTGAGCACTCCCTCCCTGCCTATCGGAGCAGAACCTCCTTGATACATTGACATTAATGCGACTTGAGCTTGTCTCCACAGTGCGGTGATAGCGTAATTCGTTTCCCTATAAATACGTATGATACGTTTAGCTTCTACCTCACTTACTTCGACCCCGAAGTTCTTAAGTTGATCACGGAATTTGATAGACCCCATCCCGTACCCTGCACCAAGGATAGTAGTCTTCCCTACAAAACGCTCTTCTTTGTTTATCTCACTTACAGGTTTGCCGTAGATAGCCGATGCCATAATCTTGTACACATCATCGCCATTGGCAAACGCCTTGACTAATTCGGTTTGATTGGATAACCACGCTAGTACCCGTGCCTCTATCTGAGCAGAATCGGTTTCGACTAACGTGTACCCTTCGGGGGCGCAAATAGATGATTTCAGTACCTTGGCATTTGGCCCACGGGATGGTAGGTTTTGCAGGTTTATCTTATCGGAACCGCCCCACCTACCCGTGTGTGCGGCGTAATACTTAATAGGTACAGGAAGGGTTCCCCGTAAGGAGATGTCCAAAAACCTCTTAGTACGTGTTTCCTCTAACGTACTCTTTAGCCCTATACGTGCCGCTACTAGGGCTTGTACGCGGGGGTCTTCATGTTCTTGTAGGGCTTTAAAGTCTTCGTCAGACTTAGCAAAAGCAAAAGCTTCTTTGCCTGTACGTAAACTTGTTTTCATAGGCGGTGTAACGCCCATAGATACCAGTGCCTTAGCAAACTTTAGATTAGACATCAGTTCGGTTTTCTCAATGCCGCATTCTTCAAGGAGCTTTTCTTTCTGGTCTTGAAGTGTATCGAGATGGCTTTCCAGTTTACTCATATCTAGTTCTAGTACTGGGTCAATAAACATTCGGATGGTTACATCGATAACTTTAAGTTCGGGTTTCGGGAACGCACGTTTAACCATGAACATGTTAAACAATTTATAAGTTAGTTCTACATCCTGTATACAGTAGTCTCCGTATCTGGAGAGGTCGTCGTCTGTAAAATCCGCACGGTGTTTGCCCAGCGCGTGTACTACTTCGTCACCCTTCTCGCCTATACCGTACATTTCTGATAAGTATTTTAGCGACGCACTTGTTTCCACACCGTGTAGCCCACGTCCCATACACATCGTGTCAAGAAATAACTTAGGGTGAATATCAAACAACCAACTAAGAATGGAGCCATCAAACATAGTATTGTGGGCCAATACAGCACTGTTTTCCCAATCATAGTTAGCGTGTAAGTATTCTTTAAGGGCACTGTGACCTCCACTCAACCAAGATGTTTCTCCGTCATTAATTTTTACTGCCAGCCCAATGACCTCAAAGTCAGGGCTTCGCACATATTGTTCGGTAGTTATCTTACTTAGAGAGAACGTCTTATCGTAATAAGTCTCAAAGTCTACTGTTATTATGTCCACACTATGTTGCCTCTTTCTTAGGTACTACTCGCAATTTCTTTTCCCAAGCAGCGTTGTTCTTTTTCTCTTCAACAGCACTCTCGCCATTACTATAAGTTTTTATTACGCCGCCTCTCGCTAAATACGTTTTGATATCTTCAGCTAAATTCTCACGTTGTATTTCTTTATCTGTCTTTTTCGTCACTGCTCATCTCCTGTAGATACTACCGCCGTAGATTAAAAACCTATCCGGCCCCGCTTTTATTTCCTTTGCCCCGCCGTAATGCCGCACTTGTAAATGAGTTCCGTTAAAATTAATTTCCCTGTTGGCGTGACTAAACAGCAAATTGTATTTGTCTAAGTACGTGAAGAGTAAGTCACCATTTGTATCTTCTGCGAGGAAGTGCCGTACCGGAACATCTTTGTATTTCAAGTGGGACACTAAATCCCACGGGTCCATACGTTTAGCGGTAACGTCAATTGGCCTTAGCTCTGATAAGTCTAAGCCCTGTACCAAGTGGTTCCCTCTGCTATTTGTTCTAGCAAATGCGTTTGCCATCATCATCTCCTGTTTAGATACGTACCTTTACAACTTTATGTATAGTTGTTTCTCTTAGAATAGCCTGCTCGAAATGCTCACACTTCAAACAGTACCAGCCCACACGTTTGTGCGTCTGCATGTTCAACACTTCTTCAGAAATCTCCTTACATTTGGGGCACATGTTAGTGCTCAAGTCATTTGGCATTTAGCAAAACCTCTAACGCCCCGTCCCACCGTCTTTCTAAATCTTCGAGCCTACGGACAATGGCTAACAGCTCTTGGCCTAGCTCAACTATTTCCTCTGCATCGTCTTCTTCAAGCTCTATTATAACTCTCATTCATCGCTCCACGTAGACATCGCTTCATCGGCTGCGCGGTCGGCCATCTCTTGCTTGCGCTCCTCAGGGGATACGTAGTCTTCCTCCTGTGTTAACAAGTACTCTTCTAGCTCTACGACTATCCTATCTCTGCTCATTGTTCGCACTCCTGTATGTCTCTAAGAATTAATCTTTTAAGTTCACTACGTTGCTCACTCGTACACTCACTGGCTATCTTTATATCACTTAGCTTCAACTTGTAACTACTAATTTTCCAATACAAAGCAGCAAGTGGTTTAGTGACCAGTTGGTACGCCCATTTTTTCCCTTCGTCATCTCTTATGTAGAAGAGAAGGTCTGTCGGTAACTCTACACTCATGGCTCGTTCCTCCTTAGTGGTTGCCTTATCTAGTGTGACTCGTTTGCCGGTTTTGGTTGTCTCATCGCAGTTGGCTCGTTAACTATGTCTGGTTGTCTCGATTGGATTGACTCGCTTACGCAGGATGGTTGTCTCCAATTACATGACTCGTTTGCGATCTCTGGTTGTCTTTGGAACAATGACTCGTTTAGCGGGTCTGGTTGTCTTCTTCCTCTTGACTCGTTCGTCCTTGTTGGTTGTCTCATTTACCATGACTCGTTTAGGGGGTCTGGTTGTCTGCTCTCTCTTGACTCGTTTGCACTCTTCGGTTGTCTCGCCTTCCACGACTCGTTTGCGCTCTTCGGTTGTCTCACCTTCAACGACTCGTTTGTATAACATGGTTGTCTCCAATTGCATGACTCGTTTTCGCTCGATGGTTGTCTTCGGTTCATTGACTCGTTTTGTCGCATTGGTTGTCTCTCCTTCCGTGACTCGTTCACTTAATCTGGTTGTCTTCGCATACCTGACTCGTTTGCATGTTCTGGTTGTCTACTCGTCGATGACTCGTTTATCGACTTTGGTTGTCTTGGGAGCCGTGACTCGTTTCTCTCAAATGGTTGTCTCCCATCCTTTGACTCGTTAACATTACGTGGTTGCCTAGAATATATTGACTCGTTTAGATTGTCTGGTTGTCTTGACGCGCATGACTCGTTTCTCTCAAATGGTTATCTCCCATCCTTTGACTCGTTTCTCTCAAATGGTTGTCTAAAGTCTGGTGACTCGTTTAGATTATCTGGTTGTCTTGATGCTCGTGACTCGCTATCGTCGAATGGTTGTCTTCTATCAGATGACTCGCTTTATTCTCATGGTTGTCTTTTGCTCATTGACTCGTTTGCTTCGTTTGGTTGCCTTCCAATTTGTGACTCGTTTAGTTAGGCGGCGATCTTATGCACCTTACCTAGCTTGGCTTCACTGTATGTCGGTGCAACAGGCAAACCTTCTATCCTGCGCCATGCGTTATACAGATCAACTAAAAACATCTTAACCATATAGCGCACTGCCATGTTGTGTCGATGCCCTTTGGACTTTTCTTTATGCGCGTCCATGTGTTCAAGTCTGTGCTTGTAGTCATCGTATATCTTACGGTACACACATTTGTCAGGCGACTGTTTGATAAAGCTACTACCCAGTACACCTACTAACTTAGTCTTAAGGAATGGGTTAAACGTGATACCTTTCTTAACTTTTACCTCACCCTCCGCATCGACATACTCGCTGTCCTCAAGATGTTCTTTCTTGCGGCTACGTCCTTGCCCATCACTAGCAACATCCAGTCCTGCATACTTGTGTAGGCTAGATGGGTATTCAGCTTTGGTGATGTCTATCTCACTGAGCATAACACCTGCCATAGCAGGCCCAACTCCCGTCACCCCCAAAAGGAATTCGTTATAGATTGGGTAGCCTTTAAGAATATTGCCTAGCCTGCGGAAGTGAGACTTCTCCTGTGCCTCTAGCTCAAGGTAGTTGTCTACCAAACATAGCTCGGTGTAGTCACTTATTACCTCATCGCCTTTAAAGGTAGCTTGTCTTGGAAAACTTGCCACCCCCTCAGTAAGAAGTTTGTGTGACCTCCGCAAGTTAGTCAGTACTTGTTGGCCTTCCTTGTCTATCGTGTCCTCCTTCTCGCTCGGTGCTTGCCCTAGCTTGGCCTTGAAGTTACCTACCAACCTGTTGCCAGTTTGGATACGGTTCTTTTGAATGTCATATGCACCACGTACTATTGTTTTTAAGTTACTCATTACTATCCTCCTTTACTAACATGTTGGAATAATTTATGTACCTGCTTGTTCACCACAGTTTGGCAAGATGGGCAGGAGTTATATCCTGCTTTTTCTAAGTTTCTTGCAAACAAGTTATCGCAGTACACACATGGTTTTTCACTAACTAATTCTTGTTTCACTTTACTCATGCTTCGTCCTCCATTGGTTAAATTAAGTGCGTACCCTCAAGGGGCACGACTAACCTTAGCGTGGCTTATTCGGTATGCGCACAAGATTGGAGGACTGTATATAGTCACTGTCCTGTCACATACTCTGGGTGTTAATTAACGTCCACCGCCCAGTGGGACAAACAACTAAGTATAATCCCGTCTGAAACCCTCATCGTAATCGAGATGAAGGTGGGGATTTAAAGCCTCTACTACTAACCCTAAGTTAACTTCATTCAATACCATTGCTATCCCCCCACTTTTCTTTATCTTCTCCAGTTCAAGTTTCTGTAGTGCAGTAGTGGTGTTCTTACCCGCCTTGCATTCAATACCGAAAAACTTTCCTTTGTAGCACCCCACTATGTCGGGCACGCCACTGCGTCCGTAGCCTCCGGTTGCAGGGAAGAAGTAGTAAGCACCCATCTCCTTCAGTATCTTAGCTATCGTCTGTTTAACTTTCTTTTCCGGTGTCATCGCCATCTTTATCTCCGTCGTAGTCTACCCAAAATATATTCTTGGCTATGCGTTTACCTACCCCACGCACATCCTCTGTTGGTGGTTCGTAAGAGAATGTTTGCAGTATCGCTAACTTCCTTTCCATCCATAGCGGTAAGTCCTCATAGCTGAAGAACGCTGGTAAGCTGTGCCCATCAATTCCCGCACCCGCCCCTAGCCCAAACTCGTTTACTTCAATGAGGTTGTTTAGTAGTTTTACTCTATACTTATTCGTATTAAACAATAGCAACGAGTGCACTCCCCTCTTGCGCAACTTCCGAATGTGTCTTGTGGTCTACGAAGACTGCGTACAGTACGATTTGGTACGGGTTATAGCTCCACGTAAAGGTACGTCGCTCAGAGTTATCGAAGTACCCAATACCTTCTAACTCTATCGGTTGCATAGATGTCCTGTTATCTTCTTTTGTACTTTCAACGTCCATCGTTCTTAAAGGACGTAACACCTCATGCGGTAAGGCATCTGCGTTTGGGTAACGTGTACACCTAGACCCAACGGTATCGTTATGCGATATAAGTAGTACATCCGAAGAGTTAAAGGTTTGCACGACATAGAGTATTGCTTGATCGCCTATGTACCCTACTTTCTCGGCGTGCTTGTCTCGCGCCTCCTTGTACCCGTCAAACGTCTTCATCAAATACCAACAATCATCCAACGCTATAGGGGTTTCCTGTCTGTCTGCACGTTCAAGTGCGAGTAAGAGTTCTTCTATCTGGGTGGTAGTTACTTTATCGACAAACAAGTTTTTAGCCATCCGCTCCATTATGTTGCGTGGCCTTGCTAGCAACCTCTCGGCTACCCTTTGAATTGAGCCTATAGATACCAGTGCCATCTCTGCATCGCCTACTGGAGCAAACGATGCCACCATCTTAGAAGCTTTGGACATATCCTTAGAACGGAACCCGCAAGTAACTTGCCCATAACTGTGTGTGTCTATGCGTTTCTGACGCACGATTCGGGGAGAGAAAACCTCGTATATTGGTCGATGGGGTGTACACTCGTCATCGTAGACAGTAACAAGTGCGGTGTATAAGTTACTGTTAGTGGGCCTTACGCCTATTATTAACTGATTGTTAGCGACCTTCCTGTGCGTATAAAACTCTACTTGATATCGTAGCTTACGCTTTATCTCATTCAAGAATGGCGCTAAGGATGTTGGTACAGTAAAACCATTCTCGACTGCCTCACTTAAGAGAACATCTTTGGAATTCTCTGAAATAGTTGGTGGATTGATTACCCAAGATAGGCTATCAAGACTCCCGTTCATCCAACCATCACTGCTAAACTCACCTACTGTTGCATTAGTCTTCATGTTAGTCCTCCAGTTATAATGTTATGTGAACAACTTTACCGTTAGTCGGCTTGGCTGATTTGTTATCGGCTATGCACCACAGCAACGGAATCGACCATGTACCCCATCGACCACCTAGGTAGCCGTCGGTAAATACAATCACTGCTTGTGCGCTGATTTGATTTCTGTGCATGTACTCGTGTACACACGTTATGTTTGTCCCACCTCCGCCCGCTGGTTTAGTAGACTTAACTAAAGAGTCAACGGGCATGCCGTTCTCACCGTACACTTCGTCCCCGCATACCTTAGTGTCCCAATACAACAGTCGTATAGCAGATGGGTTAACTACGTCTATTACACTCTTGATCTCGGATAGAAACTTAGTAAGTTCCAGCTGCCCGATACTACCTGACGTGTCGATTGCTATAACAAGTTCGTCTACCTTCTCACTAACACCGCTCGGTAGGTACATTCCTGCTGCCATATACCTACGATTAGGTCGTGCATACGTACTGTACTCGCTCCCCCTACACGTTTGAGTGATGAATTCGCGTAGTACTTCACGCCAATTGATCTCCGGTTGCAGTAAGGAATCAATAGCGCGATTCCCGCCCGACCCCATCTTCCCTGCTGTTAGTGCTCCTTGTCTAACAGCTTGGTCAATGTCATCTGCAAGCTGGGCCTCTTCGCCGTCGGACATGTCTTGCGCACCATCCCAGTCGTGCTCGTCCATACCACCTTCACCACCTTCACCACCTTCACCACCTTCATCGTCTTCGGGCGGGTCTTCTTCCAGTATGGCAAACACTTGTCCGCTATCCATATCTCTAAACTTACTGTCTAGTAAACCTATCTGCTTACCGCTAGCATTTACGGGCATCGTTGCAAAGCCGTCATGATTGTCATCTACGATCATCTGATTGATCACATAGTCACACGCCATGTTAGCTAGCTTAGAGTTACGTTTGTATAAGTACAGCCACGTTACTAGATGTCGGAAGAGTTTGTGGTAGCACTCATGCAGTACAAGAAACCGTAACTCTGCATCAGTTAAACCCATTACGAACTCTCGTCCGTACCACTCGTCCCTCCCGTTAGTGCACGCGGTAGGTATGTCATCGCTGATTGTTTTACTGCCTATCATTAACACTCCCGCAAGTGCGTAATACTTGGGGTTAGCCATGATAGCTACAACGGCTTGGGTCAATCGTTGGTCAGCTGTTAGCTGGTGATTAAGTGTGAGTCCCATTATTCAGTCCTCCATTGACCTTGCACCATCCATCCATTCGCCATGCACCACTCTCCGAATCCCTTACAGTTATTCACAGCAGTTGCCCTATCTACATCGTACCCTTTCGCTCGAACTCCATTAACAAACAACCCTTGTGACTCTCGACTAAGTTTAGACATGTACTTCATCCAGTTGTCTACCCACTTGTACTCGATGGTCGCTAGCGTGCGGTACACAACCATGCACACAGCGGCAGGAGCCGTAGGTACTTTGGCGTTATCGGGGTCGTTCATTAGGTCGTGCATACTGGGCATTTGGTCAGCGAGTTCTATGTATGCCCGTAAGTCTCTAGCAGCACGTTCTCCTATTGTGCCGATCAGTGCCGCAGTTAGTGTTGGCCCATCCATTAGGTGACGCTGCTTCACCCAATCAGAAGCGGCCTCCAAAGAACGTGGCGTAACGAAACTCGTTCTCTCTGGTGCTTGTGGGTGAAAGATGTACGGATTTGTTTCAGGGTTATCGTGCTGAGTGAAACTGTGGAATAGTTGTGGTGTTTCGTTTGCCCACTTAAGGATTGAACTATCCACCCCGTTATTGATGGCCCACTCCACCCATGCAATATTGTCGGACTTCTTCATGTTAATAATAGTAATGCGATTACGCGCATGTGGCGGGAGTATATCCCCAACACCTTCTGCTCCAAGGTTAGTTGTTGCGATCACAATAGAACCTTTGGTTAGACGGTCACTACCGCATGCGTGCTCTAACATCACACGTAGTAGTCCGTTCTTTACTGCTGGGTTAGCCTTGCCATACTCGTCTATCATAAGTATGACGGGTTTCTTATGGTGAAATCCCAGCTCTTCATTGAGCGCGTAACGTACTACGTTATCGTCCCCAATCTTATCGAACATAGGAACCATCAGATCACCCAAGTCCTTGGTTGTTGCATCGAAGTATATGGGTATATGGTTGGGTAACTTCTTCGCCAACATCTGTAAGATAGATGTCTTCCCCGAACCCATATCTCCTTGAAACAAAGTGGTGCGCTTGTCGCCTACTGCTAGTGCTGCACTCACGCATTGGTCAATCGTTAAAGCATCGTAGTTAGTTGTGCCTGTTGGCATAACGTAGTCCTCCAGTTGTGGTTAAAGTTAAAAGCCTAGTGTTGGTAATTCATTAATGATCTGTTGTACTTCCTGCTTAGTCCGATCACGTAGCGTGGCGCTTGCCCTTAGCCCGTCCGGGGTTACACCCGTAAGTGCGTTACGTAAACTTATATGCAAGGCTGCAATCTTCGGGTCGTTGTTGAAGTTACACTTACCCATCAATTCAACGATTTCGGCCACGTTATCTATGATGGTGGAATGAAACCCCTTCTTCTTATCTGTATCGTCATAGTCGATACGCTCGACAAGATTGACCAATGGCTTGCGCAGCTTCTCAAACATGTACTGACTAACCCCGTCCATTCGAGACTCTAGTAGTTCAACGTACTGCTTTTTCATTTCGGCTGCGGCTTGATCGCCTACCTTTATATAGTAGTTATCGGGGTCGGCTATGTAGTCAAGGTGTACGCTAAACTTAATCTTCGGCGCTAACTCATCGACTGTTGGGAATAGAGACTCGTCATACAGTTCCCCTAGCTCCAGCTGTGCGGCAGCTGCTGCACGCGGATAGTCATCAAGAAACTGCTGCTTCATCGCATCAAACTCCAGATGGAAAACCTCCATCTGAGCCTGATAGTCAAGGTTGTTTACGTTAGGTAATAACCTTGCACCTAAGTCCCCCCAAGGCACTGTCTCTCCAATGTGGTACTGATATATTGCTCTGCTAAACTTCTGCAAGGCGGTGTGCGGGGCACTGCTTATCAGTGATTTCTTTGCAGTGATCGCTTTGGGGTTAGCCTTCTTAAGTACCGCCAATGCGAGTGCTGCTTCGGGATCGTCCTTTACTAGATCAGGCACACTACGTGACAGAGATACAACCTTCGCTGCTGTTGCAACCGATGGCGCTACCGCCTCGGGCATTTCGGTGTCGAACATTGAGTCTTGCATTATACATTCTCCTTAGTTGGTGTTTCATTAAGTTTACTTGCGTTTGATTCATTATTATCGCTTGTTGTACTCGTTGGGTCAAGCGATGCGTACACTTGTGCACTGTCCATACCTTCAAAGTCGTACTCTGCTAGCAGGTCACTTAGGGTATTGCTATCGTCTATCTCCATAACAGGCTTGTACGGCAGCTTCACTTGCTTTCGCACTGGCACACTTTTACCCGCACCTAACTCCCCTCGTAGACGGGTATTAACCACATGGTCTGCTGTTACGTTCCAATGCTCCCGCACATTCTTTAGCTTCCGCGCTTTGGCGTGCTTCGCTTCGCGCTTGGCTATACGTTTAACCACATCAGTCGGGGAGTACTGTTGTACGCGCCCTCCGTCAAACCCCGCTTCGTACGCTGCGGTTAGTGCTTCCTTGAATTGCCATTTAGTAATCTTCATGCGTCTTGCTCCTATAGTGAAAGTACAATTCGAATAGACCACAGGGCGTAGTCCATAAAGATGAATAACCCTATGCTCATGGCGACCGCACCCAGTACTTGCAGTGGTAGCAACCACCATGGCTTGGTCTTGGCCCATGCGTTTATGTCGTGCGGGTCATGGGTGTTGTGCATCTTGCGCAGTGCATCGCGTGCAGTTCTTATCTGCTTCCTACGTGCTGCTTGCATATACTTAATCTCGCTAAGTGTCATGTCGTTCTCCTAGGTAGGGATCCCTACCTTGTTGGTTTACGTGGTGCGTTTAGGGTTTAACTGCTTGAGGTCTTCCCGTGACATAAGCATGTAGTTGCTCTTGTTTAGGGGTGCTACCGTATGCTTAACATCGCGTGCTTCTGATTCGCCGCATACCAAACATACTGTGATGCCCAACAACTTACGGGCAGGTGAATAGGGTTTGTTGCATTTAACACACTGAGCCATATCGTTCTCCTAGGTAGGGATCCCTACCTTGTTATACAAAAATTAAATCAAAAAAAGAGACCCATTATAGCATACTGTAATACCTTTTGTCAAGGGCTAATTGTAATACGGATAGAGGTATA
>Ga0308009_10001079_pt1 | contig 16995 bp, 15 predicted proteins | sample Neamet127_FD_203134 | JGI IMG/M metagenome (GOLD analysis project Ga0308009, IMG submission 203134) | Marine microbial communities from water near the shore, Antarctic Ocean - #127 | ecosystem: Environmental > Aquatic > Marine > Unclassified | place: Southern Ocean | collected 2014-07-24
GCGCACACGGCCCCACTTCGCCAGCAGTTCCTCATCGGGCGCGGCCAGCTCGGCATAGGTTTCCATGAAGATGGATTCCGACGCGCCGCAGACCTTCCAGGCTTCCTCGGCGGTGAAGCTCAGGAAAGGCGCCATCCAGCGCAGCATGGCTTGCGTGATCTGGTGCAGTGCGGTCTGCGCGCTGCGCCGGGCCAGTGACTTGGGCGCCGTGGTGTAGAGGCGGTCCTTCAGGATGTCGAGGTAGAAGGAACCCAGGTCTTCGCTGCAGTAGATCTGCAGTTTGGAGACCACCGGGTGAAACTCGTACACCTCGTAATGCGCCAGGATGTCGGTCTGCAATTGTGCCGCGCGGCTCAGCGCGTAGCGGTCGATTTCCAGCATCTGCGCCAACGGCACAGCGTCCGTCACCGGGTCGAAGTCGCTGACATTGGCCAGCAGAAAACGCAGGGTGTTGCGGATGCGGCGGTAAGCATCCACCACCCGCGCCAGAATTTTGTCGTCGATGGCCAGGTCGCCCGAGTAGTCGGTGGAGGCGCACCACAGGCGGATGATTTCGGCGCCCAGCTTGCCGGACACCTCTTGCGGTGCCACCACATTGCCTTCGCTTTTGCTCATCTTGCGGCCCTTGCCGTCCACCGTGAAGCCGTGGGTCAGCAGGCCCTTGTAGGGTGCGTGGTCGTACATCGCGCAGGCTGTGAGCAACGAGGAATGAAACCAGCCGCGGTGCTGGTCGTGGCCTTCCAGGTACAGGTCAGCCGGCCATGTGGATTGCGCCGCGTGGCTGTGCTTGAGCACATGGTCATGCGTGGTGCCCGAGTCAAACCAAACGTCGAGAATGTCGGTGCTCTTGATGTAGTTGGGTGCATCGGCACCAATGATGGATTCGGCCGTAGCCTTGCTCCAGGCCTCCACCCCGCCGGCCGCCACCATGGCGGCGGCCTGGTCCATGATGTCCATGGTGCGCGGGTGCAACTCGCCGGTGGCGGTGTGGATGAAGAAGGGCAGCGGCACGCCCCAGTTGCGCTGGCGACTGATGCACCAGTCGGGCCGGCCGGCGATCATGTCGCGCAAGCGGGTCTTGCCGTTCTCCGGGTAGAAGCTGGTCTCGTCGATCGCGTTGAGCGCCAGCTGGCGCAGGGTTCGTGGCGCTTTGTCTTTGGTGAACACGCCTTCGCCTTCGTCCATGCGCACAAACCACTGGGCTGCGGCGCGGTAGATCACCGGCGTCTTGTGGCGCCAGCAATGCGGGTAGCTGTGGCTGATGGTTTCGGTGGCAAACAGGCGGCCGGCATCACGCAGCGCGTTGATCACCAGCGGTGCGGCTTTCCAGATGTTCAGCCCGCCGAACAGTGCGAGCTCATCGACATAGCGACCGTTGCCCTGTACAGGGTTCAGGATGTCGTCGTAGGCGATGCCATTGGCGACGCAGGAGTTAAAGTCTTCCACGCCGTAGGCGGGCGAGGAGTGCACGATGCCGGTGCCGTCGTCGGCAGTGGCGTAGTCGGCCAGAAACACCGGGCTCAGGCGGCGGTAACCTTCATGCACGTCATAAAACGGATGCTGGAAGTTCAGCAGCGCCAGGTTCTTGCCCTCGGTAGTCGCCAGCACGGTGCCAGTGAGTTTGAAGCGCTCCATGCATTTTTCGACCAGCACGGCGGCCAGCAGCAAAATGCCGCGCTCGGTATCGACCAGCGCGTACTCAAGCTCGGGGTTCAGGTTCAGCGCCTGGTTGGCGGGAATGGTCCAGGCGGTGGTGGTCCAGATCACCGCGAAGGCGTCTTTGTCCAGGGTTTTGAGGCCAAAGGCTGCGGCCAGTTTTTCCGGCTCGGCGCTTTTGAAACCCAAGTCCAGCGTCTGCGACTTCTTGTCGGCGTATTCGATCTCGAACTCGGCCAGCGAAGAGCCGCAGTCGAAACACCAGTAAACGGGTTTCAGGCCGCGATAGACAAAGCCGCGTTCCATGATGCGTTTGAGCGCGCGGATTTCATCGGCCTCGTTGGCGGGGTTCATGGTCAGGTAAGGGTTGGCCCATTCACCGAGCACGCCCAGGCGTTTGAAGTCCTCTTTCTGCGCCGCGATCTGCTCGGTGGCAAAAGCGCGGCTTTTGGCCTGCACCTCGTCTCTCGAAAGATTGCGGCCATGTATTTTTTCGATGGCGTTTTCGATCGGCAGGCCGTGGCAGTCCCAGCCCGGCACATACACCGCGTCCAGTCCCTTGAGCTGGCGTGCCTTGACGATCGTGTCTTTCAGGATCTTATTGGCGGCGTGGCCGATGTGAATCTGGCCGTTGGCGTAGGGCGGGCCGTCGTGCAGCACAAACTTCGGCTTACCTGCACGCACGTCGCGCAGCTTTTTGTAGATGCCCTTGTCGTCCCATTCCTTGACCCAGCCCGCTTCGCGTTTGGGCAGGTCGCCGCGCATGGGGAATGGGGTGTCGGGCAGGTTGAGGGTGCTGCGGTAATCGGGTTTTGTGTCGGACATGGAAAAACTTCTGTTGAGGCGGACTGCTGGGGCAGGGCCGCCGGAATGCGGTTCGGGAAGAAAAGCCGTGTGCCCGGAAGGGGCAGGGCAGAGGCGACGAGATCGTCTAAATTCGGTCGCGTGTCGTCTGGCGGCTGGTTTCCGTGTGCATGGACGCAAAAAACGCCCGCGCGTCGTCGCAGTCCCTGGCAATGCCCACCTTGAGGCTGTCCAGACCGTCGTAGGTCAGTTCGTCGTGCAGTTTGTGTAGCAGTTCCACGCGGATGATTTTACCGTATGCCTCCCCGGCGCCCAGGCTGGCGGGCCAGTCCAGGCAATGGGTCTCCAGCAGCACCCGCCCGCCGTTGACATCATCGGGGTCCAGTGAGGGCCGGATCCCCAGGTTGGCGACGCCAGGCAGAGGGTCCGGCCCCAGGCCGAAGACCTGCACCGCAAATATCCCGCTGGCCGCCGGTTTCCAGTGCGAAAAGCGCAGGTTCAGGGTGCGAAAACCCAGTTCGCGCCCGAGCTTGCGGCCGTGCACCACATGACCGGAGATGCTGTAGGGCCGTCCCAGCAGGCTAGCGACGCGCGCCATCTGGCCCTGGGCCAGCGCTTCACGCACGGCCGAGCTCGACACCCGCGTATTGCTCACCTCGTAGCTGTTCATGCGGGCCACGTCGAAACCCAGGCGGTCGCCGGCCGCATCCAGCATGGCGTAGTCGCCGGTGCGTTTGGCACCAAAACGGAAGTCGTCGCCGACCAGCACGTAACGCACGCCCAGGCCCTTGACCAGCACATCCTTGATGAAGTCTTCAGCCGGCTGCGCCGCCAGCCGCGCATTAAAGGGCAGCACCACACACTGGTCAATGCCGCAGCGCGCCAGTTCGGTCAGTTTGTCGCGCAGGGTGGCAATACGGGCCGGCGCCAGTTCCGGCTTGCGCGCGACGGCAGCGAAGTAGTCGCGCGGATGCGGTTCGAAGCTCATCACGCAGCTCGGCACCCCTCGGTGCTGGGCCTCGTTTTTCAACAGCGCCAGCATGGCCTGGTGGCCGCGGTGCACACCATCGAAGTTGCCAATCGTCAGCGCGCATTGCGCTGCCAGCCGGGGGTGGTGGTAGCCGCGAAAAATTTTCATTGCGAAACCTTCATGCCGCCAATTATCGTTTTAATAGCGCCATATATCGATTCGATGCGGCCTGGGCGACCCACGAGACACCTGCGCAGGGCTTTGTCATGAATTCGCTGTATATTGAGGCGTCAGGCATTTTTGAGTCCGGTTCCATGCGTTTTTTAACCAGTGGAGGTTCGTTTGAAGGTCTTGAAGCTCTCAGCCCAGGGGTTACCACAGTCGTGGATCAGCCTCGAACAAGCCGTGTTGCACTATGCATCGGATGAAGTGCGCTGGGAGATGGGTGCGCGGGTGGCGACTTTTCATGGCGGCCACAACGCCGTCACCGGCAACCAGTCCATCATCAATGTCAACAGCATCATCGGCACCAAGGGCGTGCCCAACATCAACCCCTTCAACCTCAAACCGGGGCTGACCAACGGCAAGCTGTTCTCGCGCGACCGCAACATCTGCGCCTACTGCGGCGACCATTTCCATGAGGAAGAGCTGACGCGCGAGCACATCATTCCGTTTGCGCAAAATGGCATCGACACCTGGATGAACGTGGTGACCGCCTGCCGCGCCTGCAACCATCGCAAAAGCAGCCGCACGCCCGAGCAGGCGCACATGCCGCTGCTGTACACGCCCTACGTGCCCAGCCTGTGGGAAGACTTCATTTTGCGCAACCGCCGCATTCTGGCGGACCAGATGGAGTTTTTGATGGCGCATGTGCCGAGGACGTCGCGGCTGCTGGTGTGAGCTTGACGGGCGGCTTGGCTGTTACGACCATTCTGCTTGGATACCCTCTACCGATCAGGTCCGGGGCAAGCTCCTCAAATCCTGGATAGCAGCCCTTTTGATTTGAAATCAATTTTTGGCTGGCCTCTCGATGCCATCCCACGCCAGGCCGCTCGGGCTGCGTCCGCCCCGTGATTTTTGGGTTGTTTAACCCCGCCGAAATGGCTCGCACGCCGTCCGGTGTAATTTCAACACTTCGGATTCCGAATTGTTGCGTTCGATACCGCCGCAGCGTATTGTCCGATAGTGCCTGAGGTGTTTGGACTACGTAAGCCCAAATCACTTGAGCGAAGGATGATCCTTTCGGCCTTGTGCGCTTTTTGCCAAATAGTCCAATTCTCCGTTTCACTTGGGAAAATCCATGAAAAATTTACTTGCCATCGCTGTTGGTATGGTCCTCTTGTTGACCACCGGCGTCTCTTTGGCGCAGAGTGGAAACATGATGAATGGTGGCACGTGGGGCTTCGGCTGGATGGGCGGCTATGGCGGAATGTGGATGCCGATTTTGATGATTGTTGTGGTCGTCGCTGTTGTGGTGTGGATCGTCAAACAAAAGAAGTGATCGGGGTCGGGAAGTCTTCAGAACACTGCGAATACGGCTTGAGTGACCGGCACCACCGCAGGTGAAAAAGGTTTGGGAGCTCCGAAATGTTCGCTAAGCCCAGGCGTCGTTCATGCACCATAAAAAATCGAGGTGACTTATGTATTACATCGTTGAAACCCAAAAAGCATTCAACCAGGCGTCGGCAGACCTTGAGTCGGCGGTGATCCGCAATGGCTTCGGAGTCCTGCATATCCACGACTTGGGGACCACACTTCGCAGTAAGGGGATTGCATTTGATGAAGAGTGCAAGGTTTTTGAAGTCTGCAATCCGGCTCAAGCCGCAAAGGTTTTGTCCACCGATATGCGCCTGAATATGGCGTTACCGTGTCGCATATCTGTGTATACGGAGAAAGGCAAAACGAAAATCGGCCTCATCAAGCCAGTGCCCATGCTTTCCGCGCTGTCTCAGGACGCGGCGCTGGTTCAAGTTGCCAAAGAAGTTGAGGAAAAAACCATCGGAATGGTTGACGAAGCGAAGTGAACACCCAGCAGCCAAAAACGCCATGAACAGCCCAAACGCACGCGGTCAGTTGGGCGGGCGCACTTCAGTTGATCCAAATCAATACCGGTTTCAGGTGCCATCTCTACATTTATAGAAACTGTGTAAAAACTGCGGCTAACGCATCCCAACCCAACTTGAACAGTGCCTCAACGCGTAATTGCATTCCCGCATCTACCCACTCAACAGGAAATTCTCATGACCCAATTTCGATTCATTCCCTTGGCCCTGGCCCTCACTGCTGCCAGCACATTAATCGCCTGCAACACCGCCCCGGTCACGCCCATGAGCAACGCGCCTGCCAGCGGCATGGCCATGCCCGGCCACATGGCCAAGATGGACGCGCAGATGAAGACCATGCAGGGCATGCACGACAAGATGATGGCCGCCAAGACCCCGGATGAGCGCAGCAAACTGATGGCCGAGCACATGAAGACCATGCAGGACGGCATGAAAATGATGGACGGCATGTCCGGCGCCGGCATGGGTGACATGAAAGGCATGCAAGGTATGACGGGCGATATGGCTGCGCGTCATCAAATGATGGAAAAGCGCATGGAAATGATGCAAACCATGATGAAGATGATGATGGACCGGATGCCGGCGCCGCCCGCACGCTGAGAGGTCGCCCGGACTGAAACCGGGCGGGGACCACACAAGGCATCTGAGTCGATGCACGGAGCGTCCCCGGCCTGACCGGCATGCACGCCTGCAGATACCGCAGAGCGCAAACCCCACCAAGTCAGTAGGTCAGCTCCAGCAGCACCAGGTGGTTGTCGGTCGCTGGCCAGGTCCGGCCGGTGATTTTTTCGCCGTTGAAATCCGCCGATATCGGGCATACGCCGTTTACCGCCAGATTGGTCTAGGCGCTGGCCACGCCCGCGCCGGTTGGCGGAAACCCCGGGAGCACCTTGGCATCACACCGCATCTTGTCGCGCGTGGCGTCGAGGTAGCCCTCTCCTGGGCCCAAGTGCTACCATCTTTCACATGCTCGACGGGTCTTCTTGCAAAGCCGTAGAACGTGACCCAGAACGTGTCAGTGGCGCCTGGATGTTTGCAGGTACCCGGGTGCCTGTCGCGGCTCTTTTTGAGAACCTTGAGGACGGCGCACCGGTTGGGTAGTTCATCGACCAAGCCGTGTTGACCAAACCTTCGTCGACACATTACCCTTCGGTCCTGGATCTGACGCATGCACATTGGCGTACACCCCCGAATGGGCAAAATATAGCTTGATTGTCAGCACGGTCACTCGCCGGCGCACAAATCAGTGAGCTTGACTCCGCACCAGTCGGAATTCACGGCTCGATTCGGACGATTTTGACCGCAATTTAATCGAACTGAAGTCCCCCGTTGAGGTCGAGAACCTCGCCTGTAATAAAACCGCTCAATGGGTGTGCCAGAAAGAGCACGCAATGCGCGAACTCTTCCAACTCACAGAAGCGGCCAACTGGAATCAGTCTGAGCAGCTCGACTTGACGTTCCGCATTAACTTGCTCAGTCAACATTTGTGTCTTGACAAATGCAGGAGCCAACGCGTTGCATGTGACGCCAAACGGTGCGTATTCACGGGCAATGCTAAAGGTCAGAGAAATGACGCCACCTTTGCTGGCGGCATAAGCTGGCAGAGGAGACATCCCGCCAGTCTTGGCTCCGAAAGAGGCGACGTTGACAATGCGACCGAAACCACGCGTTTTCATCCCGCTAACCACACGTTGCGTAACGAAGAAGACACCATCCAGATTGATGCGCATTGTTTTCTGCCACAACTCAGGGGTCGTCTCTTCGCAATTGGCGTAGCTCAAAAACCCGGCGTTGTTGACGCACACATCAATACGTCCAAATTCCGCCTCAATAGCCGTACATGCGGTATCGATCTGTGCCCGGTCGCTCACGTCCATGATGAAGCAGGCCAAACGATCACCATAAGCCGCCATCCTGTGCGCGACCTGTGCCGTTTGCAAGTCGGTCGCCGCAACTCGGTAGCCGGCTTCGAGAAGTGCTTGCACGGTGGCCAGTCCCATGCCTGAATTGGCGCCCGTTACGAGGGCGACCTGGTCTTTAATTTGAGGTTTCATTGTGCTTACCTGGTATAACTTTTATGTTGCTGCGACACAGCGTTGTACTTGTTGTCCCAGCCCTTCAATGCCAACGCGCATGATTTGGCCAGCCCTTAAGAAGACTGGTGGCTGGAGACCCAGGCCGACGCCAGGAGGCGTACCCGTGGATATCACGTCGCCCGGTTGAAGACTCATGAATTGGCTCAGATAATGCACCAGGAAACGTACATTGAAGATCATCGTGGACGTGCTGCCGTTTTGATGCCGCTTGCCATCAACCTCCAGCCATAGGCTCAGTGACTGCGGGTTGGGTACCTCGTCCGATGTGACAAGCCAGGGGCCAATCGGACCGAAGGTGTCACAACCTTTGCCTTTGTCCCAAGTCCCACCGCGTTCGTTTTGATACGCACGCTCAGAGACATCATTAATCATACAATAGCCGGCAACATGTTCCATCGCATTCACTTCTGCAATGTAACGGCCCCCTTTTCCGATGACGACGCCTAACTCAACTTCCCAATCGGTTTTCAATGAGCCACGGGGAATTTCAACATCGTCGTCAGGGCCGTTGATCGCACTGGTCCATTTGTTGAAGACAATGGGCTCCGCAGGTATCGCTTGTCCCGTTTCTGCCGCGTGGTCGGCATAGTTCAGTCCAATGCAGACAAATTTCCCGATGTTTCCAACACACGCCCCGAGACGCAAATCTACTTGTGGAGCCCCCTGGACCAGAGGTAGGCTCGCAATATCGATCTGGCGCAATTTCTCCAATCCTGCAGGGATCAGTACGTCACCGGAAATATCGGAAACATGGGCGGAGAGGTCGCGCACTTGCCCGTTGTTGTCCAGCAAACCGGGTTTTTCCAGGCCTTTCGGTCCATAGCGCAGTAATTTCATGAGGAGTCTTTTCGATTAGATGGTGATGCCACCGTCTACGCATATAGCTTGGCCGGTGATGAAACGTGATTCGTCGGAGGCAAGGTAAACCACGAGTGGGGCGATTTCCTCGGCGCTTGCCAGCCGGCCCATGGGTTGACGTGCAATAAAAGCTTTTTCTGCCTGGACAGGGTCTTCGGTAGCTGCGATACGGTCACGCAGGGACGGCGTGTCGACGGTGCCAGGGCAAATGGCATTGCAGCGCAGGCCATTGGTGATGAAGTCTGCGGCAACCGATTTGGTGAGTCCGATGACAGCCGCTTTGGTGGCTCCGTAGGCACAGCGGTTCGGGAAGCCTTTGATGGATGAAGCCGCAGACGCCATGTTGATGATCGATGCCGAATGTGTCTTGGACCGCTCAAGCATGGCTGGCAGAAATGCGCGGATCATGTGAAACATGGAAGTGACATTAAGCGCGAAGGCGCGATCCCAGTCTTGCGGATCGACGGTCAAAATGCTGCCGTTGTGTACAACACCCGCACAGTTGAACAGCGTATCCAATGGTTTCGTACGAAGAGCCAGTTCGCGTATTGCATCGGTGTTGCACACATCCAGATGCTGGCAGCAGATGCGGTCTGCCAGACCGTGTTCACGGACCAGCGCCTCCAGGTCCTGGAGCGCGTCGTGGTTGATATCGGTAGCAATAACTTGAGCACCAGCACGTGCGCAGGCCAATGCAGTGGCGCGACCTATGCCCTGGGCTGCAGCGGAAATGAGGACGGATTTGCCCTGTAGGCGTAAATGTGAGGAAGTCAAAACCAGTTCTCCGGAACAGTTCGTTAAAAATTGGATGGGTTCGCAATCCGGGGCTAAGCGCTTGCTGTGCCTGTACTGGTGCTTTTTTGCGCCTCGATCCAATCGAACGTTCGCATCACGCCACGCAATTCCGCCAAGCCCTTTAGCCGCCCGATGCAGGAGTAACCGGGGTTGATGCGGTTTTTATTCAGGTCATCCAGGAGCAGGTGTCCATGGTCTGGGCGCATCGGTATGTCGGCATCTGTTTGGCCGGCATCGCGGCGACGCTGTTCTTCAACCAGCAGTTCGCGTACCACTGCAATGAGGTCGGTATCACCTCCCAGGTGGTCTGCCTCATAGAAGGAGCCGTCTGCCTCGTGTGTCACGTTGCGCAGATGGGTAAAGTAAATGCGCGCTGCAAATTCTTTAGCCATCGCTGGCAAATTGTTGTCGGGGCGCGAGCCGTATGAACCACAACAGAGTGTTAAACCGTTCGCTGGACTTGGAATGGCCGCCAACAGGCGACGCGCATCATCTGCAGTCGAGATAATGCGTGGCAATCCAAACAGAGAGAAGGGTGGGTCGTCCGGGTGAATGGCAAGCTGCATGCCAAAATCTTCTGCAACCGGCACTACTTCCCGCAAAAACTCAAACAGGTTCTCGCGCAGTTGGTCTGCACCCATATCGGCAAACTCGCTCAACGCAACACGCATCTGGGTGCGCGTGAACCACGCCTCACGCGCGGGCAACCCACCGATGATGTTGTTTTCCAGCTGGACAAGTCGATCGCCAACCAAAACGGGAAGTCGCTCTCGAGCCGCCGCCAAAGCGGCTTCGGAGTAATTTGCAGCCGCGCCAGGTCGTTCGAGGATGAACACATCGTAGGCAACGAATTCAGGAAAGTCGAAGCGCAACGCCTGTCCTTGGTGCGGTAGTTGCCAATGCAGGTCGGTGCGCGTCCAGTCCACTACGGGCATGAAGTTGTAGCAGACGGTCTTGATGCCTGCACGCCCCAAATTTGCAAGGCTGTCTTTCCATGCAGAGATGTATTTCCGGTACGGTCCACTGCGAAGCTTGACTGAGTTGTGCATCGGGATGGACTCGCAAACATTCCATTGCAGTCCCGCTGCACTGATCTTGTCCCGATGGTCCTCAATGTCTTTGAGATTCCAGCGGCGGCCATCATACATATCGTGCAGGGCGCTAACTATGGCTTGGGCACCGGCTTGCCTTGCGTCCAACAAGCTAACCGGGTCTGTGTCTCCAAACCATCTCCAAGATTCGATCATTTACATACTCCTTAAGTAGTTTTTAAGCCCGATCGGGCAGGTAAGCGGGGCATCGCCGGTGCCGATCAGCCCACCATCGGTTTCAATTTTGAAAGCGAGAGTGTTGCGCCTGTGGCTGCAGACGATGACGCGCGCGTTGGTACTGTTCATCGGGGGTCGTCAGTGAGAAAGGTGGGCTGTTGCTGCTGGAATATTGCTATCGGCTGGCGTTGGGTAAAAGGCAGGTCTCAACCGTTCCAGCCTAGATGGCCGAGAAAATCACGTGTGCGAGCGACGGTGGGATGGTCAAAAATTTGTGCTGGTGGGCCTTCTTCCATGATGGCGCCGTTTTCGAACACCACCACCCAGTTGGCCACCCGCTGGGCGAAACTCATTTCGTGAGTTACCACGATCATGGTCATGCCTTCCTGCGCCAGCTTTTTCATGACGTTGAGAACTTCACCTACGGTTTCGGGATCCAGCGCCGAAGTCGGCTCGTCAAACAGCATGACCTCTGGCTCCATCGCGAGGGCACGGGCAATTGCCACGCGCTGCTGCTGGCCGCCGGAAAGGTAGGCCGGAAAGCTTTCGGCCTTGGACGCCAGGCCGACCTTGTCGAGCAGCGCTAGCGCGCGGGTCCGAGCCTCCCTTACGCGCATGCCCAAGACCGTAATAGGCCCCATGGCGACGTTGTCCAGCGCAGTCTTGTGTGGGAACAGCTCGAAGCTCTGGAACACCATGCCCATGCGCTGGCGCACCTTGCGGATTTCTGTTTCGCGGGTGGGCAGCGGTACGCCGTCGAGCAGTACCCTGCCGCCATTGAGCGTCTCCAGCACATTGGTACAGCGGAGCAGGGTTGACTTGCCCGAACCCGACGGGCCGATCAGGCACATCACCTCGCCTTTATTAACCTGTAGCGAGACATTGTTGAGCGCGACAAAGTCGCCGTATAGCTTGCGCACGTTTTCATACAACAGCACTGGGGGCTGGTCAGCGCCCTTGCGCGGTAACTGCGCGCCGGTATTTGCAGCTGCATTCATCGCAGTACCTGCTTCTATCATTGGGTTCATTCCTTGACTCCGTATTTCTTGTGGATCCAATCCACCAGTTTGGCCTGCGGGTAGCCCATCAGCCAGTACATCGCGGCCATGGCTGTCAGCATTTCCAGCACGCGAAAGGTCTGTGCGCGAATCTGCATCGAGGTATAAGCCAGCTCGCTCACGGCTATTACCGAAACCAGTGAAGTGTCCTTGAAGAGTGAAATCCAGGTGCTGGCCAACACCGGCAAAATGCGCCGGGCTGCCTGCGGAATTACCACCTTGAACATGGCTTGCCGGCGCGACATGCCCATGGCAAGCGCTGCTTCCATCTGGCCTTTGCGTATTGAATTGATGCCGGCACGGAAAGTCTCGGCGTTATAAGCCGAGATATTGAGAACCAGCGCTACCAGGGCGGTGGTAAGAGCCGAGAACTGCACATCAAAGGCAATCGGCATCACGTAAAACGCCCAGTAGATCACCAGGATCAGCGGCAGGTTGCGGAAGAACTCCACAAAGGCCAGCGAGGCAGAGCTGATCGCCTTGTTGGAAGACAAACGCATAAGCGCCAGAAGAATACCGCCGGGTACCGCCAGCAGCATGGTCACCACCGTCAGCCCGATGGTCATTGCAGCGCCTTCAAGCAGGGCCTGCCGATGCGTCCAGATGACGTTCCAGTCGAAGTTCATGAGCGTCCCAGGTGGGCAAGTCGTTGATAGAGGCGGTCGACCACGCGTGTCACAGGAAACAGCACCAGGAAATAAAGCACCATGACCGCTGTGAATACTTCCACCGGCCGGTAGCTTTGTCCGGCCACGGTTTCCGCGCGGTGCATCAGCTCGGGCACCGCGATCACGGTGGCAATCGCCGTGTCCTTGATGGCCATGGTGAGCACCGAGCCAAAGGCTGGCAGCATGCGGATGGTGGCTTGCGGCAGGATGATCTTGCGCAGTATTTGCGCACGCGACATGCCCAGCGCCAGCCCAGCCCGGGTCTGGCCGGGACGAATGGACTCAATACCGGCGCGGATGATCTCGGACGCATAGGCGGCAATGTGCAGCGTCAGTCCCACCAGTGCGGCCCAGAAGGGCGGAAAAGTGACGCCGGCCAAGATGGGAAAGGCAAAGTAAATCCACACCAGCACCACCAAAATTGGAATGGCGCGCATGGTGTCGACATAAAAGATCAGCAAGGTGCTGAGCCAGCCCGGACCATACAGCCGCAGCAAAGCAATGACCAGCCCAAACAGGATGCTGGTCACCGCGCTGATGACGCTGAGCAGGACGGTCACGCCTAGCCCGCCGGCAAAAAAGCGCCAGTTATTGATGATCGGTGAAAAATCCACGTCCATGGGGCATCCGTCAAATGTTGGGGAAAGCAGCCGTTCTTGCTAGCCGCACACCTCGCCTGCGCCAGAACGCCAGGCGCCTGTTCTGGCGCACACAAGGCGGACGCGGGGACAGCATGGCTGGTGCTTATTTGAGAGTCAGCGTCATCCGCAGTTCTTCGGCCGCCAAGGCGGGCTGCATGCGTTTTTCAACTTCACGCAACCAGTCGAGGTAAACCTGCTCGTTCTTGTTGACGCCCATGCCGGCCTTGATCTGAAAGATCTTGCTGTCCTGGCAGTTGTTCTCTTTTGGGAACACTGCCAGACCTTTGACCTTCTTGTTGATGTTGGGCCACAGCACGCGGTTGAGCGGGGCAACGTCAGAGCGGCCAGCCAGCACTTCTTCAATCGGCGCGACAGAGCCGGAATTGCTCACGCCGCGCAGCTTGGCTTTGGGGAACTGCTCACGCACAAACGGTTCCTCGCCGCCGCCCGAGAAGTAAGCCATGGTGATCTCGGCCTTGTTGAAATCTTCCAGCGTCTTGGCTGTAGTGAACTTTGGGTTGTCAGCGCGGCCAAACATGCACACGCCGGTGCTGGAGAAGGTCACGAAATCGATGATCTTGGCGCGCTCGGCATTTTGGCTCAGTGGGCCGATCATGATGTCCATCTGGTTGGCAATCAGCGCTGGCACCTTGGTTTCATGGCTGACGGGAACCGGCACCATCTGCACGCCCAGCAGCTTGGCGAATTCCTTGCCTAAAAGCCATGACGGCCCTGCCCAGGTCTCACCTTCGCCGGTGGTGTTTTGCGCCAGCCAGGGCGGGTTATTGACCACGCCGACGCGCAGCACCCCGGCCTTGCGGATGGCATCAATGCGCGGGCTGGCGCCGGCGGGTGGCGGGGTCTGTGCCGATGTGCTGCCAACACTGGCGGTCATCACGGCTGCCAGGGCAAACGCTTTGGCGCAGCGGTTAAATGAAATTGAAGTATTCATGATGTGTCTCGTCTTTCATGGTTGTCTCGTTGGGCTCTGAATCGCTTTGAATGGGCCGTGAAAATCCGCTGGGGTTTAGTGTGTGGGTGTGGTTGTCTCTTTCAATGTTGTTGGGGTGAACCGAGCGGGGTGGCGGACGGCGGGTGATGACTTGCTCTCATGCGAACATGGCAGGCAACATTTAAAACTATATTTGGTTTACCAAAAAATTAAATTATGGTTTACCACTATTTAATTTGGTTTGTCCAATTTGCATAATTGTTGGTCGATTCACCCGGATACCAGCTGTTTTGGTACGTATGTAGCAATTTTCTGAACACGCTCAGCTGCGTTTTGAGCATTTCAAACATGTATGAGGCTTAATTGGTTAGACCAAAATTGCATCTTTATCAGCAACAACCAGAATTGAAGACGTATGAAACCGGCAAAAACTTTCTAAGATCAAACGCAGTAACTCAACCCCTGGTGCCACTTCCATGCCTTCCCCAGCCATGCCCCTAGCTACTGAACACGACACGGTGACTGCATCGCCCCCTGCCCAGCTCATGGCGGACGAGGGTGTTGCGGGGGCGGAACGGTCGTACCAACGCCTTGCAGAGCAGATCGTGGCCATGGTGGCGTCGGGGGAGTTCAAGGTTGGCGACCGCCTGCCCTCGGAGCGCAATCTGGCCGAACGGTTTGAGGTCAGCCGCACGTCTTTGCGCGAGGCCGTGATCGCGTTGGAGGTGCAAGGCATGGTGGAAGTGCGTCTGGGCTCTGGCATCTATGTTTGCAGTGCGCCGCAGCCCAAGCCGTCATACATGCCGATGAACGAGCCCGGGCCTTTTGAGCTGCTGCGCGCGCGCTGGCTGCTGGAGGGCGAGCTGGCCGCGCAAGCCGCCATCAACCGCAGTGATACTGACATCGACCGCATCTACGCCGCAATGGCGGCCATGAAAGACAACTTCAATGAAATGCGGGCCAATGAAGAAGCCGATCGCATGTTCCACCTGCACATTGCGCAGGCGGCTGGCAACGGGGTGTTGACCCATGTAGTGAGTACCCTGTGGAAGCAGCTCCGCGGGCCGATTTGGACGCGACTTGAAGATCACTTTGTTACCACTGAGCTGCGTCAGGCCTCGCTGGACGAGCACCACCAGGTATTCACCGCAATAGTGAGCCGGAACGCCGAAGGCGCGCGCCAGGCTATGCGTGCCCACATTGACCGCGTCAAGAGCGAATTCATGAGAGGCTGGTCGTGAGCTCTACGCCGCGCACCCTGTCAAAACCATAGCACCATAGCACTGCAATAGGAATCGAAATCGTATGGAAACCGAGTCTTCTGCCTTGCGCTCGCTGTCACGTCACAGTTTGCCCACCGTTAACCCTGACATAACCATGCCAGGCTATGACCGCTCGGCGCTGGTTTGCGGCATTGTGCATTTGGGGCTGGGCGCATTTCATAGGGCACATCAGGCTTTGTATACCGAGCGCCTGTTGGCAGCGGGTGACAGGCGTTGGGGCATTCTGGGTGTCAGCCTGCGCGACCCCAGTGTGGTCAACAGTCTGGCGGCGCAGGATTATTTATATTCGGTAACCGAGAAGCACGGCAATGTCGCACAAACCCAGGTGGTGGGCGCCTTGTGCGGCGCTCTATTTGCACCCAAGGCACTGAATCAGGTGCTGACAGCCATTGCCAACCCGCAGACCAGCGTGGTGTCCATCACAGTCACCGAAAAGGGCTATAGCCAGAACCCGGCCACCTCCGACCTCGACCTGAGCGACCCAGGTATTCAACATGATCTGCAATACCCCGACGCACCGATGTCCACGCTTGGCATTCTGGCGGCCGGCATTCGTCGTCGCCCGACCCATGCACCGCTGACGCTGCTGTGCTGTGACAACATGGCTGGCAACGGGGATGTGCTTCGCAAACTGCTGGTGCAGTACGCCGGGCATCTGGATGCGGGTCTGGCACGCAGGTTCGAGTCAGACATCGGCATGCCCAACAGCATGGTCGACAGAATTGTTCCAGCGGCAACGCCAGGATCATTGGACATGGCAGCCGCCGCCCTTGGCTTGCGGGACGAGGCTGCCGTGGTTTGCGAACCCTTCATCCAATGGGTGATTGAAAACCGGTTCAGCGGACCACGCCCTAACTGGGAAGATGTGGGCGTAACGTTAACCAGCGATGTCCGCCCCTATCAGGAAATGAAACTGCGTTTACTCAACGGCACGCACTCGGCCATTGCCTATGCCGGCCAGCTATGCGATCTGCCCACAGTGTCCGATGTCATGGCGGACCGCCAGGTCGGCGGCTTTGTCCGCCGCCTGATGCTCGAAGACCTGCGTTCTTCAATGAACTGCCCGCCCAACTTCGACCTGAACAGCTACTGCCAGGACCTGCTGCGGCGTTTCGAAAACCCGACACTTGCCCACAAGACCGAGCAGATTGCCCTGGATGGTTCGCAAAAAATTCCAGTGCGTTGGCTGCCTGCCTTGCGTGAAAGCCTCGCGCTCGGCAAAGAGTCACCACTACTGGAACGTGCGCTGGCGATCTGGCTGTTTTATCTGGAACGCCAAACCAGTGAAACCGGAAAAATTCTGATGTTCAAGGATGCAGGCTGCCAAGAACTGGTGACCCAGTTGCGCCTGGCCGCCAGCAGCCGCGACCTGGTGCATGCCGCACTGGCGCAGTACAGCATTTTTGGCAAAGCAGGCTGGCCTGAGGTTTTTGTAAACCGGCTGACTGAGCACATCAACACCTTGCGCAGCGCCGGGACTTACGCCCTGCTGAGCGCGTAACACTTTTCACCACCTCGTACCTCCGCGCGCAACCCTGGAGACAAACACGTGACATTCAATGTCAACCGCCGCCAATTCGGCTCCGCTGTGACCGCCACGGGTCTGTCAGTCAGCACTCCTTCGGGCCTGGTCTTTGGCCAAAGCACAGACATCCAACTGAAGTACGGAACTGCTTTTTTGGCCAACCACCCCGGCATCCTGAGTATCAAGTAATTCCATTTCTAATTCATAAGTGAAGTAATAAGTGCTCCAATAATCCAAGGCCACGACACGATGGAGCACACCGTGTTGGGGTTGTCTTCCAGGGTTTTCAGCGCCTGCGCCAAGTGATCCTCCAACGCGTTGAGGCTCTTGAAGACCCGGTTGTGAAAGAACTTCTCGC
>Ga0308009_10001080_pt1 | contig 16988 bp, 7 predicted proteins | sample Neamet127_FD_203134 | JGI IMG/M metagenome (GOLD analysis project Ga0308009, IMG submission 203134) | Marine microbial communities from water near the shore, Antarctic Ocean - #127 | ecosystem: Environmental > Aquatic > Marine > Unclassified | place: Southern Ocean | collected 2014-07-24
GTGATGCGCGTCGAGGAGCCGCAGCGTCCAGACGTCACGAACATGTACTGCTGCGCGCCGCCGAAGGTGGCCACGGAAGCGAAGAGCACGGCGCGCAACACGGAACCAATCCCGGCGGTGCGTTTGTTGGCCATCTTCGCAATAGATTCAGCAAAGCACAGCAAGGCGACCACAAATCAGGTTTTCGGTTCGGGCGAAAATTGGCCGTTGCAATGTGGGTGGGTGGGAGGGACAAAAATGCTGCGGTGTCCACGCCGCCCGCATCACGGCAGCGACAAGTGGGACTGTGCGGTGACAGTGCAGCATGTGTGGGGTGGCGCCAAGGCAAGTGGGGGGGAGCTGCAGGAGAAGTGTAGTTGGTTTTGCGGAATCCCTGCAGGAGAAGTGGCCCCAGCGCCGGGGAGGGGTGCAGGCACCACGCGAGGCGAGTGGTGCACGTGGAGTGGCCCACGTGCAGCGGCCCAGCGCAGGGATTCCAGTCTGTGTGTGGTCAATTCCTGCTGTACAAATAGCCAAAATGCGACAAGTCATTTATTATCAGAGGGCAGCTGCTCTCTCCTCTTTTTGTTCCACACGATGATATTAATAAGGCGGACGACTGCGATGTTTCGTTTTTTTTTGGAACAGCCGGGTTCGATCCCTGGATTGGCACGGTAGATTGACACGGTAGTGAACTGCATGCGACGCATGGCGCCCTCGCCCGTGCTGCCGCACTTGCTGCCAAGAAAGAGGTGGTGAGACAAATCAAAACGAGCTTCTAATAATAATAACACTCTACACTTTCATCAGCACCTCCCATGATGGCGAGCGACGACAGCTGCTTCCCCAGCGCCCTGTTATTACACGTGTCAGACTCAGAGGCTGATGACGACCGCCCCAACCCGCTGGGCGTGGTTGTTGCACCCTCATCGTCGGATGAGGAAGGAGGGGGGCTCCCCACCAGCAACAAAGGGGGGGTCCTCACTGCTGCGGCACCGCCGTCCACGCCAGGGTTTAGCGGCAACGCTGATGCAGAGCAGGACGCGGAGCTGGTGGAAGAGCAGGACCGTGTTGGGCAACTGTGGACCGCGTGGTGGTCTGTGAAGGCTGGGCACAAGTTCGTCTGGAGCCCAGAGGACCAGAGCAAGCTGCCAACCTACGAGCCGCCACCCACGTGCGAGCAGTACCAGGCCACCTACGACTCCCTCATCAAGGCTGCTATCATCTCGTCCAAGCACCATGGTGGGACATCCATCGAAGTCCTGTTGCGTTTCGCAAGGGCCAAGCGGGCTGGTTTCTCGGTGGCTGAATTCAGGGCTGCGCTCAAGCGTGCAGGGGACAGTCCTTGCATCGTGCGCACTGCAAATCGCACCTTCATTTTGGCCTGCCCGGGCACAGGCCCCAGCAGCACCCCCAGCTCTGGCGCGCATGGCCCCACCGCTGCAGCCGCCACCACAGGCGTGATACAGGGGGACGAGATCATCGCGCAGCAGGCCGCACGCATTGCGGAGCTCGAGGCACGCATAGTGGGGCTCGGGGCGCGCAACGTGGGGCCCGGGACCGCTGCCGCCGCCCCCAGCCCCACTCGCGCTGTTCCCGCTGCCACAGCCGTGCCACACGCGGAGCCGGCACGCATAGGGATCGGCGTTTGCCGGGAGCCTGGCGAGCGGCCTGAGCTGGTGTACGTGCTGCACACAGCAAGCGGTACAGTTGTGGTCCCCACACCCGCTGCTTTCCACAGCGCGTGCGCACGCGCCAGGGGCGCTGGTTTCATTGTGCGCACCACAGGCGGCAACTACAAGCTGGGCACGGCTGGCGTGCTTGCCCTGCCGCCCAGCGTGCCGCCACCCCCACCCCTGCTCTGCAGCGGCGTAGCGGCGCCCAGCACACCACCCCAGCGTGTGCGGCCCCACACTGCCATGACGGGCGCACGCCCACAGGCCGCGCCCGTGGCCTGGGCACTGTCGTGGTATGTGCCGGGCAACGGTAAGAGCTGCGGCAAGAAGGCGGGTGGCAGCTGGCCGTGCATCGCCTTTGGCTCGAAAGGCGAAGCAGAGGGCCGCTTGTGCGTCAAACTCGGTGTGCCCGACGCGTGCCCCAGCGATCACGCCCTGCTGTTCTTCCTTGGCTCGCTCAACTGTGCATACGCGAGCAGGGGTAAGGTGTGCGCACTTGTGAGCCTTTGCGCGCCCACTGCACTATCCAGGGGCAGTGAGATTGCGGGAGCAGTCAGCACAGCAGGGGAACTGTTGCGGCTGCCGCTTGGCGGCATGCCGTGCTTGATCTGCGCACACCAGTGCCCGCGTGAAGAAGACCTGCTCGCACACGTGCGCTCCACACACGCCGAAAGCTTCACTGTGCTGTGATTCCACTTGGGGGGAAATCACTTGTGCCAACAATAACCCACCTGCATTGCCTTTTTTGGTGCCGGTGACACAAGTATTGAAAGATCCCTGGAAAGATCATCACCCTGACTAAACACACCCTGGACACCCACACAGATTGTGTGTGAATGTTGTATTGTAGCAGGGGTGGTGCGGTGCGCGCACGAGTAACTACCGAGACATATGGAATACTGAAACCGCTAATGAATCGTGTGTATTATTGTGCCACCGAACGCAAACGAAGGGCAAAGGGGGGGTGCCAGTGCGGTGGCCCAGGCGGGAATCGACCAGCTTGGCGAAACAGTGTGCAGCTGCCTGCCTCAAAGCTGCTCGTGTGTGCTGCCGGCATGCAGGGCGCACTTCGCCGCTGCCACCGCCTGTGACCAACAGTGGTGGCACGCCACACGCGTGTCCGCCTGCACGGTCTTGTGCGAGAGCCAGCAACTGCTGTGGAACAGCCGCGTGCAAAAGTCGCAGCCGGCAAGCTGGCCGGGCGTGCTGCACGTGTCGCACGTGCCCGCGCTGCCCCCCGCACGCAGGCTCTCCTCGGCCGCAGCAGTGCGGCCCTTGAGGAAGCCGTGCGTCTCCATCAGGTTGACGTGATGCAGCACCACAGCGTCGCCGGGCATGCACGCTGCCAGCGCGGCCAGCGCGCCGGGCTCGGGCAGCGGTTGTCCTGCTGCCGGCCGTGCGGGGGGGCGCTGCTGCACGGTGCGCCCACTGAATGTGACCTTGCGCCCGGCGCCGAGGCAGCTGCGACAAATGGGACGGTGCTTCCTGTCTCCCTGGGCACGTCCCGCAGCCAGGAGGTCATCTGTGCCTGCCAAGTTGGAGGGGGCGCCGCAATGCGAGCACAGGGCCGGCCACACAGTGTGCGACTTGCACAGGTGGTGGTATGAATCATCAATGGCGCTGCTGCACTCCACTTGCTGCTTCACCGCGTACAGCGGCGGCACACTGCTGTCACTGGCGGCAGGGAACGGGTCCCCACACTGCCAGCCCCTGCCCCTGTCACCAGCCAACAACGCTGCAACTTGCGCTGCACGCGCTGGGGCAGCCGCAGCACCACGCAGCGCGTGCACGACGCGCGGCTTGCCACACACGGAGCACAGGATGCGCCCGGCGGCGCTTGTGTTGGTGAAGAAGCGGCTGGTCCCAGTCACGGCGCGCGCGTGGTTTGCGCGGTCCGCAGCAGCTGCCGCCGCCATCCTGCGCGTGTGCTCTTGCTTGTCGATGTGTGCAACCGAGCGGGGCAGGTCGCACTCGCTCGGCTCGAGCTTGGCCGCATCACTGTACTGCAGGTAGTGCCCCTTGCGCCCGGGATCGTGGCGTGGGAGCGGCACGCACTTCGTGCGCGCGCTGCATGCGGGCGAGACCGGCTTGCCGCAGCCCAGCTGCAGTGCCCACCGGCATCGCGCGTCATCACACTTGTGGATGTCGAACACGTACTGCGTCTCGCACACGTGTGCCGCGTCTTGCAGCAGAGCGAGCAGCTGCGTGCAGCCGGCGCCCTCCGTGCCCAGAACGTCGGCGGCGTAGCGCCCGTTGACGGTCGTGCCTGGCACCCAGCTCTCGTCCAGTGCGCACAGCAGGCTGCTGAACTGCAGCTCGTCGAACGCCGTGACTGTGTCCATGACGTGCACGCGCTCGCCGCCCAGCTCGAGCAGCTCGAAGCGACGCGCTATTTCGCGGATCGGCCGGGCGAACCGCTCGCGCCACGCGAATAGCAGTGCTGGGTTGGCCGCCATGCGCGCCTTGCGTTCCGTGCGGCTGCCCCGCAGGCCTGCCACTGCTGCCGCTGGCAGCGGGTCGCAGTCGTGGGCGGTTCCAGTGAGGGCCAAGTTCAGGATGCCCATTGCCCGCTCGGCCGCATTCATGAAGCTGTGCCCGCCAGCGTTGCGGTACGCAACCAAGCGGTCGGCACCAGTGGCGAGCAACAGTGCAACGAGCGCCAGCTTGTTTTGCACGCGCCCACTGGCCTTGTCGCCGGGCTCCACCCCTGACCAATTGTGGTCGGAGCCCCCGTCAACCTGCAGCACGATGACGGGGGTGGTGCACGCCCGCTCCAGCTCTGGTCCCGCTGGGCCGGTGCCACCCGCAGCCACATGCGTGTGCCCGGCCGCGCGCGTGCGGCGCAGCCCGAGCTCGTGCGCGAGCTGGGCGCAGTGCATGAAACCCCCCGATGGCTGGGTTTCGTCGTCATGCAGTGTTACGCAGATGGCGCCACTGAACAGGCTTGCCCCAGGGTCGCTTGTCACATCTGGGAACATTGTGACTGACGGTACGATCTTGCCCGCGCCTTGCTGGTCATGGTCCATCGCGCTGGGTTGCTCGCCGTCCGGGACGAGCCCGCGCTTGCCACCATGAACAGCTGCGAGTGGCTCGCCAGGCGGGCCCACTGGCACCTTTGCCTTGTCGTCTTGGCCGACGAACACGATGGGCGCTGCCAGCGCCGCCCGCAGTGCCGCAGCGGCCGCTCCGGGCGGTGTGAGCCCCGCCGCGCCAGCCGCGGCCCCGCACTGGCCGGGCTGCCAGAGTGAGAGCTCCGCGCCGGGCACGCCGCACACACGCTCACCGCTGGGCGTGTCGAGTGTGTGCAAGCCCTGGCCGTCCACAGCAGTGACCATGCACAGTGCTGGCTTGGCGCCGCCGTCCCACAGCACTGTGGCGCCGGCGGCCTGGCGGCCTGCCACCACAAATGTCGTGGCCACCACCAGCTGCCAGCCGCCATCACTGAGGACGAGCGACACTGGCAGCGCGCCTGGCCGCTCTGCCCCGCGTGGCACAACTGAGTGCGGCGGTGCGGCCCCGCTGTTCACGAAGAAGGCCGTGCCACAGTAGTCGGCCAGGGCTTGCAGCGCGACGTATGTGGCGGCGCCGCCGGGCTCCGCAACTCCCTGCGTGTGCTCCGCGCTGCCGCCGCAGTAGCCCTGCGGCTGGGCGCAGAGCTGCTCGTGCGCCCCCGCCCGCATGCTGCGCCACGTGGCCGCACCGCCCGCGGCGATGGCCGCGCAGCGGTACAGGCTGTCGGGCCCCTGGGTGCAGGGCAGCGGCACGAGCCCTGCGGCTACGGCCGTGCACTCCGCGTGAGTCTCGCGGGGAGCCAGCGGTACGAGCATGTGGTGCACGCTGGCTTCCGATGTTTCCGTGCCGTCGTCCCAGGTCACGGTGTACCCGGGAGACACGCTGCCACCGCTGTCTTCGCTGGCAGCCACGACATGCCCGCGGAACGTGGCCGTGGTGTTTCCCGTGCCGACTGCAAAGTCCTTCTGTACCATGCGGCCGACGAGGGTGCTGCACCCGCTGCCAGCCGGCACGGGATTCACGGCACAGAACAGCCCCTTTGGCGCGCTGTTGGCACGGGCGGCTGCTTCGTACGCGCGGCCTGCCACGGCGCTGTCGCCTGCTGGGGCGGGGGGCACCGGTGAGCCGCGCGAGCGCGACGACTGCCCGCCCAGGCCTGGGGCGCCTGGCGGCCTCAGGCGCTGGCGCGGGCGGTCATTGCCACTGCCCACATCCGGCCTCTGTTGCTTTGGGCGCACCGGCGTCCGGGGCGGCACGGCGGGCGTGGCGGCGGTGGCGCGCGGCGCGGCTGGCGCTGCGGCGAGAGCTGATGCCGCTGCTGCGGCGGCAGCCGCTGCTGCGGCGGCCGCTGCGGCAGCCGCTGCATGGGACGGGCCCGCGAGCGGTGCCGTGCCGGCGTAGTGCTGCTCGTGTATGAAGCCGAGGACGAGCTCGGGCCCGGCTTCGCCGACACGCAGTGGCGCCGCGTCGTGATAAGACGTGATGATCGTGAAGCGCACTTGGAGCGCGCGTGCGGCCGCGGTGAGGAAGGCGTCGCCCACCCACTCGCCTGCCGTGGCGGCCGCGCGGGTGCTCACGCCGCAGTCATCGCTGCCGGCAAACCCCACAAATGCCGGCCAGTTGCCGCGCATGTGCAGCGCTGCGAGGCGGCGCACGTCGACGAGCGTCCAGCCGTTGCAACCCTGGTGGCACACGGCGTTCAGCTGGTGCGCGATTGCCGCGGGGCAGCAGTTGCCGTCACCGGTCATGCCGACCAGGCGCAGTCCCTCGCTGGCGCAGCGCTGCTCGAGCACGGTGAGCTTGCCGGCGTCGACGCCGCCGTCGCCGACTGTTCCAGCGCCACAAGCGTACAGCCCACCGCCGGCAGCGAACTGCACGCCCTGCCCCGGCCGCGCGGGGCGCGGCGGCAGCGCGGCGGCTGCCTGGAGCGTGGTGCGCATCTGCAGGCGCCATGCAACGGCATCAGCGTGCGTGAAGCACGTGGCATGCACGAAGTCGGCAAAGCGGCCCGGCGCAGCGCCCGCGCCCGCCACCCAGCGCAGCGCGCACGCGATGACGAGGTGGGCGTACACCGCACAGTCCGCGCCGTTCGGCTGCTGTGGGACGGCCACTGTGCCGCACGAGCCGCCACCACCATCGTTCAGGTAATTGCACAGCGGTCGTAGCAGCTCGTCCGTCGGGTGCGTGCCAGCAAGGCTGTCGCCATGCACGGCGGACCAGCACCCGAGCGCGTCTGTGCGCATGAGCAGTCCCGCAGAGTAGTGCTCGCGGTGGTGTAGCACAACGGCGACCAGGAGCTTGGACTGCAGTCGCGCGTAGCCGAACGTGCGCTCCAGCCTCACGCTGTCGGCAATGCCGCCAGGGAAGCACAGCTGGAGCTGGAAAGAGCTCACTGTGTACACCAGCGGCCGGAAGGGCTCCGGCAGCTGTTCGGCATGCGCGAGCTTGAGCGCGCCGTCGACACAGGTGTCGTTGAGCCACCGCCCACCAGCAAAGCGCGCCAGGTCGGCGTCTCGCACTAGCACCTTGTCTTGACGGTCGGCCAGCAAGCCAGGCGGCGAGTAATAGCGGCCACCGCCGCCGCCACCACCACCAGTGCTGTCGCTACCGCTGCCGTCGCTGCCGTCGCTGCCACCCGCGCCATCGCCACCATCGCCACCATCGCTGCCGCTGTCGCCGCTGCCGCTCGCCCTAGCGCCTGCAGTCGCTTCCTCGCCTTCGCGTACGGCTTCGGCGACCCACTCGCGCATGTACTTGTACAGCGCTGCGACGTAGTGGCCGTGGAGGTGGAACTTCCGCATTTGCCGTGCCTGACGCCCGCGCTTGACGTTGTACCTGCACGAGCTGCGTGCCGCTGCCTTGTGGTGTGGGTGCGACGGCAGGAACTGCAACCGCACGTACTCGGGCGATGGCACTGCTGTGCCTGCCGCGACACGTGAGACGGTGTCACGGTACACGGAGGCGAGCGTCACAGGGCTCGGTGTGTGGGGCCTCGTCTCGCCCGCAGCTGTGGCCGTGCGGCGCTCATCCGCACCCTCGAAAGACTGCCGGAGTACTCTCTCGAGCTCCTCGAAAAAGGGCCCGAAGGCCGTGCCTCCCGACCCGGTGTCGCTGCGGTGGTCGCGGTACGCGGTGACTGAGCCACCTGCGGCAATGTGGTGTGCAAGCTGGCGGTCTGCTTCCTCCACGCTCGCGTTCGTTGTGTTGGTGGTTGACGCGTGACCGGGGAGCAGCGCCCGGCGAATGTGGCGCCACACCACCGGCGTCAACCCGGCGACGAGGCCAACCTTGGCGCGCAGCTGCTTGTCTTGCTCGCGCGTGTCGTGCGTCGTGACAAGCTCCGACACTCGCAGCACACACCGCGCGTCCTCCGATTCGCGCTCGCAGCCAGCGGCTGGGCTCAGCCACGCAAAGACGCGTGCAGCGTGCCGCCCGCCCTCACAGTGCACCAGCACGCACATGGCTTCGGTGGGGTGGCTCAGCCGGCGCACGAAGCGCGCGCGGGCGTCGCGAGCGCGCTCGCCCAGCGCCGGCCCGGGCACCATGGCAGCCGTGATGGCGACCGTGACAAACGGTCCCACTGCATCGAGCAGCCCGGCGACTGCGCGGGCAGCGGCGTTGGCTGGCAGGAGCGGCGTGCGCCGGCTCATGGTGCAGTCGCGTCGCAGCAGCTTTGCCGGTTGCATGCTGCCACGGCGCTCTTGCATGCGCTCTGCGGATCGCTGCAGCTCGGCCGCCCCAGCGACCAGCGCCGCCGAGAGCGAACTGACAGCTGCTGCGCCGCCCGACCAAGCGTTGTGCTTGAGCTCAGGGGCTGCCGACGCCCAGACGCCTATGTCGGACGCCAGGTCCAGCAGCTTCTGCTGGTCGCACGGCGTGGTACGGCCACCGTGGTGCTTGGGGCTCCGGGGAGCTGCGTCGATGGCTCCGAGCCACAGTTCCTGGAGATTGAAGCGCGCCCTGTAGGGCGAGACGTAGAGCAGGGCATGCCGGATAGAAGCCACCAACTTGTGGCCTGCACCGCCTGCACCTGCTGACACGGCGCCGAAGCCAAGGCCGCACGGCTGCAGCCACGAGTCAATCAGGTGGTTCTGCAGCTTATCGTCAGCACGCGTACCCGCACGCCGCGCCGGGGTGCGCCACGACGCAGGGCCCCCGCGGGCACTCGCCATTAGCACGTCGGCAGCACACCTGCGGTGAGGCGGCAGGGGCGTTGACGGCCCCACTGCTGCCAGGCGCACCGTGACGAAGGAGCCGATCTGCCTGGCGTCAGCCACAGTGATGCGTTCCGCCTCCGCGGCAGTGAACACGACATGCTCTGCTACCGGGCTACCGGCCTGGGCAGACAGTGCAACCACCTCGAACGGGCAGCCCGCAATGCTCGCTAGCGAGTCGGTTCCACTGCCCGCTGTGCGCGGGGCGTAGCCCGCTTTGCCTGCGCGGACGAAGAACGTGATCGTCATCGCGCGGTGAATAAAAAGTGATGAACGACTAATAGCCACCCACTCCAATCCCTCCCACACGTCAAAAAGGACAGTCGTCACCAGCACGCACCGCCAACCAAACAACACACAACCGAACTGTCACGCGCTGCGCCATGGCCACGCTGCCCACGGAGGAGTTCGGTAGTATCGTCCAGCACGCACAGGCGCATGTGGGGACGTCCAGCAAGCCCTTTGAGGGGCAATGGCGTGCCCATGCTGCCCCCGAGTCACAGGTTGCTGGCGAGGTGGTGGAGTGGTCGTACCTGGAGGGTGGCTGCGGCCCTACGCGGGTCACGGGCAACGTGGACAAGCTGTCGTTCCCAGATGCGCAGCTGCGCTTCAATGGCCTGCACGCGCGGTTCCCGGGCGGCCTGATGGAGGAGGTGGTTGCTACCCACGACACTGGCCTTTGGTGGAACCTTCATGCGCGCAAAGACACGGACCTCCTCACCCTCTTCGAAGGGCTGGGCACACCAGGGCTGCGCCCGGGGCTGCGCGGCCGCGCGGCACGCCAGCCAATCGTTAGTACACGCCAGCCGCCGCCCGAGCATGTGGATTCGCCAGACGACCTCGCCACCGCTATCCGGATGCTCGGTACTGCACCACTGGGCAACAAGCTGCTCACGCTGGAGGACATGTACGCTGCCACGAGAGCCGAGTGGAACCGGACGACAGTGAATGTTAAACGGCTGCACTGCGGCAAGACGATCGCGCTGCCGCGCGATAACCTGCCGCCAACAGGCGCGGTAAACCGCCTGCGTGCCGCACTGCAGCTCGCGAGCGCTGATGCGACGGGCACGAATGGTGCATGGCTCGTCGGCTGGGGGCTGGAGTGCCTGGCGAACGGCGACCCGCAGCACCTAGGCATGGGCGCACTATTCGCCCACGCTGGGTTCCTGGCGCACCAGGCCGCGAGCATGCTGGACGCGGGCATCACAACATTGCAGCTCGCAGACGACGCACAAAGGTCTGACCACGGGCTCGCGCCCAGTGACGAGTGGGCTGGCCGCCGGGACCAAGCAAGCGCACTGCGCGAGAGCGCACGGGAGGATTACAGGCGTGCCGAAGTGCTGAGCCACCGCGCTACCAAAGGGTTCAGCTGCCATTCGGCCACCATCGTGCAGGAGATGGTCACGGCGGAGATGGATGAACTCGCTGGTGCTCCCAGCGACCTCGTGCCCGATAGGTTCCTGCGCCATGGCTGCCCAGCGTTGCTCGGCCACCGCGTCACCTTCGAAGCGGGAGCGGACCGCCGCCAGTCTGGCATTGTACTGCTGTACAACAGGGTGAGGGAGCAGGTTGTGATTCGTATTGCCGGCGGTGTTGATGTGCTTGCCAAGCGTAGTGACGTGGCGGCGGCAGAGTAAGCTGTAGTATATGCCGGGACATGTAACGAGCAGCAGTTGTATATAATTGGTTGATTACCGAACTAACGGACGCAACAATCAATCAGTGTTTCTTATTATTATGGCGCGCTGCACTAGGCACTAGGCGAGGCGCTGCACTGCCTGGGCACGCGCGCCAGCCACTCTTTGGACTGCGGGCATAAGCTTACCTTCTGTGGCGCACTAACTGTACTCTCGGCGGATCCGGCGGGAGAGCTGGATGTCCTTGGGCATGATGGTGACGCGCTTGGCGTGGATGGCGCAGAGGTTGGTGTCCTCGAAGAGGCCAACGCAGTAGGCCTCTGAGGCCTCCTGGAGCGCCAAAATGCTTGAGCTCCGGAATTGCAAATCATTCTTGAAGTCCTGCGCGACCTCACGAACAAGGCGCTGGAAGGGCAGCTTACGAATCAGCAGTTCCGTGCTCTTCTGATACCGCCGTATTTCCCTAAGCGCAACCGTGCCAGGACGATAGCGGTGCGGCTTTTTGACTCCGCCGCCCGTGGGCTTGCTCTTCCGTGCAGCCTTCGTCGCGAGCTGCTTGCGCGGAGCTTTTCCGCCCACGCTCTTCCGTGCAGTCTGCTTCGTCCGCGCCATGGCAGGTTGCGTCGTCCGGTCAGAAGTGGGCTGCTCTCTAAAAAAGGCTCACAACCGACTTAGTCACGACAGCTGTCGTGACTAAGTCGGTTGTGAGCCTTTTAGAGAGAAAGGACGGACAGGAATACGATAAGGGGTGCTCCATGTCCATGCTCCTGCTCGAAGCACGCGGCGACGGGCACGGCGGCGCACCACGCGGCGGCGACGGGCACGGCGGCGCACCACGCGGCGGCGAAGGCGGCTGCGCGTCGATCGTGCAGCAGCTGGCCAACGCGGGGTTTGACGGGGCACACATTCACAACGCAATTGAAGCGGTTCGCCATGAAGCGCTTCCTGATAGCGGTGTCACGTACACCAGGGTCTTGAACCATCTCTTGGCGGAAACGTCGGACGGAGAGCACGTGCCGCCTGGGTGGTTCACTACGGGTACTGTCGTGGTGCCGCGGTCGTGGCGCTTGGCCTTTACGGAGTTTCCAGTGACGGGCGATGGCGATTGTCTATGGAGGGCGGTGGCACAGCGATTCGGGGGGGATGCGGTTCTCATGCGTCGGCGCGTGTGTACATTCATGCTCACGGCAGTGCAGAAGGCGCAAGAGAAGCCGCCAGATCAGCTGGAGGGGCCAGAAATCTTCGCCTTGCAGGCGACGGCGGCAACAGCGTGCCCCTCAGCGTGGAAGTGCGCCTGCGGGAAACGCACCGGGCTGGAGCGTGTCAAGGTGCACTTCGAGACGATGATGGAACCAGGCAGGCATGGCGACGAACGAGAGCTGATAGCCCTCTCGTGCGCGCTGGGCGTGCGTGTGTGTGAAGCGGTGGTCGACGTCCCAGCAGGTACCACGCGCACGGAGGCGCGCGCGCGCGTTCGGTACCACGGACCCAGTGACTCTCGTGAGACATTGTGGCTGAAGTTCACTTACAGGGTCGATGGTGCTGGGCATGTATGTGGCCACTTCGATCTCCTCCAGCCACGTGTGTCGGAGAGGGGTTGCGCCCGCGCTACGGAAGCGTGCGTCTCGATCCGAGAAGAAACGGTGTGGGAGGTGGAGGGGCAGCTCATGGTTGCCCTCTGCAGTGGCAACCTCACGGGCGTCGCCGGCGCCATCATCGAGCTGCCGGGTGTGGTCTCAGTCGAGGCGCTCGACGTGGGCCTCGGCCACGCCGTCGACGTGGGCCTCAGCCACGCCGTCGACGTGGGCACGGGCGTTGTCGCGCGCATCGTCGCCGCCGCGAAGGCGGTGCGGGTGCTGCGCGCGGCCGCGCTCGCGACGGTGGGCACAGGCAAGCCGTTCGACGCGGCTGGGGACGAGGTGGACGCCGCTCTCTCCTCGCTCAAGAAGCAGCTTCCGGGCGGCACCGCGCTCGACGAGCTCGAGCGGCTGGGCTGCACGGCGGCGCTACGCGAGATCCGGCTCGTTGAGGCGCAGCGGGAGTACGAGGCGCTCTCCGTGGCGCTGCGCGCGGCGATGGCGGTGGGCGGCGCGCACTACGGCACGACCGTGGGCACGCGCAGCTTCGGCACCGCCGACTCGGTGACGCTGGCGACGGCGCGCGCGGCGGCAGACGCCTCGGGATTCTGCAGCAGCGGCGGCGGCGGCGGCGAGCCGACGACGACCACCGCCACCACCAGCGGGTTGGCGAAGCTGTGCGTCGCGGCGGGCGTGCTCGTCTCACTGCGTAACGCGCAGCTCAAGCTCGCCGCTGACGCCATCGGCGCCACCGACGCGCTCGCGGAGGATGACGCGTGGGCGTCTGTCGATGCCGCCGTCACCGAGGCGGAGGCGCTCCGCGCCGGCGGCGACTGGCCGCACGAGCTGGCGTGGCCCGAGGTGGAGGCGGCCATCGCGGACGTGCACGAGCGCAAGACCGTCGCGGCGCTGCGGTTCGGCATCACCGAGGGCGCGGCGTCTCAGGCGGCTGACGCACTGACGGAGGTGCGGGGCATGCATCACATGCGCTTCCTCCAACAACAACTACCGGCCAGTGGCGATGGCGATAACAGCGAAGGCGAGTGCAGCGGCGGCGGCGGCGGCAATGAGCCGGTCCTGAGGGACACGGCAGAGGGCAGCAGCAGCAGCAGCGGCAGCAGCAGCAGCAGTGCCGCCGGCGGGTCCGTGCGGTTGCCAGACCCGATTGTCCGGGGGCAGCTGCTATCTGCTCCTGACGGCTTTGTGCCCATGGGTAATGCTGAGGCACAACTGCTCTACGATGATCACGCGGCCAGGTGTTCCGATCGCGGCAAGAGGTCTTGCTATATCTGTGGCAGCACGCATGATCGGCTGGACCAGCACCGACTCGTATGCGGCAAGCCCAAGTCCCCGGACACATGGGTGTCCGTGTGTCAACCCACAGCCGGCCAACCACCGCCTGCGTGCATCTGTGCGTGTGGCAGCTCACACCGAAATGGCAATTGTCAAATTGTGCCAACGTACACGTGCGCATGGAAAGTGCGCCACAACGAAATGTGCTCAATTTGTTACGCTTCTGTGGGAGAGGGCGATCGCGCTCAGCTGTGCTTATCATTTGGGCACGTGGTGCACGCTCAATGCGGCTGGACGCTGCACAAGCGAGGCAGAAGGGGCTGCCTCCATTGCAACCCAGCGAATGCCAGTTGTGCAGAACTAGATTTCTTGTTTGCAACGGTGGGGGACGGCGGACAGCTTGCCGATGTGACGATCGGCAGAGCAGGTTCTGGAGATGCATTGCGTGGCGTTGAGCAGTCAACTACGATGGAGGATGACACGACGCTGTGCATTCAGCGCTGTGCCCGTCATTATACGATGTGCCGTCGAGAATGCAGCAAGGCTCAGTGCCATCTCGCATGGGCGCTGGCGCGCAGTTTTGTGCTAGCGACTGCCTTGGACAATAAGGAGAGTGCCAAAAAGTTCCGGGATCACATGAAATGCAGCAAGTTGGCCGGCTGGTGGCGCAAAAGCGACGCGTACCACTCATGGGCCGTGGGCCTGCCCGGAAAAGTGGAGCACGAGCAACACTGTGGTACTGCAGATTGGATCAGTGCGGAACTCGGTATCGGTGGTGCACCTGGGGCTGCTACGATATGTTTCGGTGGGAGAGGCAACGTGCTGGCCAAGGCAATGCATGCATCTGTGCATACGCTCATGGCTTTCGGTGATACCGCAGCGGCGCGCCAGGCGTTTGGCAAAATTGTCGAAGCATCACTTTGGCCTCACCGTGACAAGCGCACCAAGGAGCTCCTCACTGTGCTGACTGCCCTCAACGCAGTGCAAGAATCGAGCCCGGGAGAGGTCCTTGTACAGACATGGCAAAAAAATGTCGAGAAGGAGAAGGAAGATGAGGAGGAAGAGGAGGAAGAGGAGGAGGAGGAGGAGGAGGAGGAAGAAGAGGACGAAGAAGAAGAGGAGGACGAAGAAGAGGAGGAGGAGGAGGAGGAGGAGGAGGAGGAGGAAGAAGAGGAAGAAGATGAGGAGGAGAAGGAAGAAGACAAGGAGGATGGAGCGGTGGATGGAGACGACGGGGATGGGTCGTTCGAGGTGTGGGAAGCGCTTAATTTGGTGCTCGTTAACCAGCTGACACAGCTGACACAGCTGGCCGGGGAAGTGGTTCCTGTTTCGGACGATCTCGGCACACGACTGGCAGCGGACCAGGCCTCAAGAAAGCAGGCGTTGGAGGCGGCAGCGCTCGCAGAAGGTGAGGCCACACTGCGTCCCTTCGGTGATATTGTTTGCAGCAGCTGGCTGAAGACACCGCGCCCCGACAGGTGGTTGGATCCAGAACAGTGCAAAATGCTCGTGGGCCAGCCACCGGGACCCCCATGCTGCGCTACGTGCGCGGTAAACGGTGGAGACCGCAGTTCGTGGCAGTGTAATATTGGCCAGGGTATTATTTGCAGCAGCGCAAAGGCTGCCATCTGGAAGGTGTGTGTCGTGCGCTGCTGCACGCCTGCCCCTGCAGAGCTGCCCCTAACACCTTACAACTCGCGCCTCTACTTCACCCACTGCAGGCCATTGGGCCCGGCTACGCTCTCACATTAGCACACGATGCTGCCATCGCATACGGTTTGGCGTGTGCGGGTGCGGAAACCCCATGGGCCGATCAGGGTGGCACATACGAAGTGGAGTTCCAAGCTGCAGATGGACGTGTCGAGCAAGGCAAGCTGATATCCGTGCGCATTACAGCGTGTGGAATTCCCCTGTTCATCGTGGAAAATGGTGCTGGTGCAACCGTTACGGTCTCACATGTGCGGACCGCACCTTCCGCCACGGGCGCCGTAGAGCCGCGTTACACGCCGAAGGCTCGCGAGTATCGCGGTGCCAATCTCGTGTTCACCTGGAATCTCCAGCAGCTCGGGTGTGAGTGTTCTACTACCCAGACATATGCCACATGTTCATGTGCTGACACCTTCAACATCCGCCCCCCCTCTCCCTCCCCTTGCAGACCACACACGCGTCAACCACCACTATCCAGAGTTTCACATTTTCATGAAAATGAAAATTGGCAAGACCCTAGCGGCTGGCTTCCGCATGGCGTTATTCCTATTCCGTTTCGTTGAGCATTTGAAAAAGGGACCAGCGCTCGAGCATTTTAACGAGCACCAAATTACCGTTGGCTGGGATTCGTGCAGCCATGCATTTCGGGCCGGCGGCAAAGCAGCATCAAGATTGCTCGGCGGCCTGCTTTCTGCGGATTCCTGCAAAGAAGGATTCTTCCTTTATGATGCGCAGTGCTTGGTAATCTTCCCACCGAATGCTGACTCTGCTGCGATCAAGCAATGGCTAACATCGGGCATTACCGACGCTGGTTTTGAAAGCGGAGAAGCCGAAGGCGGAGAAGGAGAAGGTCGCGGTTCAGCGGCGGAGGAGGAGGAGGAGGTGGAGGATTTCCCACAAGGCCCCGATGAAGCGCTCGATGGCTTTGCTGTGAACCTCGGTCTCTTTGATTTCGACGAGGCTGGTGCCGTCGCCACGTCGCTTTTGGCGCATGTATCAAAGAAGCAGCGTACTACTACTTAATTAATAGTGAGTGTAAAAGATTAAAAATTGGTCCAATTAACGTACACACAGCACCCGACGAATCTGCTGGATTTTTTGAGACGTGCCTCTGCCCCAGAGCGACGCCGGGTGCGGCTGGCGCCCTCACTTGCGCATGTTCTCGCGGACGATGGGCGATGGAGCAGTACCACGACTCCGTGCACCACGAGCAGCGCTTGTCGGCGCCCTCCTGGCCGCAGCCCTCGCAGATCATTTTTCCCAGACAAGGCGCAGCAGCGGAGCGCGGAGAGTGTGAAGTCGACACCAACAAATGCTCGCGAAAAAACTTAGGAGCCGTTATTAAAGGCGTATTACTACTAAATTAATATGTCGTAGTGAGTGTAAAAGATTAAAAATTAACGTACACACAGCACCGGCTGGCGCCCTCACTTGTGCATGTTTTCTCGCGGACGAGGGTAGTCGACGATGCCGAAGGTCTGCGAGGCTTGCCAACAGGAGGGCGCCGACAAGCGCTGCTCGGGGTGCATGGAGTCGTGGTACTGCTCCACCGCCTGCCAGAGGACGCACTGGAAGGCGGGGCACAAGCACAAGTGCGTCAAGGCGGAGAAGCCGAGCGCGGCGACGGCAGCGGCGGCGCCGCGCCCCGCCGCGGCGGGCGGCTCGGCACACGGCAGCGGCGGCGGCGGCGGCGCAGGTGCCAGCCACGACGAGGAGTGCGCGATCTGCCTCGAAGCGCTGCAGCAGCCGCAGACGATGCCGTGCGGCCACCGCTTCTGCCGCGGCTGCGTGGCGAGCATGCGGCGGCACGGCGCTGCGGTGGCGCAGGTCTGCCCGCTGTGCCGCGGCGCGATGCCCGACGCCGAGCGCTTGCTATCGGAGGCGTATCGCCTT